>ERZ772865.184-NODE-184-length-71027-cov-33.569379_pt1 | contig 71027 bp, 57 predicted proteins | sample MGYA00512133_ERZ772865 | MGnify/ENA primary metagenome ERZ772865 (study PRJEB29015, sample SAMEA2737722) | human gut metagenome | biome: human gut; feature: human-associated habitat; material: faeces | place: China | collected 2012 ...
CTATCTCTCTTTTCTTTTTTCTTAATTTTGTCCAATATCTATTGTAGCACTACAGCTAAATTTAATTGTTATAACCGCCTTTGTTGACATTATTCATATAAAATGGTATACTTAAAATAAAATTTATACATAATGAAAAGAGTAAATGTGATGAATAAACATACCACTATCGATAAGTCAACAGGTGAGAAAAAATGTAGCTGCTTTAAACGCTGCGGCGGCTGTCAGTTGGATAAGGTCTACGCCCAGCAAATAGAATGGAAGCAGGCAAAAGCCGATAGAATGTTGAGCCGCTTTTGCAGACCTCAGCAGATAATAACTATGGACGACCCCTATAATTATCGCAATAAAGTCCAAACTGTCTATAAGGTCAATAGCTCAAAGCGTATCGTCTCAGGGGTATATCAGTCCTCTACCCATAGCATGGTAATAACTGACGATTGCTTTTTGGAGGATATAAGAGCACAGCAAATAGTCGCTACCCTTAAAGAGCTTATGGCTGACTTCCGTATCCTTCCATATAACGAGGAAAGTGATCAGGGCCTTCTTAAGCATACCCTTATCCGTACCTCCCAAACAACAGGCGAGGTAATGCTCGTGCTAGTTACAGCTACTCCGATATTTCCTGCAAAGAAAAACTTCGTTAAAGCTATTACGGAAAAACACCCGTATATAACCACTATCGTCCAAAACGTTAATAAAGGCAGAGTTCCTCTTACTTTGGGCGACCGTGATATTATAATGTACGGCAAAGGCTATATCACCGACGAGATGTGCGGCTGTAAGTTCAGAATTTCACCTCATTCTTTCTATCAGGTAAACCCCGAGCAGACCGAAAAGCTCTATTCTAAAGCAGTTTCCTGTGCAGAGCTTAAAAAAGGCGATAGAGTTATCGACGCATATTGCGGAACAGGTACTATCGGTCTTATCGCTGCAAAAAGCGGTGCAGACGTGGCAGGCGTTGAGCTTAATGCCGAAGCCGTAAAGGACGCAGTTTCAAACGCCAAGCTCAATAAGCTTGACAATATCAGGTTTTATAATGAGGACGCAGGTGAGTTCATGACAAAGCTTGCGCAGGCAGGCGAGAGCTGTGATACAGTTTTCCTTGACCCTCCAAGAGCAGGTACAACAGAAGAATTTGTTGAAGCCTTGGGTAAACTCAGACCTGAAAAGATAGTCTACGTTTCCTGTAAAATAGAAACTCTCGAGCGTGATTTGAAGCTTCTTGCAAAAATAGGCTATAAAGCACAGCTTATCCAGCCCGTTGATATGTTCCCACATACCACAGGTATCGAAAATGTGGTACTTTTAAAAAGAAAAATGATATCGCTCACACCAAACAGAACACCTGATAAAAAGGGGGATAAAAAAATTGAACGAAAAGGTAAAACTTCTCACAGATAATATCGAAAAAGTTATCGTCGGCAAGACAGACTCTGTGCTTAAAATAATCACAGCCATGCTTTGCGGCGGTCATGTTCTTATCGAGGACGTGCCTGGAGTAGGCAAAACTCAGCTTGTATCAGCCCTTGCAAGGTCAGTGGACGGCAAATATAACCGTATCCAGCTTACCCCTGACGTTATGCCGTCCGATATCGTTGGCTTTTCTATGATAGACCAGAAAACTCATGAGCTTGAGTATAAAGAGGGTGTGGCAATGTGCAATTTCCTCTTGGCAGACGAAATAAACAGAGCCTCCCCAAAATCTCAGTCAAGCTTGCTTGAAGTCATGGAAGAGCACCAAATATCTATCGACGGAAAGACCCACGAGCTGCCGTCGCCTTTTATGGTGCTCGCCACACAAAACCCTGTGGAAACTTACGGCACTTATCATTTGCCTGAAGCCCAAATGGATAGATTTCTTATGAAGATATCAATGGGCTATCCCTCATATGATGATGAGCTTGATATCATGTCAAGAGCCGAAAGATCAGGCTTTGCAAAGAATATCCAGCCTGTCATGACCCTTGAAAACGTCCGTGAGCTTATGGGCTACGCTGAAAATGTAACCGTAGAGCTTTCCGTGAGAAAATATATCCTGAGCCTTGTTACCGCAACAAGAAATTCAGATTATGTAAAGCTTGGCGTTTCTCCCCGTGGAAGTATCGCACTTCTCAAAGCTTCAAAAGCCTATGCCTTTGTTCAGGGCAGAGGATTTGTCATGCCAGATGATGTCAAGGCTGTTATGCCTGACGTTCTTGCACATAGACTTATGCTTTCTCCTAAAGGCAAATCCGCCTTTGAAAATGAAAGGAAAGCTCTTGAAAATATCGCTCTTACAGTAAAATCACCTGTCACAATAGAGAAATAGAGGATATGACCCCATGAAAAATCTTTTAGGTTATCTTACCTGCGTGGCGGTGGCGATACTGCTTAGAGTTTATATAAACGGAAGCGGTGGTACGCTTGTGCTTTACCTTTTAGCTATAGCCTTTGTGATATCTCTTGCGGCACTTCTCATTACCAAGCGTAAACTTGTGGCAGCTATAAAGCTTTCCACAGAAATAAGTGCAAAGAACGAGGAGTTTGACGCTGACATAATGCTTTTAAATGCAATACGCATTATTCCCTCATGTGTTGTTGAGGTAACGGCAGAGTGTTCAGATAATATTGGTGCTGTAAGCTCACTTGAATTTAAAACTATCGTGGCAGGCGGCAGACAGCAAAGCGTCAGCGTTAAGCTGAAAACACGCTATGCAGGTCTTGGCACAGTGAAAATAAAAAGCATACGTTTGCATGACTATCTTGGAATAATCACCCTGCACCTTGACAGTTCACGTTATGAAAAAGTCGTGGGAAAAATAAAGATAATGCCGAATATCCCGGACACTGGCTCTCAAACAGAGCTTCTTAAAGCAACTTCCGAGAACGCTTCATTTGACGATAACGAAAGCGAATCAGATGAAAATGCACTTGGTCTTACAGGCGTTCCGGGCTATGACCACAGACAGTATGAGATAGGCGACCCGCTGAAAAGAATAAACTGGAAGCTTTCTTCAAAGCGTGACGAGCCTATGGTGCGCCTTGATGAAAAGGTCACGGCTTCAAGTCAGGCGTTTTTCCTTGATATACCAAGCGAAAATCATGACCCTATGTTTGCTATGAATATCGATAATATAGTCGAAGCGAGCCTTGCAATGCTTTCAATGCTTATTATGGAGGGCTTTGAGAGTGAGTATAATTATTATCTTGACGGTTGGAAAAGCATGAAAATAAAGCAGGCAGGTGATATAATAGAGCTTCAAAACGACCTTGCGGCAATAGCACCATATCCGCAGGAAAAGCGTTTTGCCTTTTCTCATGAGATAGGCAAGACAGCTCCTATCTGCTTCACAGCCTGCATGGCGACTTCTCAGGGAGAATTTTCTTCTCTTATAGAAGAATTTAACGGCTCTTTTGTAGTGACACGTCTTAGCGGTCTTGATAAGCAGACAGAAAATATGTGGCTTGTAGACGAAACTTTCGAGTTTCGTAAAATGACATAGGGGGTGTGGCTTTTGAATACTAAAACTGCTCAGATAAAAAACACCCTTGTGAATATTCTTTCAAAATATGCTTTGCCGCTGCTCCTTGGAGCAGTGGTCATGAACATAATCTTTAAGACCTATCTTGTAGACAATGTCAGACTTTATACTTTTGGATATGTGGTCTATGAATGTCTGCTGTTCGCTCTTTTTGAGTGGCTGAAGCCGAAAAAAGTCCTGCGAGGTCTTGTCTATACCGCCCTTATGGTGGCAGTGCTGTTTTTGGGCTTTCAGCTTCTTCGTGCTGGATTTGAACATTCTGGAAAATCATTTATCAATTGGTTTTATGTAAACAGGCAGGAGATAGGTCAGATAGATGAATATTTCTACTTTCTGTTTGTGGGACTAGGCTTCTTTATCATTTCGGTGCTTTATTATTTCACCATTGTGCGCTATAGAAGCTTTGGAACGATGCTCGTTGTGCTTTTTCCGTTTTTTATTTACGGAAAGCGTGCCGACTCAATGGATACTCTTGACATAACCATAATGCTCACTGTGTTCATTGCACTTATGGTGCACAGCAGACTTGTTTCAGACGAGAGCAAGCATGACCTTGTTATAAACGGCTCTTATGTGGCGGCATCGGCGGTTTTCGTTACCCTTGTGGGTGCGCTTGCAATGCTTATGCCGACTTCCTCAAAGACATCTTATCTTGAAAAAAACAGCAACTTCTTTGATGTGAATATCAAAAGCAGTGGCACATATGACAATCTTAGTGATGAGTCTTCCCCAAGATTTGGCGCAGACGCAACGGGCGAGATACTTTTCAACTTCACCACAACCTCTGATGAACAGGTCATTTACCTCCGCAGACAATCCTTTGACCTTTTCAGAAACGAGAAGTGGGTAACAGACGATAGCTTCTACGATTTTGATATTGACAAAAATGTTCATCTTTACGGTGACAACGAGGTGAACTCACCGAGCTATGTTTACAGCATAGCAAAGTCACTTGCAGATAAGGATTACACCAAGGATCTTGGCGTGGACAGGTCACAGTTTCCTGATGATCTGTTCAGTGAAAAGGCAGTCATGAATCAGTTCAGCGACAGCTTTGCCCCTAGCTATATCCCTGCTCCGCTGATGATAACCCCAGGGGAGAACAACGTTTATATCAAAACAACTCACAGTGAGGTCTACAGACCATATGACACCGCAGGAAATAAGCTTGGCATTAGCTTTGAGTATATCCCTGAAACGGAGAGCGAAAGACAGGCTGCAGCAAATCTTGATATGACAGAAAATCAGTTCAAACTGCTGCTTTCTTATGGTTTGACAAACGGAGATGTCACATCAAAACAAGCGCGGAATATTTATAAGATATATGCATTGTACACAGACGTTTCTGCATATAACGATAAAGGCGGAAAAATGGAGACTCTTGCAAAGAGCATGACGGAAAACTGCAAAAATGATTATGAGAAAGCTCAGGCGCTTGTGGATTATTTTGAGCAGAACGGCTATGTTTACGATAATGAGTATGAGCCTGACGATGAGTCTATCGCATATTTTCTTTTCACGAGCAAGCGTGGAAACTGCACGAACTATGCCACAAGCATGACGCTTATGGCGAGAATGCTGGGACTTCCAGCAAGGTATGTTGAGGGCTTTGCAGCATATGAAAAGAATGAACGTGGAGAGTTTGTGGTAAGAGATAGCCACGCTCACGCTTTTGTAGAGGTCTTTATCACAGGCATTGGCTGGATGACTTTTGACCCGACAGTTCCGGGCTATCAGCGTGACTACAGTGCAAATGGTACGAACTTTGATGTTTCAACTTTTGTAAGCTATTTCAGCAGGATCGCACTGTTTATCGGTGTAGCGTTTGTGCTTGTGGTTTTCGTGTTCCTTAACAGAATTATCGAGGTATTTTTCCGACTGTCACTTAAATTCAGAGATAACGGAGAAAAGGTCATAAGGCTTTACAGGCGGGTGGTAAGGCTTTTGACCATAGCTTCTAATGATAAGCTATCGGGATACACGCCTGAAATGATAAGAGAATATCTTGTTAAGAGGCGTGGAGTTGAGCTTGGTAGTCTTATAGATCTTTTTGAAAAGACCTGCTTCGGTGGATATGTTCCTGATGAAACCGAGTGGAAAATGGTTTATGCAGAGTACAAAGCACAATGGAAAAAGCTCACAAAGCGTGAGAAAACGACTTTGGAGCTTGATAAGAATATGTAATGAAATGGCTGTGCGGAAAAATCACGCACGGCTATTTTTTTCGTAAGAAAAAAGGCTGCCGTATAAAACAGCAGCCTGAGAGTGTAAAAAATCTCCGAAAGAGCAGGACGTCAAGGACGCCCACTGTATCTGATATTTAATTAAAGTGAAGCAAGAAGATCGCTCATTGCGTAAAGTCCTGCCGGCTTTCCACAAAGGAAAACGCCTGCATTCACTGCACCCACAGCGAAAACCTGCTTTGAATGAGCTTCGTGCTTGAGGGAGATGACTTCATCTCTGCCTGCGAAGATTATCTCATGCTCGCCAACAATAGTGCCGCCACGGACAGAGTGCATACCGATCTCGGTCTTTTCTCTCTTTGCTCTTACAGAATGACGATCGTAAACATAGTGATACTTGTTGTCAAGCTCCTCGTTTATTGCGTCTGCAAGCATGATAGCAGTGCCTGACGGAGCGTCTATCTTCTGATTATGATGCTTCTCGATTATCTCGATATCATACTGACCGCCAAGAACTTTTGCGGCAGTTTTTGCAAGATTTGCAAGAAGATTGATACCAAGGGTCATGTTGAATGTGAAGAAAACAGGTATCTGCTCGGAAGCCTTGTGTATCTTCGCTGTATCCTCTTCTGTATAGCCTGTGGTAGCTATTACAAGGGCAGTGCCGTTTGAAAGGCAATAGCTGAGAAGTCCGTCCAGTGCGGAAGGGTGTGAGAAGTCGATTATTACATCAGGCTTTTCAGGCAGGTCGGCAGGCTCTTTTACTACAGGGAAGTCTGCATAAGCCTCGCCAAATTTGTCGATACCTGCGCTTACTGTGCAGTCGTCACGCTCTGATATAACGTCATATATGAACCTTCCCATTTTTCCGCAGGCGCCACATATTGCGATCTTAGTCATTTATATCATTCCTTTTCTTTTTGATTTGTAGATAAACGTAAGTGATAATGTCAAAGACAGCGTTTGGGCTGTCGTGGACGCCAACCCTTACATTAGTACAATTTTATAATGGTAAACATAAAGGGCGAATTTCTCCGCCCTTTGTATTTTTTACTTGATAAGTCCGAGAGCGTTCATTGACGCTTTCAGCTTTTCTATCTTATCATCGCTCATTCTTACAAGCGGCAGACGACACTCGCCGACCTCAAAGCCCATAAGGTTAAGAGCTTCCTTGACAGGGATAGGGTTTACGTCGCTGAAAAGTGCCTTTGCAAAACCAAGGGTCTTGAATACCTTTTCTCTTGCTTCCTCGTACTTTCCATCAAGGCAGAGCTGTGTGATCTCATGTGTTTCAAATGGCATACAGTTGGAAAGAACTGAGATAACACCCTTTCCGCCCAGAGCCATGATAGGAACTATCTGATCGTCGTTGCCTGAATAGATATCAAGGTCATCGCCGCAGAGAGCTGCCACCTGTGTTATCTGGCTGATGTTTCCGCTTGCTGCCTTGATAGCGACGATATTGTCTATCTTTGCAAGTTCACGGCAGGTCTCAGGAAGAATGTTCACACCTGTTCTTGACGGTACGTTGTAAAGAATGATAGGCAGTGTAACAGCCTTTGCGATAGCGGAGAAGTGTGCGATAAGTCCTGCCTGTGAAGTCTTATTATAATAAGGTGTAACACAAAGCAGAGCGTCAGCACCAAGCTCCTCAGCCTTCTTAGAAAGGTTTACGGCATACTCTGTATGGTTTGAGCCTGTGCCTGCGATAACAGGAATTCTGTGATTTGTCTTTTCAACAGCATAGCGGATACACTCGATATGCTCCTCGTCTGTCATGGTAGCACTTTCGCCTGTTGTTCCGCAGATTATGATAGCGTCTGTGCCGTTGTCGATGTTGAAATCGATAAGCTCGCCCAGCTTGTCAAAGTTGATAGATCCGTCAGCGTTCATAGGTGTAACGATAGCAACGCCTGCACCTGTGAAAATAGTCTTTTTCATAAACAGCACTCCTTTCGTGCGTATATATGTGTTATATTAGTCAAAATAGCCCTTTGCTGCAAGAAGTTCAGCCAGCAGAACTGCTCCGCCTGCCGCACCTCTCAGTGTATTGTGTGAAAGGCAAACGAACTTATAGTCATACTGTGAATCTTCTCTCAGTCTGCCTATAGAAACTGCCATGCCGCCCTCAAGGTTTCTGTCGAGCTTAGCCTGTGGACGATCGTCCTCTGTGAAGTAGTTAAGGAACTGCTTTGGAGCGCTTGGAAGCTGAAGCTCCTGTGGAACACCGCTGAAATTTTTCCAAGCCTGAAGGATCTCTTCCTTAGAAGGTTTATTCTCAAATGATACGAAAACTGCTGCTGTGTGACCGTCGGAAACAGGAACTCTCAGGCACTGTGTTGTGATAGCTGGAGCTGTTGCGTCAACGATAACGTCGCCCTCGATATGACCCCAGATCTTAAGAGGCTCTTTCTCAGACTTTTCTTCCTCGCCGCCGATATATGGGATAACGTTGTCAAGTATCTCAGGGAAACTTTCAAATGTCTTTCCTGCGCCTGAAATTGCCTGATATGTGCAGGCAAGAGCCTTTGTTACCTTATACTTATCCATAAGAGGAGCAAGAGCAGGAACGTAAGACTGGAGTGAGCAGTTAGACTTAACTGCGATAAATCCTCTCTTTGTGCCAAGTCTTTTTCTCTGTGAAGCGATTATCTCGATATGCTCAGGGTTTACCTCAGGAATGACCATTGGAACATCAGGAGTATGTCTGTGTGCGGAGTTGTTTGATACAACAGGGCATTCAGCCTTTGCATACTTTTCTTCAAGGGCTCTTATCTCGTCTTTCTTCATATCAACTGCGCAGAATACGAAATCTACCATTGAAGCGATCTTCTCAACGTCCTCCTCGGCGTTCAGAACTGTAAGCTCACCGATAGCTTCCGGCAGAGGCTCTGAAAGCTTCCACTTGCCTGCAACTGCGTCCTTGAGCTTTTTGCCTGCCGAACGTGGTGAAGCGGCAACGCATACTACATTGAACCATGGGTGTTTGTCAAGAAGCAGAGAAAATCTCTGACCTACCATTCCTGTTGCACCGATGATACCGACATTGTACTTTTTCATTATTAAAACTCCTTTTCCTGTGCCATGGTAACAATTTTCTTTGGCGTTATACACTAAAATATGCCGCTGTTCAAATGTTATTTTGCACAAAACATAAAAAATAAACAAATAATAAAAAAACTGGTTGAAAACCAGTTCATCATACAATATAATAAGAATGTTGACATAAAAATTTATGCCGATAGCACTCCACCATTTGTAATGATGACAACTGATAGTCTATTAAACTAACAGTCAGCAGGAGTGTTCCCGATACTCCGCTTCGGCAGTTTTACCTTTCTCATTTACCATAGGCGTTGGGACGCTGTTGTGTGGGGTCACACGAAAAATGATACTCATTTCAACTGCACCTCTATCTGTTCTGTTTAATGATAACAAATATTTAGCGTTCTGTCAATACATATAGATAAAAATATTTTAATTTTCTGTAAATTAATAAGTTTATATGAAATTAAATGGCTTTGAAGAATGTTGACAGTTGTTGGAATAAGGACTTTGAGAATGGTGAGAGTGGGACGTAGAGGACGCCGTTGCCTACATTATTATAATTATTATATTTTAAATAAATAGGAGATATTTAAAATGCTTGATATTAACAACATGAAAAGATCGGATTTTTATTATGACCTGCCACAGGAGCTTATTGCACAGACCCCTGTCGAGCCTAGAAATGCTTCGAGAATGATGAAGATAAACAGGCAGACGGGAGAAGTGGTACACGACCATTTCTATAATCTATGCAATTATCTCAAAAAAGGTGACTTGCTTGTGCTTAACGACTCAAAGGTGCTTCCTGCGAGGATATACGGCGAGCGTGAGGACACAGGCTCGTTCATTGAGTTTTTGCTTGTGGAGCAGAAAGAGAACATGGTCTGGGAGATTCTTTGCAGACCTGGAAAGAAAGCTAAGATAGGCACAAGATTTGTTTTTGGCGGCGGAAAGCTGAAGGCGGAGATAATTGATGTGTTGGAGGACGGAAACCGTATCGCACGATTTGAGTGCGAGGAGAATTTCTTTGCCACACTTGACGAGATAGGTCAGATGCCTTTGCCGCCTTATATTACTGAAAAGCTGAAGGACAAGGACAGATACCAGACGGTTTATGCTCATGAGCTTGGCTCGTCTGCTGCGCCGACTGCCGGTCTGCATTTTACTGAGCAGCAGCTTGAGGACTTAAAGGCAATGGGTGTGAACATTGCGTATGTTACTCTGCACGTTGGTCTTGGCACGTTCAGACCTGTTAAGGAGGATAAGGTCCTTGACCATAAGATGCACAGGGAACATTATGAGCTTAGCCGTGAAACTGCAGACATGATAAACGAAACGAAGAAAAATGGCGGACGTGTTATTGCGGTGGGTACTACTTCATGCAGGACGCTGGAGAGCGTGGCGGCATTCAATGACGGAAAGATAGTTCCATGTGACGGTTACACGGAGATATTTATTTATCCGGGCTTTGAGTTCAAGGTGCTTGACGGACTTGTTACTAATTTTCACCTGCCTGAAAGCACGCTTATAATGCTTGTTTCTGCATTTATGGGATACGAGAACACTATGAACGCTTATAAGATAGCTGTGGAGGAGAAATACAGATTTTTCAGCTTTGGTGATTGTATGCTCATAATATCTGAGTGAGGAATTAAGGTATCGCCTGCGGCGATGATATCTCATTTCAAACTTTGTTTTACGGAGGTTTTTTCTATATGAATGACGTTAAGTCAGGGGAGAAGAAACGACTGTATTTATATGACAATCTGAAATTTCTGCTTATAGTGCTTGTGGTCTTGGGGCATTTGATAGACGACAGCACTGTCAAGCTTTTTGGTGACGGCGGCGGTGAAACAGGTGTACCGCAGGCAAAGGTTTTTAGCGGCGCATTTCTGTTTCTGTATGCTTTTCATATGCCGTTGTTTATATTCATATCAGGACTTTTCAACAGGGGGCATGATGACGGCAGGAAAGTGCTTGGAAAGACGCTTGGATTTGTTGTTATCGGAATGTTAATGAAATGCCTGAATTATTGGTCGCAGGTAAGATTTCAGACGGATTTTGACAAGGAAAACAGTGATGGCGAGATTTTCTTTGACCTTTTAGGCGGCGACGGTGTATATTGGTATATGTTTGCAATGGCGGCATTTATGGTGCTTTGCTATCTGTTAAGAAACAGCAGACCTTGGGCGGTGCTTACGGCGGCTATGGTGACGGCACTTGCGGCAGGGTATGACCCTAGCGTGGGCGATGAATATGAACTATCTAGGATAGTGGTGTTTTTCCCGTTTTACTACTGCGGATATGTGCTTGACCCTGAAAAGGTAGCTGATTTTGTGAAGAAGTGGTATGTAAGGGTGCTGTCCTTGGGGGTGATAGGCATTTGGACTTATTTCTGCTTTGGAAAAACAAAGCTTGTTTATCCGCTGAGAATGCTTCTTACGGGAAGAAACTCTTATTTTTCCATATCTGAAGCAACGGACATGGATTGCACTTTTTTGAGCAGGCTTCTTGTTATGGGTATCTCGGCACTGCTTTGTTTGGCGGTGCTTGGTATTGGGCTTGATGTGAAGATTCCACTGATAACAAAGTGCGGCTCCAGGACTTTGCAGGTGTACTTCTGGCACAGGACTATTGTTTATATGCTCACATACTATGGTTATCAGGCATATCTTGCAAAGGCTTTTCCTGAACGTTGGGAGCTTTATCTGGCACTTACAGCGATACCTATTGTATTGGTGCTTTGCATAAAAATATTTGGTGTGCCTCTGGATATGGTGCTTAAAGGAATAAGGGGCAGGAATGATATCATAAAGGAGAACGGAAATGGAAAATAACTTTTTTAAGAGCGTTATTGACGCAGACGATGCACCTGTGGTTATTTGCGACCTTGAGAATACGATAGTATATATGAACCCGACAGCGGTCAAAAGATATGAAAAGCGTGGAGGAGCGGCTCTTGTGGGCAGGTCCATAAAGGGCTGTCACAACGGGGATTCTAATGACAAGATAGAGCAGGTCATTACATGGTTCAAAAAGGACAAGGGCAACAACAAGGTGTATACTTTCCGCAACGAAAAGGAAAATAAGGACGTTTACATGATAGCTCTCAGAAATGATGAGGGAGAGCTTATTGGATATTATGAAAAGCATGAGTACAGAAATATTGAAACTATGAAGCTGTATGATATGGAATAGGCTGAAAAAATAATTTATAAGGAGAATTTATGTTTACATTATTAAAACAAGAGGGTGCTGCACGCAGGGGTCAGTTTGAAACTGTTCATGGAACTATACAGACGCCTGTATTTATGAACGTGGGAACTTCGGCGGCGATAAAGGGCGGAGTTTCTTCCATTGATTTAAAAAATGAGCTTAAAACTCAGGTGGAGCTTTGCAATACCTATCATTTGCACGTCAGACCGGGCGATGATATTATATACAAAATGGGCGGACTTCACAAGTTCATGAATTGGGACAAGCCTATTCTTACAGACAGTGGTGGATTTCAGGTATTTTCTTTGGCCAAGCTGCGTAAAATCAAAGAGGAGGGCGTGTACTTCAACTCTCATGTTGACGGTCGCAGGATTTTTATGGGTCCCGAGGAGAGTATGCAGATACAATCGCACCTTGCGTCTACTATTGCAATGGCGTTTGACGAGTGTGTGGAAAACCCTGCTGAGCATAGCTATTCAAAGGCAAGCTGTGATAGAACGGTAAGGTGGCTTGAGAGATGTGTCGCTGAGCAGAAAAGGCTCAACGGACTTGAGGAGACTATAAACAAGCATCAGATGCTGTTCGGTATCAATCAGGGCTGTACTTATGAGGATCTGCGTATCGAGCATATGAAGCGCATAAGAGAAATGGAATACTGTTCGGGCTTTGCTATTGGCGGTCTGGCTGTGGGTGAGCCTACTGAGGTGATGTATAACATTATCGAAAAGGTCGAGCCTTTTATGCCAAAGGATAAGCCGAGATATCTTATGGGCGTTGGCACACCGACAAACATAATCGAGGCTGTTTACAGAGGCGTGGACTTCTTTGATTGCGTAATGCCAAGCAGAAATGCACGTCACGGAACGCTGTTCACATGGAACGGCATTATGCACATCACTAATAAAAGGTATGAAACTGACCCTAGATCTATTGACGAGCATTGCGATTGTCCTGCTTGCCGTAATCACAGCAGGGCATATATTCGTCATCTGTTCAAGTCTGAGGAGCAGTTGGGCGGCAGGCTGGCAGTTATGCACAATCTGTATTTCTACAACACGCTCACGGAGAAGATAAGAGAGGCTCTTGACGAGGGCAGATTTGAGCAGTTCAGAAATCAATACAGCTCGCTTCTTGCTTCAAAGTGTGAGGATTAACAAAATATAACGGTATGACGCTGTTTTCGGAAAATGCAAAGATGTTATTTTGTATTTTCCGAGATGGCGTTTTTTTGTTGAGTGGGGGCTATTTTATTTGATGAAAGCATGGGCTTGTTGCTTCGATGGGCGAACGCTGTTCGCCCCTGCAGAAAAGGTGTGGTAGCAGGTGTAAAGAGTGTGGGTGCAGATAAAAATATAAGGGAAGTCAAGATTGAATGTAAAGCTGTTTTTATAAATTATACAGGGGGATTATATGAGTATTTTTGAGCTTTTTCTTACTGCGTGTGGACTTTCTATGGACGCTTTTGCGGTATCGGTGACTAATGGGCTTTGTGTCAGAAAGGGGAGAGTCAGGGGAGCATTGATGTGCGGTATCATATTCGGGCTTTTTCAGGGGATAATGCCTGCGATCGGCTATGCGCTGGGCATGAATTTTACGGAGTACATAGAGAGGTTCGACCACTGGATAGCTTTGATACTGCTTGGGTTCATAGGGTTGAACATGATATGCGGTTCGGGGGACGATGAGATCCAGACAGTGGGCAGGCTCACTGTTGGGGCGGTGCTTGTGCAGGGATTTGCCACCTCTGTGGACGCACTGGCTGTGGGCATAAGCTTTGCGGCTCTTGGTGTGGGCATAGTCAGGTCGGCAGCGTTTATATGTGTTGTTACGGCGACCTTATCGTTCTGTGGGTTTATGCTTGGTAACAAATTCAGCGGAAAACTCAAAAGCAAGGCAAGGATAGTTGGGGGAGTTATTTTAATATGTATAGGGCTTAAAATATTCGCTGAACAGACTATATTTGCTTAAAACAATTTTCTTATTCATATAAATATGTATCACATAGATATCTTTGTGAATTTTAATTTAACAATTACAGGTGTGTATGTTCATAAACAAGCCACAATATCAGTGTATAATAAATCTCGTGATTTTTAGACAAGTGTATAAATTTGCGATTGATGTACAAACTTATGATAAGTGTACAAAGTTATGATATGTGTATAAACTTGCGATAAGTGTAAAAATTAGTGCATGGTGACCGACAAGTTTATGGAAAGTCGGAGGGAGGAAAGGCTTTTTGTATAGCTGGTTTTATGAAAAAGCTATTTATTTTTGATTTGGACGGAACGCTTGTAAATTCTATTTATGATCTTGGGGACGCCATGAACGCGGTACTTGAGAGATATGGGTTTCCTGTGTTTGATTATGATACCTACAAGCATTTAGTGGGAAATGGTACTTTGAAGCTTGTTGAGCGGGCTTTGCCTGAGAAGCTGAGAAGCGAGGAGAACATCAAAAAGTATCATGCTGAGTTCTCTGAGGAATACAACAAGAGATGTGTGAACAAGACCAAGCCTTATGAGCATATCTGCGAGGTGCTTGACACGCTTCGCAATGAGGGCATTATGACGGCAGTGGCTTCAAACAAGCCTGACGGCTTTGTGAACTACATTGTAAAGAATATTTTCGGTGAGAAAGATTTTGACCTGATCGAGGGCAAAAAGGACGGTGTTCCGACAAAGCCTGCGCCTGAGATAATATACAATATTCTTGGCACGCTTGGGGTCAAGGCTGAGGAAGCTGTGCTTATTGGCGATTCTGATGTGGACGTTATGACGGCAAAAAATGCGGGTCTTGACTGCATTGGCTGTGAATGGGGCTTCAGGGGCAGAGAAGAACTTGAAAATGCAGGTGCGAAGTATATTGCGGAAGTTCCGCAGGACATAGTGAGCATTTGTCATGAGATAAACAGGATATAATTAAAACGGAGGATTTCATATATGAGTTTTGTAATGGCTGATTTTTACAAGAGGTTTGTTGACGAGGAGCTTGACAGCGAGGGCAGACTTAAAAGCTTTAAGCTTGACCTGCCTGAGAACTTCAACTTCTCATATGACGTTATAGACGAGCTGGCTAAGAATGTGCCTGATAAGGTGGCTATGCAGTGGGTCAACGAGGAGGGTGAAGAGCATATCTTCACTTACAAGGATCTTTCTGAAAAGAGCAGTCAGGTGGCTAACATGATGCTGGCACACGGAGTTAAGAAGGGCGATTTTGTTATGGCTGTTCTTAAGCGTCATTATGAGTTCTGGTTCCTTGCTTACGGTCTTATGAAGATAGGCGCTATCCTTGTGCCTGCAACTTGTCAGCTCAAGAAAAAAGACTATGTTTACCGCTTTGACGCTGCGTCTATATCTTATATCGTGGCAACTGCGGAGGACGATGTTCCTAATCAGGTGGATTCAGCTCTTGAGCAGTACAGCGGCATGAAAGAGAAGTTTATCACTCACGGTGCTAAAGAGGGTTGGATAGATTTTCTCAGCGAAATGGACAAGTATCCAAAGACTTTTGAGAGGATCGAAACACACGTTACTGAGTCAATGCTTATGTATTTCAGCTCTGGTACGACTGGATATCCTAAAATGGTACTGCACAAGTATTCACTGGCTGCGGCACACATTATCACTGCTAAGCACTGGCACCACCTTGACGAGAACTCACTGCACCTTACTGTTTCTGAAACAGGCTGGGCTAAGTGTGCATGGGGCAAGATGTTTGGTCAGTTTATCTGCGGTGCAACAACATTCGTATATGACTTTGACAGATTTATTCCTGCAAACGTGCTGAAAGTCATTCAGGATTACAAGCTGACTTCTTTCTGCGCACCTCCGACAATGTACAGATTTTTCATCAAGGAGGGTCTTGAAAACTATGACCTTTCTTCACTGAAATATAGCTGTATCGCCGGTGAGGCTCTTAACCCTGAGGTATTCAACAAGTGGTATGAGTACACAGGTCTTAAGCTTATGGAGGGCTTCGGTCAGACAGAGGGCGCTGTGCTTGTGGGCAATCTTTACGGCATGGAGCCAAAGCCGGGCTCAATGGGCAAGCCTACACCGCTTTACAATATCGGTATAGTTGACAACGAGGGCAAGCCTGTTAAGGTAGGCGAGACAGGCGAGATCGTTGTTTACGCTAAGAGAGGCGAGAACCCTGCGCTGTTCAAGGAGTATTACAGAAACCCTGAGGCAACGGACAACGCTTGGAGATTTGGTATGTATCACACAGGCGACACTGCTTACATGGACGATGACGGCTACTTCTGGTATGTTGGAAGAACGGACGACCTTATCAAGGCTTCAGGTTATCGTATAGGACCTTTTGAGATAGAGAGTATCCTTATGGAGCACCCTTCTGTACTTGAGTGCGCTATCACTGCGGCTGATGACGCTATCAGAGGCAAGGTAGTTAAGGCTACTATCGTGCTTGCAAAGGGCTACACTGCTTCTCCTGAGCTTGCTAAGGAGCTTCAGAACTATGTTAAGCAATCAACTGCGCCTTACAAGTATCCTAGAATAGTTGAGTTCGTGGACGAGCTGCCTAAGACTATCAGCGGTAAGATACGCCGTGTTGAGATAAGAGAGAATGACAGCAAGAAGAATAAGTAAGATATACAAGGCACGTTTCCGTGAGGGGACGTGTCTTTTTTATGGAAAAAGAGTTGACAAATATTTGGCTTTATGGTATCATATAATATTACCATGACATATGGGGAATTATAGAGAATCAGGAGAGGTGCTTTTTATGAAGAATGGTATGAAGAAAACGGCGGCTGTTGTTATGGCGGTAATGCTTATGGGCACGGGGGCTGTTGTACCTGCGGCGGAGGATATGGGGATATTCTCACAGACGGCTATCGTTGCGGAAGCGGCGAGTGTTGGCAAGGTAACGGGGCTTAAATCTAAGACGCTTTCAAACAGTGAGATACAGCTCAACTGGAGCAAGGTAAAGGGTGCGAGCGGTTACACTGTTTATATGCGAAAAAACGGCAAGTACAACAAGCTTGGGGATTGCAAGGGTACGAGCTACACAGTTAAGAAGCTGCCTAATGCAACGAGAGAAAATTTTAAAGTAAGGGCATACAAGACTGTAAAGGGCAAGAAAGTTTACGGAGAATATTCCGCAAACTGGAACACGGCGACTAATCCGCAGGCTTGCAAGGGGCTAAAGTTAAGCAGCGTTGGCACTGACAGCGTTAAGCTTTCTTGGACGAAGATAGGCTGTACAAATTACCGCATTTATCAGAACATAAAAGGCAAATGGAAAGAGATAGGCAAGACCACAGGGACAAGCTACACTGTGAAGAAGCTTGCGCCTGCGACAAAGTATCAGTTCAAGATAAGGGCTTGCAAGCAGGACGACAAAAAGACGAATAATAATCACTATGGCAAGTATTCGGGGGTCGTGACGGCGACAACTAAGAAGAGCGACAAAATCACACAGGCTGATATTGATGCTATGAAGGCAGAACTTACAGCGTATTCAAGAGAAAAGGCAGAGTATATAAAAGAAAACTACAAAAATTTCAACGGATATGGTGAAAAATATAATACCTTAGACGAGTTTTTCGATTATTATGCAGAAGATTGTACACCAACTTCATCGGGATATGATACCATTGATACTATACATTTTGGAGAAACCGTTAATACACTTAATGATTTCAAAAAGCTCTATAAAGACCATATTGATTATGAGTACAATAAGAGAGAAGATGTTTACTATGTTGTGTACATAGAGTCTTGTCCGAATGGTCTTGATGTAAACCCTAACCCTTGTTGGGCTGTGTATCTGCTTTATTAATTCGGACACATATAGCACAATAGTAATGTGAAAGGAAGCTTAAATAATGAGAGATAAAACATATCACGAAATGTATGATCTGTTGACACAATCTATGTCATTAAACCATAAAATGATTGACAAGATTGAAGAACTAAGATCTGAGAACGCAATTCTGTATAGGCAGATTGAGGAGTGCAGAGACACATTAAGAACGTTGATATCAAAAGATTTTGAAAGTTCAAATGATAATAAGAGACTTTTTTCATTCTGTTAGAAAGCAAAAACGCTATACAAAATCTGTGCTTGCTATGGAAAAGTCAAAGAGTTGAGAGGTGAATGTTTTGCAGGCGGTTTATGAATATCCTCCGAAGCTGTCAAGGGCGGAGAGGCAGGTCAAGGCGGCACATGATATTGAAGAACACAGGAAAATGCAGAGGAATATGTATAAGAATATCCTGCTTGGGGTCGTTATCATCATAATTGGTGCGGTGTTTGCAAGTGCGGTCTTTGCAAAGGTTCTGCTTATATTGCTTGGGGCTTGCAATTGTTCTGTGGGCGGACTTATGTACTGGTATTACTCGCTTTCACGGGACGCTGATGTTTACACGAGGATATATGAGGATCACATTGAACACTCTCAACGCATGGGGCTTTCTAAAAGCTATCTGCACATATGCCTTTACTATGAGGAGGTAGAGAAGTCTTATCAGACAAACAAGGGAAGACTCGTTTGCGTGCTGAAAAATGTGGAGAAGTCAAGCTTTGTGGTAAAGGACAAAGAGGGCAGGGAGAAAGCTTTTGTGCCTGAGGACGGTATGATAGCTCTGAGCTTTCAGGACACTAAGGGCAAGCTTGTGCTTATCAATGACTTTTATGAGAAGATAGGTTATCCACACAAGGAATACAACAAGATAGAGGACGAGGAGGACGATTATTACTCCGAGGAGGATATGAAGTGGGACAGACTTCATAAGCATGGGCTGTAGTTGTAAACTTTTTGTTAAGCCCTTGAAATGTGGGGCAGAATGTGATAACATATTATTGTATCAATACACTTAAAACACTATGACCGAGAGAGTAGTTTTGCTAAGGGTCTTCAGAGAGAAGCTGCGGCGTGTGTGCGTTTTCTGAAAGCGGCTTTATATCCTGACAAAATGAAGTTCACTTGCGAGTGGTCATGCCGAATGAGAGATAGTCTTTAGTAAGCGTGAACGTCTGTCTGCGTTAAGGACGGGAGAGTGTTGGCTCTTTACTGATAGGTGGTATAAACAAGAATTTCAAAGTCTTGTCCTGTTTAGTCGGGGCAGGGCTTATTTTTATAGGAGGATAAGTAATGAAAGAACAGTTGAAAAGCATTGACGAGCGTGCGAAAGAAGAACTTTCACATATTGATGACGCCAAGCTGTTGGAAGATTTCAGAGTAAGATTTCTTGGCAAAAAGGGAGAGATAACTTCCATACTTAAGCAAATGGGCAAGCTTTCCGCAGAGGAAAGACCTGTTATCGGTCAGCTTGCAAACAAGGTAAGAGCTGATATCGAGAATGCTCTCAATAAGCGTAAGGAAGAGCTTAAGAGCAAAATGGAGCAGGTAAGGCTTACAGAGGAAGCTATAGACGTTACGCTTCCGGGCAAGAAAACAAGAATAGGCAGACCTCACCCTCTGAACGCTACTCTTGAAGAGGTAGAGGAAGTGTTCCTTGGTATGGGCTTTGATATCGTGGACGGCCCTGAGGTAGAAACAGACCATTATTGTTTCGAGGCACTGAATATGCCTAAATCTCACCCTGCAAGAGATACGCAGGATACATTCTACATCAATGAGAACGTTGTTCTTAGAACACAGACTTCTTCTGTTCAGATAAGAACAATGGAAAAGAGAAAGCCGCCTATAAGAATCATTTCACCTGGCAGAGTTTATCGTTCTGACACAGTGGACGCTACACATTCACCGCTGTTCCACCAGATAGAGGGTCTTGTTATCGACAAGGGCATCACTATGGCTGACCTTAAGGGTACGCTGGAGCTTCTTATGAAGCGTCTTTACGGCGAGGACACTCAGATAAGACTTCGTCCGCACCATTTTCCGTACACAGAGCCTTCTGCTGAAGTTGACCTTATGTGCTTCAACTGCCATGGCAAGGGCTGTTCAATGTGCAAGCAGGAGGGCTGGGTAGAGCTTCTCGGCGCAGGTATGGTACACCCTAAGGTACTTGAGGGCTGTGGCATTGACCCTGAGGTTTACAGCGGATTTGCATTTGGTATCGGTCTTGAAAGAATAACAATGGGCAGATACAACATCAACGATATGCGTCTGCTTTATGAGAACGATATGAGATTTTTAGAGCAGTTCTGATGAATGAAGTTATGAGCCGGAGCAGGCTTTACAGAAAGCTTGTGCCGTCAAAGGCTAAGCTTGTAACGTCGGCGGCTGTCAGCACACTTATGGCGCTGATAGTAGGCGTTGGCGGTGGGTTATCGGTCATGCTTGTAAAAGAACAGCAGAGTGCATGGGATATGCTCATGCTATGTGGGTTTCTGATAATTTTTCTGGGTATCCTGCTTTTTATCGGAATAAGAGGATTTAGAAGGCAGGTAAAACAATACAGAGGGAACCTTGCAAGGCTGGAGCAATTTGACGCTCAGGATATGCTGGCTTTAGAAAGCGAGATAGAGGGAAGCGAGTTCAAATACAAGACCTTTTATCTACTTGACAGATATATGTATGTGCCTAAGGCTAAACTACTTATAAAATATACGGATATTAGAGAGTTCAAGACCATAGTTCACAGCACAAATGGTGTCAATGACAGCATGAAAGCTGAGATAACTGATAATTTCGGGATAAAATATACTGTGAACATAAAGCGGTGGAAGGATTTCTATATTTATAGACCACTGTTTTTAAAGGACTTGGACGAGAAGATACAAAACTGCGGTAAATGATAAGATTACGGAGGAATAATAAATGGATTTGTCAATGAAATGGCTTGCAGACTATGTTGACTGCGATATGCCGATAAAGGATTTTGTTTCCGCTCTGACGCTTTCAGGCTCAAAGGTAGAGTGCTTTGAGCAGGAGGGCGAGGATATTTCTAACGTTGTTGTGGGCAAGGTAGTTTCTATGGAGCGTCACCCTGATTCTGACCATATGTTCATCACTCAGGTAGATGTTGGAGAGGACGAGCCTGTTCAGATAGTTACCGGTGCTCAGAACGTTCATGAGGGCGATTTTGTGCCTGTTGCAAAGCACAAGTCATCTGTTCTTCATGAGGGCAAGCAGGTGAAGATAACAAAGGGCAAGCTGAGAGGCGTTGCTTCTAATGGTATGCTTTGCTCTCTGGGCGAGCTTGGACTTTCTGTTCACGATTTCCCATATGCTATTGAGGACGGAATTTTCATTCTTGGCGATGACTGCGACAAGACAGTAGGCAAGGATATACATGAGGCTATTGGATACAATGACACAACTGTTGAGTTTGAGATAACTTCAAATAGACCTGACTGCCTTTCTGTTATCGGTCTTGCAAGAGAAACTGCGGCTACTTTCGGCACTGAGCTGAAGGTCAAGAAGCCTGAGTTCAAGGGCATTGACGGGGATATCAACGATATGCTCAAGGTAAAGATACACAACACTGACCTTTGCAAGAGATATATGGCTGGTATCGTAAAGAATGTAAAGATAGGTCCGTCACCTCGTTGGATGAGAGAAAGGCTGAGAGGTTGCGGCGTTAGACCTATCAACAACTTTGTTGATATCACAAACTATGTTATGCTTGAATATGGCAGACCGATGCACGCTTTTGATCTGAGATATGTTAAGGACGCATCTATCAACATCAGAAATGCTAAGGCAGGAGAAACTATCACAACTCTTGACGGCGAGGTAAGAGAGCTTTCAGAAGAGATGCTCGTTATTGCTGACGCTGAAAAGCCGGTTGCTGTAGCAGGCGTTATGGGCGGCGAATACAGCGGTATCATGGACGATACAACTACTGTTGTATTTGAGTCTGCCTGCTTTGACGGTGCGAGCGTAAGAACAACAGCCAAGAAGCTTGGCATGAGAACTGACGCATCTGCAAGATATGAAAAGGGTCTTGACCCACACGAGTGCTATGAGGCTCTTATGAGAGCTTTCCAGCTTGTTGAGGAGCTTGGTGCTGGCGAGGTCGTAAAGACTTATATTGATGAGAACTATGAGGACGAGACACCTAAGACGGTTGATTTTGACCCTGAGTGGATAAATAAGTTCCTTGGTACTGAAATACCTGAGAGCGACATGGTGAAATATCTCACAAGACTTGGCTTTGAGATAAAGGACGGCAAGGTAGTTTCGCCATGGTACAGAGTGGACATTGCCTGCAAGGCTGACGTGGCAGAGGAAGTTGCTAGACTTTACGGCTACAACAAGATCCCAAACACTATCGTTAGAGGCGTTGCACAGGCTAAGCTCACCGAGGCGCAGAAGTTTGACAGACATATACAGAGATCTATGCTCGCTATGGGTCTTAACGAGATATCTACATTCTCATTCATTTCGCCTAAGTATTTTGACAAGATAAATCTTCCTGCTGACTCAAAACTGAGAAAGACAGTTGTTATCACAAACCCACTGGGCGAGGATACTAGCGTTATGAGAACGACTATCATTCCGTCTGTATGTGAAGTGCTTGCAAGAAACTACAGCTACCGCAACCCTGAGTGCTATATCTTCGAGAGAGGAAACGAGTATATACCTGTTGAGGGAGAGGTGCTTCCTAACGAGCCTGAAAGACTTGGTTTTGGTTTCTATGACACTGAGACGAAGGCTGATTTCTATGACATCAAGGGCGTTGTTGAGGGACTGCTCTCTAAGCTCGGCGCACAGAAAGTTGAATTTGAAAAGGCTACTGCTGAATGTAGCTTTGACGAGTTCTATGCTTTCCACCCGGGCAGAGTTGCTGTTGTTAAAGTAAATGGTGAGGAGATCGGCATTTTTGGCGAGCTTCACCCGAGAGTTCTGGAGAACTACGGCATTGACGCAAGAGCTTATGTGGGCAAGATAAATGTTCCTGAGCTTATGGCAAGCTGTGTTGCTCAGAAGACATATAAGCCACTGCCTAAGTATCCTGCTACAACAAGAGATCTGTCTATCGTTTGTGATGATGATATCCCTGCGGCTCTTCTTGAAAAGACTATAAGCAAGGCTGTTGGCTCGATACTTGAAAAGGTAACGCTTTTTGACGTTTACAAGGGTGAGCAGATCGAAAAGGGCAAGAAGTCTGTTTCATACTCCATTTCAATGCGTTCACATGACGGCACGCTTACTGACGAGCAGGCTGACAAGGCTATGAAGAAAGTTCTTGAAGCTCTCAAGGCTATCGGTGCTGAACTCAGAATGTAAAAATTATAGTGCTTGATTTGTATAAAGTGCATAAATTTTGCTTTTTGACTTGTTATTTTGAAACAAATGGAGTATAATAATATCAGGCGTATTGCTGATATTAATACATTGCAGAGGGGCTGAGCATAATGCACGAACAAACTATGGAATTTTCAGTACAGCACGACAAGGAGGCTGAGCTGAAAAAGACACTTACAATTATATATGACGCTCTGAAAGAGAAGGGCTATAATCCTATTAATCAGATCGTAGGTTATATTCTTTCTGAGGACCCGACCTACATAACAACATACAATAATGCCAGAAGTCTTATTCGTCATATTGACAGAGATGAACTTTTGCAGGCATTGGTGAAGTCCTATCTTGAGTCATAACTGATATTTAAAGGCGGTAGTTTTTACCGCCTTTTTTGTTTTATGTCAGAATTTACCTGAAACGTATTTTTGTATAAAGCCGTTTTCTGAACATAATAGTATAAGATGATAAGAAAACGGAGGGCTTCATATGAAGATAAGAAATTGCATGGCACTTATTTGTGCAGTTGTAGCGCTCAGTGCTTGTGGCAGGACAGTGATAATGCGTGAGGGAAATTCATCAGAGGGAACAAGCTCGGCGGTCATCGAGCCTGTGGCTGTGGGAAAGAAAACCGCAAAGGAAAAGATAGATCTTTCGGGGCTTTCACATGACAAAGTCGGATATGGTCAAGGCGTTCTTGTGGACGAAAAGAACAGGACGACTGGTGCGCTTGATTTTAATGCACAATACGGCAAGCTTAACGCAAAGGCTATAAATAATGATGACAAGATATATCTGACCTTTGATCAGGGTTATGAGAATGGATACACTGAAAAGATCCTCGATGTGCTGAAAGAGAAAAAGGTCAAGGCGACGTTTTTTCTTTTGCAGGATTATGCAGAGAAAAATCCTGAGCTTGTGAAGCGTATGATAGACGAGGGGCATATTGTGGGAAATCATTCGGTACACCATTATTCTATGCCGACGCTTGGGCAGGCGGAATGTGAGTCGGAGATAAAGGATTTCCATAAGTATATGGAGGAAAACTATGATTATACCATGACAGTGTTCAGACCGCCTATGGGGGAGTTTTCGGAGTTTTCTCTTGGAGTGACGGCAAACTGCGGCTATAAGACTGAGCTTTGGAGCTTTGCTTACGCTGATTGGGACGTGAACAATCAGCCTGATGAGGGGCAGGCACTTGAAAAGCTTGTGAATGCGGCTCACCCTGGGGCAATTTATCTCCTGCACTCGGTATCGAAAACCAATACTGATATTCTCGGGGACTTTATCGACAGAGTGAGGGCTGGCGGATTTGAATTTGGCTGATAAGAGAATATGATGAAGAGAGGCCTTGTGCCTCTCTTTTTTGTTATTTTAGGGGCATTTGTAGCTGATTTGTAATATATTAGTCTATTGACAAATTGTTAAAAGTATGTTATATTTTAAATACGAACAGAAACATGAGTTTCTTTAAGGAGGAAATAAAATGGTAAAAAATAAGGTGCTTACACCTGTATTGGCAGGCGTTTTGGGTCTTAGCATAGTTGGCTCAGGTCTTGGCTATTATTTTGTAAATAAAGACAGTAATGATGGTAAAACTGAGGGCGGCAAGGCTAAGCTTACTCAGGTGGCAGATAATATAAACAACACTCTTGGCACGGCTGAAAAGGCTATCAAGGGCGAACTTGATTTTGCTTACAATGCAACGGCTACTGTTTCATTCGGTGAGGGCTTCACAGAGAAGGCAGGTGTCAGCTTACAGCCTATTTCTGTGACAACTGTTACAAAGCAGAAGGGAAGCAACACTGCAGCAGATGTTTCGCTGACATATGGCGGAAATAATCTTGTGTCTGCTAATGCTGTATATTCCAGAGATAACAAGTCGGCTTATGTTCAGATACCTGAGCTTTCTGACGCTTATCTTATGGTTAACGTTGACAGCCTTAAAGACAAGGTAGGCAGTGAGCTTTCTTCACAGGGCATTGACCTTGATTCTCTCTTTGATTCTGCTGAGGGCGCTGATGTTGATTTTGATACTGACGCACTTGAAAAGGATCTGGAGGAATACAAGAAGGTTATAGAGGACTCTTTCCCTAAGCCTGTTGACGGCGACAAAAAGACTGGTGACATTGACGGAAACGAGTACAGCTATACAACTAAGGAATACACTATCTCAGGCAATGATGTAAAGGCTGCTTTTAAGGCTGTTCTTGACAAGGCTAAGGACGACGCTACGCTTAAAGATATGTTCAGCAAGTCAGGTGTTGCTGAAGAGCTTGGTATGTCATATGATGATATAATCTCACAGTATGCTGATTCTATTGATTCACTTTTTGCAAGTGATAATCTTGACGAAACTGCAACATTTAACGCTTACTACAGTGGTGATGATCTTGCGGGCTTTAGCCTTGAAAAAGACGGCGAGGGTGCAACTCTTTACACCATTCTTAAGGATGACGTTGTGGCTGTTGATTTTAGCCTTAACATGGGCAGTGAGGGCAGTGCATCATTCAAGGGTTCTGCAAATACTGTTGACGGTGTTACAAATGGCAAGTTCACAATGAAAATGGAAACTGCGGCTGATTCAGATATAGACGCTGACAAGACTTCTGCTGACGGTGGACTTTCCCTTGAGCCTACCATGGCAGTTTCACCGAGCATAAACTTTGACACAATGGAAGCTGAGGTGACTCTCAAAGACCTTAAAGAAGAGGGTGACGCATTCTCAGGTACTATCAGATTTGATGTGAATGGTACATCTGATTCTCAGGCTGTATCAGGCTGGGTAGAGCTTGCTTCTGCTTCAACTGCTGACAAGCTTGATCTTTCTGTTGAGTTTGGCATGAACGGCAAGCAGTTTGTCACAATGGCAGTTACAGGAAATAAGACAGAGGCTTCTGACATCACTGTTCCGTCAGGCGACAAGATCTATGACATGACAAATGACGATCAGATGAATACATACCTTGCAGGCTGTGACAGTGATGGATTTGTTGCTAATGTAAAGAAAGTTCTTGGTGACGAGGTCTACAATATGCTTGTAAATGCAGAGGGTGATCTTGAGTCAGATTATGATGACTATGATGATTATGATGACTACGATCTCTCTGATATTGATCTGTCAGATTATGATCTGAGCGCAAATGCATAATAGATAAAAAATTAAGAGGATCGCATTGAGCGGTCCTCTTTTTTTAGCTGATAACACGATAATTCTCGGCTGCTTCTTCTTTTTTTACATACTCGGTGACATTGAGAACTTCCACCTTGACAGGCTTCTGACCCATATTTATGGTGATAATGTCGCCAACTTTCACGTCATATGAAGCTCTTGCAATCTTATCGTTCACAAGCACCTTGCCTGCATCGCAAGCTTCGTTTGCAATGGTACGTCGTTTAATAAGTCTTGTGACTTTCAGGTATTTATCAAGCCGCATATTTTCCTCCTTTGTAGTAAAAAAGACCTAACCCGCAGGCTAGGTCTGAGTGGCATAAGCTTTAGATTACTTGTTTACAGCGTCCTTAAGAGCCTTGCCTGCCTTGAATGCAGGAACTTTCTTAGCTGCAACAGTGATCTGCTCCTTTGTACGAGGATTGATAGCTGTCTTTTCAGCTCTCTCTCTAACCTCGAATGTACCGAAACCTACCAGTGAGATCTTCTCGCCGTTAGCAAGTGTCTCTGATACAGAATCAATAACAGTTGTAAGTGCCTTCTCAGCGTCCTTCTTTGAATAATCGCCCTTTTCTGCGATAAGATTGATCAGTTCTGCCTTTGTCATTGTTTTTACCTCCAAATTATTTTTAACGAATAAAGTTATTCATTCATTTTGCTCTCGCCAATAAGCGTCAAGCTCATTTATGCTCAGGGCGGTCATATCCTGCCCGTTTTGCCTTACAGCATTTTCTGTTTTCTCAAACTTTTCGATATAATTATTATTTGTATCCGTCAGCACTTCCTCAGCGTCAAGGTCAAGCTTTCTTGCAAGTGAAGCACAAGTGAACATTATCTCACCAAGCTGTTTTGCAACTACGGCTTTATCACTGTCAGCACTGTTTTCAAGAGCCTTAACAGCATTTTCAAGTGCGCTGATATCATGAGCATTGTCATACTCGATACCTGCTCTTGCTGCACGTTTGCTTAATTTCTGAGCTCTCATAAGTGCAGGAAAGTTCTTTGGAACGCTTTTAAGGGTATCGGAATAAGTTTCCTGTCCCTTGGTTTCTTTCTTGATAGTGTCCCAATTTTTAAGCACTGTTTCAACGTTGTCAGCTTCTACGCTTCCGAAAACGTGAGGGTGTCTGATGATAAGCTTTTTACAAATATCAGTTATCACATCGTCAAGTCGGAAATTGTTGTTTTCAGTCTCGATAACTGTATGGAAAACCACCTGCAAAAGAACGTCGCCAAGTTCTTCTCTCATCATTTCAGGAGAGTCACAGTCAATTGCTTCCATTACCTCATAGACTTCTTCAAGAAAATCTTTCTTGATAGACTTATGGGTCTGGACCTTATCCCACGGGCAGCCGTTCTCGCTTCTGAGAATCACCACGATATCCGCAAGATCATTGATATCAAAGCTGTCTTTAGCAAGCAATTCCTTAATTTTATCGCTCATTACATCATTACCTTTCCAAAAGGGTGCTTATTAATAATAAACCATTTTGCTCAAAATTTCAAGGGTTTTGCGGATTTTTTTTTGAAAATATGTAATTTACAATATTTTTCGGCGTTTCGCACAATAAATATAAACAAAAAAAGTACATTGTGCTACCAATTCCTATAGAAAAAAGGGTCACAGATCTATGATTTATTTGCAAATGGGCTATTTTCGTAAGTGTTTCGTGTGACAAAATGGCTGTCACACTGCACATGATAGCGGCGTAGGTGGGCTTTACGAAAATCTCGCTCACTTTTGGTTTTAGGTCTGTCATTTTGCAAACTGAGCGTACGGATAAGACGCATATGAAAACCTCTGAAACAAGAGTAGAAATAGCTGCTCCCGATATATTTATCACTGGCTGTCTTATAAGTATGATGTTCAGAAATAGCTTGATAATTCCACCTGCCAACATAATTATTATGGCTTTGTGAGGTTTTCCGAGGGTTTGCAGGATAGAAAAGCATGGTGTGGCTATGGCAAGGAATATTACTGCTATTCCAAGTATGGACAGTGGCATTATACAGACCTGTATTTCAGTTTCACGGCCTCCAAAAAGAAAACGCAGGATAGGTTCTGACAAAACTGCTATGCCCATGCCTGCGGGTATGGCTATGATACTGGTGACTATGAGCATTTTTGTAAGGCCTGACTGCATTGCTTTTTTATCGTTTTTGGCACAGCTTTCGGCAAGTGAGGGGAGTATGCTTTTGCCAAACATTGCGGTGATGGTCGGAACAAGACCGAAAACTGTCACTGCAAGACCAGTATAAGAGCCGTAGATGAAGTTCGGGATCATATCGGCGGTGAGCTTATCAGAAATCAGGCTGTCAAATGTGTGTGGAGAAGCTTTCATGGCGGCTTTGATACACGGATTGACAGTGAGCATATCTATCATGTTGGCAAAGGTCATTATTACTGAGATAAGTGCGATCGGAAGACAGCAGACGACAAGCTTTTTGGCTGTTGCTCCTGTGGGGTCTGTTATTGTATCTCTTTGAAGCATTTGCTTTGTTACGCTGTCGCCTTTGATCTTGCCTGATATGAGAATATACAGACAGGCGATCGCAGAGGCTATGGACGAACCTAGGATAGCTGCGGCAGCTATAAATGGGAGTGCAGCGGAGGCTGCCTGACGTGAGTTTTCATAGGCTGTGCCGAATATCATGCCTGTTTTATCATACATATCGGAGATATGATACATTAGTCCGTAGGCGAAACCAAGACCTAGGATAAGTTTGAAAAGGGTTTCTATCACTTCTGATACAGCGGTCGGTATCATATTCTGCAAGCCCTCGCAGTAACCGCGTTCCACTGACATAATGGTACAGAAAATAATAGATGGTGCAACGCACATGAGAGCATATTTTGTACTTGGCTCGCCGACTACATTGCGTGACAGAATATCTGAGGTGAGTATCATTACTGCAGCAGCGGCTGCGCTGATGATCGTGAAAAGAAAAAATGCAGTTCGCTTGGTATGACGCATATTTGAAAAGCGTTCAAGGGCATAGTTTTCAGCGGTAAGGCGAGCCATGGTGGAGGGGATACCTGAAACGACTATGGCGAAAACTGGTGTGAAAACTGAGAATGCTGAAGCGAAATATCCCATGCCTGTGCCCCCCAGAAGATTGGTAAGAGGTATCTTATAGAGAAGTCCCAGAATTTTTGTTATCAGAACCATTGCAAGCAATATTGCTGAGCCTTTTATAAAGCCTTGTCTTTTCATCTGTCAACCTGCTTTCTGACTTGTTTTTATATGATCTTATGCTGTTATGGTGGGTTTTATTACGGTTTGTCCATATGTCAGGTGGATATGCAGTTGTTTAAATTGCACAAAAATAGAGCTTAGGGTGCTAATACTAAAAAAAGTTTGTGTAAACACTTTATTTTATAGGAAAAATGTGATATAATCATATTATGTATTTTTAAGAAAAAGAGGTAAAAAAGTTATGACTTATAAGTTTTCAGAAAAGGTTTCTCATTTGCAGGCTTCTGCTATCAGAGAGATACTTAAATTTACTTCTGACCCAGAGGTAATTTCATTTGCGGCAGGCAATCCTTCTCCTGAGGCATTCCCTGTGGACGAGCTTAATAGAATATCAGAAGAGATATTCAAGGAAAATCCTATCGGCGCACTCCAGTACAGCCTTACAGAGGGATACACTCCTCTGAGAGATCTTCTTAAGAAAGAGCTTGAAAAGAAGGGTGAATTTGACCCTGAGAGAGATGATCTTATCATCACAAGCGGTGCTCAGCAGGCTAACGAGCTTGCTTGTAAAGTTCTCTGCGACCCAGGCGACATTCTTTGCTGTGAAGCTCCAAGCTTTATAGGCTCACTTAATGCGTTTAAGTCCTACAATGTTGAGCTTAAGGGTATCACGCTTCATGAAGACGGAGTTGATTTGAAAGAGCTTGAAGAAGCTTTCGCTACAGGCAAGGTAAAGGTATTCTACATTATCTCTAACTTCCAGAACCCTACTGGTCTTACAACTTCTCTTGAAAAGAGAAAGGCTATATATGAGCTTGCTAAGAAGTACAGTGTTATGATTCTTGAAGATAACCCATACGGTGACCTGAGAATAAAGGGTGAGGCTATCCCGTCTATCAAGAGCATGGACAAGGACGGTCTTGTTATGTATTCAAGAACATTCTCGAAGATACTTGCTCCTGGTATAAGAGTTGGTTACATTTCCGCTCCAAAGGAGATAATCGGAAAGATAGTTGTCTGCAAGCAGGTGGCTGACGTACATACAAACATCTGGGCGCAGATGCTGGCTTACAACTTCATGAAGGACAATGATATGGAAGCGCATCTTGCTTCGCTGAGAGTGATCTACAAGCATAAGCTCGAACTTATGATAAAGCAGATCGAGAATAATTTCTCTTCACAGATCAAGTTCACAAGACCTGAGGGCGGTCTGTTCATTTGGTGTACTCTTCCGGAGGGCAGTGACATGACTGGTTTCTGCAAAAAGGCTGTTGCAGAATATAAGGTAGCCGTTGTTCCGGGCAATGCTTTCATGGTAAGCGAGTCTGACAAGACAGCTTCATTCAGATTGAACTTCTCAACTCCTACAGACAAACAGATAATTGACGGCTGTGAGAAGCTTGGCAAGCTTTCTAAGGAAATGTTCGGCGATTAAGATAAAATGAAAAAAGTTCCTTTTACGCCTTTTCAGCTTGTGCTTACGGTGGTGAATACGGCGGCTCTAATGTTCTGCATGGGGTGTGATTGCTTTGTGCTGATAGTGGGCATGACGGCAGGCAGGACAAAGCCTTATGTGGTGGATCTTGTGCTGAGTCTTCTTGCTATGTCGGTGTTTATTCTGCTTGTGTTTTCAGCAGGCAGGATAAATATTTTCAGTGATAAAGCTGACCCCGATGGGGACACTGCACCTGCGGTATCGGCACTTAGGACGTATTTTTGTATCTTGTTTTTTGATATCTCAGGAGTGCTGGGTCTTATGCTTGCGGGAGCGTTGGGGGTTGAGTGGGCTAAAAAAGCTATTATAATTTTTGCTCCTGTCGTTTTTGTCCTTGCGGCGATTGTTTATTTTATTCTATCGGGCAGGATAGGTCTTGATGATTTTTCGGATAGTGACGGGGAAGAATGATATTACAAAGGGGAGGTCTGTCATGAAAAGTGCATTGAAAAAGGATACTGTCAGAGAGATAAGGCACTCGTTGGGCAGATTTCTCTCTATTTTTCTGATAGTTCTTCTTGGCTGTGGATTTTTCTCTGGTATCAAGGCGACTATGCCTGATATGATAGACACGGCGGAGAAATATTTCAGTGATAACAGACTTATGGATATTAAGTTAATGTCGTCTATAGGCGTTAAGTCTGAGGACGTTGAGGCTGTGAAAAAAGCTGATGATGTTCAGGGCGTTATGGCGGGATATTCTAAGGACGTTTTCTACTATCATGAAAATCAAAACCTTGTGCTGAAATTCATGTCCTTCAACAATGTTGTTGATGAGAACAGCCCTAATAATCTTGATAAGCCTGTTTTACTAGAGGGCAGGCTTCCTGAAAAAAAAGGCGAGTGCGCAGTAGAGGTAAAAATGAGTTCACCTAACACCTTTAAGGTGGGCGGAGAGATAAAGATCAACGAGCCTGACTCGTCAAAAAATATAACTGATACTTTGGCAACTGACACATACAGGATAGTAGGTATTGTGGCTTCACCGCTTTATATCGGCTATGAGCGTGATGCGACCACAGTGGGCAACGGAACTGTGGTAAGCAACGTTTTTGTGCCTGAGAGCGAGTTTGTGTGCGATTATTACACTGAGCTTTATGTGAAATTCAAAGGCACTGACGAGCTTGACCCGTTTTCCGACGAGTACAAGCAGGCTGTGAAAGATAAGAGCGTTCAGGCGGTGGAGTTTTTTGAGGACAGTGTGAACGCAAGGTTTGAAAAACTAAGTAGTGACGCTCAGGACAGTATTGACGTCGCTCAGGAGAAAGTTGACATCTTGAAACAGGCGCTTGCCTGCGACGAAAATCAGCTTACGGAGCTTTTGGCAACGGCGCAGAAGTCGGTTGAGGAAGCTCAAGAGGCTTATGATAAGGCTGAACAGAGTGGTTCTAGTGCAAAGTATCTTGCAAGGTCACAGCTTTTAAAAGCACAACAGCTTGAAGAAGTGGCAGGAAAGCTTCTTGAAGACAAAAAGACAGGAAGTACGGCGGCTTTTGATGAATATAATGGTCAGCTTGCGGCGGTAGAAGATGAGATAGCCGGAGCGAAAAAAGAACTTGAAGCCGTTAAAATGCCTGCATTCTATCAGTATGACAGATTTGAGGCTAGCTCTGATTATAGTTCCTTTTATGGGGACGCTCAGAAGGTCGACTCTATCGCAAAGGTGTTTCCTGTGTTCTTTATTCTTGTGGCGGCGCTTGTGTGCCTGACCACAATGACTAGAATGGTAGAGGAACAGAGAACGCAGATAGGTACATACAAGGCTTTAGGATACAGTGGGGCAAGAATAGCTGGAAAGTATCTTTTCTATGCAGCATCAGCGGCATCAGCAGGAAGCTGCATAGGCGTTGCTGTTGGATTGCAGATTTTTCCGAAGATAATTTATAGTTGCTATAATATTTTATATAACATTCCTGATATTGACACTCCGTTCAAGCCTGTTTATATGGTGCTTTGCTTGGTGGTGTCGGTTATTTGCACTTGCTCGGCGGTGCTTTACGCTTGTATCAAAGAGCTTAAGTCACAGCCGTCACAGCTTATGCGTCCAAAGCCACCGCAGAATGGCCGGCGTGTTTTGCTGGAGCGTGTGGATTTTATATGGAATCGGCTTGACTTTCTTGCAAAGGTCACTGTGAGAAATTTGCTGAGATATAAAAAGCGTTTCTTTATGACAATCGTGGGAGTGGCAGGCTGTACGGCGCTGATAGTCACGGGTTTTGGTTTGAAATATTCTATAAAGACTATTGCCGAAAAGCAATTCAATGAGATATTTCTGTATGATGGTATTGCGGTACTTAATTCAGCCGATTTTGACGAGAAACAATTGGAGGACAAGATAAGCAGTATTGCACAGGTAGACAAATCTATGCTTATGCAGAGTACGGATGGCATTGCAGAAAATGAAAGTGAAAACCAGTCTGTTTCTATGATCGTGCCGAAAGCTCCTGAAAATATGGGAGATTATATCGATCTTGTATCTGCTGAGAATGGCTCAAACCTTGAAGTGAAAAGCGGTTCTGTTATCATAACACAAAAGCTTGCAAAGCTTCTTGACCTGAAAACGGGTGACACTATTACTATAAAGCTCAGTGGTCATGAGGAGAAAGAGTTCAAGATAGGCGGAGTAAGCAAGAACTATGCTTTGCATTATATTTACATCACCCCTGAGGATTTTGAGAGCGTTTACGGTGAGAAGCCTGTTTATAATCTTTCTTTTATTGACCTAAAGAAAGACACTGATGAAAACTCTTTCAAGGAACAGCTTATTTCAAATGACGAGTTTTATGGAATAAGCTTTAAAAATGATTCAAGCAGAGGTTTCCTTAATTCTGTGGACAGCCTTGACGCTATCGTTATTTTGCTCATCGTTTGCGCGGGAGGCTTGGCGTTTGTGGTGCTTTACAATTTGGCAAACATAAACATAACTGAGCGTGTTCGTGAGATAGCGACAATAAAAGTGCTTGGATTCTATGACGGCGAGACTTCAGCGTATATTTACAGAGAAAATCTGATATCGACGATTGTGGGCATTATCGTGGGTCTTGCGGCAGGAAAGATACTTCACTATTTTGTTGTGATAACTTCTGAGGTCGACCTTGTGCTGTTCAACAGACAGCTTGTTTGGTGGGCGTATGTGCTTGGTGCATTGCTCACATTGGCATTTGCATTTATAGTTAATTTGGTTCTTCATTTCAAGCTTAAAAAGATAGATATGGTAGAATCTTTAAAATCAGTAGAATAGACGGAGGTATTATTATGGATATTTTTGAAGAAAACTGCGATACTGAAAATAACTGCACAGTAAGTTATTTTTGGAAAGGTCTTGCACTTTTTCTCCTTGGCGTTATAATTGGTCTGTTTGTTTCGCCTATCAAGAAAGGCGTTACTATCGGTTGTAACAACAAGATAGACAAGGGTGGCTGTAACGATCATTTTGACCCTGAAGAGTATTATGATGATTATGACTTTGATGATGATGAAGATGATTTTGACCATGATGGCGTAAAATTTTAACGAAAGGCGTATATTGATATGAAACTTGGCATGGTAGGACTTCCTAACGTAGGAAAATCAACACTTTTTAATGCACTCACAAATGCGGGTGCAGAATCTGCGAACTATCCGTTTTGCACGATCGAACCGAATGTGGGCATTGTTTCGGTGCCTGATGAAAGACTTGACAAGCTGGCTGAGATGTATCACCCTGTAAAGTTTACTCCTGCAACACTTGAATTTGTTGACATTGCAGGTCTTGTAAAGGGTGCTTCAAAGGGCGAGGGACTTGGAAACAAATTTCTTTCAAACATAAGAGAGGTGGACGCTATCGTTCACGTTGTAAGATGTTTTGACGACCCTAACATCATTCATGTTGACGGCTCTATCAATCCTCGCAGAGATATTGAAACTATCGATTTGGAGCTTATTTTCTCTGACGTTGAGCTTATCGAGAGAAAGCTTGACAGAACTAAGAAGGCAATGAAAGGCGACAAATCTCTTGCTTCTGCTGTAGAGTTCCTTGAAAAGCTCAAAGAGCATCTTGAAAGCGGCAAGCCTGCACGTTCTTATGACATGACAGAGGACGAGCTGGAGATACTTAAAGAAACACCGCTTCTTTCACTTAAGCCTGTTATCTATGCGGCTAACCTTTGCGAAGATGATTTCAGAAACAATATCGAAAGCAACGAGCATTACAAGGAAGTTTGCGAGATTGCAAAAGCCGAAGGCTCGGCTGTGTTCCCGATATGCGCGCAGATAGAGGCTGAGATATCTGACATGGACGATGAGGACAAGGAAATGTTCCTTGCAGACCTCGGTCTTGAAACTTCAGGTCTTAACAGAATAATCAAGGAGGGTTATTCGCTTCTTGGTCTTATTTCATACCTGACAGCAGGCGAACCTGAGGTAAGAGCTTGGACTATCAAAAAGGGCACTAAAGCTCCACAGGCGGCAGGAAAGATACACACTGACTTTGAAAAGGGCTTCATCAGAGCTGAAGTTGTTTCATTTGACGATCTTATGAGCTGTGGCTCTATGACGGCGGCTAAGGAAAAGGGTCTTGTTCGTCTTGAGGGTAAGGATTACGTTATGCAGGACGGCGATATCGTTCTGTTCAGATTTAACGTATAAAGCGTAAGCTACACAAAGGCAGGCTGAAATATGCTTGCCTTTTTTATGTGCAATATGTATGTTTTTTGTTATTATATTTGTTTAAAATCACAAAAGTAAATTTAATTTGTGTTATAGATTTTTTCATATATTGATGATAGAATGTGATAGTAAAAATTAAAGATGATAAATGTAATAGTTAGATTTTTGGAGGAAAAGTAATGACAAAAAACATGACAACAGGCAGTCCGTTCAAGCTTATAATGAGCTTTGCGCTTCCTCTGCTTTTAGGAAATTTGTTGCAGCAGACATACAATCTTATTGACGCTGCCATCGTGGGAAGATTTCTTGGTTCTGACGCTCTTGCAAGTGTCGGAGCTTCAAGCAGTGTACAGTTTTTGGTGCTTGGTTTCTGCATGGGAACAGCCTGCGGCTTTGGCGTGCCTATTGCAAGGCATTTCGGAGCAGGGGACATAAAAAAGCTGAAACAGTATTTTTACAATTCTATTGTTATAACCGCCGTTACTGCGTTTGTGTTGACCACAGTTTGTGCGGTGCTTTGTAGTGAGATATTGAAGCTTCTTTCAACTCCATCGAATATTTTTGATGATGCATATAAATATCTTCTGGTGATATTTCTTGGCATACCGTTCACACTTTTGTATAACTTGCTTTCAAGCGTATTGCGTTCTGTTGGTGACAGCAAAACACCATTTGTATTTCTTGCTATATCAACGGTTTTGAACATTGCACTTGACCTTGTGTGTGTTATCGTGTTCAGGTGGGGCTGCATGGGTGCGGCTATCGCTACGGTCGTTGCTCAGGCGATAAGCGGAATACTATGTGCTGTATTTATCATGAAAAAGGTCAGCGTGCTGAAACTTACCAAAGAGGACAGAGTTATGTCAAAGCCTGCGGTGCTGAACCTTATAATAATGGGCTTTCCTATGGGACTTCAATATTCCATAACGGCTATCGGCTCAATGGTCATGCAGTCGGCTAACAACAAGCTTGGAAGCATTTATGTGTCAGGATTCACTGCTGGGGCAAGGATAAAGCAGTTCACAATGTGTCCTTATGACGCTTTTGCAACAGGTGCATCTGTTTTTGCAAGCCAAAATCTCGGTGCAGGAAATCTCAAGCGTATCAAAAAGGGTATACGCATTGGAGTTGGCGTTGGCATGACATATGGAGTAATAGCCGGTATTGTACTTATATTCTTCGGCAGAGAGCTTTCGCTTATCTTTGTGAATAAGTCAGACGTAGCAGTGCTTACTGCTTCAGCCAAATATCTTTTCTACGCAGGCTTTTTCTATTGGACGCTCGGTATACTCAACACTTGCAGAATGTGTACACAGGGCCTTGGATATTCTGGACTTGCTATATTCTCAGGAGTGACGGAAATGATAGCTCGAATTTCTGTAAGTATGATATTTGTACCGAAATTCGGTTATCTTGCAATCTGCTTCACAGATCAGGCGGCATGGATAGCGGCTTGCTTGTACATAGTTCCTGTTTGCATATATTGTGTGAACAAGGCAGGCAGACACATTGCAGGAGATCACGGACTTCCTGTGGAAAATAAATAAGTAAAAGGCAGCTCTGAAAAAAATCAGAACTGCCTTTTGTTATGCCTACTTGTTTATAGCTTTTTTAAGTTGTAAGACAACTTCGCTGTAGTATCTTGGATTGACATCGCCAAGTTTCATGTTGTCATTGTATGCAGCATCGGGAAGTCGGAAGTAAAGCTCTTCCACGGTCACGTCCTCTATCTCGTAATAGCCGATGTATGTTCCTGAGAATTTAAGCTCGGCGGTCATGCCTATGTTGACGAGCTTGCCGTCGGGATCTTTCTCCTTGCCTGAGATATCATTTCTTATGAACTCATAGAAAAAGCCTGCGTCCTGTGCCTGACCTTTATACCAGCCTGCTTTGGTCATGCGGTTGACTAGAGTGGTGTTTGTTATCTCGGTATTCTTGAAGATCTCGCAGGCGGTCTTATTCTTATCGCTTTCCGCTACTTTGTATACCTTTCTTTTTAGCTGGTCGAATGGCTGTACTATCTCGTAATCATCAAGCTGTTCCAGCCAAGCTTCTTTTTCATGTTCAGTAAGCTCCAGCGGGTGAACAAGCCCTATCTGCATAACCTCGGACAGCTCTATCTCATCATCATCTGAGTTTGTAAAGCTGCCGTCGTCAAGATAACGGAACGAAGTTTTAAGGCAGCCATTTTCGTAAATACCCCATATAAGACCTATCGCAAAGCAGTGCATGAGAGGATTTTTTACAAAGAGAGCTTTCCAAGCTTCTGCTGACCACTTACGGTCAAGCATAAGCACGTATTCAAGACGCTGTTTCTGTGCGTCAATAACAGTTTTCATTTGCTTTTTCATTTCCTTGAAATCAGCAGTAGCCTTTTCTGCGAGGGCAGGGTCGTCATTAACGCCTATTTTAGGGAGATTTTTAAGCTTTTTCTTGCCCTCGAATATTTCTATATCAAGCTGTGGAGTGAGATAAACGGAGAATTTTCTGCTTCCAAAATCAAAGGTGCGGCACATTTTCTCGTCAAAGCCCATGTCAGGTACTATCTTGTCCGCAAGCTCCTGCATTGTCAAACCAAGCTGTTTAGCGGCATTGGCAAGTGCGTCAACTGCGGCAGCTCTGACCGCACGACTCTTATATTTTCTTGAAATATTGTCTACAGTCATAAGTGCATAGGAACTGCCGTTCAGAGCTACGGCATTGACGGCTTTAACCGCAATGGCAACACGCATATTTAATGACTGTTTCGACCATTCTTTTATGTAATCCGTCAGGCAATTTATTGCTTCATCACCGCCGTAAATGGCCGCAAAATACATTGTCCATTTTGTTTTCGCTTCTGCACCTTTTTCAAGCCAGCGGCTCAGGACTTCAAGGGCGAATGTTTCAAGCTCGTCAGATTTGAGCTTCTTGGCAAGTGCCTTGCCCTCGGGTGGGAGGGTACCTTCGTTGGCGTTTGCATATGTAAGCAGGAGAGCCTGCAAATAGATATCCTCTGTGACTGTATCATCGGTGAAGTGAATAGGTGCAAAAGGCTGTTCAAAAAGCCAGAGAACTTTCTTGGATTTTGTACCCTTAGTGAGGGAAGTCACAAGGTCAACATCTGAGATGTCGGCAGGCTTTGCTTCGCTGCCCAAAAGTTCAGATATTTTCGATTTTAGTTTGTCGGATTTTTCTGTGGAATAGGCTTTTTCAAGCTCTGTGCGGTAGGCGTCAGCTCCCTGATTTTCAATTATCATAAGTGCGGTTTCACGCTTGGCTGATTTTTTCTGAGCAAGAAGTTTGCAAACATCATCGTGCCAATCCTTGTGGGCGGATATAACTTTCACAAGCTCTGCTTTTATTACCTTGCTGTTATCGTCACAAAGGGCAAAAAATTCGTCTTTGTACTTGTTGCTGTCTGCGATATCAAGAAGCCTTATATACAAAAGTCGGCTGGACACAGCCATTTTACTTACGTCGATAATGGCGGCTTTGTCTTTAAATTCAGGCATGATAGCCGTGATCTTTTTGATAATATCCTCTTTGAAGTAAGAGTTCTCTGTCTGCCAGCCCAGTGCCCGTATGATTATCTCAATAGGCAGTCCTGCTTTTATCATTGCACGGACGGTGAACTCGGTATCATGTTGAAGTTCTCTGTCTATAAGCTTGAGCGGGTCGTTCGTATCCTTTGTAGCACCTATGGAAAGGGCGGCGATACAGCGGATTATAAAATCGTCCTCGCCATATTCGCCAACATAATTCATATTCTGATGTCCGCCATTACAGGATTCTTCGTCTGCAAAAGGGAGTATGGTGTCTAATTCGGCTTTGCCTGTGATATATGCGTATATCTCGTCACGGTGTTTGAAATGCTCGGCTATATTTTTTGAGATATGTTCCTGCTGGGCGGCTTTAAGACCTACTGCCTTTGCATCATAATTCGGGTCAGTGGCTTTGAGCATTTTCTCCATTATTATGCCTAGATCAAAGCGAGCGTTCTTCATTGTTTGTATGAAGATATCGGGGTGATCTTTTGCGAGCTTTACCATTTGCACAGGGTAGTTTCCGTTTTTGTCAGGTAATTTGACAAAGTGCAGAATGTATCTATCTGTAAGACACTGTGGTTGAGCTTTGATAAGGTCGAATATCCTGTTGGTGGAGAGCTTCAAATACATCAGCCCTTGGGTAAGCTCGTCACAGTATTTCACAATGTTTTTATCGAAAAATGCACGATATTCTTCCACAAAATATGACGCTTCTGCATATGCGGCAAGAAAAAGGCAGAAAACTGCTGTAGTTGTTTTTGGCTTTTTTTCGACCACTTCGGCAAGCTTTTTTATGGCAAATTCGGCTGTATCAGGAATTTTCGTTTTGCCAAGCAGGCTCTTTTTAGGCAGTTCAGTTGCGTCCAATGCGAAAATGCAAAGGAGAAGCTGTGCAATGATATCGTCAGGGCTAACGAAGTTGAATGTTCTTATGGCATCGTCTGCGGAATAGACAGGATTTACATTGAAAGCGTATTGTATTGAATCATTTGGGCGGTGTGATATCTTGCTTGATATCCAGACCGCTTCTGCATTCTCACCATAAAAATCGGTGAGCGGCTTCATATACATAGCCTTGTTTTGGGAATATATATAGGCACGGCAAGACAGTGCATTTGTCATATAGCGGAAATATGGACCTGTTGCCATTGAGCTGAAAATAATATAGCGCTCTTTAAGCTCATCACTGCCTGTGTCTGATATCTCGCTTTTAACGGCTTTGTCAAGCTTTTCACGATAATTATACTGACGGAATTTCGGATAATATCTTGTTGTTATTTTTCTCATAAGCTCATTGTTTCTTGGATTTGTGATGTCAAGATATTCAAGGGCAAGGTCTATGGTCTGTTGGTCAAAACCAAGCTCCTTTAGAGCGGTTTCAAGCTTTATAAAGCTTTTGGTGTTTTCATTGTAGATCATTTTTTCTCCTCCATATTATTTATCGCACTGAACAGTGCTAATTTTTGTGTGCAAAGTCTGATATACCGCATTGTGTTGCCTGCGGCAGTGAAGATATCAAGGCTTTTGTCTGCGGTGGTGTGTCTTGCATTTTCGCACAGCTTTGTGAAGCATTCATAACGTTTTGCAAGTTCTTCAAGTCCGCACTGGCGTATGCTTTGAGCGTGTTCGTCTGCAATAACAGAGTTCACTCCGCACTCCATTGCCGTGACTATCCTCTTGTCGGTTTCTTCGGTGGCGTCAAGAAGCTCGCTACACATTCCATAGTCTTGGTCTGTATCATTCTCGACAGGTACAGGAACATTGTCAGGCGGATCAATAAAATCATAGACCTCTATTGGGAAAAGCGTTAGCCTGCCGTGGTCGATATATCCCTGAGCCAGCAGGACGTAGTTTTTGTGCTTTTCTTTTAGCATTTTGCCACCTATGGTTTCAAGCGTGGAAATAAAATCACGATTTTCTGCTGTGTATTTTGCGGTGACGGATATTTGTCTATCACAGCCGTCTTTTATAATAAAAATCTGCTGTTGAGTGTGCTTGTCAAAATATGAAACGACGCACTCTTTGGGGTGAACGAAATAAAGTCGGTCGGTCTCCTCGTCGCTTTTGTTTGCGGAGATCTTTTCCGCAAGCTCTTTGAAATCGCTGACAATAAGCTCACGGAGGGCAAAACAGTTTAGCTGTGCAGGACCTGCGCCTATGGCGTTGGTCTTTGACGATGAGGACAAATGCCCCATGCTCACCTTGGCGTTTTCAAGCTTCAGCTCTGTACACATATAGCTGTTTAGAGAGCTGTCAAGATCCCATACAGTTGTGCTTTCGGCAAATCGTCTTGACTTTCTTTCATAGAACGTGGGGCGCAGATCGCTGTAGGTTAGAAAGCGCTGGGGCGAAGTTCTGTCTTTATTGAGAAAATAGTAGATACAGCCAGTGTATTCGCCACTGACATTTCTTGTGCCTATAGGCAGGAGTTGGAGCGTTCCCTCATAGTCGGTGTATTCTCTGCGGAAGGTGCCGAGCATTTCTTCTGTGATGTCGGCTTTTATAAGCTTGTTCATGCTGTCAGCATATTCAAACATTTTGTGAGTGAATATCTGCGGACTGAATGAAGCTCGCCTTGAAACACAGTCTTTAAGTCGGCTGCCAAGTTCACGCATTTGTCTTTCTGCCTCAGCCATTCTCAAAGCGTGGCAGGAAACTGCGGCAAGCTCAAAATTATCGGGGTCGCTCTCTTCGGCTCTTACAAGACCTCGGGTAAATATTCCAGACATTATTTTTATGCACTGTTCGGCACATCCTTTTATCTTTTTCTGTGTATCCTGAGAAAGCGGATTTATTTCAGGTTGGTCGGGGAGTTCAATTTCTGCTTGTTCAGGCTCGGAGGTGATGACCTCTGGAGTGATATCCTCGCCGTCGTACTGTGGAAGCTGTGCTTTCAAAAGCAGTATGGCTATGATAATGTGCCTGCACATTCCTCTTGAAACACAAGTGCATTGACTTTCATCAAGTGGTGATTTTATGGTGCAGGTTTCACCGTCTAATTTTACTATGTAACATTCATGGGTTTTTTCAGCCGAAAGGGTCATGTTTTTGGATTCCTTCAACGCACGTTTGTAAATGCCCTTGTTTGAAAGCTCAATAAGCGTTTGTTCGTTTGCAATGCCAAGCTGTTTATCGATTACGTCCAAGATGTCATCTCCTATGCAAATATTTTTCCGATGTAATCCCCAAGCTTATCAGGGGTAAGACCGCCAACGAATGAGCCCATATCTGCAAGCTTCTGACCTGTCGCCTTGTCATAGGCAGGGTCGGCATTTTCATCAAGGGCGGTAAGGAATGAGAGATGTGCTCCGCTTGTGATTATATTTTTGCTGACGTTCATAAGCTGTGCTTCACTGCCACCCTCGTAGAGGTCTGTTACCACGATAACGCAAGTGTCACGGGGCGTAACGATAAGGCTTTCGCAGTAGGTAAGGGCTTTTGCAATATCCGTTCCTCCCCCAAGCTGAACGCTCATTATTGTCTGAGCAGGGTCGTCTGCATGGTCTGAGAGGTCAACGATGCTTGTATCAAATATGATGAGCTTCACCTCTGCAAATGGCAGTTCTGAAATTATCTGCGCCATTACTGCACTATAGATGACTGAACCGAGCATTGAACCGCTTTCGTCTATGGCTATGATAATGCGCTTTTTGTTATGCTTTTTCACACGTCCACTGAAATAGATATCTTTCAGTATAAGCTGGTTGCTTGCTTTGTCATAGTTTTTCAGGTTTCGGCGGATAGTCTTTTTGAAATCGAGGTTTGCTGAGCATTTCATAACTGACGATGTGTTTTTATCAAGCCTGCCTGTAAGGCTTCGCTTTATGGTCATATCAAGCTTTTGTTTGATATCGTCTGCCACCTGTTTTGCTATTTTTACAGCCGCCTGCAACACCTCGCCGTTCATGAGATGTTTGAGCTGAATGATAGTTTTAAGCAGCGCTATATCAGGCTTCATTTCTTCAAGAACCTTTTTATCGGTAAGAAGCTCGGTCATGTTGAACCTTTCCAAAGCTTGACGTTCAAGCACATCGGCGGTCTGCTTTGGAAAAAGCGTTCTGACTTTTGTTATCCATTCTGCGGCGTTTAGCACACTGCCACCCTGACCGCCTTGCCTGCTGTTCTCGTCTCTTACATCGTCACCTTGCGCACGGCTATAGAGATAATCGAGTAGCTTTTCCATATCCTGAAACGTTATTATCGCTGCTTTGTCACCGGTAAAGGAAAGGCTTTTGTCAGACATTCCGCCCAGCACGAGCCGCCAGCGGTTGACGGATATGGCTTTGTTTTCATCTGTCATGGCTTTTCCTCCTCAGACAAAAGTTTGACTATCTCTTTATCTATTTTCTCACCGAAGCTGTATAGTCTTTCGTTCATAGGTTTTTCCACAAGAAGCTCAGCACTGTCAGCGTCATAAAGCTTTGCGACAGCGGTGGCTGTTTGCTGTATTTCATAGGGGGTGAAACAACTGAAAGCAAGCTTCATGGAGGGAAGTATCTCTATAAAATCGTCATAGTCAAGTCCGCAGATAAGCGTGTCTGTCATTCTGATGAAAGAATCGTCCGTCATGATGATATCACGGGCGGCATTGAAAAGTCCGTGAAGAAACTCCGCTCCTTGTATCTGAACATTCCTGTCGCCTTTGAGATAGCTTGACATTGCCTGTTCAGCAAGCTTGCGGCGGTGGGGGTCAAAGGCGTAAAGTATGCCAAGTGCTGTGCCGTAAACAAATGGGTCTTTATCAGATTTGCCGCAGAGGGAAAGCAGGGCGTTTTCATAGTCCTGACGATATTCTCTAAAGCCGTCAGTGACAGCTTTTTGCATTGTGTACATTATCGCTGCACATTCTGCAATGTGGTCGTCTTTCACCGACGCCATATCAGGCAGTGCTGTGATTATCCTTGTCATGCACCGCTTTGCACAATTTTCTGCGGCGGAAAACTCGGTATTATAAAGCTGTTGGAGTTCCATAAGAGTGATAAAATGCCTTAGACCTCTGCCTACAGAGAAAAAATCACCGTCTGAGTTAAGAATGTTCTCGGCACAAGTCTTGTCATCATCAGAGAGTTCTAACCCCATTTGGAAGCAGTCCACAAGGATATGCGCCGCAACATCACAGTGCTTTTCATGGCGAAGTGTTCTTGAAGCACAGGTGCGGCAGGCTTCTTCAATGGTGAAGCCGTCGGCAGTATGGTCTATGAGTGCAACGTCTGTGGCAGGAACTTTTTTGTATACCCATTCTTCACGGACACGGCTTCTGTCTTTTCGCCTATGCAAATCAGGTCCTTTTGTTCGCTGGGCAAAGTCTGTGCCTAGAAACACCATTCTGTGGAAAAATCTGCTTAGTTCCATGCCGTTTGCAGTGGTAAAAAGTGAAACTTCCGTCTTATTAGGGGTAACTATTTTTATTTTAAGTCGAAACCTTTTACACTGTTCTTCAAAATCAGCGATAAGCGGAGGAACGTGGTTTATATCACCTATATGACCTGCCTTGTCGCCTGTGGCAAGTTTGTGCATAAGGTCGATAGGCAGGGCGGAGGATATTGTTTTCTCTCCCTTGATAAATGACGAGGTTATGGCGTCCTCAAGCTCGTAAAGTCCACATTCATGACAGCCGCGAAGTGCGGCAAGTCCACTCATCATAGACTGCGCTGCGGAAGCGTCAGCCATTGACACTGGGATATCATGTTTATCACAGGCTCTCACTGTACCTATGAGCAGGTCAAGAACTGTGTCGCTGTAAACACCTGCCGGGTCATCGCAGTGGATTAGCTTGTTCATCACGCAATCATAAAAATAAGGACGCTGGATACCAGAGGCATATCCACTGAGAGCGTCTGCTGCTTCATAAGAATAAGCTACAGGGAAACAGCCCTCATCTTTTTGAGAGAGCTTGTGAAGCTTTTCTTTTTGGATATTATCACTTTTCAAAAGCTCATAAAGTCCCAAACTGTGGAATCCGCCTGTTACAGCAAGGACTTTTTTGTTATCTTTAAGTGCTTCTTTGATACGCAGAGCCATATGGTTTTCTCTTGCAAGAGTGCCGTCTGCCGCAAGATCATCTTCTGTTTCGTCATTTCGTGTGATAATGCAGTAGGTGTACATTTGCTGTACAAAATCTTGTACAGATAGTCTGAGTCCCTCTATCTCAAAATACTTCTCCCAGAACTCTTCAAAGGTCCTTAGATCTGTTTTCTCGCAAAGCTTTTTGCAGAATTTGCTGTATATAAGTCTGCTGTCATCAGTGTAGCTGTGTTTGTCCTTATTACTGCGAAGGCCTTTATTTTCTGCGGTGGTAATAAGTATCTCGCTGTAGGGAAGATCTATAAAGCGTGCTTCTATATCCATGGCTACGGCTATTTTCAGGGCATTGTACTCAGGTGAAGCATAGATAAAAGGGTAGTAGCATTTATAGTCCTCGGCTTCATCACTGATGAGCTTTTTCCTGTCCTTGTAGTAATAATAGAAAGCCGCAGGGAGCTTAGTTCTCTCGTCCGTCAACACTCCTATCATATCATTGGCGTTTTCAGGACCCTCTATAAGTATGACATCGGGCTGATATTCTTTAATTGCTCTGATGAGCTGCCACGAGCAGACAGGACTGTGGTGTCTTACAGGAAAAAGCAGAAATGGCTGAGAATAGTCAAAAGGTATTATTTCAGATACTTGGCTGTATCCAGATATTCTGTCCATATGCCACCCTCACTTGCACTTTTTTCCTTAACAGCGATCCTGAAATAGCTTTTGAGCTTTTCAAGGTCGTCTTTGTTTTCCTTACAAACTGCTCCTAAAAGATTCTGCGTAAGCTCTTTGAGATCAGTTTTTCCGTCGCCATAATAATATGCACTGCTCATAGTTTGATAGAAAACAGACACAGCTTCGGCTGTACTCATAACGGCGTTTGGTTTTTCAAGCTTAGTTCCCTCTGAGGTAACGCCCTCACGAAGCTCATGATATGTGACAGCAAGAAGTTCAGCAGCGTCGGTGTCTATAGGCTGGTCGATATGACCTGTTTTTGCAAGGTCTTGTGCTTCACGGATAATGATCTCTTTTTCGAGCCTTACGTCACGAACAGGCTCGACAGTCTCAAAATTGAAACGCCTTTTCAAAGCACCTGACATTTCATTTACGCCCTTATCACGAGTGTTTGCAGTACCGATTATATTAAATCCTTGCTTGGCGAAAACAAGTCCTTCGTTTTCCAGTTCAGGAATATTGAGTATCTGGTCGCTCATTACAGAAATAAGGCTATCTTGGATTTCTGCAGGGGTACGAGTTATTTCCTCAAATCGTGCGAAAATGCCTTGTTCCATGCCTATGAGCAGAGGAGCAGGCACAAGGGCTTCACGGCACGGACCTTTTGAAAGAAGCATGGCATAGTTCCAGCTATATTTTATCATATCCTCGGTAGTTCCAGCCGTACCCTGAACTGTGTTCGTGCTTATGCCGCAGCAGGCAGCAGAGAGAAGCTCAGAGAGCATAGTTTTAGCAGTGCCTGGCTCACCCACCAACATAAGTCCGCGGTTTCCAGCGAGGGTGATTATACAGCGCTCAACAAGTGCGTCATTGCCGTAGAATTTACGCTTTATCTGCATTTTGCCATCGGCAGTTTTGATGATTCCGCCTAATATAAATGTTCGCACTGCCTTTGGCGACAGCACCCAATTTTCAGGCTTTTTGCCAATATCAACACTTTTCAAGGCGTCGAGTTCATTTTTGTAGCGTATCTCAACGGGCGGTTTTATGTATTCATTCGTCATAGCAGTTATCTCCTAAAAGTTAATTTATCAGTAATAATTATATCATATTTTGTTGTTATTTACAATAAGCAGGGGGATATTCAGCTAAATTAACAACGAACAGATGTTTTGGTTGTGCATTTTGACAGTTAGGATCGGGTATAAAAAAACCGCTTCGCATTTCTGCGAAACGGTTTGATAAATGAGAATGAAATTATCTCTTTGAGTTAACCCCGAATGTTCGACTAACCCGGAACGGGTATTCAGGCATCTTGCATTAAATTATTATTATCTTTAAAAAAATGCCATAAATACGGCGTTTTGATTGAGTTACAAGAACTACAGTTCTGATAAATTCCAAAGTCTCTGCCGTCCTCTTGTAACCAAGTTGACCACTACTTGACCTTAATTGACCACGCTATTGCATATCTCTGTACTAAATTTGAGAACTGTGGAGAGAGCCTTTGAGAACTCCGCCCACGAAAGGAAGATCATTATGACAATAGCAGAAAAACGTGAGATCGTAAACACAATCATTAACCTCTTGCTTCAACTGACCGCCGAGGAAGAAGTGCAGGAACAGCCTGCAACATCATCAAAGCCTGTCAAAGCTCCTGCACAGTCGGTCAAGATGCTGACTATCAAGGAGTGTACTGAGCTGATAGAGGGCATTTCCGAACACTCTATCCGTATGCTGATAGCACACGGAAAAATCAAAGCTTTCCGCACAGGTGAAGGTGTTCGTGGAAAATATCTCATAAATAAAGAGAGCCTGCTGACTTATTTCAGCGAAAATGAGGAGGTGTGAGCTATGAGCAGATACACAAGTGAACAGACCGCATACAACTCCCTGAAAAAGAAAACCGTTCCGCTGTGGAGACTTGACACCAACACCATGACCGTCACTCACTTCAATGCTGACACTCAGACCGAGGAAAGCAAAACATACCGTACTGACTTCATCAGGTATCATCTTCATTTCTCTGACAGCCATTGTCCTGACAGGCTTCGTAGGCTCGTCAGCGAGGGTAAGATCATTCAGTACCTTGATGATATGAAACTGAAAGTCAGTGAAGCTATCACTCGCCAGGTGGAGCTTTGGAAGCAGACCGACAGTTGCTATCAGAAAGCTGCACTCGCCGCTGATGCCGAGAAGATGCTTGGTCTGGAGAACTGCTTCATAAGTATGGCAAGAGAAGCGGTGTTTGAGTGTATGGTTTGTATTTGATTGTTTACGGCTGTGCCTTCGGGCGCAGCCATTTCATTTTACCAATTCATATACATTGCTTCATCAATCCAACATAACGAATATCTGAATTCAGGTTTGATTGAAGAGAAGGGTTGATTATTAAAGTAATTCGTATATATTTCGTACATGACGTTTAAGATATAATCTTTATGATCTTTTATTTGTGATCGTTCCAATCCTCTAATTGCACTCAAACAATATTTTAGTTCTGTTTCTGATGTGGGGATTATAAGTGATTCTTCAAGGAGCGATTGCAGATAAGCTGTTTTTCTTTTTGAAGCTGCTGAGATTGAATTTGAGCATCTAACAAATTTTATTTCCTTTTGAGATATTCTGCGTTTAAGTAAATCTTTAGACATAGAATTGATTGGAACGCTTTCTATAAACGAAATGGCTTCATCGTCATTCTTGTTTGCAAGATTTAAATAATAGTATACGGGCATATTACCAGTGTTTTGATAACATATTTGCTTTACAAATTCAAGAGGATTATTGACTTTTTCCTGTGTAATAAAGCTATTTATGATTTCATCGGCATTAATCGCTTTATTTCGTTCCTGTTCAACCACAACTCTTTGTGCGCCAACAACCGTCTGAACTTGTCCAACAACTTTTAAAGCTGGATTTCCACCAGTTTCAACGAAAGAACCTTCTTGTACAAATGATATGTCATTTAATAACGATTCATCAATATATAGCGAAGTGTTTGCTCCTGTCATCTTTCCACTTTTCAAATCTAACAAGGCTGTTTTAGTGACTCCAGAATCTCCAATTTGTCTAATAGTTTGCATCCAAATACTATTTATCTTATTCTTTTCTTCTTCTATGGTATTATGTAATTCAGGATAATCTATTTCTGAATTCTGAGAGTTATATCGATAATAAATTGCGCCCTTTCTGAGTTCATCAGCATCTTTTTTACATATAACAGGTTTTTCTTTTGCAGAATATGTATATAATACGCCATAATTATTTCCTTCAAAGTTAAAAATAATCTTTTCCCAGATAATTTCTGGTGAAAAATGCTCTCTTAAATGTGTTGACCATACCTGATTATCTATTTCTTCAAATCTTTTTAGTGCTTCTGACTTTAAGCCAAGTAATTCATGAGGTTTATCCTTAATACCAAAAATTATATATCCGCCATCACGATTTGAGAATGCAGCCATTGCTTTAAAATATTCGCTTAAACTTTTCCAGCCAAATGATTCTTTATATTCAACGGTGATTCCTTCATTAGTACCGATTAAACTGGCATTTCGAGTGGATTTTTTAAATATTTTAAGAAGTGCAATTTCAGATAGTGAATTGATCATAGATTATCCCTCCTTGAAAACAACGGTTTAAAAACGTTTTTAAGTAACAACTATGTTTGTAAGTTCTGTAATACGATCAAATAGTTGTTTTTTTATCTGCTCTATTTGATCGTATTTTTGAGCAATTAATTTTTGTGCTTCTATATCAAAATCTCCATTATCTTTCAATGGAATTGGAATTGTGGCATTTAGTATTTTATCTGGGGTAATTTTGGTGTATTCATTTTTTCCCTTTTCACCAATCCTGCCTTTTATAGAACTCCGCAAAATAGGCTCAGCAACGTATTTGAAATATTGTATATCTATGTTTTCTTTTAAGGTTAATACAACTCGATCTGCATTTGTTGAAAATTTACCATCAATAATTGTTATTTTGCCTGCAATTCCATTAACGGATATTGTAACATAAGCGCCGTCATAATCAAATGAATCAATATTACCTAATGGTAATAGATTAGTTGCTGAATAAACTGGATATACACCTTTATGATCTTTACAGTAAGTTTTTGTATAACAGCTTTTTCCACGTTGTAAATCTTCATATATTTCAGATATTTTAAAATTTGAAGCATGAGAATCAACAATTTTTATTGCCGCAGATGATATTTGCAATAATTGCGATATCAAAGATTTTCGCTTTTCATCCATATCAGCATAAATTATAGCCAATTGATGTTGCTTTTCAATATCAAACTCATCTTCTTTATTTAACGGAATTTTTATTTTTAATTTTTTAAACGTGATTTTTGTAGCTTTGTTTGAAAAAGTGTATTGTTGTTTCCGTGTTTCAAATTCAATTGCATATTTTAGATAATTATAATCAAGCAAACCTTTATACTTCTCAAAAATAACAAGAGGAACAACTTTTTCTGAAATTGTAAAATGCCCTTTTCTATAAAAGGTCATTCCAGATGCACCATCTTTATTGTACGTTAAACAATCATCAAAGTATTTTATTCCTTCAATATTATCTTTTATATATCCATAAGAAGGAACATCTACATCTTGTGATGCACCATAAACAGGAACTGTTCCTTTGTTACTGTTTACAAAGGATTTTGTCAGACCACTATTTGTACTTATCGAAAAATCAAATATTTCATCTAACTCTTTCACGACATATCCATGTTCAGGCATTTTATCGCCTCCTGGTAATCTTTTATATCATCAATTAAGCTGGAAATATATCCATTAAATTCATCAAGCGACATGATATTGTCTTTTTCTTTTATTCCAAGGCTTTCTTTTTCTTCATCGCTCCAAAATGTTTCAATACTCCAGTTTTCTGTCGGCTTTTTCCCATAATCTTTAGTTTTTTCAACGAAAGAAGAGATACAAATTAGCTTTGCTCGTGGATCTGATTTTACAGCAGATAAAGCGTGTTTATTATCCTTGTTATTGCGATAAAGATTGTATAGTGATACTGCTTCACGGAGATCGCTTTCATCGGTATCAAATCTGTAAGTATCCATTGTTTCACCTATAGTGCTGCATAAATAGCAAAATACTGGATAGGGTTGCTCACCTATTTCTGTATCTGTTCTCTTATGAAGTGTGAGAATATAGGTTTTCTTAGGTGTTGTAAAGAATGTTCCGACGGGTAAAGAAATGATGCTATCAATATAACAACTGTCAAGTATGAACTGCTTAAGCTTAGCATTTCCCAGATTAGTAAAAATACCATCGGGAAGTATGATATTTGCTTTTCCACCTTTTTTCAGTGATTTAATGATCCATTCTGTAAATAATGCTTCAATTCCTCTCCCGTTTCTATCATAAGCTGCTGTATCTGAACCTTCAAGTTTAACTGTTTTGCTCGCAGCTGTAATATCAGCACTCTGGTAATAAGGTGGATTAGCCAAAATAAGATCATAGGATTCAAGAACCAGATGTTCAAGAGTTCCCAAAGTCGTATGACTCGATTTAACAATGGTATTAAGAAATTCTTTTGAAAGTTGTTTGATTCGTTCAGGGGAATCGCCATTGTTTTTAAACAGGTCGGAGTAATAGATCAGTAGATTCGATTTAGCAAGTATGGTGGTAAGATCATCATTATTATCTTCCATTCTTTTTTCTAAACCAACTAATTTAACTCTACTTTTCAATTTTCCGTTCTCAAAATAGAATGGATTTGAAAGTTTTAAAGAGGCTTCAAGTAAAAATTTTGCTACACCACAAGCTGGATCACAAATACTCATTCCCTCATGAACATCTACCATCTCGACCATTGCTTGGACAACCTTTAATGGGGAAAAGAACTGTCCCATACCATCCTTTTCAGAACTATTCTTCATAAATGTTTCAAAGAGCTTAGACTTAAAATCCTTTTGAATATAAAGGAATTTTCCGTGTTCCCCTTCATATTCTTTAAAACATTTTAACAGCTTTCCAAAACAATCTGCGGCGGTATCAATAATAATAGGATTTCCCATTTCATCCACCTTTGTATGAAACAATCTGCCATTAATGATTGTGGTATTATCTTCGGCTGTAGGAAATAATGTAAGTAATTGGTTTCTTATGGTTGTAAGATACTGCCTAAATGCATTTTTAGAACCTTGGATTTTATCTCTATCATAAATATCGTAAATACTGTCGAATGAGTATAAATCCTTTAACACGCCAATATCTGACAGAAATTTGAAAGTGAACATTTCTACAAAAGTATAGAGGGAGTTTTTTGCAGAAGAAAGTGACATATTCTGAAGGATTCTTGCAGTCTTCTTTGCCAAAGGTGTTGGATCTATATAATCTTTGGGAATAAGTTGATTATTAGTATCATCAATGCAATAGCAAACATCATCTATAAATTCTGCAAGTTCCTTTTGTTTTTCCAGCGATAAATCTTTTGGATTAATCGCTCGCATTACAGGCGAACCGTCTTCGTTCAAAATATGTTCTCCTGTTTGAGGATTAAACCATATAAATGTACTTCCATCGGAAATAACATATATTTTAGCCCTTGTTTTCTTTGCAACATCAAGTTCTTGATACTTAGCCGCCTTCTTTAGTTCATCACTGTGGAACTCCTCTGGAAGTTTCATTTCAATAAATACCACAATTTCCTTGTTACGATCCAGCACTAATACATCAGGCTTTTTAGCATGAATGCTATTGCACTCTTTAGTAGTTAATCCTGCTATCTCCTTGTTCTTAACTAAATCTTTTATAGTAGTAGCTCCAAGGCTACGACATACATATTTATCAAAAGTTACTGGGGTAGAATATAATCCATCCTGAATAGTTTGCTCAGACATAATAATACCTTCTTTCATATAATGAATAAACACTATTCCGTTTAACATTATAACATATCGCACTTATAAAATCAACATCAAAAGCCTATTTTTCGTTATTTGCAATTATGAATCTACCGAAGTCAAAATTCAAACCTTCCTCCCAAACCTCTCTAAAAGCTCCTCGACCATAACCTTTATCTCAGCCTTATACTTAGCTGAGAGGTCTTCGAGCTCCTTAGTCGGCAGACCGTTGCGTATCAGGCGTTTTTTGAGCTTGTCCATATCTTCCATACGCTCCTGTTTCGCCTGCATAAAATCGTCGAATTCGGCAGGGTGGTACTTCTCGATGCCAGCTTCAACGAGAACCTTCTTATATCTGCGGACATAGGCATCATAATCTCGCTTCACGGCTGAGTATGCCTTTGTATTTTCCTTGTATATGGCTTCCTTCTGCTGTTTCTGTGCTTCGATGCACTCGGCGGAGTGACAGCAGACTTCTCTTTCCGTTCCGAGAAACAGCTTATGACAGAAACCGCACTCGCAGACAATCCACTTGTTATGATGAACGAGCTGCCCGATTTCTGCAAGGATGGTAAGCAGGCAATTGTCGCTTTCACGGAACACATTGAATGTATAATCATCGGCAGCAACTATCGTTCTTCCGGACTGTATCATAAAATGCTCCATAGTAGACTTATGGCTGAAATACGCATCACTGCACATCAGGGCGAACTGCGTATCCATGAACTCCATTAGCTTTCGGGAAACCTCGTCCTGTATCTTTCTTCTGTTGAGCTTGGCGATAACAACGTCATTCGGTTTCAGTAGGACGTGCCTCTCCTTGTCATAGAACTCAATAACAGAGCTGACATATCCTCTGAAAAAGATATTCTCCCCATATTCAGCTATAAACCTTGCTATCATATCATCGGTGCTGACTTCAATGCTCTTGTCAATACGCAAGGCGCTGTTGAGCCTGTCCTTGAAAGCGTCATAAGGCTCGGTATGTTCGCAGAACACTTTATGCTGATTCATCAGCTCATCAAAAGTGTATGTTCTCGTATTCAGGACTGCACCGTGTATGCTTTCATCAGTATCATTAACAGACTGTGCGATATTTATCGTGCGGTCTGTTTCGTTTATACGGTAAATTGTCGTAGTTCCCATACGCTCTCCTCGCTTTCGGTATCTTCTGATATTATAACATATAACACGCAAAATGTCAATTATAATGCGTATTATAGCGTAATATACAGCGTATTCAAAAATATTATACGTATTCTTCTGCGTAAATACGCAATACACGCACAGGACCTCCGAAAGAAATGTTACAATGGTCATGTCAGCAGGCGACGGTCGGCTGACAGCGGTATTGCATACAAGATGCTGACCGCTATACATATAAATTCGCTTTTATAAATACATCTGAAAGGAAGATGATAGTTGAACAACGAAACAACGTGGGTTCAGCCCACACCACTCCGTCCCGACGGGACAAACCTCCTGCCGTTCCCTGTGAACGCACTTCCACCTATTATAGGTGATATGGCAGACGCAATAGCGACTACCACTTCAACGGATGTTGCTATGGCAGGCACTTCAATACTCTCGGCGGTGAGCTACTGCTTTTCGGGCGTGTACCGTATGTCAGCCAAGCGTGACCATACTGAGCCGCTGGTACTCGACACCCTGACGATAGCAGAGCCGAGCTTCAAGAAGTCTCCTGTTATCTCTCTTATCAAGCGACCGTATATACAGTTCGCTCACGACTGGAACGAGCATAACAAGCAGGACATCTTCACGGCGCAGGCAGAATACAAGCTGTTAGAGAGCAAGCTCGAAGCACTTGAAAAGAAGAAAGACGTTACCGCCGAGGAGATAGCCAAGCTCCGAACAGAGCTGAGCAATATGCCACCGAGCAATTTCCGCAGGATAGCTGTTGACGATGTTACGCTCGAATCTCTTGTAAATCTGCTTGAAGAAAACGGCACACTCCTGATGATATCCGATGAATCAGGAATGCTCGGTAATTTCAGCAGGCGATACAGCAACAATATCCCGAACCTTGATCTCTTGCTGAAATCGTGGAACGGTGAAACGTATATCAGCGACAGAGCGACCAGGGCGAGTATAGTGCTGAAAAAGCCGTACATGAGCATCTGTCTTGCGTGTCAGCCCTATATGTTCGATAGCATGATAAATAATCCTGTGTTTCGTGGCAGCGGACTGATAGCACGTTTTCTGTATTGTTTCCCCGTAAGCAATATCGGTCATCGTAAGTACGATATACAGGCTGTTCCCGAAACTGTTGCAGAGAATTACAAGAAGCTGATATACAAACTCCTCAGTAAGAAGTTAGCTTATCACGACGAAAAGGAGCTGTATCTCCATTTCGATGAAAAGACATACGGTGAGTTCGTAGATTACTACAACAGGCGTATTGAGCCGATGCTTCTCACGGATATGGCATTCTGCAAAGACTGGGGCGGTAAGTATCACGGCGAACTGCTCCGCCTGTGCGGTATCATTCACTGTATCAAGTGTGCTTTGAATGGTGTTGAGCCAGTGGAGAACCTTGTCACACTTGATACGTTCTGTAACGCTATCGAGATCGGTGAGTATTTCCGTGAACAGGCGATATATGCGTACAGTCTCGGTGACGTTGACCACGGAACGATAAAGGCAGAACGTGTGATAAACAAGATACGCTCCAAGCATATCACAAATATCAGGCAGAATGACCTGTACAAGCTGTGCAGATGCACACTATTTAAGAACGCCGCCGACTTTGCTGAGACAATGGATATGCTGGAGGAATACAGGTATATCGTCCGCAACATAAGCAAGGGCGCAAACAACAAAACGATAACAGATGTTATCATCAACCCGAACATTTACAGATGATGAACCCTGAACTTTCCGCATTTTGCACACTTTGAAACTGCAAAATGCTCAAAATGTTCAAAGTTCATAAAACACAAAACTCTTAGATAGAAAGATGAGGATTTTAATTATGACAAACGAAAGAAAAGAACAGCTTCTCGACCAGATACTTGAACTCATGACCGCTGTCGCTTACGACAGAGAGCCTAATGAGGGCGCAGTCCCCGAAACAACCAAAGCTCCTGCACCTGAAAAGGTGAAGATGCTGACCGTCAAGGAATGTACTGAGCTTATTGACGGGCTTTCCGAACACACTGTCCGTATGCTTGTAGCTCAGAACAAGATCAAGTATATCCGCACAGGCGAAGGTGTTCGTGGAAAGATACTTGTCAACAAGGCTGACCTGCTTAACTATTTCCAGAATTGACGGTATTCGAGCAAGTAAAATCTGCTATTGATATGAGAACGGTAGCGGAGGGATATGGTCTTGAAATATCCCGTGGTGGTATGGCACTTTGCCCGTTTCATAACGAGCGTACTCCCTCTGCAAAAATTTATCCCGATGCTCTTCATTGCTTCGGCTGCGGAACGCACGTTGACGTTATCGGTTTCACGCAGAAAATGTTCGGATTGGACAAGCCTATTGATGCTGTGAAAAAGCTCAACGATGATTACGCTCTACATATCGAAATCGGCAAAGCTCCGACTGCGGAAAAAGTGTCCGAATATCAGAAGCGAGTCTGAGAAAAACGAGCCTATGAAGAATGGGAGAAGTCAGCGTGGCGAACACTCAATGATTATCTGTGGCGGATGCGTGAATGGAGAGAATTTGCTCCTGCTTCTCCCAATGAAGAATGTGACGAGCGTTTTGTATATTCCTTGCATCATCTGGACTACGCAGAGTACCTTTGTTTTGAGTTCATAAACTGCAACAAAGCTGGTCGGCTTTCCATGAAAAATATCGTTGCTGAGATAGCAGATTTTCAGAAAAAATGAGAGCTGATTTTTCAAAATTGTAATGCGGATTTCCGCAGTTCTCACGGGTACGATTCAGAATAACCGTACCTACAATTTCGGCTGCTCCGCCAGCCGATAAGAGCCTCGCAGAGCCCCGGCATTTTTGATAGTCGTGTAGGCGGCTGTCAAAAGTGCTTTGGGGTTACTGGCGGCGCACCGCAAGTAAAATCCGGTGTTTCGCACCGTTTGGGTTGCCGATCTCCGTATCGTTGCAATCCAATTTGCCCATCAGGGCTATATGGAGCATAAGCTCCGTCTTATGCGAAATTCTTCAAAGCCCGACAGGGCGTAAATGTTCTTAGTAGCACATGCTCTGTCTTGTGCGTAATTCTTCAAGCCCGTCAGGGCTTACATGATGAAAAAATTTTTATGAAAGAGAGACTATAACATGAGTACAAAATCTATCTCGATGTGCGAGGGTAAAGGCAGCCTTTCACATAACAACAGAGAGTTCTCTGCCAAGAATATCGACAGCTCCAGAACACCGAACAATGTTGTGTTCGTTCATCAGGCTCTGAGTGATGCTTATCATCAGCTTTTCGATGAAGCGGTTGAGAGATACAACGCTAATCAGAAAAGAAAGGATCGTAAGATCGGTAACTACTTTGAACACCTGTTCAATCGCCTGCCGAGCAAGAGTGTTATTACAGGCACGAACAAGCAAAAAAGCTTCTACGAACATCTCGTTTATATCGGAACAAGAAAAGACACTGGCGTCGGCACTCCTGATGCCGAGATAACGACTGAATGTCTGCGTGAATATATGGAGGGATTTCAGGCGAGAAATCCTAACTTCTATGTGTTCAATGCGGTGCTGCATCTTGATGAATCAACTCCGCACCTGCACATCAATTATATCCCCGTAGGTCACTTCACTCGTGGACTTGAAGTCCGCAATGCGAAGAACAAAGCAATGGAGGAAATGGGCTTCGGAAATGATGCGAAAGCGAATGACCGTTGGAGACGCAATGAGTGGGATATTTTGAAGAATATCTGCAATGCTCACGGCATTGAAATTTCCGAACCGAAGAAGTCCAGGGGTTACAGTTATAAGGTCGAGGAGTACGGCGAACATCAGGACAAGATAAATGCTCTCAATGCTGAGATCGAAAGGCTCACCGCCGAGCGTGATGAGACAGTTGCCGAGTTTGAGAAACTGGCAAAGAAAAAGGTGAACATAGGTGAGATCGAAAGTATCGAAGCCAAGGAGTCCGTGTTTGGCAAAAAGGTCACACTTTCCAAAGAGGACTATGACAAGCTCAGCGACACCGTTAAGAAGTATGTTGCTATGGAGAAGAACATCAAAAAGCTCAAAAAAGAACGTGACACTGCCGTGCAGGAGCTTGGGGCTGTGACGCAGAAGTTTGAAGCGGTGTCCTCGGAGCTTTCGGAGTACAAGAAGAAAGAGGAGAACGCTCATTACCTTAGCCGTAAGAAGCTGAACGCCGAAGCACAGCGCATCAAGCGTGAAGATCAGCTATCCCGTGATCTACAGAAAGCAAGGGCGTTCATATCCGCTTGTGGACTTGCGGAGGATTTTGCCCGGTATAAGTTTAACAAAACAAGAAATGCAGAGTTAGAATAAAAGAAAAAAAGCTACGGCATATCTCCGAAAGCACTTGACAAAGATAGAATAGTGCGCTACAATGCTAAATACAGAGATATGCCGTAGTGTAAATTTAGGAGGATTTACATTGGCGAATATAACAAAACGCGGAAACACATTCCGCATCAGGGTGTTTGTCGGCTGCGATATGAACGGCAAACAGCTTGTAAAATCAACAACCTACACTCCGCCCGACGGAGTGACACCAAAGAAAGCCGAAAAGCTCGCCCAGGAGTACGCTTTCGAGTTCGAGAGACACTGCAAAGGTTACTCTCAGCTCAATGAGAATATGCGTTTCTCCGAGCTTGCTGACTGGTATTTCACAAACTACGCTCCGCAGGAACTGAAAGAAAGCACGATCTATACCTACAAGGGGCAGTACAAGAACCACATCGAGCCTGTTCTCGGTAATGTTAAGGTAAAGGACATCAACGCTCCCAGGCTGACACAGATAATGCAGTCTTATAACCTGAACCCTGCGACGGTAAAGAAACTGTACGTCATAGTGCAGAGCATCTTCCGCAGAGGAGCAGAGCAGGGCTTCATTCGTGACACTCCCTGCCGTAACGTGATACTGCCGAAACGTAAGAAAAGTCGTAAAAACAAGGCTTTAGAGGAAGACAAGCTCAAAAGGTTCATGGAATACCTCGAAAGTAAGCCGTGGGACGAGGATTTCAAGCGTATCATCAAGGTTCTGCTGTACACGGGTATGCGTTCGGGAGAGTGCCTTGGACTTGCTTGGGAGGATATCGACTTTGAGAACAACACTATCTCGATAAACCACACGTTGACCGACATAGGCGGAAAGCATGAACTGACTGATCCTAAGACCGAGAGCAGTATCCGCATCATCGGTATGGGGCAGGAGCTGAAAAAGGTACTTCTTGCACAGAAAGAGTATATCGAAAAGCTGAAATATGCCCTCGGTGATGACTTCGCTCACCCTGAAATGGTGTTCGTTTCGGCAAGAGGAAACTATCGTGACCGTAATTCGGTGTATCAGTCCCTTAAACGCTTCACCAAAGGAACGGAATTTGAAGATATGACTCTTCATCAGCTCCGTCATTGCAACGCTACAATGCTCTTAAACAGCGGTATCGACCTGAAAGTCGTGTCTGAGCATCTTGGTCACTGTGATGTGAACGTAACTGCTGACATCTACGCTGATGTTTTGCGTAAAACAAAAGCCCGAACTGCCGAACAGATCGAGCTGTGCCTTGCATAAAGGCAAACAAAAAACCTCCCTGCGCGAACAGAGAGGTTTTGAATTGACCAAATGTTGACCAAAGAGTTTTTGACCACTCGCAAAGTGCGTAAATACGCAAGTTTTGAGGTATCTGATTATCTCTTTGAGAACTGTGGAGCACGTCTTGCGGCTTTGAGACCGTACTTCTTTCTTTCCTTCATTCTTGGGTCACGAGTGAGGAAGCCTTCCTTCTTGAGGAGAGGTCTGAACTCATCGCTAGCCTGAAGAAGAGCTCTTGAAAGACCATGTCTGATTGCACCAGCCTGACCTGTTACTCCACCGCCTGTTACTGTGCAAACGATATCGTACTTATCCATTGTATCTGTTACAGCAAATGGCTGACGAACGATGAGCTTGAGTGTCTCAAGACCGAAATAATCGTCAATGTCTCTGCCGTTGATTGTGATCTTACCTGTACCCTCGTAAACACGAACACGGGCAACAGAATGTTTTCTTCTACCTGTGCCATAGAAATATGGCTGCTTTGATTCGTACATCTAAATTGCTCCTTCCTTACAGTTCGTATTTAACAGGCTTCTGAGCAGCATTGTTATGCTCAGCACCCTTGTATACTCTGAGTCTCTTTGCAGCTGCTCTGCCAAGTGTGTTGTTAGGAAGCATACCCTCAACAGCAATTGTCATAGCTCTGTCTGACTGATTAGCCATCATATCTGAATACTTAATCTCCTTAAGACCGCCGATCCAGCCTGTGTGCCACTTGTAAGACTTCTGATCAAGCTTCTTGCCTGTGAGAACAGCCTTATCTGTGTTGATGATGATTACATGGTCGCCGCAGTCAGCGTGTGGTGCGTAAGTTGGCTTGTGCTTGCCACGAAGAATGTGAGCAGCCTTAGCAGCAACTCTACCGAGTGACTGACCTTCAGCGTCGAGAATATACCATGTGCGAGTAATGTCGCCTGCTTTTGGCATATAAGTTGACATATTATTTCCTCCATTCAGAATTTTAAAAAGTCTGTTCACAGCCGCATTTTCGCCCTGTGAACTCACAACGTTGTCTATTATACAACAGCTTTTCCCGATTGTCAATAGTCAAAACGTCGAATCTTTAATTTATATCCCTCATTCTCTTTAATTCTCTTCGTTTTGCTCCATTTCTCTCGATTTCTCACAATTCATTTCACTTTTGCCCTTTACACTAATATACACAGTAATATGGCGTAAACTAAAGATAATCATAGCAAAAGTAACGTATATTCAATATTTATCTGTCTACGCTAGAATATGTGCTTATATGTCTGTATTTACATTTTCAGTATATGCTTTTCTTCTGCACCAAAATCCTGCAAACCGTCTGCTTTACTGTATTTTCAGCTTTATTCATCTTCAAATGAAAAAATATCCTCTACAGATACACCAAATACCTTTGCAATATCCATTGCAAGCTTTAATGACGGATTGTATTGTCCTTTTTCAAGACGTATGATAGTTTCACGCCTGACGCCCACTTTTTCGGCAAGGTCACCCTGCTTCATGTCAAGCTTGGCACGATATTCCTTGAGTTTTGTTTTTAGCTCCGGCATTACTCGTCCTCCTCATCGGTGCTGAGCTTGCCCTCATGGTGGAGGAAAAATCCGCTTTCAAGGGTCATATAACTGAACCAGAATATAAACCATACTTGATATAGTCTGTCGCTGTTTATCTTTATGGTTATACTTCCTTCCCAGAACATTGATATAAAGATCGCTACTGCTAATATTATCAAAAACATTTTTGTGATACTTTGATGTGCCTTGAGCATATTTTCTTTTGCCATTTCGTCCTCTTTGTCAACTTTCTGACAGCTTGCATACAGCCATATTACTGCAAATAAAGCCGTCATAGCAGTCAACACAACGAATATCACCGTCGCCCATTTTGTATTATCAAGCTTGTAATGCTCCGCAGTGTTTTCAAATATCTCTGTGACAAGTATTGCAATTCCTGTTACCATACGCTTTTTGTGATATTCTCTCAGAGTTATCTTTTTCTTTTCTTTTTTCGCTTTCATTTTTATCCCTCTAGTTCTCGTCATCATCGAATTTACTTTCAAAATACAGCCCTATAAAATTGTACACCGCATAGCAAAACCATATCAAGCCCGTTATAACATATTCGTTTAGTGTGACCTTAAATCTTCCTAAAATATCGGAAAACAAAGTCATAACTGAAATAAACAGGCAGGCAATCGTGAACAGGAACGTTATAAAAGTCTGATTGACCTTTGCTGTTGTCTGCTGAGTAAGCTCGTCATCTGTATCTCTTTTGCCCACTGTGGATATCATCTTCGTTATGCATATGGCGATCAGCGCAAGCGTTCCCAAAGATACGATAAGGTTTATCACATTGGTAAGTGTGTGCCCTTTCTTTATCGCAGGCAGCACCTTTTCCATAACCCAATAGAATATCCACATCGCTCCACCCAGCGTGCCCAAAATACCCATCTGTCTGTAATACTTTTTGTATGATATTTTGTCTGTTTTTATCTCCGTTTTGTCATTCATTTCTACATCTTCTTTCATTTGTGATTTAAACAGCTGCATATACAAGGTGATTTATTTATCACCTTATGTGACAATAATATCACTTTTACCTTGCAAAGTCAATAGAAAAGTGACAAATTTATCACCTTTGTGCATATACACAAATCGTGCCATATCAGTTTGTACACATTTATGTACACTGACAACAAAAAGAGCGGAACAAAGTCCGCTCATGAAATTATTCTGTTTGTGAATTTGAACTTTCTTCATTGCTACTGTCGGTATCGCTTTTATCTTCTGTAAATATCTCTTTGCATACAGCACTAAATTCATCGTCACGGAGTGATACTTTATTTTTTATCACGTCTGAAATGGTGAATTTTCTGTAGGTGAAGCCGTCATATACTATTAAAAAGGAAATAGTGTAGTTATCAGAGCCATGTTTGCCTTTTACTGTTACTGTGTAGTTGTGACCGTTCTTTGTGCAATCCCACTTTGCGTCCTTGCCTAGATAAGAAGCTATGCACTCACCGATTATCTTTGCTGAATTTCCCGAAAAGTTGTCAAGGCTTTGCACATAACTGTTCTGTGCAGATACGAGCATATAGTCGTTGTCTATTTTTATGCTCTGCGTAAAATTATTCATGAACAGTGCAGCGATAATGAAAAATCCACACATTATTGCTTTATAAAGCTCTCTGCCGCAAAGCTTTTCACGCTTATAAACATAAAAAGGCGTTAGCCATACCCATTTGAAAAGTTGTGCAGCATCAATGCCATGCTTTATAAGCTGTTTGCAATCTGCAATGGAACAGCCTATCATGAACAGCGGAACAAGTATCCACAGGAACGCTCCTGCAGTGGCAGAGTTTGCATAGTTTTCAAGAAACAAGCCGATAAGCGGAACAAAGCATATGAACCATATCAGCCCATTGTTAAGGGACATTGCTTTGGCAGAGTTTGAGTTGCTTTCGGTCTGCGGTGCATTTATCGTAATATCCATTTTGTCCTCCGATTTTTAAAGCTACCTATATTATATAATATTTTTTTCAAATAATCAATAGCCTATGTTTTTGTTTATTAGTAACAAAACAAATGTTCGGCTTTGCTCTGAAAAATGTTTAATTAATGTATTTACAAAATCGTTGACTTTGTGTTATAATATAATTTGTATGTAAAAAATTCTTCAGATCCGTAAGAAAGGAAATGAGAAATGGCAAATAAAAAGGAATATACAAATGAAGATATAGTATCCCTTAAGGGGGAGGACAGAGTAAGAAAGCGTCCTGCGGTAATATTCGGCTCTGACGGACTTGAGGGCTGTAAACATTCTGTTTTTGAAATTCTTTCAAACTCTATAGACGAGGCTCGTGACGGTCATGGCGATAAGATAATCGTTACAAAGTACAATGACGATTCTATCGAGGTGGAAGACTTCGGACGTGGTTGTCCTGTTGACTATAACCAGCGTGAGAAAAAATATAACTGGGAGCTTGTTTACTGTGAGCTTTATGCAGGTGGCAAGTATAATAATAACGGCGGAGATAACTATGAATATTCGTTGGGTCTTAACGGACTAGGTGCTTGTGCGACGCAGTATTCATCTGAGTTTATGGACGTCGAGGTTTTCCGTGACGGATATAAGTATGACCTGCACTTTGAAAAGGGAAGAAACGTTGGCGGTCTTAAAAAGGAAGAAACAAAGCAGAAAAAGACAGGTACAAAGACACATTGGCGACCTGACCTTGAAGTTTTCACTGATATAAAAATTGAGAACGAATATTTTGAGGACGTTCTGAAAAAGCAGGCTGTAGTAAACCCTAATATCACATTTATCCTGCGTATACAGCGTGAGAACAATTCTTTTGAAGAAAAGACGTTCTATTATGAGAATGGTATCGCTGATTATGTTGCAGAGATAGCAGGTGAAAAGCCTCTGACCTCGGTTCAGTTTTTCACAGGCGACCGCAAGGGTCGTGACCGTGAGGACAAGGACGATTACAAGGTAAAGCTTTCTGTGGCATTCACTTTCTCTAATCAGGTAAAATGTCTTGAATATTATCACAATTCAAGCTTTCTGGAACATGGTGGCTCACCGGAGGACGCTGTAAAGAGTGCTTTCACATCTCAGATAAATGCTTATCTCAAAAGCAACAATAAGTATCTGAAAAACGAGAAGCCTATTACTTTTCAGGATATCGAGGATTGCTTGGTGCTTGTTTCAAGTTCGTTTTCTACACAGACTTCATATGCCAATCAGACAAAGAAAGCTATTACAAACAAGTTTATCAAGGAGTGCATGACAGAGTTCTTGAAGCACAATCTCGAGATATACTTTATTGAAAATCCTGACGAAGCGGTGAAGATAGCAGAGCAGGTTCTTGTAAACAAGAGAAGCCGTGAAAAGGCTGAGAAGTCAAGAATAGACCTGAAGAAAAAGCTTGCAGGCTCTATCGACCTTTCAAATCAGGTGCAGAAATTCGTTGACTGTCGTTCAAAAGACCTTTCTCAGCGTGAGCTTTATATCGTGGAGGGCGACTCGGCGCTCGGTTCTGTAAAAATGGCAAGAAATGCAGAGTTTCAGGCTGTTATCCCTGTGAGAGGAAAGATACTCAACTGCCTTAAAGCCGACTATGATAAGATATTCAAGAATGAGATAATCACAGATCTTATAAAAGTCATAGGCTGCGGAGTTGAGGTCAAGACGGGCAAGAACAAGGAGATATCCATGTTCAATCTCGACAACCTACGCTGGAACAAGATAGTTATCTGTACTGATGCCGATGTTGACGGCTTCCATATCAGAACGCTTATACTCACAATGCTTTACAGGCTCGTGCCGACCCTTATTGAAAAAGGATATGTTTATATTGCGGAGTCACCGCTCTTTGAGATAACGACTTCCGACAAGACTTACTTTGCATATGACGAGAACGAAAAGACAAAGATACTCAAAATGATAGGCAATAAAAAGTTTGATATCCAGCGTTCAAAAGGTCTTGGCGAGAACGAGGCGGAGATGATGAGCCTTACGACAATGGACCCTGCCACAAGACGTCTTATAAAGATAGAGCCTGACGATATCGAGCAGACACAGTGGATGTTCGATATGCTCTTGGGTGACGATCTGCAGGGCAGAAAAGATTTCATCACCAATAATGGTGTTGATTATCTTGATATGGCGGATATTTCATAATTTGCAGCTGAAAATATATTCGGCGCAGAAAGGATAGATTTTATGGCAAGAAAAAAGGCAGAGCCTAAAAAGACTGCTAAACCAAATAACAACGCATATATCGAGGGCGCAGGACTTGTTGCAGATGAAAAGATAACAATGTCTCTTGAAAAGAACTATATGCCATATGCCATGAGCGTTCTTGTTTCAAGAGCGTTCCCTGAGATAGACGGCTTTAAGCCCTCACACAGAAAACTGCTTTATACCATGTATAAAATGGGACTTTTAAACGGAAAGCTCACAAAGTCTGCCAATATCGTTGGTGCGACCATGAGGCTCAATCCTCACGGCGACGGTGCTATATATGAAACCATGGTAAGACTTTCACAGGGCAATGAAGCGCTTTTGCACCCATATGTAATGAGCAAGGGTAACTTCGGTAAGGCATATTCAAGAGATATGGCTTATGCTGCCTCTCGATACACTGAGGCAAAGCTCATGCCTATCTGTCAGGAGCTTTTCGGAGATATAGACAAGGACACTGTTGATTTTGTTCCTAACTATGATAACACCACCACAGAGCCGACCTTGCTTCCTGCTACTTACCCGTCAATACTTGTTAATGCAAATGTTGGTATAGGCGTTTCTATGGCTTCATCAGTTTGTCCGTTCAATCTCAGCGAGGTTTGCGAGACAACTATCGGATTTATGAAAAATCCTGATTTCAACGCTCTTGAAACGCTGAAAGGACCTGACTTTCCGGGCGGTGCTTCACTTCTATATGATGAGGAGGAGCTTGATAAGATATACCGCACAGGAAAAGGCTCTGTTAAGCTGAGAGCAAAATATCAGTATGACAAGGAGTCAAGGTGTCTTGAGATCGTTGAGATACCTGCCACTACCACAGTTGAAGCAATAATCGAGAAGATAATTGCTCTCGTTAAGGCAGGCAAGATAAGAGAGGTATCATATATCCGTGATGAAACGGACATTAACGGTCTGAAAATAGGTATAGATATCAAAAAGGGCGTAGACCCTGACAAGCTTATGCAAAAGCTTTATAAGCTGACACCGCTTCAGGACTCGTATTCATGCAATTTCTATATACTTGTTCACGGCTATCCAAGAATAATGGGCGTTTATGATATAATTAAAGAATGGGTAGCGTTCAGAATGGATTGCGTTCGACGCAGAACAAGCTTTGACCTTGCAAAGAAGAAAGACAAGCTCCACCTTCTGAAAGGTCTTGGAAAAATACTTCTCGATATCGACAAGGCTATAAAGATAATCAGAGAAACAGAAGAAGAAACCGAAGTCGTTCCAAACCTGATGATAGGTTTCGGCATTGATGAGATACAGGCTGATTATGTGGCTGAAATAAAGCTCAGACACCTTAACCGTGAGTATATCCTCAAAAGAACTGCCGAAACTGAGGACCTTGAAAAAGCTATTGCAGAGCTTGAAGATATTCTTGGAAGCGACAGAAAAATAAAGAATATCATCATTTCCGAATTAAAGGAAGTTTCAAAGAAGTATGGTCAGCCAAGAAAAACTCAGTTCTATTATAAGACTGATATCGAGGAGATAGACATAGAGGACGATATCCCTGACTACGCCTGCAAGCTTTTCCTATCTCAAAGCGGTTATTTCAAGAAATGTACTCCGCAATCACTGAGAATGGCAAGCGAGCAGAAGTATAAAGAGGGCGATGGTCCGCTTCAGGAAATGGAAAGCACCAACAAGACGGAGCTTCTGTTCTTCTCAGACAAGGCGGCTGTGTATAAGACCAAGGTATCGCAGTTTGCCGACACAAAGGCAAGCTCTCTTGGCGACTATATTCCTGCAAAGCTTGGTTTTGATGACGGTGAGGGCGTTGTGTCCATGGTGAATACTGTAGATTATTCGGGCTATATGATATTCTGTTTTGAAAACGGAAAGGTGGCAAAAGTGCCGCTCAATGCCTATGAAACAAAGACCAACAGAAAGAAGCTTGCCAATGCTTATTCTGCAAAGGCTAAGCTTGTGGGAATGTTCTTTGTGCAGGATAACGCTGAGATAATGCTTCGCACAACTAACGGAAGAGCAATGATATTTGATACTGCACTTCTTATGCCTAAGTCCACGAGAGATACTATAGGCGTTCAGGTCATGACACTTAAAGCGAAGAATGCAGTTGTTGATAAGGCATTTATCGTTGACGATGAGACAGCAGCAGGCCTTTCAAAATATCGCAGCAAAACGATACCTGTTGCAGGCTGTTTTGCAAAGGATATCGAAGACCCAGATCAGATGCACTTCTGATATATGTTTTTTTACAGCGGATAGATTTCTGTCCGCTGTTTTTTCGTTTGTTGACTTTTTACAGAGATTATGGTATACTTACTTTGAAAAAGTGTGCAAATGCACGGATGTTGCAAAAGGGAGTTGTTTTTATGGAGTGTCCTAAATGCCACAAGTCAGTTGACGATGATGACATTTTCTGTCCTAACTGTGACACAAGATTAAGACCAGACAAAAATACATCAATCATGAAGCGTTTCAAAAAGCAGAATAAACCGCTAAATGTGGAAATAGTGGGTGAGAAAAAACATAAATTGTCTGAAAGCAAGCTCAAGCTTATTCTTATAACAGTGGCGGTAGTGCTTCTTGTGGTGCTTGTCGTCCTTATCGTTGTGAATATTATAAGCGGAAAGGGTGAAAACACCGCTGAGAGCATTTCTGAATATATCGGCGTAGATGTTGCAAAGGCTCAGAAAAAGCTTGATATGCACTTTAAGGACGAATCGGCTTTTCAGGGAGTGAACAATGCACTGAATTTTGATTATATCATTGAGTCTGATGACAGTGTTAATGTTGATGGCATAAATTATCCTGAATGGGCGGCACTTGTTACTGTTGATGATGAAGAACGTATACAAACTGTAAAATATTCAAATTTCAAGGTGCTTAAAAACAATGCAAACGGTGAAAAAAAGAGTAAAGCTATCAACCTTGATAAGTTTGAACAAGGAGCAAAGTGGAGTGGCTTGTCAGATGCCATAGACCTTGAATATTACGGCATCGTATGGTCAAAAGACACTAAAAATTATATATACCGCTATTGGTATGAGAATGACGCAGGTGATGATCAGCCTGTGGTGCTTAATGTAACGTTCGATACGGATAATAAGTATCTGTATTATTCTTCTATGCTTATTTATCCTGAGTATCTGTAAAAGGGTCATAATGTTACAAAAGAAATACAAATTGTTGCGTAAATTCTACAATTTCACAAAAAAACTTGACTTATGCTCGGTTTGTTGCTAATATAAATTGATGAATAACGTAAAAAGGAGGTTCGGTATGGATCCTAGTACTAAATTATGTATGGGCTGTATGAACGAACTTGGTTCTGACGGTCGCTGTCATTATTGTAGCTATACCGACGATATCCCGCATTTACAGGCTTATCTTGCACCGAGAACAGTGCTTGACAACAGATATATAGTCGGAAAAATGCTTTCATATAATGGTGAGGGTGCGTCTTACATTTGCTACGATATGGTTGGCAAATGCAAGTGTGTGGCAAGAGAGTATATGCCTGACACTCTTTGCGAAAGAGATAGCGAAAGTCAGCGACTTGTGGTGAATCCAGATTGTCTGGCTAAGTATAAGACATTTATGTCTGAGTTTGCAGACGTTAACAAAGTTCTTTCACGCATGAGAAATCTTCAGCATATCGCCACGGCAAAGGATATGTTTTGCGAGAATAATACGACCTATGTCATACTCGAATATGTGGAGGGCGTGACGCTAAAGAAATTTTTACAGTCAAATACAGGCTTTCTCACATGGGAACAGGTCAAAAAGCTTTTTGTGCCATTGTTTACAACATTGAGCATTATACATAATGCAGGTATCATACACAGGGGAATATCTCCTGAAAATATTATTGTTACAACTGATTGTGAGCTTAAACTTACAGGCTTTTGCATAAGTTCTATAAGAACATCCAATACAGGGCTTTCTCCTGAGTTCTATTCAGGATATACCGCCCCTGAGCAATATTCTTCGTTAGAATGGCAGGGCACATGGACTGACGTTTATGCACTTGCTGCAGTTCTTTATAGAATACTAACAGGCTGTATGCCCCTTGACGCTTATACCCGTACAAAGAATGATACTATGGTCGAAGCTTGCAGAGTCAATCCGAGAATACCACAGCATATCTCACGAGTTCTTTCAAGAGCTATGAGAGTTCGTGGTGAAGAAAGAATACAGACAGTTTCAGAGCTTGTTACTGCACTTTTTGAGCAGCATACAACGCATATGGAACACCCTAAGGGTTCAACTCAGACTATTCCTATACAGCATGTTCCAAGACAAAGAACGCAGTCAAGGCAAATGCCACAGCAGACTCGTGAGGAAGAAAAGCCTAAGAATAAAACGGCTACGATAATAGGCTGGACGGTGCTTGTTATAGTGCTTTTGCTTTCAGTTTTTCTGCTATATGAGTTGTTTTCAGGTCCGTCGGACAGCAATAATGATTCGTCTGAGGATAAGGTCATTTCTTCTGATGATGCAGATGGAGTTGACAGCGAGGTATTCGTTTACAGCACCACAGTTGCTACGCCTAAGGTGACTGATGCTGAAAGTCAGTCAGAATATGGCTATGGCGCTATAATGCCTAACGTTGTGGGTCTGGAATACAATACTGTTGTAAAACAGCTTGGTGAGGATTTTACTATCAAAGCTGAATATTATTATTCTGATGTTGACGATAAGGACGTTGTTAAAGAGCAGAGCATACCAGAGGGCACTGATTTTGATCCGTCTTTGAAAAATGAGCTTGTTCTTAAAGTATGTGCAGGCCCTGAAAATGTTCCTGTTCCTGATTTCTCTGGCCTGTCAAAGAAGGCTTACCTTGAGCTGCTTGATTCTTATAATATCAAGTATAAGGTCGTTACCGATTTCTCAAGCTCTGTTTCTGCAGGATATGTTATGGCGACAAGCGTTAATGTTGGAAACACTGTGAATGTTAAAAATGGTGATGTGCTTACAGTTACAGTTTCCGCAGGTCTTGTGACTACTACGACCACTACAACAAAGGCAACAGAGCCTAAGCCTGATACGAACACAGGCAGCTCTTCTGAAACAACACCAGTTCCGGCTGTTGTGCCTGCTGAATAACGAAAACGTTTAATAAAATGTTAAAAAACAAACAAAGCCCTTGACAATTCAGGGGCTTTGTGCTATGCTCATTATAGATTATTAGGAAAGTAACAGGATAAATTGTTTCCTGGTTTGGAGGTATTTTACATGGCTAAGAAAATTGGTGTACTTACCAGCGGAGGAGATGCTCCGGGAATGAACGCTGCTGTCAGAGCAGTATGCAGAGCTGGTCTTGCAAAGGGTATGGAAGTCGTAGGTATCCTCAGAGGATATAACGGTCTTCTTAATGGTGAAGTTATTGAGATGAATGCAAGAACTGTTTCAGGCATAATCCAGAGAGGCGGTACTTGTCTTTATACTGCAAGATGTCCTGAATTCAGAGATATCGAGGGCGTAAAGAAGGGCAGAGATAAGTGTCTTGAAATGGGTCTTGACGGTATCGTAGTTATCGGTGGTGACGGCTCATTCAGAGGTGCGGCTGACCTTTCAGCACAGGGTATCCCATGCATTGGTCTGCCTGGTACTATAGACAACGATATTTCATGCACAGAATATACTATCGGTTATGACACAGCTATGAACACAGCTATGGAAATGATCGATAAGATCAGAGATACAGCACAGTCACATGACAGATGTTCAGTAGTTGAGGTAATGGGCAGAAACGCTGGTCACATTGCTATCAACGTTGCTGCTGCTGTAGGCGCTGAGGCTGTTATCACACCTGAGAAG
>ERZ772865.197-NODE-197-length-68632-cov-13.506905_pt1 | contig 68632 bp, 56 predicted proteins | sample MGYA00512133_ERZ772865 | MGnify/ENA primary metagenome ERZ772865 (study PRJEB29015, sample SAMEA2737722) | human gut metagenome | biome: human gut; feature: human-associated habitat; material: faeces | place: China | collected 2012 ...
GCTCCGGTTATGACCGTTATTTCCAGATCGCAAGATGTTTCCGTGATGAGGATCTTCGTGCAGACAGACAGCCGGAGTTCACACAGATGGATATGGAGTTATCCTTCGTAGATGTGGATGACGTTATTGATGTAAATGAAAGACTTCTTGCAAAATTATTCAAGGAGATTCTGGATGTAGATGTAAAACTTCCAATCCGCCGTATGACATGGATCGAAGCAATGAACCGTTTCGGTTCTGATAAGCCGGATCTTCGTTTTGGTATGGAATTAAAGGATATCAGCGAAGTTGTTAAGGACTGTGGATTCGGCGTATTTACAGGTGCACTTGAAAATGGCGGATCTGTCCGTGGTATCAATGCAAAGGGACAGGGAGCAATGCCTCGTAAGAAGATTGATGCTCTGGTTGAATTTGCAAAGACATACGGAGCAAAAGGTCTTGCATATATTGCCATTAATGAAGATGGCACTTACAAGTCATCTTTTGCAAAGTTTATGACTGAAGATGAGATGAACAATATCGTAGCAGCACTTTCCGGTGAACCGGGAGACTTGCTGTTATTTGCAGCAGATAAGAACAAGGTTGTATGGGATACACTTGGAGCACTCCGCTGCCACCTTGCAGACCAGATGGGACTGCTTGACAAGAATGTATTTGAATTCGTATGGATCACAGAATTTCCACTTCTTGAGTGGTCAGATGAACAGAACCGTTTCACAGCTATGCACCATCCATTTACTATGCCGATGGAAGAGGATCTGGCGATCATTGATACAGATCCGGGTAAGGTTCGTGCAAAGGCCTATGATATCGTATTAAATGGTAACGAGATTGGTGGTGGATCTGTCAGAATCCATCAGGATGATATTCAGGAGAAGATGTTTGAATGTCTTGGATTTACAAGGGAACAGGCGTATGAAAGATTTGGTTTCCTGTTAGACGCATTCAAATATGGAGTACCACCTCACGCAGGACTGGCTTATGGACTGGATCGTCTGGTCATGCTTATGGCAAAACAGGATTCTATCCGTGATGTGATCGCATTTCCTAAGGTAAAGGATGCATCCTGCCTGATGACAAATGCTCCGGACTATGTGGATGAGGCTCAGCTCAAAGAGCTTGGTATTGACATTACAGTTTTAGACGAACAGAAGACGGAAGAATAAAAAATAATGAAACTGCACACTGTATATCCTTATTGTGTGTAAGCAACGAACCAGAACCTGTGTTTGTATCGGGTTATGGTGACTGCCTGGGATATACGGGGTGCGGTTTTGTTTTATAATAGGGCGCATCGGTTAAAGATAAAGCGGATGGGTTCTGGTTTTGAAAGAAATGTGGAGGATAAATGATTATGAAAAGAGGACATTGTATTCTGGCGGCAGGTTTGTGTATTCTGGCAGGGCTTGTATCCGGATGCGGAGATAAAAAGCAGCAGACCTCCGAAGAGATAACAACGGCAGAGGATGGAACGGTTGCAGTAGAAGTGCTGGATAATGATCAGATTGCACTGGTATATAATGGATATGATCCGGAAGTTCATGGAATGATGTTTACGATTACAAATAAATCGGATGATCAGATGGTAAATGTGTATTTCAGTGATGTAGTGGTTGATGGAGAGACGCTTCAGCCAATGTTTGGACTGGATGTGGAAGCACAGACAAGTGAGGATCAGATTTGTCTGGTGGATTGTGATGCAGCGCCGGCTGCTTTGACTGGTATTGTATGTGTGGATGACATGGAAGGTTATACGATCGGTACATATGAGATCGATGACGTTGCCCTTTCAAATGAAAAAGATGATACAAAGGAATATACCGTAAAAGAGGGAGCTGTAACGATTCTTGATAATGACAAGGTCACAGTATCTTATATTGGAATTGAGAATGACAGTGATGGCGATGACGCAGAACAAGTACTGGCATTTGAGGTTTACAATAAAACGGATAAAAAGATACAGGCAACATTTGACACAGTTCTTGTAAATGGAAAAGAAGAGGAAATTTCTTATGTGGCAGATGCAATGGGGCATACATATGCAACCTTATTCTGTGACGTGTCCGACGTGAAAGCAATGACAACGCTGACTGGTGAATTTGCTGTTTATGATGAAGATGATGAGTTGATCGGAAGCTATTCAATCGAGAAAGCTGCATTGAAATAGAAGGTTAATTTATTAATCTGATTTTAATCTTTCTCCTATTTTAGATTAATTCGTGGCTGGTATAGTAAAACCATCAGCTGAGGAGAGAATAGAGAAAGAAGGAAAAAGATATGGATAATTTAGAAAAAGTAGAAAAGATAAGAGAAAAAACAGGTGTCAGCTATGAAGAAGCCAAGGCAGCTTTGGAAGCAACGAATTATGATGTGCTGGATGCGATTATTTATCTGGAAAAGAACGGTAAGGTGAAAGCACCGGAGGTAACCAGTTACACGACGGAACAGGCACAGCAGACATCAACAGAATTCGAACAGGCACAGCAGGAATATACCAGAGACTGCAATAAAAAGACCTTTGGTCAGATGATGGATCAGTTTTTTTCCTGGTGTGGAAGACTTTTAAAGAAAAGCGTGGATTCCAAGTTCATCATAGAAAGACGTGGCAGCACTATGGTGAATGTACCTGTTCTGGTATTGATACTTGCGATCATCTTCGCATTCTGGATCACGATTCCATTATTAGTGGTCGGTTTATTCTGTGAATGCAGATACCATTTCGCAGGAATCGACAATATCAATGTAGATTTGAACAGTGCCTGTGACAAGGTTGCGGATACGGTAGAAACTATTAAGACAGACATTAACAAGAACTAGTGTGAGAGATTAATTTACAATACACAGATTTATTTTAAGGGACATGAAACGAAAATACATTGTCCATGTTCTGATATACTATTATGCAGCAAGCCTTTGCGAATGTCGGTACTTAGCGATCCACGGAGTGGAGCGGTTAGAACCGCTACATGAGCAACAGAGCGAGAGCGTCTTGCGGAATAATAGTATGTCAGAATATGGACATAGGTACTCAAGATACTCCCTTAAAATAAATCGTCACAACAAGGAGTAGAGATGAGCCGGAAGATTTTGATTGTAGAGGATGAAGAAAAGATTGCCAGATTTGTAGAGCTGGAATTGGTTCATGAAGGCTATGAAGTAATAAAGGCATTTGACGGGCGAACAGGTCTGGATCTGGCACTATCAGAACATGCTGACCTGATCGTGCTGGATGTTATGCTTCCAAGGCTAAATGGTCTGGAGGTTCTTCGCCGTATTCGTAAAGAAGGAAATAATGTACCGATCCTGCTGCTTACTGCAAGGGATGCGGTAATGGACAAGGTGTCCGGGCTGGATGCGGGAGCGGATGATTACATTACGAAGCCATTTGCGATCGAAGAACTTCTGGCTCGTATCCGTGTAGCGCTGAAGCGGAAAAGCACAGACCGGCAGGAGACACATAAGCTAGAGATCCATGGAGTCAGCCTGGATACTGACCGGCATGAGGTTATGGTGGCGGGAGAACCGGTGGAGCTTACCAATCGGGAATTTGAACTGCTGCATACGCTGATGGAGAATAAGAATATCGTCATGGATCGGGAAAAGCTGATGAATATTGTCTGTGGTTATGAGTATGTCGGTGAGACAAATATCATAGACGTATATGTCCGTTATCTTCGTACGAAGATTGATGACCGGTTTGGGATCAAGCTGATCACAACTGTCCGTGGGGTTGGATATGTGATCCGAGAATCGTAAGGATACAGACTGGCATAAAGGCTGCAGGATATCGTCGGATGTCTGCTTTGAATACAGTGCGTGCAATTGCCATCTTGATTAGTTCGCAATGCATACATGAAATATTTGTTTTTGAGAGCAGGGCGCGAGCCAGAGCTGTGCATGTATGGATGTAAGAATGTAGAAGAAAAGGTATCACAGATGAATGAAAATAAGAGAGTGACCTCGATTGCGAGAAAAATAAATATCAGCTTCTGGCTGAAGGAAGTGGGCAATGTAATAGGAATCAATATTATCATTGCCCTTCTTATTATGGGAACATGGATGTACTGGTGTACAACAAAGCTTCCGGATCAGGTAACAGGTGAGCATTATTATTTTAATGTCAATCAAGAAAAGCATACACTGGAATATGTGATCGATGGAAATGACCGGAAATCATATGCATATGATTTCCGGGATGTAAGGGATTTGGTAGCTGTACCGGGAACCATACTGTTATCGGCAGAAGGATTTGTGTTGTTTTTTGCGTTATTCCGGACTTCTGTTGTCAGAAGAAAGCTGAAGCCGTTAAATGATCTGGCAGTAAAAGCAGAACAGATCAGTAAGATGTCATTTGAGCAAAATGGTATGGAGGATCGGAAGAAGCATTCTGATTCGAAGACGACAGAAACGATCGCTCGGGATCAGATGGCTCATCTGGAACAGGCAATATCACATATTTCTCCGGATGATGCCGAACAGGGAATCCATACCGGTGACAAGGAACTGAAAAGTATCGAGATCGCATTGAATAATCTGCTTCGGAATATGAAAGAAAATGAAAGGCGGCAGGTACGGTTTGTATCGGATGCGTCACATGAGCTTCGGACACCTATTGCTGTGATCCAGGGATATGTGAATATGCTGGATCGATGGGGAAAAGAGGATGAAAAGGTTCTGACAGAATCCATCGAAGCCCTTAAGAATGAGTCCCAGCATATGAAAGAACTGGTAGAACAGCTTCTGTTCCTTGCGCGGGGTGACAGCGGAAGAAATACCTTGAATAAAGTGAAACTGGATCTGAATCAGATGGTCAGTGAGGTCTGGGAGGAATCCCAGATGATCGATGGGAAGCACCGCTATCTGTTCCGTGGAACAGATCCTGCATATATGACAGGTGATATAGCCATGATCAAACAGTCCATCCGGATCTTTGTACAGAATGCGGCAAAGTATTCTTCGGATGATGCGGATATTATATTAGGAGTTATGCTGGAATCCGGTTATGTCAGTTATATGATACAGGATGAGGGAATCGGAATGGAATCGTCAGATGTCGTTCATATCTTTGAACGATTCTACCGGTCGGACGAAGCGAGAAATGGCGAGACCGGCGGTTCCGGCCTTGGACTTTCCATAGCCAAATGGATCGTCGATGCTCACTCCGGCACGATCCAGGTTGTATCCCGTCCGGAGATCGGCACCCGCTTTATTGTTCGTTTCCCGATGTGTGAGTAAAAAAGAGGTTGTTGATGATTCTTGTGTTATTTATAGTTGTGATATTTTGGCTCTGCTGGTATGGATATATACATAAGACATCAGTGAAGTTTTCGTTGTGAGGTTTGCACTAGCTGTCAGCACCAAGCCCATGTCTGAACCCGTAAGGGTGAGTTTGGGCGACTGCTGGCAATAAGCGTGCAAATCCGAGCAGAAAACGGAACGGTCTTTGTATATGTCCATACCAGCAGAGCCAAAATATCATGGCAAAAAGTAGAGGTTGAACAACAACAACCTCTTTAGCGGAAAGGTCTGGTGCGGAATTCGTTAAAGACCATGAAAATGGCGACCGCTCCGGCAAGTCCATCGGCGATCGGACCGGAATACATAATGCCATCAATACCCATAAAAAGCGGCAGAATAATTAATAATGGAAGAAGGAACAGGATTTGTCTGGTCAATGACAGGAATGTTCCTTTTTTCGGTTTGCCGATCGATGTAAAGAAGTTCGAAGTGATCAGCTGCATAAAGTTTATAAACGTAAAGAACAGAAAAATACGAAAATAGCTGATCGAAAACTGGAAGTAGCTTTCGGAGCCATTTCCGAAAATGGATATGATCTGCCTTGGCACAAACTGGAACAACAGAAATGCAATGAGCGCGATCACAAATCCACAGGTAGAGGCGAACAGATAGGCAGACTTTACCCGTTTGTATTTTCCTGCACCGTAGTTATAGCTGGTGATTGGCTGTAAGCCTTGTGATATACCGATAATCAGAGATAGAAATACCTGATTTACTTTTGTGATAATTCCGGCACAGGCGATAGGGATTGCTTCGCCATAGATGGAAAGGGAGCCATAGTATTTGAGAGATTTGTTCATAATGATCTGTACGATCATCATGGCAAGCTGATTGCTGCAAGGAGCAGTACCAAGGGATGTGACTCTCGCTATGATCGGTCTACTGATGCGGAGATGTTCTTTTCTTATCGTTACAGTCTTACAGTGGGATAAAAACCAGATGACAAGACCGGCGGATATTACCTGACCGATAACGGTTGCGATGGCTGCGCCTGCCATACCCATCTGAAGAACGGATACAAACAGAGCATCTAAGATGGTGTTGATCACGGCTCCGGTAAGGTTACAGATCATGCTAATCTTCGGTCTGCCATCTGCCCGGATCAGATGACCGCTTCCGGTCGTGAGGATCAGAAAAGGAAATCCAATCGCAACAATGCCTGTGTAAGTTTTTGCATAGGAAAGTACATTGTCGGGAGATCCAAAGAAGCGGAGCAGAGGCTCTAAGAACAGCAGGGTGATCGTAGTTAAAATTACACCACAGCCAAAGAGCATAACAGCGGAATTGCCGATATAATAAACAGCTTTTTCCTTTTCTCCTTTTCCCATAGCCAGATTAAAAGCAGATGCGCCGCCGATGCCGAACAGCAGAGCGATCGCGATACAGGATATGGAAAGTGGAAATGAAATATTGGTTGCGGCATTTCCGAGTTCACCGACATTTCGCCCAATGAAAAACTGGTCAACAATGTTATAAAGAGAGCTGACCAGCATGGCTACTATACTTGGAATAGCAAATTGCATTAATAATTTTTTTACGGGCTGAGTGCCGAGAGGATTTTCATTCGTTGTCTGTGTATTCATGTGAGTTGTCCTTGTTTACAGTTTCTTGCGGGTGTAGGTCGTGCGGATAAATGTAATGTCGTCACCACCGGATTCGCCGGTTGTAATATCGAATTCATCTGCATTGAATTCAGGGAAGAAGACATCTCCGTCTTCAACGACAGTATCAACTTCTGTGATATACATCATATCAACCAGTGGAAGTGCCTCTTTGAACAGCCCATATCCACCGGAGATATAGACATTTCCCTCTTTTACAGCATCAAGAGCTTCCTGTAAGGAATGAACGGTAAGCAGGTTTTCACCGGAGTAATTGGCAGTATTTGACACAACGATATTCATTCGGTTCGGGAGAGGATGTCCGATCTCTTCATATGACTTACGTCCCATAACCACAGTATTCCCTGTTGTCAGTTCTTTAAACTGTTTCTGTTCTCCTTTGATCCGCCATGGGATCTGTCCATTTTTTCCAATTACATTATTTTTTGAACGAGCGACGATTAATCCTATCATAGTATGGGTTCCTTTCTCAGATGTCATATTTATTTTTCAGCATACCTGATCTTACGAAAATCAGCAAGTGGATTGCTGGTTTAAGCGTGCCAGTTGTTGTTTCAGATATTCATATCTTAAACGTTTTTCTTCTTTTGCAAAATGTACTTCGCGGAACTGCTCAGGATTGTTCTTATAAGAAAGAGTCTCATCACCAAACTGTTCACTGGTCAGGTCAAATATATGACCGTTGACATCGTTATAGCAATGATAGTTTCCGCCGGGACGCAGGATGCCATACACTTTGCCGCCAAAGATGTCCTGAACCAGAAATGCTGTGATAGAACACTGCCCCAAGGTTTTATTCTCCGGTGTCCAGCCATCACGCAGTCTTGGTGCGCAAGTATCAGCGCACCAGATATCAGATAATCTGTCATACAGATCCTGTGGTGTATGGATTCCTTTATACTTGTTTGTTATGGCAGGAACGGTTGCCTGTTCCCAACCATAGAAGTTGTAGGTCTTCATTTTCAAATATCTCCTCATTTGCTATTGAATGAAATGTGTTGCTTTTGTTTGGATTTATAAATGATATTTATAGTATGCGTTTCAGTTTGCAGTTCTCGATTCCTGCGCTCCAGAATTCTGACAGCGGGATCCCTTTGACCTGACAGATGATACTGGAATTCATAGCTCCATGTCCGACGATCAGGACATCTTTTCCTTCGTCTAATTGTGGTTTTACAACCTCTTTTAGGAATTCTCCTGTTCTCGCAAATAACTGTTCAAAGCTTTCTCCACCATCCTTTGGAACTTTATAGTTTGCCGGATCAAGAAAGAGATCTTTTATTGGACAGCCGGGAGTAGTTATGCAGTTTGCAGTTCCTTCATAGCTGCCAAAGCTCATTTCTTTTAACCGGTCGTCCGTTATGATCGGAATGTTCCGCCCTTTTAATACGATCTCGGCTGTTTCCTTTGCTCGGATAAGGGGAGAGCAGTAGCAGATATCAAAATGGATATCGGCATATTCTGTTCTGGCATGCTCCGCCATCTGGCGTCCTTCTTCATTTAATGGAATGTCTGTCCGACCTTGTAGTTTCCGCATGGCATTCCAGTCTGTTTTTCCATGTCGCATGATGTATAACATTGTTGTATCTCCTGTGGTTCATTTGAATATTCGGATTGACAAATAGCATTTCATATAGTAGCATCACTTCATAAAGAAATGGGTTTTTGTCGTGTACAGCCTTATGGCTCAATCGGGTTGCTCGTTTCTTTTTTTATATCTAAAATATCATATAGATATAATTTTTTATCTTCCGAATGTCTGACAATCAAGGATGTATGAAATACATTGTACCTCTCTATTTTCCCTGATTCATCATATACTGGTAATGCAAAGCGTGAATCATATCGATACCACCCAAATTTTGCATTTCTCCAGTGTTTTTCTTCGATGCATTATTTTCATTGATTTGTTTGCATATTTTTACTAACTCAAAATATCTTAATAATCTTCTTTTTGTTTCAATGTCAGATGGCGTAAATACTTCGATTATATGCTTTTTATTAAGTAAATAATCTGTCTGAATGGGTTGCTCTGTTTCTTCCTCATCACAAAGTAAATTCACAAGCGACATGTCAAGAGCCTTACAAATAGTAACTAATGAATCATTAGTTTGAGCTAACGAAAGAATGAAACTGACAACAAAGGTCATGATAAATACATATAAAGTAGTAATATTAACAATGATTCTATATTTTTTTATAATAGTTCCCTTCAAATTTCTTATCCAACGTCAGACAAAGAAATAATGCTATAATGCTTCTTTGGTGGATTCAAGGAAGTTCTGCTCTCGCTTCGCTCACCAGAACAACTGCGTTTCTAAGTTCAGACTTCGTGCGTTGCACTTGTTTTCTCTAAGAGAACGCAAGTTTCAGCAGTAGCCCGCATCCAATCGAACTTCGTTTTCAACTCGTTCTCTTGGGCGTGCCTTGCATGGTCCTCCGTAATCTGCTCTCACTTCGCTATGCTCGTGACAGCAGAACTACGGACTCAACATGCCCGGTGTGGCCAAATTGGTCGACGACAGCGACTTTTTTCAGGTGGTAGCCGGCGGGAGTGAGGATGGCGATATCGCGGGCAAGGGTTGCGGGATCGCAGCTTACATAGACGAGTCGTTTTGGATTCATCCGGATCAGGGTGTCAAGGAGTATCTTGTCACAGCCTTTTCTTGGTGGATCGACAACGACGACATCTGCATGGGAACCATCGCCGCCTTTTTCGTAAAGGGCAGGAACGACTTCCTCCGCTTTTCCGGTAAAGAATTCAACATTATGGATATCGTTAAGTTCCGCATTTTTACGGGCATCCAGGATTGCCTGAGGAACGATCTCCACACCGTATACCTGTTTTGCTTTCTGAGCAAGAAACAGGGAAATGGTTCCGATGCCGCAGTACATATCCCAGACGGTTTCCTCGCCGTTCAGATCTGCATATTCCAATGCTTTTTCATAAAGTACCTTAGTCTGCACAGGGTTTACCTGATAGAAGGACAGAGGTGAGATCCGGTATTTTACATTTCCGATATAATCTGTGATGTATGGACTGCCCCACAGTGTTTTGCAGGTTGGTCCAAGAATCTTATTTGTTTTTTCTGTATTGATGTTCAGGCAGATTGAAGTCATTCCGGAAATCTTTGTCAGACGGGAGATGAGTTCATCTGCATGAGGTAGTTTTTTCCCATTTATGATGAGACAGACCATGACCTCGCCGGTTGTAAAACCAACACGGGTCAGAATATGACGTACCAGACCCTGTCCGGTTGTTTCGTTATAAGTGGAAATGTTATATTTCGTGAGAAATGCGCGGATGATCGGCAGAATCTGATCATTTACTTCTGCACCGATCGCACAGGTATCGGAATCGATGATCGAATGGGTTCTGCCGGCATAGAAGCCGATCACGATATTGCCGTTTTTGTCTCTGCCAACCGGAAACTGTGCTTTATTTCGATAGTGGTATGGTTCTTTCATACCATCGATCGGTTCCATCAGAGTATCGGGATTCTCAATCTTGCCGATCCGGCGCAGACATTCTCTTACCTTATTCCATTTGTATTCCAACTGCTTTTCATAGGAAATGTGTTGAAGACTGCATCCGCCACAGCTCTTTGCGACCGGGCAGACCGGAGTTACGCGGTAAGGGGATGGTGTTATCAGGCGAACCAGCCGTCCGTAGGCGATCGATTTTTTTGCTTTCATGATCGAGATCTCGGCTACGTCACCGATCACTGTATCTTTGACAAATACAGTGATATTTTGCACGTTATTTCCATCTTCGGATGAAGCTTTCGTGGAAATGTCTGTGCCTGTTTTGTTATTTGCTACATCAGAAAGAGAGAGATGGCCGATGCCTTCTCCCTCATTTCCCATGTCCGTTATTTCTATTGTATATATACTGTTCTTTTTAAGTTCCATAAAATAAATATCGTATCCTTTATTTTGTAGATCTGCGGATATTACTTTCTATCATTTTATTGTAACCAAGCCAGCCGGTTTCGTCCTTGCTGTCTAATGCTTCCATGAATGTCTGGATCTTGGCATCTGTATTATCGGCAAATGATAATGCAAGTGCTTCGATCAGGGCAGGCTTCTTTGGAGAGCCGTATTCCAGTTCGCCGTGGTGGGCGAGGATACAGTGCTCCAGTTCGTTTGCTTCCTTTGCAGGAAATTCCGGAACAGAATCACGGATCTTGTCGCGGATCATCATAGTACCCATTACGATGTGACCAAGTAACTGACCGGAATCTGTGTAATCGTTTTCCGGGAATGTTGAAAGCTCATAGACCTTGCCGATGTCATGAAGCATGGCAGCAGTCAGGAGCAGGTCACGATTTAAGATCGGGTAGTATGTAGTGTAGTAGTCACACATGCTGGTAACTGCCAGAGTGTGCTCTAACAGACCACCGACAAATCCATGATGAATGGATTTGGCAGCCGAATGCTTTTTGAATTCTTTTGCAAGAGCTTTGTCCTCTACAAAGAAGCTTTCCAGAAGCTTTTTGTAGTAAGGCTTTTCGATGGTTGCGATAATGCCAAGCAACTTGTCAAACATTTCATCGACATTTTTCTTCGTGCATGGCATATAGTCGTTGATATCGTATTCCCCTTCTTCAGCGATACGGATCTTCTTAATTGTCAACTGGAGAGTGTTGTTAAATGAGGTAACCTGACCGTCAACCTTAACATAGTTCATGGATTCAAAATGTCCAATTCCGCTGTTTAGTTCCCAGATCTTACCATCCATTGTTCCGCTGGCATCTACCAGCTGCAGAGAATAGTAGGATTTACCTGATTTTGTCTTTCCTGTGATCTTGTTTTTGCAGAGGTAAACCTCTGAAACCATTTCGCCTTCGCGAAGCTCGTGTATATATCTCATAATGTAAGCCTTCCTGTTATTTTGTTCCGAAAATTCTGTCGCCGGCATCACCGAGACCCGGGCAGATGTAAGCATTTTCATTTAAGCATCTGTCAAGCTGACCAACATAGATCTGGATGTCCGGGTGATCCTTCTGAAGCCTTTCCAGACCTTCGGGAGCAGCGATGATACACATGAATTTGATATTCTTGCCGCCGTGCTGTTTGATAAATGAAACAGCTTCGGAACCGGAACCGCCGGTTGCTAACATTGGATCAACAACAAGGATTGTTCTCTGCTCGATAGGGTCCGGCAGTTTACAATAATATTCATGCGGCTCGTGTGTCTCCGGGTCTCTGTAGAGCCCGATGTGTCCAACCTTTGCTGATGGAACCAGAGCAAGGATGCCGCTTACCATGCCAAGCCCGGCACGGAGGATCGGTACAACTGCCATCTTCTTACCTGAGATCATAGGAGATTTGCAGGTTTCAATCGGAGTCTTGATCTCTACATCTTCTGTAGGTAGATCACGAAGTGCTTCGTAGCCCATAAGCATAGCGATTTCTTCTACAAGTGTACGGAATTCATTTGTTCCGGTGTTCTCGTTTCTTAACATTGATATTTTGTGTTTGATCAAAGGATGATTCATAATTGTGACATTACTCATATCGGTAACCCCTTTTCGTAAAATTTTTAACTGTGTATAATTCTACCATAAGACAACAGGAAATTAAACCCTGCGATACCGGAAAAATCAACGGAAATCATTTCAGACAGACATAAAAAATCATCGACCGCGCCAACAGAACAGTTTTTAGAATGATCAGGAAAAACTGTCAGTCGGCAGGACCGATGATTTTGTAAAATATAATATTAATCGTTGTAGTCCGGCAGATCGTTATAGTACATTTTGATCGCATTTGTGCTCTTTTCCAGAACTGCCATTGTCGATGGAAGAGGAACCGCGATCAGATCGTCGAATTCAAATTCACCAAGCTCCGGTCGGATCTCATATCCAAGATTTCGTTCGTTGATCGAGAAATCAGCTTGAAACTGGTAATTGTTTCCTCTGGCGTCCAAGCGGATCCATTTCTTGACATCCGGTTCAAATACTGCATTCAGTGCATGAAGTGCCAGCTTGTTATCATATGTGAACCGTTTGATCCTCTGGTAGCAGAATCCGGTGTAAATACCATTTGCACGCATCAGTGCGGCTAACAGATTTGCCTTTGAATAGCTGATACCGGTTTTCTTTTCCAGAACATCTGATGCAGAGATCGTGATCGTGGAATCTTTGGCGTCCCAGGTGTGATCAATTTCATCTCTGACAAAATAATATATGGTTTCTATTTTTTCGTAAACAGATCTGCAGTTTTTGGTAAGATCCATAGCCTTCTCCATAACCATGGGATTGTCGAAATCGACATATTTATCATACTGTAGATATGCTGCATCCCTATTTCTCTGTATTAGCTTCATGTTTACCTCCCAAAAGTATTACAAGTAAGATAAATGACAGAGGACCCATCTCTGAAACTCCAGCTATTTGTCGCTGGTTACTTGAAATATGTAGAACTTCAGATAATATGATTCATCTGCAGCCCACAGAATCGGATGATCAGGAGCCTGAGTACGGAATTCAACCTGTCTCAGTCGTTTGTGAGAGTTGGAAGCAGCCTGCCCGATGGTTTTTGTAAAGAGTTCATAGTCCATGAAATGGGAGCATGAACAGGTGGCAAGAAAGCCGCCATCTTTAACGAGCTTCATGGCTCTCAGATTTATTTCCCGATAACCTTTTACAGCGTTTTTAATTGAGTTGCGTGATTTTGTAAATGCAGGTGGATCCAGAATTACAACGTCGAATTTCTCGCCCTGTTCTTCCAGTTCAGGAAGCAGATCAAAGACATCTTTACAGATAAATGTAACCGAATCCTCCAGATGGTTCAGCTTTGCATTTTCCTGTGCCTGTCTGACCGCAAGTGCGGAAGCATCTACACCCAGTACGCTTGCGGCACCGGCAATTCCGGCGTTCAGCGCAAAAGAGCCTGTGTGTGTGAAACAGTCAAGAACTTTTGCATCCTTACAAAGACGCTGGATCGCAAGTCGGTTGTATTTCTGATCAAGAAAGAAGCCGGTCTTCTGACCGTCTTTTACGTCAACAATATAGTGTACGCCATTTTCAACAATTTCCACGTTCGTGTCGAATTCATCCCCAATAAATCCCTTGAATGGCTGCATCCCTTCGTTTATTCTAACTTTAGCATCGCTACGCTCATAAACACCTTTGATTATTATACCATCCGATTTAAGGACATTTTTTAAAATATTTATTAACAAATTTTTAACTCTGTCAATTCCAAGTGCAAGTGACTCAACGACCAGCACATCTTCAAATTTGTCAATCACGATACCGGGCAGGAAGTCTGCCTCGCCAAATACGATACGGCAGCTGCTTGTATCCACGGTTTTCTTACGATAATCCCATGCTGCCTGCAGACGCATACGGAAGAAATCTTCATTGATCTCCGTATCGACGTGACGTGTCAGCATACGGACAGTGATCTTGGAATTCGTATTGATAAATCCCTTACCCATCGGATATCCGTCAAAATCTTTTACAATGATGATATCCCCATTTTCAAAGCTCCCCATGATGGTATCTATTTCATTGTCGTAAATCCAGGCGCCGCCGGCTTTGATGGTTCTGCCCTCGCCCTTCTTTAATGTTACGATTGCGCTCATGTTACACCTCGTTCATTTTTTGATAAATTATAGTATACCATGGATGGCATGGTTTTTAAATCCGCTTTGCGGATGACATAGTGGGAAGCGGAAGGTTCTTACAGAATAAAGAACAAATATTCGATTTACTCTGTACTTTTTTAAAATGGAATGATATATTAGACAGAGAACAATAATAAGAATATTGATTGTATTTATATAGATATATCAGGAGAACATAATGGATCATTTCAAATTAGTATCAGAATATCAGCCGACCGGTGATCAGCCGCAGGCGATCAAAGAGCTGGTGGATGGATTTAAAGAAGGAAATCAGTTTGAAACCCTGTTAGGTGTAACCGGTTCCGGTAAGACATTTACCATGGCAAATGTAATAGCACAACTGAATAAACCGACGCTGGTGCTTGCGCACAACAAAACGCTGGCGGCACAGTTATATTCGGAAATGAAGGAATTTTTTCCGGAAAATGCAGTAGAATATTTTGTTTCTTATTATGATTATTACCAGCCGGAAGCATATGTGGCATCGACTGATACTTATATAGCGAAGGATTCTGCGATCAACGATGATATTGACAAGATGCGTCACAGTGCAACTGCGGCCTTGATAGACAGAAAAGATGTTGTGGTCGTATCCTCGGTATCCTGTATTTACGGTATCGGTGATCCGGATGAATACCGGGAGCAGATGCTGTCGCTCCGTGTCGGCATGATCAAGGATCGGGATATGGTGATCGATGAACTGACGGATATCCAGTATGTCAGAAATGATATGGATTTCCACCGTGGAACATTCCGTGTACACGGGGATGTGCTGGAGATTCTTCCGGTATCGACATTTGAAGATGCTGTGCGTGTTGAATTCTTTGGTGATGAGATCGACCGTATCTGTGAATTTGATCCGTTGACCGGGGAGATCAGGCGCAGCCTGAATTTTACCTGTATCTTTCCTGCTTCTCATTATGTTGTCGGACATGAGAAGCTGGAACGTGCACTTACAAAGATCGAAGCGGAATTGGCTGAACGGGTACAGTATTTTAAGGAAAATGATAAGCTGATCGAAGCACAGCGGATTGAAGAACGGACAAATTTTGATATAGAGATGATGCGGGAGACAGGCTTCTGCTCCGGTATCGAGAACTATTCAGGGCCATTATCCGGCAGAGAATCCGGGGAGACTCCGAGTACATTGCTGGATTTCTTCGGTGATGATTTCCTGTTGATCATAGATGAGTCGCATATGACGATTCCGCAGGTCGGAGGAATGTATGCAGGTGACCGTTCCAGAAAACAGAATCTGGTAGATTATGGATTCCGTCTGCCATCCGCATTGGACAACCGTCCGTTGAATTTTGAAGAATTTGAATCGAAGTTAGATCAGGTGTTATTTGTATCGGCGACACCATCCAAATATGAAGCAGAGCACGAGCTGCTCCGGGCTGAACAGATCATCCGGCCGACCGGATTGCTGGATCCACCGGTGGATGTCCGTCCGGTAGAAGGACAGATTGACGACCTGATGTCAGAGATATTGAAAGAGACAGAACAGGGACACAAGGTTCTGGTTACAACACTTACAAAACGTATGGCAGAGGATCTGACAGATTTTCTGCGTGAGAATGGCATTAAGGTCAAATATCTTCATTCCGATATTGATACAATGGAGCGTGTAGAGATCGTGCGCGATCTCAGAATGGGTGTATTTGACGTATTAGTTGGTATCAACCTCCTTCGTGAGGGACTTGACATTCCGGAGATCACACTGGTGGCTATCCTGGATGCAGATAAAGAGGGCTTCCTGCGTTCGGAGACATCGTTGATCCAGACGATCGGACGTGCTGCGAGAAACTCAGAAGGTCACGTTATCATGTATGCAGATATGATGACAGACTCCATGAAACGTGCGATCTCGGAGACAAATCGTCGTCGAAAGATTCAGGATGCTTATAATAAGGAACATGGGATCATACCGAAGACGATCCAGAAGGGTATCCGTGATCTTATTACAAATGAAGTCACAGAAGATAAACCGGTTGTGGATGCTGAGAAAGATATTGAATCCATGACGAAGAAAGAGCTGAAAGCAATGATCGATAAGCTGACAAAGAAGATGAACATGGCAGCCGCGGACCTGAACTTTGAAATGGCAGCGATCGTCCGTGATGAGCTGAAGAAGTATAAAGAAGCACTTCGGGACTATGATAAGTAGAAAATACAATACAGATCATGCTGTCGTACTAATTGAAAGTGTATAAACATGTATGATCATAATATTATTTGTTTGAATATTAGTTGTTAAACTAATATGAAAGATATCATTACTATTATGAAGTAAGCCTTATCCGAGGCCGGTACTTAAGTTGCGTTTTTTGCAACTTTATGTACCGCTGCACGAGGATACGAGCGGAAGCGTCTTACGGAATAATATGTAATGTATCTTTCATATTGTATAAAAGTAATAATAAATATAATGATCATACATGTTTATAAGATTCAAATAAAATGAGCAGAAAGAAGGTCAACCGAAATGGGTGATATTAAGTATATTACGATTAAAGGTGCAAAAGAACATAACCTGAAGAATATAGATGTGAAGATTCCGAGGGATAAATTTGTCGTTGTGACAGGTCTGTCCGGTTCGGGCAAATCCTCACTGGCATTTGATACGATCTATGCTGAAGGTCAGCGACGCTATATGGAGTCCTTATCTTCCTATGCAAGACAGTTCCTTGGACAGGCAGAGAAGCCGGATGTCGAGAAGATCGAGGGCCTGTCGCCTGCGATATCGATCGATCAGAAATCGACGAATAAGAATCCGAGATCCACAGTCGGAACAGTAACAGAGATCTATGATTATTTCCGTCTGTTATATGCAAGAGCAGGAATCCCACACTGTCCGAAATGTGGAAAAGTGATCAGCAAACAGAGCGTGGATCAGATGGTAGACGATATCATGCAATTGCCGGAACGGACAAAATTCATGGTACTCGCACCGGTTATAAGAGGCAGAAAAGGGGAACATGTGAAGCTGTTGGAGAAGGCGGCAAAGAGCGGTTTTGTCCGTGCGATCATTGATGGCAGTATGTATGAGTTATCCGAGGAGATCAAGCTGGATAAGAATAAGAAGCATAATATTGATATCGTTGTGGATCGTCTGGTCGTTCGTCCTGATATGGAACGAAGACTGACAGATTCTGTAGAGACAACTCTGCGGATGGCAGAAGGTCTGATGAAGATTGAGGTTATAAATGCAGATGGAGAAAATGAGATCTTGAATTTCTCTGACAGCTTTTCCTGTCCGGATTGTGGAATCAGCATTGATGAGATCGAGCCCAGAAGCTTTTCATTCAACAATCCATTTGGCGCATGTCCATGTTGTGCCGGTCTTGGATTTAAGATGGAATTTGATCCGGATCTGATGATCCCGGATAGCAAGCTGTCGATCAATGAAGGGGCAATTGTTGTGCTGGGCTGGCAGTCCTGTAATGATGGAAAGAGTTTCACAAATGCAGTACTTCGTGCATTGGCAGAGGAATATCATTTCTCACTGGACACACCATTTCAGGATTACAGTGATGAGATCAAAGATCTGTTATTATATGGCAAGAACAGCCGTCCGGTAAAGGTTCACTATAAAGGACAGCGTGGAGAAGGCGTCTATGATATTACATTTGAAGGTCTGATCAAGAACGTCCAGCGAAGGTACCGGGAGACCGGAGGTGAGACGACCAAGGCAGAGTATGAGACTTTTATGACGATCACGCCATGTGAAGAATGTAAGGGAAAACGTCTGAAACCGACAGCACTGGCTGTTACGATCGCCGATAAGAATATTGATGATCTGACCAGAATGTCGATCGAGGATCTTACAGACTTTATGGATAATATTAAGTTGACAGACCGGCAGATGCTGATCGGCGGGGCAGTTTTAAAGGAAATCCGTGCGAGACTGCATTTTCTGATCGATGTAGGCCTTGATTATCTGGCACTTTATCGTTCTACAGGCACATTGTCCGGTGGCGAGGCACAGCGAATCCGTTTGGCGACACAGATCGGTTCCGGGCTTGTGGGCGTTGCTTATATTCTGGATGAACCAAGTATCGGTCTGCATCAGAGAGATAATGATAAGCTGATCGGAGCATTGGAGCATTTGCGTGATCTTGGAAATACTCTGATCGTGGTAGAGCATGATGAAGATACGATGCGTGCAGCAGATTATATTATAGATATCGGTCCGGGAGCCGGTGAAAATGGTGGTTATGTCGTTGCGGAAGGTACGGCAGAGGAGATCATGAAAAATGAGAACTCGATCACCGGTGATTATTTAAGCGGAAGAAAAAAGATTCCGGTACCGGAGGTACGAAGAAAGCCAACGGGCTGGCTGACCGTTCAGAATGCTTATGAGAACAACCTGAAGCATATCGATGTGAATATACCACTGGGTATTATGGTATGCGTGACTGGTGTGTCCGGTTCGGGAAAGAGCTCACTTGTAAATGAGATCTTATATAAGAAGCTGGCGAGAAGACTGAATAAGAGCCGTATCAAACCGGGGCATCATGATCATATTGTGGGTTACGATGCACTTGATAAGGTGATCAATATCGATCAGTCTCCAATCGGAAGAAGCCCAAGATCGAACCCGGCAACCTATACAGGTGTATTTGACATGATCCGTGACCTGTTTGCAAATACAAAGGATGCCAAGGCAAGAGGATATAAGAAGGGAAGATTTTCATTCAATGTATCGGGTGGACGATGCGAAGCCTGCCGTGGTGATGGTATCATCAAGATCGAGATGCATTTCCTGCCGGATGTCTATGTTCCTTGCGAGGTATGCGGTGGCAAGCGGTACAATCGTGAGACGCTGGAAGTAAAATATAAAGGTAAGAGCATTTATGATGTTCTGGATATGACTGTGGATGAAGCCTGCGAGTTCTTTGCAAATGTTCCAAGTATCCTGCGCAAGATCGAGACGTTAAAGGATGTTGGTCTGGGCTATATCCGTCTGGGACAGCCATCTACTACATTATCCGGCGGAGAGGCACAGAGAGTGAAGCTTGCGACGGAGCTTGCCAGACGTGGAACCGGAAAGACGATCTACATTCTGGATGAACCGACGACCGGACTTCATTTCGCCGATGTTCATCGTCTGGTGGATATTCTTCGCAGACTTAGTGACAGTGGAAATACCGTAGTTGTTATCGAGCATAATCTGGATGTTATAAAGACTGCCGATTATATCATCGACATGGGACCGGAAGGCGGTGTCCGCGGTGGAACAGTGATCGCACAGGGAACACCGGAGGAAATCGCAGAATGTGAGAATTCATATACCGGACAATATCTGAAGCGGTATTTATAAAGTGTGAAGATAGAGAATACAATTAAGCTCTTATATAGATATCAGTTTTATAGAATGTGTAGAATTGATATAGAGGAATTAGAGATATAGAAATTTGGAAACATAAGGAATTAGCAACATGAGGAATGATAAGATCATTGGCGCATTGATCGGCCTTGTAGGTGCGGCCGGTAATTCCGGCTGGACAGAGAAAACAGATCAGACGATCGCAAGTGCGTTATTACAGGAAGACAATGATGAGACAATAGAGGAAATACACCGGGAGAAATACCGGCTTTCTCCCGGGTGTTCCACCTGTACGGCTCCATGCGGGAATACATCTGATTATGATATGAGCTGTTTCTGGAATGGCAGCCTGGAAGAACAGAAGCGTAAGCATGACATAATCAATGAATTACAGCAGGTGGCAGAACAGTATAACAGCGGAAAACTTAAGAGATTACCTGAGGTCTGTTTCCGTGCACTTGCATGCTTTTCTTATGGCATGGACGAAGCTGCATACGAGTCTTTAATGAGCGACTTCCATAATATAGCCGCAACTGTTTAAGAGCAGAACTGCAGATAGAGTTACAGTTATATCTTAGCGTTTATGTTCTATATAGATTTGCTTTTCAGGCAGCCAAGGCTGACAAATAACACTACGACTTCAACGATCGGCATAACAAACCACAGGCTGGATGCACCCAGACACAATGGAAATACAAGGATACAGATACTGCTTAAGATGATATTTCGGAGCAGTGAGATGCACAGGGATTGTGCAGATCGCAGTATCGCCTGTAAATAGTAAGAAGTCAGCAGGTTAATGCCAAATGGCAGGAATGCAAAAAAGTAGGTTCGTATACCCAGATTTGCAATATCAGTCAGTGTTGGATTCATTTTAATAAAAATACGGCAGACCGCAGTCGGGAATAAGATTCCACTAAGCGAGAAGATGGCACCCATTATAAGGATAGTGGTATATGCCATCTTTTTTATTCCTTTGATTCGGACTCCATTTCCTGCACCATAATTAGTAGAGATAACAGGCTGGATCGACTGACCGACTCCGGTAAACAGGGAGTTGAACAGGATTACACAGTTTGAGATCACGCTGTAGATCGAGAGTGCATTTTCACCGCAGTATTTCAGGATCTGGATATTAAACAGCAGTACGATGAATCCATTTGCAAATTCATTGAAAAAACTTGGGATACCACCGACAATAATATGACGGATACTGGGAATCGTGTGAATCGGTCGGATGAAATGAAGACCGTTTTTGCGTGAGAAAAAGTGTGAGCCACCGACAATTACCTGGATAGTCATACCGAAAACGGAAGCGAATGCGGCACCGCCCATTCCCATATGCATAGGAAATACAAAAATGATATCCAGTGCGATATTTACGACGCCGCCAAGCAGAACTCCCGCCATTGCACGGTTTGGATCATTGTCGGCACGGATAAAGATTGCTACATAATTTGAAAATACAGCAACCGGAAGGAAAATGTTGATATAACGCATGTAGGACATGGCGTATGGGAATAAGGTGTCATTTGCTCCCATCAGATGAAGCAGCTTAGGCATGCAGGTGGCATAGATCAGCCATAAAAGGGTAGTAACAGCCGTAATCAGGAAAAAAGAGATCGTAAAATAACGATTGGATTTCTGATGATTACCACTTCCCCTGTGAACACTCATCTGTACAGAGCCGCCGACACCAAACAGGATTCCGGTTGACATCAGGATGCAGAGAAGTGGTGTTGTAATACTTAGGGCAGCAAGAGCATCTGCGCCGACACCTTTTCCAATGACGATCGCATCTGTCAGTGTATAAATAGACATAACCATGGCACTTCCAAGTGATGGTATCAGAAATTTGAAGTATAATTTTTTCAGATTGTCTTTTAATAAATCCATTATAAGTCCTCCTATGCTGTGCTGTTCACAAAAAAAGAGCCAGATAAGATAATCTTATCTGGCTCATAACATTCATGTCCATCCGGGAATCCTGAATAACATTCAGAACACCTTGCAAGGTATATCATATATACCGTCCGATTCGTGCCTATTATACCAAGTTGATAGAAAATGTCAATCAATTTTATGGCATTTTTAGTATGCGGGTGTTATAATAGCATCCGCAAAAAACACAGTGAGGTAGGAATAAATGAATTTTATTAAGAAAAACTGGATAGGAATTCTGGTGTGTTTTATCATAGCAGTTCCTTCATGGTTAATTGGAAAACGGTTTCCGGTTGTCGGCGGACCGATCATTGCGATATTAGCCGGTATGTTGATCGCACTTGTATGGACGGATAAGGGAAAGGCAGAAGCCGGTATCAAATGGACATCAAAGATTGTTTTGCAGACAGCCGTTGTATTATTAGGATTTGGCATGAATCTCGGAGTAATCCTGCAGACAGGAAAACAGTCGCTTCCGATCATTATCTGTACGATCGGTACATCCTTATTGATCGCATGGATCCTTCGAAAGGTGATGAAGGTTCCGGCAAATACTTCGATTCTTGTCGGTGTTGGATCTTCTATCTGTGGTGGTTCCGCAATCGCAGCAACAGCACCGGTTATAGATGCAGATGACGATGAAGTCGCACAGGCTATTTCTGTTATCTTTTTCTTTAACGTGCTTGCGGCTACCTTCTTCCCAATCATTGGAAAAGTAATAGGATTTGACACGGCATCCGGTGATGCATTTGGAATATTTGCGGGAACAGCCATCAATGATACATCTTCTGTAACAGCGGCGGCATCAACATGGGACAGCATGTGGAATCTTGGAAGTGAGACTCTCAATAAGGCAGTAACGGTAAAACTGACCAGAACACTGGCAATTATACCGATCACATTAGTGCTTGCGGCAGTTCGTGCAAGACAGGCGGCAAAGACAGAGCAGAAGACAAATGGATTCAGCTTGAAAAAAGCATTTCCTATGTTCATTCTGTATTTTGTGATCGCATCTATAATCACAACGATCTGTATCAGTCTGGGCGTAAATGCGGATGTATTTGCACCGTTAAAGGAGCTGTCCAAATTCTTCATTATCATGGCTATGGCGGCGATCGGGTTAAACAGCAATGTTATTAAGCTGATCAAAACCGGTGGCAAGCCGATTTTGTTAGGTGCATGCTGTTGGATCGGCATTACACTGGTCAGCCTGCTTATGCAGCATGTTATGGGAATCTGGTAAAGAGGTACAGGAGAACGTCCCCGAGCATAGCTGCCAGCCGGCATAATACCCGAAAAATAACTGCGGTTTCTATGAACTGCATATATCCTATTCGCAAATGTTCCTGTGCCAACTCGCCCGTCGGGCTCAAACAGGCACCCACATTTGCTGATATATGCAGTTCATCACGAAATCCTCGCAATATTTTTCAGGTATTATGCCGGCTGGCAGCTATGCCCGGGGACGTTCCTGAATGAAAATATTTATGTAGCATGAGAGAAAATTCTCCATAGCACAGAATATCATAACATAGTACAAGCCGGATATGGTTTATGAAGCAGAACGAGATTGTAAGGCAGTTGTCAGATGATACATTCACTATTATGAAGCAAGCCTTTTTCAACGTCGGTTCTTAGCGAACTACCACAGGTAGTGAGGTTAGAACCGCTACGTTGAAATAGAGCGAAAGCGCCTTGCGGAATAATATGTGAAATGTATCAGCTGGCAACTGTTATACAGAACCTCAATCTGCTACATAAAGCCATATCCGGCTTGTATTATGTTACGATATTCGTACTATATACTAGTCGTTAGCTTTGCCAACTGATCCGAAAAGTTCCATCTTTTCTTTAACAGTAGCCTTGATAGCTTCGAAACCAGGAGCAAGAAGCTTTCTAGGATCAAATCCCTTACCTTCAAGATCCTTACCAGCCTCGATGTACTTTCTTGTAGCATCTGCGAATGATAACTGGCACTCTGTGTTAACATTGATTTTTGAAACGCCAAGTGAGATAGCTTTCTTGATCATGTCAGCAGGGATACCTGTACCACCGTGAAGAACTAATGGCATAGTACCTGTCTTCTGCTGGATAGCATCAAGTGTTTCGAATGAAAGACCCTTCCAGTTTGCTGGGTACTTACCATGGATGTTACCGATACCGGCAGCAAGCATATCTACGCCAAGATCAGCGATGATCTTACACTCTTCTGGATCTGCGCACTCGCCCATACCAATAACACCGTCTTCTTCACCACCGATTGAACCAACTTCACACTCGATAGAAAGACCAAGCTGATGAGCAACATTAACAAGCTCTGTTGACTTAGCAAGGTTCTCTTCGAATGGATAGTGTGAACCATCGAACATGATAGATGTGAATCCGGCCTTAACACACTTGTAGCATCCTTCATATGTTCCGTGATCAAGGTGAAGAGCTACAGGAACTGTAATTCCTAAAGAATCGTGCATAGCCTTAACCATAGCTGCAACTGTTTCAAATCCAGTCATATACTTTCCAGCGCCTTCTGAAACACCAAGGATTACAGGAGACTGAAGTTCCTGAGCTGTAAGAAGAACAGCCTTTGTCCATTCAAGGTTATTGATGTTAAACTGACCAACGGCATATTTTCCAGCCTTAGCCTTTTCCAACATTTCTTTTGCTGAAACTAACATTATAAATTCCTCCATTATAAAAATTATTTTGGGCTTTCATCTGCCCGAATTGTCCACATTTATAATGTAAAAATCCGGTTAGATAACCCTACTCTGTCGCCATTATACATTATTTATTTCCAAAATAAAAGCCATTTACAAAAACTTGATAAAAATAAAAAAATACTGCACCATAATAACCCTGATATCGCGGCGTAGTATTTTATCATTATGTAAAACATTTATAAAAGAATCCGCCATTTCCTTGAAATGCTAAAACCGGGATGGTAAAATTTTTATAATATAATTCGTGGAGGGAACAATATATGCTTCAGTTAAAGAAGATTGTGAAGGACTATCAGACTGGAGATGAAGTGGTAAAGGCGTTAAAAGGCATTTCCATTAATTTCAGAAAGAATGAATTCGTATCGGTACTTGGTCAGTCCGGCTGTGGTAAGACAACGCTTCTTAATATTATAGGCGGACTTGATCAGTATACGAGTGGTGATCTGGTTATTAATGGCAGATCAACAAAAGAATTCAAGGCAAGAGACTGGGATTCATACCGGAATAATTCGATCGGTTTTGTATTCCAGAGTTACAATCTGATTCCGCATCAGACGGTTCTTGCAAATGTCGAGCTGGCGCTGACCTTATCCGGTGTATCCAAATCCGAGCGTAGAAAACGTGCAAAAGAGGTGTTGGAAAAGGTTGGTCTGGGCGATCAGATCTATAAGAAGCCGAATCAGATGTCCGGTGGACAGATGCAGCGAGTAGCGATCGCCAGAGCATTGATCAATGATCCCGATATCCTGCTTGCAGATGAGCCGACCGGAGCCCTGGACTCCGAAACCAGTGTCCAGATTATGGAGCTGTTAAAGGAGATCGCAGAAGAAAAGCTGGTCATCATGGTAACACACAATCCGGAGCTTGCAGACAAATATTCTACAAGAATCGTGAAGCTGTTAGATGGTAAGATCATAGATGATTCCGCTCCATTTTCAGATGAAGACGAAGCAAAGGAGTCAGAAGAAGCATATGCGCCAAGAAAGACATCTATGTCTGTATTTACGGCATTTTCCCTCAGCTTTAATAACCTGCTGACGAAGAAAGGACGAACCCTTTTAACGGCATTTGCCGGAAGTATCGGTATCATCGGTATCGCACTGATCCTGTCGTTATCCAGCGGATTTCAGGGCTATATCAATGATGTGCAGGAGGAAACCCTGTCATCCTACCCGATCGAGATCCAGAAAAAGGCAATGGATTATTCTGACCTGATCTCGGAAATGGCGGGTAATACAAAGGAAGAAAATCTGAGTGATCACGACCCGGATCGTGTATACTCCGGTGATGTCATGGGCGACATGATGGTGTCCATGCTCTCAGAAGTAAAGGAAAACGATCTGGAAACATTTAAGAAATATATTGAAGATGATACAAATGGATTCAAGGATATCGTGAGTGATATCAAGTATACCTATGATACTCCGATGTATGTATTTAATGAAAATGCAGCAGGCGGCACACAGCAGGTAAATCCAAGTATCATGATGCGAGAGATGGGATTTGGCGATATGGAAGAATCCCAGAAATCCTTGTCAGGCTTCATGTCGGCATTCAGTTACGGAAATAATTCCATGGATATGTGGAAGCAGTTAATGAGTAATCGGGAGCTGTTGGAACAGCAGTACGATGTGCTTGCAGGACACTGGCCTCAGAATAAAAATGAAGTTGTACTGGTCGTTGATAAGAATAACGAGATCAGTGATTTTACCTTATATACATTAGGTGTCAGAAATGCTTCTGATCTTGGAGAGATGGTTCCAAAGATCATGGCAGGCAAAGATTACGATGCACCGGAGGAAATGAGTTTCTCCTATGATGACCTTTTAAATCTCAAATTCAAACTCATTCTGCCAAGTGACATTTACCAGAAAAATGCAGACGGAACATGGACAGACAAGAGTTCCGATGAAGATTATATGGCAGATGTGATCAGCAAAGGTCTGGATATTCAGGTCTGTGGTATCATCCGTCAGAGCGAATCCTCTTATGCAGCATCGATCGATGCTGGAATGATCGGTTATACCGCTGAACTTGCAGAGTATGTTGTATCTGAAAATGAAAAATCCGAGATCGTAAAACAGCAGCTTGACAATCCGGATACCGATGTATTTACAGGACTTCCGTTTTCAAATGGAGAAGATATCGACATGAGTCAGGTGGACATGCAGCAGATCGTTGCATCCATGAACCTGTCAGAGGAACAGCAGGCATATATTTCACAGATGTCTGATGAGCAGTTATTTGAAATGTTAAAGGAGCAGGGCTATTTTGCACAGTCTACCGCAACCTATGATGATAATATCGAGAAGCTTGGATTTGCGGATCTGGCAAAGCCGTCCGTTATCAGTCTGTATTGTTCAGAATTTGCGGACAAGGATAAGCTGACAGATCTGATCGATAAATATAATGATTCACATTCAGACAGCGAGATCACTTATACCGATTATATCGGGCTGATGCTATCTTCCGTTACGAAGATCATCGATGCGATCACTTATGTATTGATCGCATTTGTAGCTATCTCGTTGATCGTATCATCGATCATGATCGGAATCATCACCTATATCTCTGTACTGGAGAGAACGAAGGAGATCGGTATTCTTCGAAGTATCGGAGCGTCGAAAAAGGATATTTCCCGTGTGTTTAACGCAGAGACATTTATTATCGGACTGGTATCCGGTGCGATCGGTATTCTGGTTACGGTGCTGTTAAATATCCCGATCAGCAAGGTGATAGAGAAATTTGTAAATGTGCCAAATGTATCTTCACTTCCGGTAAAGGGTGCGGTGATCCTTGTGATCATTAGTGTTGTGCTTACTCTGATCGGCGGCCTTATCCCATCTAAGATGGCAGCGAAGAAAGACCCTGTAATAGCACTTAGAAGTGAATAACAGAAAGGAGCGAGGCGGCATGAGTGCATATGTTGAGTTTAAGGATGTTAAGAAAATATATAAGACCGGCGAGGTTGAGATCCATGCTCTGCGGGATGTGAACTTCGAGATCGAGAAAGGAGAATTCTGTGTCATCGTTGGAGCGTCAGGAGCGGGAAAGACAACGATTCTGAATATCCTGGGCGGAATGGACACGCTGTCCGGCGGCAGTGTATATCTGGACGGAAAAGAAATCTCCGGGCTGAATAAGCGGCAGCTTACGGCATACAGGAGATATGATGTAGGATTTGTATTTCAGTTCTATAATCTGGTGCAGAATCTGACGGCACTGGAAAATGTAGAGCTTGCGGCACAGATCTGTAAGGACCCGTTAGATGCGGCAACGGTATTAAAGCAGGTAGGGCTTGAGGATCGTATGGCAAATTTCCCTGCACAGTTATCCGGTGGAGAGCAGCAGCGGGTAGCGATCGCCAGAGCACTTGCAAAGAATCCGAAGCTGCTTTTATGTGATGAACCGACCGGTGCGCTGGACTATAATACAGGAAAATCCGTACTCAAATTGCTTCAGGATACCTGTAGGAACACCGGAACTACGGTTATCGTTATCACACATAATCAGGCACTTACAGCAATGGCAGATCGTGTGATCACAGTTAAGAGCGGAACAGTAGAGAAGGTTGTTCTGAATGATAACATTAAAAATGTAGAAGATCTGGAATGGTAGGTATGTCTTATGAAATCAATGATGCGTCGTACGACATTTCGAGAAATTAAAAACAGTTTTGGACGGTTTGCAGCGATTCTCGCGATCATAGCGTTAGGTGTTGGTTTCTTTTCAGGCCTGAAGATGACCAAGCCGGCTATGGTGAAGACGATTACGGATTTCCTCAGTGATTCGGAATTCTATGATCTGCATCTGGTGTCTACGCTTGGCTATACAGATGAGGATGTGGAAGCATTTGCGGGTGAGGATGATGTCCGGTATGCAGAGGGCAGCTATTCATTTGATGTGCTTTATGATGGTATGGGTGATAATGAACGTGCACTCAAAACCTTGTCATTGCCGGAGCATGTGAATGACATCCGTCTGGTGGATGGCAGACTGCCGGAAGCGGATGATGAATGCGTAGTGGATGACAAGCTGACAGATGTGAGAATCGGTGATGTCATTACCGTGGCAGATACGAATGGTGATGCCACTGAGACAAAGCTCCGCTATAGGGAATTTACGGTTACCGGAACCGTACAGTCCTCCCTTTATATTAATTTTGAACGTGGAACGACTACTCTCGGGACCGGTAAATTAAGTGGATTTGTATATATGAAGCCGGAAGCATTTGACTGTGAATGCTACACTGACGTCTATGTCAGGTTTGATCAGGACTATGCGTTATACGATGATGCGTACGATACCTATATGGACGAGAAAAAGGATGACTGGGATGCTATCTGTCATGACCGTGTTACGAAACGATATCAGGCGCTTCTGATGCAGACCGGGCTTACCGAAGATATGGTTGCCGGCGTAACCATAGATGACGCACCGGATGTCAGTTATTATATTCTTGGCAGGGAGACGAATGTCGGTTATGTCTGTTTTGAGAGTGATTCCGATATCGTGGATGGTGTAGCAAAGGTATTTCCGGTGTTCTTTGTATTGGTTGCTGTGCTTGTCTGTATGACGACGATGAATCGTATGGTCGAGGAACAGCGAACAATGATCGGAATGCTAAAGGCACTTGGATACAGTGAGCATACGATCATGAGCAAATATATGATCTATTCAGGGCTGGCAGCAGTTATCGGATGTATAGGAGGCTTTTTTGCTGGAACGTATGCATTCCCACGGGTAATCTGGAAAGCATATCATATGATGTATCTGAATATTAGCTTAAAATATATTGTAGACTGGAAGCTGGCAGGAATTGCTATGCTGGTATCTCTGGCATGTTCGGTAGGAACGACATGGTTTACCTGCCGGTATGAGCTGTCGGAGACTGCGGCAGGTCTGATGCGGCCGAAGGCACCGAAGGCGGGCAAACGTGTATTTCTTGAGAAAATATCATTTGTATGGAAACGGTTAAAATTCCTGCATAAGGTATCGGTTCGAAATATCTTCCGGTATAAGAAGCGTTTCTTTATGATGGTAATAGGAATCAGCGGATGCACAGCCCTGCTTCTGACCGGATTTGGTATCAATGATTCGATCGCCGGCTTTGCAGATCGTCAGTATGATGAGATCCAGATCTTAGACGGAACGATGACCCTTGCAGAGAGTGTTGATGATGTAAAGAAAATGAATGCAGCTTCTGAGGAAAATCAGAAGGATCAGCAGGAAGCAACGCAGACGGGTTCGGAATCAGCGGCAGCCGGTGATCTGTATGATAAATTAGACAAATATATGCAGGACTATGATTTTGTTGGTGAGACAAGCTGGGATCTGATAGAGTCCGATGGCATTAAGAGCATTAATCTGGTTATTATGAAGGAACCGGAGCATTCGGACAAATATATGGATTTTCACAACAGTAAGAATGAGAAGGTCGCTTATCCGGGCAAGGATGAGGCGGTTATCAACAGTGCTCTGGCAACCCGGTATGATCTGTCCGTTGGAGATATCATTACGATCCGGAACAGTGATATGAAAGAGATCAAGGCAAAGATTTCCGGCATTTTTGAAAATTATGTATATAATTATGTATATCTGTCGCCGGAAACATACATGGATCAGATGGGAGAAGCTCCGGTATATCATTCCGTCTATTTCAATCTGAAGCCTGATATGGATGCACATGAAGTGGCTGCCGATCTTATGAAAGAAAATGTAGTTTCTGCAGTAGTCGTGAATGGAGATATGCGCGAACGTATCAGCAATATGATGAAGAGTCTGGACTATATCGTTCTGGTCGTTATCCTGTCGGCGGCAGCACTGGCATTTATCGTGCTGTATAACCTGACAAATATCAATATTACAGAACGAATCCGGGAGATTGCAACCGTAAAGGTGCTTGGATTTTTCAGAAATGAAACCTCATCTTATGTGTTCCGTGAAAACTGGGTGCTGACGGCAATCGGAATAGCAGTCGGTCTGGTGCTCGGAGTATTTCTGCATAGCTTTGTTATGGATCAGATTCGTGTGGATATGGTTTCATTTGACACTTACATTTCACCGCTTAGTTATGTGTACAGCATTATCTTGACGTTTGCTTTTAATGGCTGTGTCAACCTGTTCATGTCGGTGAGACTGGAGCGGATCAATATGGCGGAGTCCCTGAAATCAGTGGACTAAGGGAAAGCGTAAAAATGAAATCATGAAATATAGAAAACAGATACTGTATTGCGGTTGATGCAATGAAAAAATACCGTAAAGAACTGTGGGTGAACAAGAAGCCCGCAGATAGAAAAATATACAAATAAAAATATAGTGGCAGGAGGAAGAAAAGAATGACAGTTACAAATGATATTAAGTACATCGGTGTGAATGACCATGAGATCGATCTGTTTGAAGGACAGTATATTGTGCCAAATGGCATGGCATATAATTCTTATGTGATCATGGATGAGAAGATTGCCGTTATGGATACGGTGGATCAGAATTTTACAAATGAATGGTTTGCAAAGCTGGAAACGGAGCTTGCAGGCCGGACACCGGATTACATCGTAGTTCAGCATATGGAGCCGGATCATTCGGCGAATCTTGCAAATTTCATGGAGAAGTATCCGACAGCAACAGTTGTTGCAACAGCGGCAGCATTTAACATGATGAAGAACTTCTTTGGAAAAGATTATGCTGATAGAAGAATGATGGTGAAAGAGGGAGATACCTTATCACTTGGAAAGCATGAGCTGACATTTGTCATGGCTCCGATGGTACACTGGCCGGAGGTTATGGTGACCTATGACAGCACAGATAAGGTATTATTCTCCGCGGACGGCTTCGGCAAATTCGGAGCCTTGGATGTAGAGGAGGACTGGGCATGTGAGGCTCGCCGTTACTACATCGGAATCGTAGGAAAGTTCGGTGCACAGGTTCAGGCATTGTTGAAGAAGGCAGCAGGACTGGATATCCAGATCATCTGTCCGCTTCATGGACCGGTTCTGACAGAGAATCTCGGATACTACATCGGTTTATATGATACATGGTCATCGTATGGAGTGGAAACAGATGGCGTAGTGATCGCTTACACATCTGTTTATGGACATACAAAAGAAGCAGCAGAGCTTCTTGCAAAGAAGCTGACCGAAAAGGGATGCCTAAAGGTAGCAGTCAATGACCTTGCCCGCTGTGATATGGCAGAGGCAGTAGAGGATGCGTTCCGTTATGGCAAACTGGTGCTTGCAACAACGACCTATAACGGTGACATTTTCCCATTTATGAGAGAGTTCATCAATCACCTGACAGAGCGTAATTTCCAGAACCGCACGATCGGTCTGATCGAGAATGGCGCATGGGCTCCAATGGCTGCAAAGGTTATGAAGGGTATGTTTGAAAACAGCAAGAATCTGACATTTACTGATACAACAGTTCAGATCAAGGCGGCATTAAATGACGCAAGCCTTGCACAGATCGATGCACTGGCAGATGAACTGTGTAAATAATCGATTCTTATATAGAAGTATTGTTCTACCACTATGATAAAGAGGTCGTACATATAAATGACAGAATGGAGAAACTATGTGTCTGGTAAAAATCTGTGGAATCACAGAAGAACAGGAAGTTGAATATGTAAATGAAGCCGGCGTGGATTTTATGGGAATGGTGATGTTCTTTCCGAAAAGCAAGCGGAATATCACAGTAGAAAAAGCATCTTCCCTTATAAAAAAGCTGAACCCTGCGGTCACATCCGTAGCGGTAACGGTAGAACCGACGCTCGATCAGATCCGGGAGATCGAAGCTGCCGGAATCCAGATGATCCAGATTCATGGGGATATCAGCGAGAAACTGCTGCAGGAGATCCATATTCCTGTTATCAAAGCATTTAATGTACATGATCTGTCTTCTTATGAGAAATATCATCAGGCTGATATAGTAAAAGGATATATCTTTGATGCACAGACACCGGGCAGTGGGAAGACCTTTGACTGGTCTGTACTTTCCGATATTCCACATGATGAGAAGTTTGCCCTTCTTGCCGGAGGTTTAAATCCTGACAATGTGGCAGAGGCATTTGCCGCAACTCATGTGGATGGTGCAGACACCAGCTCCGGTGTGGAGAACGACACCGGAATCGGCAAAGACCGGGAGAAGATCCTGAGATTTGTGGAGAATGTGAAGAATCAGTAGAAGATGTATTATTTCAGGCACTCTGTGGGCAGTGATACGTTTTTAAGCAGACATTGGTTATTTTCATTGACTGCTTGAAAGGTATCATGCTTATAGGGTGCTGTTTTATTGTGCGATTCGCAGCAATGCTTTTCGTACGTCATCCAGATAATTTCTTCCGACCGTCTGGGTCTGTTTATTTGCAAGATAGATCGTGGAGCCGGATAATGAGGTGACATGATTTATATTGACAATGCAGGACTTGTGACACCGTATAAATGGTTCGGGCAGATGCTGTTCCATGTTTTTCAGCGAGGTTCGTTCTGTGTATAAGCCGGAAGCTGTTGTGATACAGCAGTCATGCCCCAGCCTGCTTATGGAAATGATATCATTGAACGGAATCCGTGTGATGTTATTGTCCTTATGTAGGCAATAATAGTCTGAAGAATGCAGTGAAATATACTGATTCAGGCAACGTTCGATCGCTTCAGGTGAAACAGGTTTTAATAAATAGTTGATCGCCTGTGCCTGATATCCGTCAAAGACATATTCACGGAAGGCTGTAAGAAAAATAATATCTCCTTGATATCCGTTTTTCCTTAATTGTGTACAGATATCGATTCCATTTTTGATGTGATCATCGGCAGGTATATTCGTGTCGGCATTTTTCAGTTCAATATCGGAAAACAGCAAATTACAATCTTTCATAAATGCTGATCCTAAAATAGAAGTTTCATCGTGAAACCATTTGACAGAAACAGCATATTCCTTTTTCTCAGCCCAGTTATGTATAACTTTCGCTAATTGTTTATAATGTTTTGGAATGTCTTCCAGTACAGCGATATTTATATTCATCCGATTGGTTCATCCTTTCATTTAAGTGGCAATAATATCTGGATCATAAAGGTATCCGTCGTTGGTTGAATGTTAAAAATACCGTTATGATCGTTTACAATACTTTGGATTCTCGACAGCCCCAATCCATGTTCGGGTGTATCCTCTATGGTTTTCGTTGATAGGAAATGATTCTTCTTATCTATTCTGTAATATCCATTTGTCCGGTTGCTTATGGCGATGGAAAGCATATTCTGAAATGGTTTCATCGAAAAATCAATCGAGCGTTGTTCTGTTTCCGGAAGCTGTTCACATGCTTCGATGGCATTGTCAAATAAATTACCAAGTAAGGAACATAATTCAATATCTGATAGCGGAATGCTGTCCGGCAGAAATACCGAGTATTCAACCTGAATCTGTGCAGATTTACATTGGATCAGTTTGTTTGTGAGGATGCTGTCTACCGTGGAGTTGCCGCTCGCAAGAATGTAGTGGTTGTTATTTACGGTTGCGGTCGGGTCCCGGATAAATGCCTCTGCTTCCGGATATGCATGATTTACCATCAGGGCGTGAAGGGTGTCCAGATGATTGCTGATGTCATGCTTCAGATAGCGAAGCTCTGATATGGAGCTGATGATCTGGTCGTATTGCTTACGCTCCATTTCTGATAGGAGCTGTTGTCTGGACAACTGGATATTTTTCTCACGTTCTATGCCGAGATGGTACAGGTATATTGTCAGGGAGACAAATAAGATCAAGATCAGGAAACAGATGGCAGACAGAAGATCTGCATAGGTTTCCGGGCTTCCGGTATGGATATTTACCTGACCGGCAACGATAAGATTTTCAATCACGATGCATAAGACTGACAACAGAACGAAGATTATTTTTTCTGTTCGTGAGAGCTTGAAGGCTCTGGATGAGAAACAGAGCAGAATGGATGTCAATACCGTAAGGGTCAGAAGATACAGGATTGTAACCGGGCTTTGTACTGCATGATCCGTCAGCATCCCATCGGCATCTGTGTGCAGCCATTCTACAGGGAATATGGTCGCTGTGAATTTGGAAGCAAGTTCTACTATGCAGAATATAACGACCCAGAACAGATTGCTGATCTGGAACGTAAAGAATATACAGGTATACAGGTAATGTAAGACCAATAGTATAGTCAGGGATTTGATGATAACGGGAGCCTGCATGACATCCAGTAATAAGGCACATTCTGCCAATACGAGAACCGACAGGATCTGTAACAGATAAGAATATCTGAAGCTTCGCCGGTTTAATTTTTCATTTGCAAGTATCAGAAAAAGAAATGATACCCAGATATTTATAATAAATTCTGCAATATAGTCACTCAAAAATATCCCCTCGCATTCCCATATCGTTTGTGTTTATTTTCGATAAATCTACACTTCTACAATATTTATTGTAACATACCAGTCTTTGCTGTGAAGACTATAATTTCATTTCCGTATGTTGTTTGCATCCGGCAGGATGTTGTTTGCGCCGGCGTGCCTTGAACAGGGGAATGTAGATGGTATGATGATGAAAAATCAATTTACTTGCAAGGGATGATCTTTCAGGTGTACGGGGTGAGAGGTGGCTGCAAAATCATTTACTTGCATGGTTATTTAGGAAGGAGGGCATATCTATGATATTCGGACATGTATTAAAGAAACACATAAGCATGAATCCTGTCATATCCGGGTTGTTATTGTCAGGCGTTGTCATATGTGTATATTGCATCAGTATCATGCTGGGGTTGGCAGTTGGACAATATCAGTTGGCTACCTGCAGCAATACGGAAGCATCTCTGACGATCGATATAGACGGGAAAAACGGTGTAAATATGGATGAGTTGTCTGCATATCTGAACAGCATCTCAAAAAAAGGAATGGTAAATGTATTATATTTCACAAGATTGGAAAGTAAAAAAATATTGGTAGGCTGGGATGGAACAAAAGGAAACAATTGGTTTCCAATCACTTCAGGAAATTTTTTTAACAAAGAGGAACAGGTAGTAGGTGAATATGTTGGTTTTGTATCTGATAATATGAAAAATGCAATAGCCGGAAGCGGAAGTTTTGAGGCAGGAGAGCATACATATGAAGTAATTGGTATGGGCTGGATCGTTCCATGGTCCTTCGCTTCAGCCAGATCATCACAGTCACAGATCGACATTTTAGGGGAAGAAGCCGGTGAGGAAATGCAATATATGTTGATCCCATATAAATGTTATAAAGAAGAATTTCAACCGGAACAGATACTGGCGCAATTCAATTATGCATCTTATGAGGATTTGCAGAAATATGCAGAAAAAATACAGGATATGTTTCCATCGACGCAGGTATATTTACCAGATAGCAATTCCGATGATGTGCTGGAAGAAGGACGGACGCAATATGAAATACTTGCATTTCTTTTGTGTATGATCGCCGGGATAACAGTAATCAGACTCATGGCAGAGTGGATCACAACTTATAAAAAAGAGATCACCGTTTTGTGGTTGTGCGGGATGCCAAAAGTACGGTGCATGTTATTGATATATGGACACTGGCTTTTATATTATGGCGTTGGCAGTATCATTGCGATTATTCTGCAATATCTTACATTTCCATTACTTCAATATGTCTATGGAAATGCATTCCCAATGCCTGACAGCCTGATATATATATTAGCTGTTATGTTTGGATTTTCGATATTATGTACGTTAAGACCAATGGGAAAAGTCGTTCGTTTATATACAAAGGGGGAGATCGTATGAATTTTCTTCGGATATGCAGGTATTTATATACAAAAAGGTTATGGGGGGAGTTTGTTTTATTTGTTCAATTAATATGTATGTTAGAAATGTCGTTTGTTGTATTAAAACCGGTCGATTCATATTTAATGGAGAAAAAACAATTAAAGGCGGCATATGTATCAGACCTCGATTCTATGGTGCATTTTAGTAAAAATAATTTGATATATGAACAAGAGATGAAAGGAAATAGAGCTGCGGCACAGGAAATCTATAAACTTCTGCTGGAGGCAGACGATGTTGAAAAAGTGGATCGATGTGCATTTGAAAATGGTACTTATATAAAAACGGATGGGAAGAAATCAAATGCAAATCTGGTTATGTATTCAAGCGAAATGTTAGATATTATCAGATTAAATATAGAACCGGAAATTCAGGAAAATATATCAGCAGGATGCATTCCTATATTGGTTAGCAGTTCAATGGCAGAGGAATTACCGGTTGGAACAAGGACAGAAATCAGTCTTGCTTTTGATGATACAATAAAAATATCATGTGAAGTAGCAGGCATCTTGCAGAGAGACAGTGCAGTTCCGGTGGTTTTTAGTTACGGAGATACCATGGAATTGGGGAATATGGCAATTCTGCCAGAGGCTTTGTCAGAATACAAATTTGTTGTATTTGCTAAGGATATGGATGAATTGTTTGACCAACTGACAAATGTTAATTTTCTGATAGAACCGAAAAACAACATATCTGGGGAAAAACTGGCAGTTTCCTTACAAGATAGAATGAAAAACTATGGAACGGTCAATACATATAAGACAATAGCGACAGGGGCGTTAAAAAATAGGTTGGAAGAAAATGCGTGGCATATTCTGGCATTTGCTATGTTAACATTAATTGCAGTGTTTGGATATGGAGGGTATCTGTATCTTATGATCGCACAGAAGAAAAATGAGTTTGCAGTATTTTATATATTAGGAATGACAAGAAAGAAGATGATAGCGGTTATTTTCTCATCCGGTGCAATTTTGCTGGCAGTGTCATTTGGAATAGCGGCACTTTTATATCCATGGTTTACAAAAACGGTATTAAAAATACAGGAGAGTTACGGATACACAGGGATATTTAGTTATGGATTTTCAGCAGGGGTGCTTTTGTTCATTCTGCTATTGAGTATATGGATGGGATTCCGGCGAACCGGAAAACAGGCAGAGATCGAATTATTAAAGGGTGGTGACTGATATGATCGAATTAGAAAAGATTGAAAAAATATATAATGCAGGAAAAGCAACCGAGACGCATGCATTAAAGGATATTAATCTGAGAATAGAAGAGGGGGATATGGTTGCCATTACTGGACCCTCCGGTTCCGGGAAATCAACTCTGCTACATATTATTGCAGGAATTGATTCGCCGAGTTCCGGGGAATATCGTTTTTGTGGGAAACTGGTTTCTGATATGTCTGATAAAGAAAGATGCAGAATACGCAATCAAAAGATAGGGATGATCATGCAGGATTTTGGACTCCTTGGAAACGATACAGTTCTGCGGAATGTATGTCTGCCCGAAGTGATCGGAGGACGATATAATCGTAAATTTGAAAATAAAGCAAAGGAAATATTGTCGGCTGTTGGGCTTTCGGGGTTAGAGCAAAAAAAGACAAATCAGTTATCGGGCGGACAAAGACAGCGGGTTGCGATCGCCAGAGCATTGGCAATGGATGCAAAAATAATCATTGCAGATGAACCAACGGGAGCGTTAGATTCTGAAAATACCGATAGTCTTATGGATTTATTGTTGGAACTAAACAGACAGGGGATAACGATCATTATCGTATCGCATGATCCAAAGGTTGCGATGCGGTGTCCGATCCGGTACAGGATAGAGGATGGAAGAATTGAACGAACGAAAATATATTAACATTACACAATTGTTGTGTATGAATAATATTATAAGGAGGGATAATACTGGGTGAAAAGATCGGATTTAATTAGACAACTTGAGGCAGGAGGGTTTGTTTTTGAGCGCCATGGGGAAGTCATGATATTTATGTTAAAGGGAGTAAGAAAGAAACAATCCCCAGACATAGAGAAATAGATGAACGACTTGCAAAAGCAATATTGAGAAGAAATGGATTGTTATAAGAATGTAAGTAATATTGTAATCTATAATAAATATAAATGGATTGGAGGCAATAAGGATGAGAAATGTATATCCAGTTTATTTTACAAAGACAGAAAAAAATATATTAGTTGAAGTCCCAGATTTCGATATTTTGACAGAGGGAAGGGATATGAACGAAGCCATTGATATGGCTCGTGATGCTATTGAATTGAAATGTATATCCATGGAGGATGATAAAGAGGATATTCCTGCTCCATCCAGAATAACAGAGTTAGATATTAGTAGTGGAACATTTGCCGAAGAAGGTGAGACCATTGTTTCTTTTGTGGATGTTGATTCGGCAGAATATAGACGAAAAATTGATACAAGAACTGTTAGAAGAAATGTAGCGCTTCCAAGCTGGTTAAATTATGAAGCGGAGCGGGAAGGCGTAAATGTATCAAGGATTTTGCAGGAAGCATTAATAAGTACATTACATTTAAAAAGAAAAATTTAAATTATTTCAATAAAAAGGCTATAACTATGAACTGTGTATTATTCAGAGCAGTTATAGCCTTTTTGTATTATGAAGCGGGTTACTTTGCGCACTGTATATAATTTGAGCAAAAAATACTTTGCGTACTGCATATAGTTTCAGAAATTTACTTCAACACCGTGCCATCTGCAAGAGTGATGGTATAGCCGTTGAAATTGATCGTGTCGTTGTTGGTAAGGCTGTTGATCGTGCAGTTACCGGTCAGATTCCAGATGCTTCCGGAATCAATCGTAACAACGGCATTGTCGCCATCCGGTTTTTCCGGCGGAGTACCATTCGAATCGGATGGAGCGTTCTGGTCTCCAGACTGACCAGAAGAAGCGTCAGATGCTGTTGAACTATCATCCGTGGATGCAACAGCTTCTGTTGTTTCACTTTCTACACTTGTAGATGTGCTTGTAGTAGATGTGGTGGTTGTGTTGCTACAGGCGGTCATGGTAAGCACCAGAGCCGCAGCACAGATAAATAATAAATTTCTTTTCTTCATAATAAAAACCCCTTTCAAATATAATTTACTTGTATTCTAAAAGGGAATCCTTAAACGAACTTTAAAGCAGAGAAAAATACTGTCGATGACAAGATAAAAATTCGCTTACCTGTATGCGCGGTTATAAAACAATCCGTTTCTTGTGTTGAAATACAAAAATGGAAGGATACATTACTATTATGTAGCAAGCCTTTTCTAACGCCGGTTCTTAGTGAGCCGCCAAAGGCGGGGAACTTAGCACCGTTGCGTTAGAATAGAGTGCAAACGTCTTGCGTAATAATGGGTAATGTGTTCTTCCATTTTTAAGATTCGGAAAAACGGATTGTTTTATAACTGTGCGTAAAAAAGAGCACAAAAAAAATCGGCGCGACAGGATTTGAACCTGCGACCTCTTCGTCCCGAACGAAGCGCTCTACCAAGCTGAGCCACGCGCCGAAAGAAAATCCATACTCAAATGTATGGTTCCCAACACCTGTATTAGTATAAATATTTCTCCTGAAAAAAGCAAGTGTTTTGTTAGAAAGAATTAAAAATTATAAAAAAGCGTGCGACACTAGCCGTTTGTCCAGTGTACAGTGTACCAAAACAAGTGATATAATGAGTGAATAACCCCGGCAAGCAATTACACAGCATGCCTGCTAGCAGGCGAAGCTGTGTAATTATTTGCCGGGCAAACAGACATGAGCAAGAAGGACGAAAGTCCGGAAAGCGAATGGCTGAGGCGATTTCGGGAGTTCGAAGAACGGAGAAATCGCAGATATTCACGGAGAAGAAGGAACAAACGAAAGGACAGCGGTTATGAACGGAACTAGATTAATAGAAAAAGACTGTTATATCAAACCGAAAAAAGCGTGGCGGTTATTAAAGACAGCAGATGATGAGAATGTAACCGCGTACATATATGGAGTCAGTGGAACAGGAAAAAGCACCCTGATCACTCGCTATCTGGGAAAGAGAAAATACAAAATGCTTCATGCAGGAACGATAACACCGGAGGAACTTCAGATTCCGGAAGGAGCGGTGCGGAAGATCATAGTGATCGATGATCTGCATGAGTTGATCTGGGAAGAAGATGATGCAATCCAGGATGCTATTTTCCGGTTGATCGTGAGGGAAGATGTCTGGGTGATCTTGTCAGGACGATGCCCGGTTCCGCCGTGGCTTACCACGATCCGGTTTCGGGAAGGCTTCTATATCATAGATGAAACCATGCTTATTATGGACATGCAGGCTATATTAAAATATGTGGAACAGACACAGATGGTTTTAACAGAAGCCCAGAAGCAGCGTCTGTCACGCGAAACCGGAGGTATGGCATTTGCATTGTGCGTGGCAATGTCCATGTATTATGAACTGGGATATACAAATGGACTGACTGATTCAGAGTATGATGAATATTCCAGAAAAGTAATAGAGCAGATGTGGAATTATCTGGAATTTCATGTATACGACAAGTGGGATATCCGTATGCAGGAATTCTTGATGAAGATATCGATCGTGGATACATTTACGGTTCGTCTGGCAGAGATGATCACAGGAACAAATGATGCAGAAAATCTGATCGAACATGCAAGATGGATGGGTAATTTCTTAGATGAACAGATGGGAGCAAACGGAGAAAAAATCTATAAGCTTCGAGATCATATGCGGTTATCCATGCAGCGCAGGATGCACAGAAAGTACACAAAGGAACAGATAAAAAATGTATATGAAAATGCCGGACTGTTCTATCAGTTAGCTGGTGATCCAATGCAGGCACTTACAATGTATGAGAAAGCAGGTTCAACAGAACGGATGCTTTCTATCCTGATCGACAATGCAAGAAAATCACCAAACAGCGCATATTTTTATGAATTGAAGCAATATTATCTCGCACTGCCGGAAGAGAGCGTGAAAAAAAGTCCGGAGCTTATGTGTGGCATGAGTATGCTGCAATCGCTATTGCTGAATCCGGAAGAAAGTGAACGGTGGTATCAGGAACTGCAGGCATATGCAGACAGTCATCAGGGCAGTAGCCGGAGAATCGCAAAAAATAATCTGCTGTATCTGGAGATCGGATTGCCGCACAGAGGTTCTGTGGATATGGTCAATATTATGAAGCAGGCATACCGGCTGGTATTTGACCGGCAGGCAACGCTTGGAGAATTATCAGTTACATCCAACCAGCCATCGATGATGAACGGCGGCAAGGATTTCTGTGAATGGAGCAAAAAAGACCGCGAACTGGCAGGCAAGATAGGTAAGCTTGTGGAATTTGTCCTTGGCAAATACGGCAAAGGGTTGGTCAATCTGGCATTGGCAGAGAGCTTTTTTGAAAAAGGCGAAGACAATTACGAGGTTGCTGTCCTTGCAAATAAAGGACGGATGCAGGCAGAAGCAGGCGGCAAGATCGAGCAGTGCTTTGTAGCAGATGGAATCCTGGCATGGCTGCATATCATAAATGGAAAAGTTCAGGAGGCGGAAGAGATTCTGCGCAGCTTTTATGAAAAAGCAGAAAAGGAAGGTGCAGAAAAGCTACTTCCGAATATACAGGCATTTCTGATCCGGTGTGCATTGTACAAGGGCGAGTGGTCAGAAGTGAACCGATGGATGGAACAGACGGCAGATGAAAATGTGGAATTTTCGATTTATGAGCGTTTCTTATATATAACGAAGGTGCGGGTATATATCCAGCGTGGAAAATATGATCAGGCATATAATCTGCTAGTAAAGCTGCAATATTATGCAGATGTCATGAAGCGTACTTATATCCGGATAGAATGTAATCTGTTGATGGCGGTTACTTTGTACCGGATGGGAAATGATGACTGGAAAGTGGTTCTTCAGAAAGGTCTTGCAGAAGCGGAAGAGTACCATTTTGTAAGGGTGATATCCAGAGAAGGAGCGGCTATATATCCATTGCTACAGGCATTTCCGGATGACGAAGGTAAGGCAGAGGAGGATGCAGAACTGGTGAAAACACACCGCCAGTATTACAGACAGGTAATGAAGGAAACGGAGAATGTTGCAAAGTCGTATCCGGGGTATCTCAAAGCAGGAAAGGCTGAGGTCCGGTTAAATGAAACCGGTATCCGTATCATTAAACTTCTGGCAGAAGGATATTCCAGAATACAGGTTGCAGAGCAGCTCGATATGACGGAAGCAAATGTAAAATATCATATGGCACAGGCGTATAAAAAGTTAGGTGTAAAAGATAAAGCTGGTGCAGTACTGGAAGCAAAAAACAGACAGTTGATCTGACTCTGATAAGGGAGTCTGGGTTCAATATATTCCTGAAACGATTAAAAAACGGTAAAATAAGACAGAAAACGGGACATTTTTGTAGGGACTATTGCAAATTGACCGGTATTTTTGTAAACTGATGCTGTATTGGTTTTGGGGACGAATACAAATGGGTTAAGGAGGAAACAAGAATGGATGAGAGAGAAGTATATGGAAATGAAGTCCGGAAACTTCGAGACAGTATGGGAATGAACCGTAAAAAGTTCTGTGACTATTATGGGATTCCATATCGTACCGTGCAGGATTGGGAGGCAGGAAAAAGAAAGATGCCATCCTATGTGCTTCGGATGATGAAGTACGTTGCAGAAAAAGAGCAGATGATAAAGGTATCATAATGTTCTGATTAAATGAAATGATCTGTATGCAGGATAGTCAGAAATGACAGACTTGCATGCAGATCATTTTTTGATTTATAATGTTGTGCAAGTCAGATTTTGAAACGAACAAGGAGATAAGCAGATTTTTATGAAATTAAAGGAATACATACAGACAAAACGTATCATTGCAGATGGAGCGTTTGGTACTTATTATATATCGTTATATGGGGATGGGAGCAGGGCAGAAAATGGTGCAGGACTTTCCAATCTTCCGGAGCTTGCTAATATAAAAGCGCCGGAGCGTGTTATCGGGATCCATACAGAATATATAGAGGCCGGCGCACAGTTTGTCCGGACGAATACATTTGCATCAAATACAAAGAGTCTTTCTGCTGATATGGAAAAAGTGAAAGAGAATATCCGTGCAGCGGTTATGTGTGCAAAAATGGCAGCGGGCAAAGTGGATCGGGAAATTTATCTTGCAGGTGATATCGGACCGATTCCTGTCGAAGGTATGCTGCATTCTGACCGGCTGACACAGGAATATATTGCGATTGGAGAAACATTGCTCAGTCAGGGAATCGATATCCTGTTATTTGAGACCTTCCCGGAGCTCGAAACGATCCTTCCGGCGGTTACATATCTGAAAGAAAACCATGACTGTACGATCCTGGTACATTTCAGCGTGAATCAGTTTGGTTACAGCAATACAGGGCTGTCTGCAAAACGTCTGATCGCAGAGGCAAATGCCTGCCCGTATATTGATGGTACCGGTTTAAACTGTGGTGTCGGTCCCGGACATATGGAGAAGCTGATCCGGAAGATCGTACCGGACGATACGACATTTCTGTCGGTGTTTCCAAATTCCGGATACCCGAAGTATCTGAACAATCGTCTGACATTCACAGATAATGCAGAATATTTTACTGAGAAGATGGAAGAGATCGCAGCTCTTGATGTCGGTATCTTTGGCGGCTGCTGCGGTACAACACCGGAGTATATCCGAAGGATCGCAGCAGGCATATCAGCCGATCATCCGGTTAGGAAAACAGAAACAGAGGAAGAGAAGATTACTGTCTCTGAGCATCCGGCATATGGATTTATGGAACGCCGGGTGAAAGAGCCTGCCCACAAACTGATCGCAGTTGAACTGGTGCCACCATTGAATGCAAATGATGAAAAGCTATTAGATGCGGCGCATATATTAAAAAATGCAGAGGTCGATGTTGTAACTTTCCCGGATTCCCCATCCGGAAGAACCAGAGCGGATTCCGTATTGATGGCAGAGAAGATCAGGCTGGAGACCGGATTATGTGTAATGCCGCATATCTGCTGTCGGGATAAGAATGCGATTGCGATCCGTTCTACGATCCTTGGTTCAAGTCTGAACCACATCACGAACTTCCTTTTGCTGACCGGGGATCCGGTTCCGGTACTGTTCCGTCAGACAACAAAGAGTGTATTTAACTTTGATTCGGTTGGAATGATGAAGATTGTTCAGGAGATGAACAGTGATACATTTACCGACCATCCGGTTACCTATGGCGGGGCGATCAATCACAACCGGATGAATACCAAGGCAGAAACAGAACGGATCAGAAGAAAAATGGCAGCGGGAGCGACCTTCTTTATGACACAGCCGATCTTTTCAGCCGAGCAGGCAGATGTTATAAGGCAGATGAAAAAAGAAACCGGGGCAACGATCCTGGTTGGATTGATGCCCCTTGTCAGCCGCAAAAATGCGGTATTTATGAAAAACGAAATGACCGGTATTGAGATACCGGATACGATCATAGAACGATACCGGGAAGATATGAGCCGGGAAGAAGGAGAAGCCTGTGGTGTCCAGATCGCCAGAGAATTCATGGCGGTGACAGATGATTTTGCAGACGGATATTATTTCTCATTCCCATTTAATCGTGTTCATATGCTGAAGAAGATCCTAAAATAGAAGCAAACATTTTCTCCGGAGGATTGGACAGGTACATGATCGTAAGCATGAGCGTGCAGGCTGCCCAGATGATCGGTTCTGTGATCGCAACACCGAGATAGCCAAGTGCAGGAGCAAGGAACAGAACAGCAAGGATTTTTCCTACCATTTCCATGGTACTGGAAAGAACCGGTACGATCTTTCTTCCCATACCCTGCATTGCACAGCGGAGAACAAATAAAGGCCCAAGGACATAGAAGCAGCAGACGCTGATCCTTATATACATAACTGCCGGATCGATGACTGCCGGGTCATTTGTTCCTGCGATCAGCCGGATCAGAAGCGGGGAAGCAGGGAATCCGATCAGAATGATGATCGTGGTTGCGATCGTATTGATAATGATGCCGGCACGGACACCTGTTTTTACACGGTCGATCCGCTTTGCACCCAGGTTCTGGCTGACAAATGTTGTAACTGCATTTCCGATGATATAGAGAACGACATCCAGAATGTCGAAGATCTTTCTGGCAGCCGTATGTGCAGTAATGATATTTGTTCCTAATTTATTGATCGAGCTTTGTAAGGTGACAGTACCGAAATTAACGATGCAGCTCATGAAGCCCATAGCCAGAGCGGACTGTACCAGATCATTAAAATCTGCACGGGCAACACGGAATTCGTCTTTTTCCGGAATCAGAAAACGACACTTTGTAAATATATAGATAAAACATGCAATTCCTGCGACTGCCTGCGAGATGACAGTTGCGATGGCAGCACCAGCAACGCCTGACTGGAAGACCTGAATGAACAGCAGATCCAGACCGATATTTAATACAACGGATATGCTCAGGAAGATAAGCGGTGTTTTGCTGTCACCGACAGCACGCAGCAGATTTGCACCAAAATTATAAACAGCGGAGAAGATCAGTCCGGCTAAAATATATTTGACGTAGTTGTCAGCCATATGTATAATTTCCTCAGGTGTATCAAGAAGCACCAAAAGGTCATAGATAAACAGTAATCCTACGATGGTAAGTACAATGGCGGAGACAAGTGTGAGAATGGCAGAAACACCGATGCATTTTCTCATATTTTTCTTATCCTGCGCACCAAAATATCGGGCAATCGGTATGGACAGACCCAGAGTGGCACTGTTTAAGAAGCCGATCAGGGTGTTGGAAATAACACTGGTCGCTCCAACTGCGGCAAGTGCTTCCGGATTGATACAGTTTCCGACGATAGCGGAGTCACAGAAGTTATAAAGCTGCTGTGCGATCTGACCCAGGATCATTGGAAGAGCGTAGAGCCAGATTACTTTTATTGGTTTTCCTTCGGTTAAATCTTTCATATATATAAACGGCAGCATTTAAAATTGCTGCATCCTCCTTTCTGCTTTATAGAATTATATACATTTTTGTAAAAGTGTAAATAGCTTATACGGCAAAAAGGTATGGAGAAAATGATTGAGGTAATTTAGTGAAAATGACGGTTTGTGGAAGAAAATGATTTCTGATGCAGGAAAATAAATGCGCAGCAAAACCGGGTAACCGGATATGTAAGATAAATTTAGATTTGATAAAATAGTTATATGCTAGAATAAAATAACTGGAAGGTCTGGTCACATATGAAGAAAAAAGGATTTTTATTTTTTGCAGTCTACGTTCTGGTACTGGTGGGTATCGGAGTGATGGCTGTTACAAGAGCAGGAGAAACAAGCAGAAGAAAGATATCCATATATAAAGAGGCAACACCGGAGGATGGAACCGGGCAGGGAACAGAGACCTTGCAGGAGGTACTTCATCTGACAAGAGAGGCAGAGATCCTTGAAGTTGCAGAGCTTCCGCAGAAACAGGAATATAACGGCCTGCGGCTGGATGATAACGGGATGCCTTATGCGATCAGGATCAACCGGACACTGAATATCGTAACGGTATACAGTCTGGATGATGAGGGATATTATACAGTGCCGGTAAGAGCAATGCGGTGCTCGATCTCACTGGATGATACAACACCGGTCGGATTGTTTACGACGACAGAGAAGCGTCTGGAATGGGCGTTTCTGCAGGGAAATGTATATGGACAATATGCATATCAGATCCATGGAGGAATTTATTTCCATTCTGTGCCATATACAGAAAATAAACATGATAAGCTGGAAACATGGGAATATAACAAGCTTGGTGAGGGTGCATCCCTTGGCTGTATCCGGTTATGTGTGGCAGATGTCAAGTGGATCTATGAGAACTGTCTGCCGGGAACACAGGTTTATCTGTTTAACAGTGACTATCCGGGACCGCTTGGCAGACCGCAGCAGCCATATACATTTGCAGATGTGTCTGAAACCGGATGGGATCCGACAGATACGGCAGATGGCAGCCCGTATGAAGGAACGGCAGCGATCTATGGCGCAGAGGATCATACGATCAAGATTGGTGAACCGTTTGACAGCAAAACAGGTGTCATGGCATTTTCATCGGACAGACAGAATGTAACAGACCGGCTTATGGTAGATGGTACGGTGGATAATCAGATACCAGGGGAATATAAGTTAGCGTATTCTTTCTATGACAATGGAAAGAAAATAGAGCGGGATATATTTATCCGGGTTGTTGATACAGAAGCTCCGGTTATTACGATGCTGCCAGACCGGTTATATCTGGCCGGATATCATGGAGATAAAGAAGAACTGGCAGACCTGATCGCCAGAAATATTACTGCTTATGACAATGAGAAACAGATCATCCAATACAGATGGACACCAGAGAAGGATACAACAGAGGATGCAGAGCTTGTTATAGATCTTTCCAGGGTGGAGGATATACCGGGAAGCTATGAGATATCCTGTTACGCAGAAGATGCGGCAGGCAACCGATCCGAAAGTTATACAATATGGATCGAACTGGAATAAACAATGGTTGAAGATATCCTGATATAAAGGAGAGAAGCATAATTGGAGATTAAGTCAGAAAATGAACAGAAACCCGGCTACGAGGTTCTGGCGGAAACAGAGGAACGGGTTATCCTGTTTGCTGCAGCGATGGATGGTGTGGAGGTTTCTGAAACAGAAAAGTCGCTGGACGAACTGGAGGAGCTGTTAAAGACAGCAGGAGCACAGTCGGTTGGACGTCTGATCCAGAGCAGGGACCGGGCAGCCAGTGACCTGTATCTTGGAAGAGGAAAGGTAGAAGAGCTTCGGAGCATGATCGCAATGTATGATGCGACCGGAGTGGTGTGTGACGATGAGCTGTCGCCGGCACAGTTGATGAATCTGCAGGATGCATTGGAGATCAAGGTTATGGATCGTACAATGGTCATCCTTGATATATTTGCGGCACATGCAGGCAGTTATGAAGGCAAGCTGCAGGTCGAGCTTGCACAGTTGAAGTTCCGTGCGACCAGACTGGTCGGAATGAGGGATTCCCTGTCACGTCTGGGTGGCGGAATCGGAACCAGAGGACCTGGTGAGAAAAAGCTGGAGATTGACCGAAGAGTGATCAGAGACCGTATATCCAAGCTGAAAGCGGATCTGCGGCAGGTGGAAAACCGACGGACGGAACAGCGAAAGCAGAGAAGCCGGACCGGAATCCCGGTTATCAGCATCGTAGGATATACGAATGCAGGAAAATCCACCCTGTTGAACAAACTGACGGATGCCGGAGTGTTGGAGGAAGATAAGCTATTTGCAACACTGGATCCTGCAACAAGGAATGCGGAGCTTCCGGCGGGGCAGCAGGTGTTATTTACGGATACAGTCGGATTCATCCGAAAACTTCCGCATCATCTGGTAGAGGCATTCAAGTCAACACTGGAAGAAGCCAGATACAGTGATGTGATCCTTCATGTGGTGGATGCATCGGATCCGAACTGGGATGATCATGTTGCTACAGTATATACAACGCTCAGACAGTTGAATATTGATGACGAGAAAGGCCGGCCGGTGATCACGGTATTTAACAAGATCGATAAGCTGCCGGAGGATGCCGATCAGTCATCGATCAAGGATCTGAGAGCGGATCGTATGGTTTATATGTCGGCAAGAACCGGAGCAGGTATACCGGAGCTGTTGTCGGTGATCGAAGAAGTTCTCCGGGATCAGAAAACCTATATCCGCCATACATTTTCCTATCAGGAAGCGGGAAAACCGGGGCTTATCCGAAAATATGGCGAAATGATCACAGAAGAATATCTGGAGGATGGCATTTTCGTGGAGGCGTATGTTCCGAAGAGCCTGATCGGGCAGCTTGGCTTGTCTGATGAGGATTAAAGGAATATAGAGGTATTAAAAGTAAATTAAAATCAGGCAAATGCTTTGACAAATCCGGAGATATCTACTAATGTAAGATTTGTCAGGGCTTAAGACAAATATAAACAGAAAGCTGATTTCTGTAACATATTTATTATGAAAGGAAAGACAAATGGACGAAAATAATATGAATCAGGGATTTCCAGAAAATCCAGACGGTTATCAGGCAGCTCCGAATAATGGGGAATATGCCAATTACAACGCAGATCCAAATGGGAATGCATATGGCGGTTACAACGCAGATCCAAATGGAAATGCATATGGCGGTTATAATGCGGATCCGAATATGGGTGGCTATGCAGACTATAATGCAGACGCAGGCAATGGCGGTTATGTACAGCCGGAAATGAATGCATATGGAGATCAGGTTCCATATCAGGTTCCTGCACCAAAGAAGAAAAAAGGCGGCAAGATCGCATTGATCTCACTTATCGCAGTGGTATTAGTTGCTGCAATTGTTGCTGTTGTATTCTTCCTTGTAAGAAAAACACCGGAAGAAGTGATCAAGAGTTCGATCAAGAAAACAATTACTGATACGGTAGATAAATCTCCGGTGGAGGAAGCAACCGGTATTTCAGAATTCAGTGATGACAAGATGGATTTTGATGTCAATATGACAGTCAATAGTATCTATCAGATGGATGGTATCGCAGGATCTAATCTGGATCTGAATGGTGCATTTGAGAAGCAGAGTGACAATTCATATAATATGAATCTGAATGGTTCTCTTTCAATCGCAGATCAGGCATTATCCGCAAGTGTGTATTGTGTTGACCGGGTGATTTATTTTGAATTGCCGGAATTATACAATGATGTGTTTAAGATGGATCTGGCATCTATGATGGATGCACTTGATACATCTGATCTTGATACAGATGCACAGAATAAAGTGAAGGAGCTGTATGAGAAATATATGACTCCTGCAAATGAGGATCTTAAGAAGGCAATTTCTTTTGATAAGGTCGGAAATGCAACAGTAGAGAATCACAATGGAGATTCTGTTTCCTGTAAACAGTATACAGTTACACTTCCAACTGCAGATGTAAAGGCATATGTTACCGCATTATGTAATTATCTGAATGCATATGCATCTGAATTTATAACAGATGAGCAGCTTGAGTCTGCTGACATAACAAGATCAGATCTTGCACAGATATTTAATTATGTACCAACCTATTATGGTATGCTGTTCTCAAGAGATTTTGTATTAAATGTATATGTAAAGCATAATGAAGTTGTTAAACTGGGTATGGATTACAAGTTTACTGTACTTAATGCAGAGGCCTCACTGGCAGTTGACTTTATGGGTACAGACAGTCCGGCTGATGATATCTATGCAGCACTTTCTGTTACAAAGGATGAAGAAGAACTTGCATCTGTTACGATCAGTGACAAGAGTGAGAATGGCAAGGGTTCATATACAAAGAAGCTGGAAGAGACAGTTGTTGTAAATGGAGAAACGACCGCAACCCTTACACAGAACAGTTCATTTGTAAAATCAACAAATGCATTTGAGAGCCATATGACAGTTTCAGCAGCAGAACAGCCTGTATTTGCTTATGATCTGACAGGAAGCCTGAAGGATATCAACAAAGGAAAGTCTTATACAGTTGCTATAGATTCCCTGAAGGTAACAAACGGTGATTCTACTGTATATGCAGATTTGAGCGGGGAGATTAAATTAGGTGATCTTGGTACTGAGATTAAGACACCGGATTCTTCCAAGAATGTGATCGATTATACAGAAATGACAGATGATTACATGCAGAATAATATGAACACAGACAATCTGGAAAAGATCGTATCTGCATGGAAAAAGGCACTTGGTTCATCAGCAGATATAAAGGATGATATCAGTCTTGGAGATCTGACATCTTCTGATATTGATCTTGGAGATATCTCAGACATTGAGGATGATTCTGAGATGGTCGTAGACAGTGCTGATATTGATGATCAGGACTATTCCGGCATCAAGATGTCAGGCGACAGCTATACGATCGCGATCAAGGATCCGTCCGGCTATGACCGTGGATATGCAGATGATTCTGAAGTTGATATTTACAATGATAAGTACAATGTATACTACACACTGACACCGGACTGTGATAAAGAAAAAGAATGCGAGAACTTTGAAGCATATTTTGATTATCTTGGAGAAGATGGCAAAGTAGTTGATAAGAAGATGGAGCAGGTTACAGGTGCAAATGGCCAGACACTGGACTGCTATGTAATAAATTCAGAAGTTTACGGAACAAATATCCGTGATTATTATTACTTCTATCCTGTCAACGACAAGGATTACCTGGTTGTAAATGTCAATGTATGGGCAGACGGAGAAGGCGAAGAAGTAAAGGCAGATATAACAGCCATAGCAGATGAGCTTGTAAATGATCAGGTCATTGATATACAGAAATAGCAGGAGAAAAGAATTCCGGGAGCACAGATGATATGAATGTAGTAGAAGTGAAAAGGGTAAGGATCGGTGAGGGCGCAACTAAGATCTGCGTACCGATGGTTGCACCGACAGACTATGATGTAGATGCGCAGATCCGTACGATCAAAAGATCTAAGACAGATCTGGTAGAATTCCGGGCAGACTGCTTTGAGGACTGTCTGGATATGGATATATTAACAAAGACGCTGGAAAAGATTCAGGATAAGTTATCTGAGTTCCCGATCATTTTCACATTTCGTACCAGAAGTGAAGGCGGCAGTCATGATATTACACCGGATCAGTACCGGGAAATGCTTCTGCATGTGATCAAAAGCGGATATGCGGATCTGATCGATGTAGAATATTTCTATGATATTCCATTCGTGACGGAAGTGATCGAGACAGCACATGCACATGGCGTAAAGGTTATCGTATCGAATCATGATTTTAAGACTACGCTACCGATGGAGCAGATCGTAAACCGGTTTAAAGATATGATCAATACCGGAACAGATATTGCAAAGATTGCAATGATGCCGGAAGATGGCTCGCAGGTTGTTGATATGATGCAGGCTGCAAAGGAGCTTCAGGAATCTGGAAATCAGACACCATTGATCGTTATTTCGATGGGTGAGCTTGGCGTATCCACAAGAACGACCGGAGAAATGTACGGAAATTGTATCTCATTCGCAACTGCGGGAATCCCTTCTGCACCGGGGCAGATCGATGTAGAAGCACTTCGCAGTCAGCTGGAAATGATACATAATATAATTGGCAGCTAAAGATGAAGGATGGAGACTGGATGGTTTTATTTGCAGAGAACAGGGATTTTTTTGCAGATAAGATTCTCCGGTCTTTCTTCTTATAGAACAGGAGAGATCAGCTTGAAAGAATATATTAATCAATATCTGGACAGATACAGGAAAGGGGATTATTACCCATGGCATATGCCGGGACATAAAAGGCAGGATGTATTTAAAGATGATTTCTGGGAAAATATGTTTCTCCGGGATTTTACGGAAGCAGAAGGGCTGGACGATCTTCATGAACCGGAGCTGTTCATGAAGGACAGTCTGGAGCAGATGCAGCGGTTTTATGGTACGGAGAAAACCTATATGATGGTAAATGGAGCCACCGGAGGCATCCTGACAGCCCTGTATGCCTGTGCACCGGAGGGGGAATCTGTGTTGATGGGACGGAATTGTCACAAATCGGTTTGCCATGCAGTCAGTCTTCTGAATCTGAAGCCGGAATATGTCGTACCGGAGTTGCTGCCGGGAACGGATATATTTGCAGATATCACACCGGAACAGATGGAACAGGCATTAAATGAACTAAAAAAAACGGACAGGCTGCCGGCTGTGGTTGTTATCACATCCCCAACGTACGAGGGCGTGATATCAGATATCTGTGGGATTAAAAATGTGCTTGAGCCATATAATATTCCATTGATCGTAGATGAGGCACATGGAGCACATCTCCCGTTTATGCCGAAACGAAATCTGTCAGCGGTCGCAGCAGGAGCAGATCTGGTCATACAGAGTACGCATAAGACGCTTCCTTCACTGACACAGACAGCACTTCTTCATGTGAACCGGAAGGAGCTGATTCCGAAGGTGGAGAGGTATTTGCATATTTTTCAGACATCATCACCCTCTTATCTGTTCACACAGAGCATGGAGAAAGCAGTCGTATATGCGGGGAATCATCCGGAAGTATTTGATGCATATAGAAAACGACTAAAGCATTTTCGAAAAAAATGTAAGGAACTGAGGCATATCAGACTGTTACAACCGAAGCAGACATGTTATGCTTATGATAAAGGTAAGCTTGTATTTACTGTATCAGGTGTGCACCCGTCAGAACCGGGAACGGACAGCCGGAACGACATTCCGGCTACAGGACCGTGGCTTGCGCATGTATTAGCGGCGGAATATCAGCAGGTGGTTGAGATGGCAGGAACGCATCATGTGATCCTGATGACCTCATTTGCAGATAAGAAAAAGGCATTTGAGCATCTCTATGAGATATTGAAACATATAGATTCGGAGCTGACAGAAGCAGCGGATAAAGCAGGAAGAAATGCAGATCAGATGAACCATACAGATTCCATGTCGGTGCTACCGGATATGGAGAATGCCGTTTTATGTAGTACAGGGTTTCATCTGCCGGAGCAGGTTATGACGCCGGGAGCAGCGTGGAGACTGGATAGCAGCAGAGAGAAGCTGGCAGAGGCGGAAGGAAGCATAGCGGCAGATTATGTATATGCATATCCACCTGGAATTGCAGTTATAACACCGGGCGAGAAGATCGACGGGCAGGTGATCCGGGATATTACGCAGATGGTGGAAACCGGTCTGAATATGATTGGAGTCGAATATCAGACGGATGGGATCTATATTCCGGTTACAGAACCTGTGCGGTAAAGAAAACATCAAAAGTTCAGGTGTTTAGATGACGATCATTCATTTACAAATATGATTAAACACATAAAGGAGCATGGAATATATGCAGGGAATATTTATAACGATGGAAGGTCCGGACGGAGCCGGTAAGACAACACAAATCGAACTGTTAAAGGATTATCTGAATAAAAAGGGATATGATGTACTTATCACCAGAGATCCGGGTGGAAATGCTGTCAGTGAAGCGATCCGTGAGGTCATTTTGAATAAAGATTTTACAGAGATGGGATATATGACAGAGTTGTTATTATATGCAGCAGCGAGAGCACAGCTTGTAAAGGAGAATATCAAGCCGGCGTTATCTGCAGGCAAAGCAGTTATCGCAGACCGTTTTGTGGATTCATCAGCCGTATATCAGGGAATCGGACGGGGACTTGGAATTGATACCGTTTATAAAGTAAATGAATTTGCCTTGCAGGGCATCCTGCCGGATATGACATTTTTAATGGACCTGGATGCAGAAGTCGGTATTGCCAGAAAGAAAAATCAGGCAGAGCTTGACCGTATGGAACAGGAAAGTCTGGACTTCCATAAGAAGGTTGTTGAGGGCTATAGAAGTCTTGCAGAAATGAATCCCGATCGTATCGTAAAAGTCGATGCAGCTTTGCCAAAAGAGGCAATACATGATATAATAATTTCGTATGTAGAAAAATGGCTGGCAAGACCATAGCATAAGCAAGGAGAATAGCATGATAGAATTTTCTGAAATTATCGGACATGAGGATATAATCCAGCATTTTAAGAGAAGTATAGAGATGGGAAAGGTATCCCAGGGCTATATCATAAATGGAGAAGAAGGCAGCGGAAAGAAGACTCTGACGCGTGCCATAATCAAGACTCTGGAGTGTGAAGAAGGCGGAACGGAACCATGCTGCAAGTGCAAATCATGCAAGCAGATGGATACGGATAATCAGCCGGATGTTACATGGGTCACACATGACAAGCCAAATGTGATCTCGGTAGAGGAGATTCGTGATCAGGTAAATAAAGATATAACGATCAAACCGTATAGCAGCCGGTACAAGATCTATGTGATCGACGATGCACAGCTTTTAAATGCAAATGCACAGAATGCTCTGCTCAAGACAATCGAGGAGCCACCGGAGTATGCGATCATTTTCCTGCTGACCAGCAATATTGACAAGATCCTTCCGACGATCATTTCCAGATGTATCGTACTGAATATCAAGCCTGTCAGAGAGCGGGATGTACTGGATTACCTGATGAATGAGCTGAAGCTTCCAAAGGAAAAAGCAGATTTCTGTATGGACTTTGCGCAGGGAAATCTGGGTAAGGCGATCCGGCTTGCAACCAGTGAAGAATATAAAGAGATCATAGAGGATGTAACAGGAATTCTCCGCAGAATCCCGGATATGACAGTCGATGATATTATATTTGCGATCAAGAATATGAACCATCATAAGCTGAAGATCAGTGATTATATTGATCTGATGATGATGTGGTATCGTGACATCCTGATGTTAAAGATCACAGGAAATGCCGGACGACTGATGTTTAAGGAATATTATACAGATATCCGCAAACAGTCAGCTCATATTTCCTATGAGGGTATCGAGAATGTTTTAAAGGCGATGGATAAGGCGAAGATCCGTCTGGAAGCAAATGTTAATTTTGATGTGGCTATGGAACTTATGCTTCTGACTATAAAGGAGAATAAATAATGAAAGAGATCATAGGAGTCCGGTTCAGACCGAACGGCAAGATTTATTTCTTCTCACCGGGAAATCATGATGTAGAATGTGGACAGTTTGTTATCGTGGAGACTGCCCGTGGCGTTGAATTCGGCAAAGTGGTTCTGGGAAAGAGAAATATAGACGATGGCAAGATCGTATCTACTTTAAAGACCATCATAAGAGTAGCTACAGATGAAGATAAGAAGAAAAATGAAGATAACAAGGAAAAGAGCAAAAAAGCATTTGTGATCTGTAAAGAAAAGATCGCAAAGCATAAGCTTGATATGAAGCTGATCGAGGCGGAGTATACATTTGATAATAACAAGGTGCTGTTTTATTTTACAGCAGATGGAAGAATTGATTTCCGTGAGCTGGTAAAGGATCTGGCGTCTGTATTCAAGACCAGGATCGAGCTCCGGCAGATCGGTGTCCGTGATGAGACCAAGATGGTCGGCGGTATCGGTATCTGCGGCAGGGAGCTGTGTTGCCATAAGCATCTTTCGGAATTTGTTCCGGTATCGATCAAGATGGCAAAGGAACAGAATCTGTCTCTGAATCCGACAAAGATATCCGGTGTGTGCGGCAGGCTGATGTGCTGTCTGAAGCATGAACAGGACACATATGAATATTTGAATGAAAAACTTCCAAATGTTGGCGATTTTGTCCGTACAACAGATGGAAACAAAGGTGAAGTCTTATCTGTAAGCGTTCTTCGCCAGAAGGTAAGAATTGTTGTTACGGATAAGGATGACAATAAAGAGGTTATGGAATATCCGGTCAGTGAATTAAAATTCAAGCCGAAGAAACGCAGAAGTACAGAGCGTATCAGCGACGAAGAATATAAGGCATTGGAAGCACTGGAAGATAAGGGAGGGAAATCCAAGTTTGATGATTGATCTTCTCCCTGATGAACGAATCGATGATCTGCAATGCAAGGGACATCAGATCATACAGAATCCGAATATGTTCTGCTTTGGTATGGATGCGGTGCTGCTTGCAAATTTTGTAAAGCACAGACGGGATGGCATGTACATGGATCTGGGAACAGGAACCGGTGTGATACCGATCCTGCTGGCGGCAAAAGAGCCGTCTGACGGCACCTGCCAATTTATCGGTCTGGAGATTCAGGATGCCTGTGCAGAGATGGCTGGAAGAAGTGTCCGATTAAATGATCTGGAACAGAAGGTTCGAATCGATCATGGAGATATCAGAGAGGTCTCCTGTAATTACAGGAAGGCCTTTTTTGATATTGTGACATCGAATCCTCCATATATCAGCGGAAATCATGGACTGACGAATCCGGATGAACCGAAGAATATTGCCAGACATGAAATCTGCGTGACGCTTTCGGATGTGATCGAAGCAGCAGCATATCTGCTGAAGCCGGGCGGCAGTTTCTATATGATACACAAACCATTCCGGCTGGCGGAGATCTTTGAAGGGCTGCTTGCAAATGGATTGGAACCGAAGCGGATGCAGCTCATTCATCCATATATTGATAAAGAACCGAATATGGTGATCGTAGAGGGCGTAAAGGGCGGTAATTCCAGAATCAAGATCGAGCCGCCGCTGATCGTCTATAAAGAACCGGGCGTTTACACGGAACAGCTTCTTGCCACGTATGAAGGAGAAGCAAAGAAATAAAACAGACAGAACAGGAGAATCTACATGGCGGGTATATTATATCTGGTCGCTACACCGATCGGGAATCTCGAGGATATGACATTCCGGGCGGTGCGTACACTGTCCGAAGTGGATCTGATCGCAGCAGAGGATACGAGAAACAGTATCAAGCTGTTAAACCATTTTGAGATTAAAACGCCAATGACCAGTTACCATGAATTTAATAAATATGATAAGGCGAAGGTTCTGGTGGACAAGCTTCTTGCAGGAACAAATGTTGCTGTTATAACCGATGCAGGAACGCCGGGTATCTCGGATCCGGGCGAGGAGCTGGTACGGCAGGCACTTGCAGCAGGAGTAACCGTAACAGCTGTACCGGGGGCATGCGCCTGTATCACGGCGCTGATCTCATCGGGATTGCCGACCAGACGGTTTACATTTGAAGCATTTCTGCCACAGGACAAGAAAGAAAAGGCAGAGGTTCTTGCAGGATTAAAGGATGAGACCAGAACGATGGTGATCTATGAAGCACCACACCGGCTGCAGAAGACACTTGCGGAATTATTTGATACACTTGGCGACCGCAGGATCACACTTTGCCGGGAACTTACGAAGCGGCATGAAACAATCGAACAGTTTCTGTTGTCGGAAGCGATCGCCTATTATGCAAAGCATGAGCCGAGAGGTGAATATGTGCTGGTGATCGAGGGCATGGATGTGGCTGCGGTAAAAGCAGAAAAGCAGCAGGAATTTCTTTCGATGACGATAGAAGAACATGTTGCCATGTATGAGAAACAGGGCATGACGAAGAAGGATGCGATCAAACAGGCGGCAGCAGACCGTGGCGTTCCAAAGCGTGAAGTATATAATGTGGTTATGCGATAGAAATAAATAGTTGTAAAGTTCATGCCGGAATGAATCATGTGAGATAAAAATGGTGATTTGCAGGCAATTATAAACAGATGAAAGGTGAAAGGGGTATAAGCATATGACGTGGTTGGAGATATCAGGAACAGTTGGCAGGGTGGCAGCCTGCCTTGGATTTTTTATTGCAGGTATGGTGATCTTCTATCTGCTGACAAAGGTGATCTACTGGATACCGGAGAAACAGCAGTTAGAGCGGCTGCATGAACCGGGAAAGTTCAGAAATGCAGGGATCATTATATTTGGTGGTCTGGCAGCAGTTTTATTTACCGGATTTTTCGGAATGGGGTTACAGGGGATTATTTATTTCCTGTTTCTGGCGGTTCTTACGGTAGTGACCTTTATAGATATGGATACCATGGAGATCCCGTTTATACTGAATGTCATTATTTTCGTGATGGGTGTGGTATCTCTGATCCTTCAGTTCGTGTCCGATGCAGCTCCGGGATCTGAGTTCCTTGCAATGGATGGGGTTACGATCGTATCCAGACTAATCGGTATGATCTGTATCAGTCTTCCGTTATATCTGATCGTTCTTATTATTCCGGAAGGCTTTGGCGGCGGAGATATCAAGCTGATGTTTGCTGCCGGCTTCTTGCTTGGCTGGAAAGCAACAGTAGTTGGTTTCTTTATCGGACTGATCCTTGGCGGAATCTATGGCGTGATCTGTCTGGTTCGCAGAAGCCATGGTAAAAACGATCATTTTGCATTTGGCCCTTTCTTAAGCGTAGGTCTGGCTATTACATTATTCTGTGGAAATAATCTCATGAACCGGTATATTGATTTCTTGAAAGCAGCAATGAACCCGGAGATGTAAAGAGATAAATCCCGAGCTGATATTATTTATAGAAAAAACTGCTTGTGTATTCGGATGAGATTGAGTATACTAAAGGGTATGGATGTTTAACGCGTTAAAGCGTTTGAGCGAAAAAGTTGTAATATACGGAGGAATATAGGTATGCCAATTATAGATTATCTGGAAAGAAATGCCAGAGAATTTGGGGATGATGTAGCGCTGGTTGAGATTAATCCGGATGTCACAGAGACGAGAAGAGTGACATGGAGAGAATATGAGCTGATCGAGGCGAATCCAACCTGTCAGTATAGACGGGAGATCACATGGAATGTATTTAACGAGAAAGCCAATCGTTTTGCAAATCTTCTGGTTTCCAGAGGAATCCAGAAAGGAGATAAGATCGGTATCCTGATGATGAACTGTCTGGAATGGCTTCCGATCTATTTTGGAGCATTAAAGACAGGAGCTTTGGCAGTGCCGCTTAATTTCCGTTATGATGCAGAGGAGATCAAATACTGCGTAGAGCTTGCGGATGTGGATGTACTTGTATTTGGACCTGAATTTATCGGGCGAGTTGAGACAGTTGTAGATGAGATCGCAGAGAAACGTATTCTGTTATATGCCGGTGGCAACTGCCCAACATTTGCAGAGGACTACGACAAGCTGACAGCAAACTGTTCCAGTACCTTTGAAAAGAGAGACATTAAAGACAGTGACGATGCAGCGATCTATTTCTCATCAGGAACAACAGGTTTTCCAAAGGCAATCTTACATAACCATGAGAGCTTGATGCATGCAGCTACAGTTGAGCAGAAGCACCATGGACAGACAAAGGATGATGTATTCTTATGTATTCCGCCTTTATATCATACAGGTGCAAAGATGCATTGGTTCGGAAGCCTGATCACAGGCGGAAAAGCAGTTCTGTTAAAGGGTGTTAATGCAAAGACGATTCTTCAAACTGTATCCGATGAACAGTGTACCATTGTATGGCTGTTAGTACCATGGGCACAGGATCTGCTGCTGGCATTAGAATCAGGTGAAGTAAAATTATCAGATTATAAGCTGGATCAATGGAGACTGATGCATATCGGAGCACAGCCGGTTCCACAGAGCCTGATCAAACGTTGGAAAGAATATTTTCCACATCACCAGTATGATACAAACTATGGTCTGTCAGAGTCTATCGGACCGGGTGCGGTACATCTGGGCGTAGAGAATATCGATAAAGTTGGTGCGATCGGCGTGCCGGGATATGGTTGGCAGGTGCGTATCGTAGATGAAGATGGTAAAGATGTGAAGCAGGGAGATGTTGGAGAACTGCTATTAAAGGGACCTGGCGTTATGACCTGTTATTATAAGAATCCGGAAGCAACGGCTGAGACATTAAAGGATGGATGGCTGTATACCGGAGATATGGCAGAGCAGGATGCAGATGGCTTCATCTATCTGGTTGACCGTAAGAAGGATGTTATCATCAGCGGTGGTGAGAATATTTATCCGGTACAGATCGAGAATTTCCTGAGTAAATATCCAAAGGTCAAAGACGTAGCAGTTATAGGACTTGCAGATCCACGACTTGGTGAGATCACGGCAGCGATCATCGAGACAAAGGACGGTGTGGAATGTACCGAAGATGAGATCAATGAATTCTGCAAGGAGCTTCCAAGATACAAGAGACCAAGAAGAATTATTTTTGAGGATGTACCGAGAAATGCAACCGGTAAGATCGAGAAGCCGCTCCTTCGTAAGAAGCATAAGAGCGATAACCTTGTTGCAGCCGAGAATAATGCATAAAGAGATCACAGATCGTGGTATTATACAGATAAAGAATGCAGAGTCTGATATGTATTCTTTACAAATCCAGATGTGTGTGCTTAAATATATAGTCGGAATTACAAAATACAACAGGAAGGTAAGATGATCATGAAGACACCATTTGTAACAAAAGCACAGGTTGATGAGATGATTAAGAAATACCCAACACCATTTCATCTTTATGACGAAAAAGGAATCAGAGAAAATGCAAGAAAGTTATATCAGGCATTTTCATGGAATAAGGGATTTAAGGAGTTTTTTGCGGTAAAGGCAACCCCAAATCCTACTATTCTTCGTATTTTAAAGGAAGAAGGATGCGGTACAGACTGCTCATCACTGACAGAGCTTATGATGTCAGATAAACTGGGATTTACCGGAGACGAGATCATGTTTTCATCCAATGATACGCCGGCAGAGGAATTCATCCTTGCAAAGAAGCTTGGTGCAACGATCAATCTGGATGATTTCACACATATTGACTTCCTTGAAAAGACAGCAGGAATTCCCGAGAAGATCTGCTGCAGATATAATCCGGGTGGAACATTCTCTATTTCCACAACGATCATGGACAACCCCGGAGATGCCAAGTATGGCATGACCAAGGATCAGATCATTGAGGCGTATCGTATCCTGAAGGACAAAGGTGTAAAGAGATTTGGAATGCATGCATTTCTTGCAAGCAATACAGTGACGAATGACTACTATCCGGTTCTTGCAAGAACCTTATTTGAGGTAGCGGTTGAGATTAAGGAAAAGACAGGCGTAAAGCTTGACTTTATCAATCTGTCAGGTGGCGTAGGTGTTCCGTATACACCGGATAAAGAGCCGAATGATATCCTTGCGATCGGCGAAGGCGTAAGAAAGGTATACGAGGAGATCCTGGTTCCTGCAGGAATGGGTGACGTAGCCCTTTACACAGAGCTTGGACGATTCATGTTGGCTCCTTATGGCCATTTGATCACAACAGCGATTCATGAGAAACATACACACAAGGAATATATCGGTGTAGATGCATGTGCAGTTAATCTGATGCGGCCTGCCATGTATGGTGCATATCACCATATTACAGTTCTTGGTAAAGAGAATGAACCATGCGACCACAAATACGATGTAACAGGTTCGCTGTGTGAGAATAATGATAAATTTGCGATTGATCGTATGCTTCCAAAGATCGATATGGGAGATGTTCTGGTAATTCATGATACAGGTGCACATGGCTTTGCAATGGGATATAACTATAACGGCAAGCTGAAATCCGCAGAGGTTCTCCTCTGTGAAGACGGCAGTACCAAACTGATCCGCAGGGCAGAGACACCGGATGATTATTTTGCTACATTAGACGGCTTCTGGAATGTGGATCTGAACGAAAAATAAGTTCACCTGAGACGGTTGAGAATCGTTGTGCCGGGTTACAGAAAAAAGCAAAAAAAACAGCCATTTTGGAGAAATATTTGTTCCCAAACTGGCTGTTTTAGTTTATACTGAATTTTAGTCAGGCTTTTTCAGGTTCCGGGTAATCAATACCAAATGTGTCAACAGTTACGGAAGCCATTTTCTGTTCTTTTACAGGACGATCACCGTAAGTTGTTCGGGTTGTTGCAATCTTATTTACAACATCCATTCCTTCGATTACTTTGCCAAATGCAGCGTATGCACCGTCTAAATGAGGAGCGGCCTTGTGCATGATAAAAAACTGGGAACCTGCAGAATCCGGTCGCATGGAACGAGCCATGGAGAGAACACCTTCAGTGTGCTTCAGGTCGTTCTTGAAGCCATTCTGTGAGAATTCACCCTTAATGCTATAGTTTGGTCCGCCCATTCCGGTTCCTTCCGGGCATCCGCCCTGAATCATGAAACCATTGATGATACGGTGAAAGTTCAAACCATTGTAAAAGCCTTTTTTTACGAGTGAGATAAAGTTATTAACTGTATTAGGAGCAATGTCCGGGTACAGCTCAGCCTTTATAACATCACCGTTTTCCATTGTAATTGTTACTATTGGATTTGCCAAAATAAATCGCATCCTTTCATTTATGATGAGGCTATCATATCATTACAGGCTTTACAAAGTCAATGTTGGATGCATTGTTTTGGGTTGGGGTATATTTTTTATTGGGGAATAAAAAGTTACAAACAGAAAAAGGAGAAACGCAGAGTGAAGAACGGAAAAGGTATTAAGGTAATTATTGTATTGGTCGTCGTTATTGTCCTTGTTGTGATAGGCGGATTAAAGATTAAAAATGTCTATGATGGATTTATGGATGAGTACAAGGGGACGGAGAGCGCATCGGGAACAGATGTAACGATCGAGATTCCGGAAGGAGCATCGTCAAAGAAGGTGGCAGCGATCCTGCATGACGCCGGACTGATCAAGTATGAATATGCATTTGTATTACGAGTGAAAGAATCAGAATACAGAGGACGGATCCAGCCCGGTACATTTACACTGAACACCGGAATGAGTACACTCGAGATGATAGAAGAACTTTGTTATGTAGAACCTGTCAAGGAAGTTGTTGATACACTGACGATACCGGAAGGATACAGTATCGAACAGATCGCAGCAAAATGCGAGGAGCAGGATATTTGCAGCTCGGAGGAATTCCTGAATGAAGTAAAGAACGGAAATCATCAGATCCCGTTCAGTACCGGAGACATGAATACAGATGGTGTGAAGTACGACCTTCAGGGATATCTGTTTCCGGCAACCTATGATATTTATGAAGATACGACTGCGGCAAGTCTGATTGATACGATGCTGGAAAAATTCCGGAGCGTTTATACCTCAGAATACAGTGCCAAGGCAGCAGATCTTGGATATACAGATTATCAGATCCTGATCATGGCATCAATCGTGGAACGTGAAGCAAAGATTGACAGTGAGAGACCAATCATTGCAGGTGTTATCTATAATCGTTTAAAGATCGATATGATGCTTCAGATGTGTCCGACGGTTCTGTACCCTCTGACAGACGGAATGTATGATAAGTCAGAGGTTACTTATGATGATCTGGAGATCGAATCACCATACAACACTTATAAAAATACCGGACTTCCGGTAGGACCGATCTGCAATCCGGGTCAGGCATCGATAGAGGCTGTATTATATCCGGATGAGAACGATTATCTGTATTATCATACCAGTGATGCCGGAGATGGAAGTCATATCTTCTCATCCACATATGATGAACATATTAATACGCAGTAATGTATTGGGCAGATTGCCGATTTCTTTTTAAAAAGACTTGCGATATATGGTGAAATTATATATACTTATAGAGTATGCATGAACAATGGGATAATTTGTTACCTTATATGCACAGCAGAACGTGTGATAGGAGGATTGTTTGATGAGAAAAGTGAATTTCAAAGTAAGAAATATAGGCTCTGAAAAGTATTTGTCTTATGTTTTGGATGATGAGACAGATCTGGATGAAGAGTTGCTTGATTACCTTGATGATAATAAAATTGCAGAACTCATTGATATCATTTATGAAGAAGATGATGAGAATGATTATCTTACATACAATATAACGGACAGAACAACAGTTGGAGCACTCCTTTCAGGCACGGTACATGCAGAGATGATGCTGGGTATAATCAGAGGGGTTGCATCAGGAATTATGAATATGCGTGATCTGGGAATCCCTGTTTCATATGTTATTCTGAATAAGGATTTTACATATGTAAATCCTGTAACGTTTGATGTAAAGATGATCTGTATTCCGGTAGGATCGGATGTGGCAGCAAATGCGGAATTTAAGGCTTTTGTAAAAGACCTGATTCTGAATGCAACATATGCGGATGATGAAGATTGTAATTATGTTGCTAAGCTTATAAATATGCTGAATGTAGAGAAGTTCACGATCCGTGGTTTTGTAAGTCAGATCACAGAGCTGATGGAGGCTGCCGGATTACAGGTAGAAGAAGAATTTATGGATGTTGGAGATTCCGGCGTGGAGGTTTCTCAGGGTGTGGATATTCCACAGGGTGATACCTCTCTGGATGATCTTCCGGAATTTAAGGATATATCATTTGACGATGATGACGATGATGGCCTTGAGATGTACGAGGAAGAACCGACAGAAGAGAATACGATCTTCAAAGATCTGGATTTGAATGCAGATGTTGACAGCGCACTGAATTCTGTAAATATGGATCTGTTCGATGAGAGTAATCTGGAAGAGCTTACACTGGATGAAGATGCGGAGTTAGAAGAAACGGCTCATGATGAGGCAGAACCGGAAACAGAAGAAGCAGAGGCAGAAGATATTAAGCTTGCGACAGAGATTCCGATAGAGACACCGGAGGAGACAGAAGAGTCAGAAGGTATGACAGAGATGCTGACGGGTGCTGATCTGGCGGACATCGGTGAAGAAAAGCCACATGCATTTAATATCAAGGAGATTGCACATACTGCTGAGGGTGTGACAGAGATTTCTGCTGAAAGTAAGATGGAAGAAAAACCGGTATTGATCGATACTCAGGATCTGGATAATCTGATCGAGAAACCACCGGTTATGAAGAACATAAGAATCAACCGTGCAAAGATCATTCAGAAGGCTTCTGTTGAGATGGAGGATGATGAGGTTATTGATAATCCAACGGAGCAGATTCGGGGAGCGGGTGACGTAGATGAGGCGGATGCAGTAGAGCCTGAAACCCTTACAACACCGGTTCCTGTTGAAGAAAAGGAAGAGCCTGAAACAGGAGCGACCGGAACAACGGTTGAACTTACAGGTGGCATGAGTGTTGTACAGGATCAGACACCGGAGGAAGAGAAGAAACCTGCACCGGGTGTGCCGAAGGCAATGCCATATATTATCCGTGTAAACACAAAGGAACGTGTTATGGTAAATAAGGCAGTATTTAAGCTTGGTAAGGCAAACCGTGGTGTTGATTTCACAATTGACGGAAACGGTGCGATCAGCAGAGTACATGCGATCATTTATCAGAGAGATGACGGTTGTTACCTGAAGGATAACAAAGCGACAAATGCTACACTGGTAGATGGCGTGAAGCTGGAAGAAGGTCAGGAAGTTAAGCTTAAGAATGATGCGACGATCACAATCGGCGGAGAAGATTTCATTTTCAAATTAAGCTAATATATATTATCACCCGGATCGGGTGAACACGAGCAGGTAGGAATACCTGCTTTTGGTGTATACATGGAAAATAATTATCCGGACAGTATTGGAATTTCCGGATCATGAATGGAGAGAGGGACATGAAGAAGAACAAAGTATTACTTACAAAAACGGGAGATACATATAACTGCAGATATGTGCTGGATCAGACTGATATTATTGATGAAAAGGTAGATAAGGGTGTGAGTGGAAAATTTCCACAGATCATACCGTGCAGACTGGAAGAGAAAGATAATCAGAGAGAATTTATTTATGAGATTGGCAACAAGGTACAGTTGACCGAGTTCCTCAAGAAAGAGATCAACAAGAAGCAGATGCTGACATTACTGTATAACCTTTTAAGCGGTCTGGAAGCATTTGGAATGAACATGATCTCATTAAGCTATGTTGCCAAGGATATCCAGTATGTGTTTGTTGCTCCTGAGAGCCTGAATGTTTATTTTATTGTTGCAGGTGTCGATAAGGAGATCACGGATCTGAATGAGGTTCGCAATTTTGTAAAAGATGTTATCTGTAATGCACATTATTTTGAGATGGATCGGGATAATTATGTAGCAAGACTGATCACATTTACGAATAAACTTGGAACATTCTCAGTTGGTGATATGAAAGAATTTGTCAATCAGCTTCTGATTGATATGGGAATCCACATAGAGGAAGAAAAGAAAAAAACAGAGAACTACCGGATCATTCACACACGCGCCATAACCGAAGAGGTCCAGCAACAGATACGAGAGATAATGAAAACTTAATCCACTATGTAACACAGTTTTGCTGCAGCGCCAGCGCGCCGGCGTCAAAAACTGTGTTACGCTTTTCTCCGAACAGTCTTTCAACCTTTTGACACAGCACATCAAATTTGTGCTGCTTGATAAGCTGCTGGTACTTCGGATTCGGTGCGGTCTCCCGCTCCTGTATCATGCGCTCGAACTCATAGAGGCCGTACATCTGAATGCAGGCATCAATGGCGTTTCCGGCCTGATTGACTACATACCGCTTACAGCGCTCCTCGTTGTACTCCATACCGGGCGCAGTATAAATGCTGATCCGCTCGGCGTCCTCGACGAGGTTATACCAATAGTCCTTCATCGGCCAGCGCCATTTGTTGCTGTCGGTATCCGGCTCGACGTAGCGAAGGTAGTTGAGCAGCACACCGGCGAAGGCTTCGCCGATCGGCAGCGAAATCATACTGAACTGGATCGCACGGTCGTCACGCATCTGAATCTCGACACGGTTCCAATGCTCACCCTGCTTGCCACGTTCGGCAGCCTTATCATAAATGCGGATGAGTACCTTGCTTTGCGGGCTTCCGATCTGAATGCTTGTGCCTTTGGAGCTGACGAGGCATTCCCAATAGTCGGACTTGCTGACGTACATTCCGCATTGCGTATCCTGCGAGACTTCACCGATGTCCAGTATACCGGAATGGTCGTCATAGGCCACGTCAAGGCGGGTGATCTTCAAAGCAAAAGAGCGGATGAAGTCAAGGAGCTTCTGCCACTTTTTCATAGCGTCGGTTTCCAGCGTGGAGAGTGTTTCAAAGGTGCGGCAGCCTTGACCGGACATTTCACACCAGACGCCCATATCAGGACGGCCGTTGTAGTGGATGGAAATGCAGGAAAAGTATTTGCGGTCCTGGTAACCCTTTGCGCCTTTGGTGTTCGTCCACGGCACATGGGAAAGGCCAAGCGCGTCAATGATCTGCTCAGGTGTATGTATTTTTGAGGTAAACGACAACCAGTCGTATAGAACGATATTATCCGCTTTGCTATCCATAAAGAGTGCCCCCATGCCTCTTTTGTAGGTAGTGCCCCCCTGTTAGCGGGGGGGGCACGCCGGAGGGAGCTACCCTCCGGCGCTTTCTCGGGATCTGAAACTTACAGGGAGATGGACTCCAACGAGACGACTTCGCCGGTGGAAACGGCCATTGCGACACGCTTCTTTTCGTCAAAGAAGAGATTGCAGACCTCCATCGGATTGATGTTCTTCCACACGGCATCCGAGGCGCATTTGAGCTTCTGCGCCTTCAGGCCGCAGGCGGTGTAAGTATCCGACTTATAGGAGCTGACCGGCGAGAGGACAAAAAGCTGATAGTAAGGGCGCTGGACGTTGACTTTTTTGCCGTTGGCGTCCTCTTCCTCGGTATCCATTAGGCCCTGTGCCCAACCTACCACGAGGTATTCATTTTCCTTGAAGCTGTATTCGCTCATATAGAGCCTCTCTTTCTGCGCATATAGCGCTGCACAAAATCAGTCCGGACAGAGCAGCCGCAAGGGTGCCGTCCGGACTGTCCAATTTCATTGTAGAATCTGCCGGGTCAAAAAAAGTTTCAAAAGTCTTGAAAAAAATTGTTGACACGGCGAGGGGGATTTAGTATAATAACCCTTGCCGTTCGTAAGACGGCTTCGAGTGGGGAGCATAGCTCAGCTGGGAGAGCACCTGCCTTACAAGCAGGGGGTCACAGGTT
>ERZ772865.206-NODE-206-length-67606-cov-20.130568_pt1 | contig 67606 bp, 53 predicted proteins | sample MGYA00512133_ERZ772865 | MGnify/ENA primary metagenome ERZ772865 (study PRJEB29015, sample SAMEA2737722) | human gut metagenome | biome: human gut; feature: human-associated habitat; material: faeces | place: China | collected 2012 ...
CGCTGCCCCTGCACCCTGCAAGGGACTTCGTCCCTTGACCCTTTCGCGCGATTGGGTTGGTGACACTCTCATGCTATTTTCGCGTGTTAATGCAGGGATTTCGCCGCCGCAGCGGCGATTCCCCCTGCTACACGAAAAATCAAGTTACTTCCAAAAATCAACTTGGAAAAGGAATCATAAGGGAATTACTCCCCCAGCAATTCCCTTACCCGATCCGCTCTGGCGGCGTCCAGCGCCTGCCCCGACAGCGTTTCGCCCGCATAGATGCACAAGTGCGCATCCTGCGCCTGATCCAGCACCTCATCCACCTTCTGCACCGACAGCGGCAAAAGCCCCATCGTCGCCCCAAGGCGCAGATTGCTGTACATCTGGTAGAACTCGCCGCGCGGCAGAATCCGCGCATGGGTCAGGATGCCGAATGCGCGCTGCACCGCGTCCTCCGTTTCGATTTTCGCGGTCGTCAGCGCCTTTTCCTCCAGATTCTGCTCCATCATCGTCAGCCGCTGCCCGACGGCCTCCACCGTCGTAATCAGCTCCTGCTCCGTGCGGCCGAGCGTCACCTGATTGCTGATTTGGTAGATGTTGCCCAGTGCTTCGGCTCCCTCGCCGTATACACCGCGGATGTTCAAGCCGACTTTTGCCACCATTTGCCCGACGTTGCCCATCTGTTTGCTGCGGGTCAACAGCGGCAGATGCAGCAGGAGCGACGCGCGCATCCCTGTGCCGGCATTGGTCGGGAACGCGGTCAGGTAGCCAAGCTGCTGGTCGAACGCAAACTCGTTCTGCCGCGAAAGCGCGTCATCCACGCAGAAACACGCCTGTGCCGCGCTGAGCAAATCATCCCCCGTGCGAACCGCCTGAATGCGCAGATGGTCATCCTCATTCATCATGATGCTGACGCTGCTGTCGCGCTTGACCAGCACGGCGGCAGTTTCCGGGCTGCGCAGCAGGTCGCGGCTGACGAGGTGACTTTCCTCCATCGCGCGACGGCTGACGTCGCTCATGTCGCGCAGGCGGAGCAGGTCGTACTGCTCCTCCAGTCCCGCTTGACGCAGTGCGCTAAGCGTGCGCAGGATGCAGGTTTCCGCCTGTTCCGGTTCGCTGGCGAGGTCAAAGGGCAAATCCGCATAATTTCGCGCCAGCCGAACGCGGGAGGACAGCACAATATCCGATTGCATCAGGCTTCCTCCTTCCCCAGCAGCGCGCGCAGGCGGTCGCGGATTTCCGCCGCGTGCTCATAATCCTCCGCATTGACCGCCAATTGCAGCTGCCGCGTCAGTTCTTCCTGCTCATAGCGGCTGCGCTGGTCTGTCTCGGACTGCAGCGGCTTGCGCCCCGCGTGCTGAACGCGCCCATGAATTTGCAGCAGCATTGGGTGCAGCTGCGCCGCGAACGCCTGATAGCAGTCAGGGCAGCCGAGCCGCCCGGTCTTGATGAACTTGCTCAGCGTCATACGGCAGCGCGGGCAGGTGATGTCCGGCTGGTCGTCCGGCACTTTTTCGCCTTCTTCGGGCTGTTCGCCGCGGTTAATGGCGTTCAAAATCGCGCCGAGCAGCTTCTGCATGTTGCCGCTGGCGATGTTCATATTCATTTTCGCCATGCAGTCGGCGCACAAATGGCGCTGCGTCATGGCTTCTCCCATCATCACGGAGATGGTGTATACGGCTTCATTCTGATGGCATTCTTCGCAAAGCATGTTGGAATGCTCCTTTCTGGGTTCTCAGGACTCGTCCGGCTGCGCAATGCAGCATAGCGCTGTGCAGCCGGGCTGGTTCCCCTATGGCATCGTCCGATTCTGCCGCGCAATGCTGGTCAGCATCGCCTTGAAGATGCGGGCGCGCTGTGCGTCCTTCATACTGTCGGGAATCGGGATGGCGAGCGCCTGTGCGCTCATGGCGGCGCGCATCAGGGCGGCTTCCTGCGCCGTGACGAGCTTCTGCTCCGTCAGCTGCTGCACAAGGCGCGACGCTTCCTCCTCCCCGATGGCGTCACCGATGCGCTCGTTGATGAGGTACATCAGCTGCTGCGCGCCGCTCTGCACAATGCGGACGATGCGGATGTAGCCGCCGCCGCCGCGCCGGGATTCAATCAGGTATCCGTGGTCGGGGGAAAAGCGCGTCGCCAGCACATAATTGATTTGACTCGGCGCGCACCCGAAATATTCCGCCAGTTCGTTTCGCTTCAGTTCCACCTCCGGCTCATCTTCCGCCAGAAGTGTCTTGATAAAAGTCTCGATAGAGTCACTTAGTCGCATATCATTTCGCCTCGAATTCTGACTATCTTTGACCATCATCAGTATATCATATTCTCGCGAAAATGCAAGCGTTCCGCGCCTGTTTTCCTGAAATTTCAAGGATTGTTCACGATTTCGCCACATAAAAAGCGCGTTTTCCGCACACGCTGTCTCCGTGGAGGTGAACAGTTTTGTCCAAAAAACGCGATTTTCTGCAATCGAAGCCCACACCGCTTTTTCCCATTGATGGCGGCGAAGCGCTCTTCCCCGACACTGCCGTCAGCCCGACCGACTTCACCGGCGTGATGCCCACGCCGATGAGTGCCCCCGGTGCGCAGGCGCTGACGGGGCTTATGACCATGCCGTGCCCGCTCTGCGCCACGCCGGAAGTCCCAAAGTGTCCGCCACCGCCTGATGAAAGTGCGCATCCTTCTGATGCACATAATTGACGGAGGAGACCACTCGCGTCCCGTCGTCCCAGACGATGCTGCCGCGCCCGTCCGCCTGCAGGCCGTAATCCGTCAGTGACTTTCCCGCTTCGGGCACAAGCACCGTCAGGCGGTTCATCACGCGGTTGCCAAGGAACAGCGTGAACACGCCCGTGCCAATGTCGATGGACATGTGCTGCCCGGTGAAGCCCGCCAAGCCAATCGCTTCGTCACTCTCGTAGGCGGGGATTTCGCTGAAATACTGTACCGGGTGCTTGACGTAGCACAGCGTGCCGAGATACTGCTGATACGTCCCGTCTGCGCGGCGGAAGCCCGTGCGGTTGCGCGCCATGACGCGAATCGCCTTTTTGCTGATGACCTGTTCGCGGAGAACGCCCTGCGCAAACTTCACCATGTCGCCCTGCGTGGAGAACAGCCCGGCGTGTCCCATGATTTCGGGATACAGCTTCGCCGCCTTCGGGTCGTGCGGGATGCCCGGCTGCGCGTCGGTGCGCAGGATGTGTTTCCCCTGCTCAATGCGGTGTTCGCCGCGGCAGGAGATGCAGTCCGTTCTGCGTTCCTCCAGCACATGCAGAAACGTTTCCGCCATTTCCAGCGGACGCAGGATGCAGCGGGTCAGTTCCGCGCCGTAGCCGCTTTGCGCTGCGCCTTCAATCACGTCCCGGATGACCATGGCGTGGATGTCGGAATACGCACGCCCGCGAATTTCCCCCGGCTGCACCGCCCAGAGCTGCTGTTTCGCGGCTTCGGGCGTTTTTTGCGTGTCGATGCGCTCCGGGGTTGTCAGGCCGATTTCAAACCCCAGCACCTTTTCCACCGGCATGTCCGACAGATAGCGATACTGCGGCGCGTAGTCCGTCACCGGGCGGGTTAAATCCAGCCGCCCCTCTTCCCAGAGCCGCATGGTCAGCAGCCCCGTGAACAATTTCGTCAGGCTCGCCAAATCAAACAGCGTCCTGTCCGAAACCGGCGTTCCCTGCTCGTTGATGACGCCGCCGCGCGCCTGAACACAAAGCCCCGCCCCTCCGCACGTCACGGACAGGCAGGGCAGAATCTTTGTTTCCTCGGTGAAATATCGAACCGTATCCTGCAAGGTCATTGTGTTTTACTCCAATCCGATGCGGGTGCACGCCACGCGCCCCTCCACCAAATCGCTCAGCCGATGGCGCGCATGACCGATGATGACCATCGTTCCCTGTCGGGCGGACTTGAGCGCGTATTCCAGCTTGGCTTTCGCGCCGTTCGCCCCCGCGCGGGACGCCCCGACGCAGCTTTCCTGCAGCTGCCGCACCTTCTCCTCCAACTCTTCCATGCTTTTCGCCGTCACCTGCTCCACCAGCGTTTTGGGGTCGGCGGGGTCGCGGTAGATGCCCTCGGTGGAGGTCATCAGCACCAGCTTTTTCGCATGGACGAGGTTTGCAATCACCGCCGCCGTTTCGTCGTTATCCACGCACTCTACCACTTGATCGCCGTGGCTGCGGCGGATGGCTAATTCCATCTTGCGGTTCTCTTCGTCGCTGACGGGGTCGTTGTAATTGACAATCGGAATTGTTTTCTGCTGCGCCGCGCGAATCAGCAGCCGCCGGATATGCTCGCGCTTCTCCGGGTCGTTGAAGTGCGTGTGTTCCACCAGCAGCTGCCGCACGCCGTATTCCTGATGGATAAACTGCCGGTAGTTCTGCATCAGGATGCTCTGCCCCTGTGCGGCATAATCCGCCTTTATCTCGTCGTCGCTGCCGCAGAGTTCGCACCCGGTACGCTTCAGGTAGTCCAGCCGCCCGATTTCCGTCGCGCCGGACGTGACCCAAATCATGCCGGGCTTGAGTTCCGCGCCCAGCCGGGAAAAGATGTTGTAGTCAATATCCTTGTCCTCTTTGCGAATCAGCGCCATCGAGCCGATTTTGCCGACAAGGTCAAACTGGTAGTCCATCATCGCTGCTTTTCCCCCCAAAGTTTTGGGTTATTTCCGCTGCTTCAGCACGCTTTCGCCATCCACATAGGTGATGTGGAGTTCGTGCTTCCCCTGCTGCCAAATGCTCGAACAGGCCAGGTGCTTCTGCCCGATATGGCGGTCAAGCCAGCGAACCAGCCCCGGCTGACGCGCTTTCAGCCCCTTGTGTATGATGATATACTCTACGTTCTTCAAATTTCCCTCTTCCTGCAGGATAAACGAGCGCATCGGCGCGCTCATCATGCCGCAGATAACGGGAATCATCAGAACAATGCGGTCGTATTTCGCAAAATCGACCTTATACAAGTCGATTTCCATTTTTCTTCTCGTCAGGGTGCAGTACAGGTAATGCAGATATTCCCGCGCCGTTCCTCGATACGCCATCGGCACGATTTCCAGCCGCGATGTATTTTCCATTTCATGTGCCAGCCTGCGCGCCGTAGACGCGGTACGGCCCGTTCGGGAGTAAAACACGATTAGGGTTTTCAATGCGTTCACCTTTCATCATGGATGCCTGTACATCCGTTATCACTATTTCCGATTGGAAATTTGCAGCCCATCCAGCCGGGAATCGCATCATGCGTAAATATTGAACATGGTTGTGATAAGCTTTTGCAGCCCATACATGCCTGCCTGATAGCCGTGGCTGTTGTCCAGCGTCGCGTCCGCCGCTTTGCGGTAGAGGTCAATCCGCTCGTGGTACAGCCGTTCCACTTCACCCAGCCCCTTCTGTGCCAGCAATGGGCGGCGGTTGAGCTTGATGTCGCCCATGATTTCCTCCAGCGGACGATCCAGCAGCACAATCACGCCCGTGTTCCGCATGATTTCGCGGTTCACGTCGCGCAGCACCAAGCCGCCGCCGGTGGATACGATGCTTCCCTGCTCCCGCGACAGCTCAATGAGCATATTCGTTTCCGCGTTGCGGAACGCCTGCTCGCCGTAGTGGGCGAAAATGTCGCTGGTGGAACAGCCGACAGACTGCTCAATGCGTTGGTCGGTGTCGATGAAGGGCAGACCAAGGTTGCTGGCGACACGGCGGCCCAAAGAGCTTTTGCCGCTTCCCGGCATCCCGATGATGTAGACGTGTCGATTAAGCATGGTTCGCCTCCCGAAGCAGCTTTTCCTGCTCCTGGCGGCTGAGCGCCATCATCTCCCGGTACAGTGCCTGCACTGCCTCCACCAGTGATGCATCCGTCAGCATAGCCGCGCGGCTTTCCAGCACCTGCGCTTCACGGCTGGCATCCAGCACAGGCTTCCCCTGCGCCAGCTTTGTCCGCGCCACTTCCCGGCAGAGCCTCATCCGCCGCTCGAACAGCTTTACCATCTCCCGATCGATTTCATCCAACTCCTGCCGGATCTGTGCAAGTTCCCGCATTCTTTTGCCCATCCTTGCTGACAGCGCGCGCTGCCGTCTTGTGTTTCCTTGCTGCCATTATAGCGTATTCCATCCATCTTGGCAAGCAAAATGCGCATTTTCCTGCACTATATCAAACAATGATAAGGGTTTATTGAATTTCGTGCGCATTTTTTCATCCGTTTTTCCAAGCTCTTGCAATTTGTTTCGTGTTTTGCTTACTCCGCGCAGTCCAGCGTGAACGCGAACGCCGCGCCCGCCTCGTCGCTGGTGTCCATCAGCGTAATCTTCTGCCCGTGCATTTCCATGATGCGCTGGCAGATGCTCAGTCCCAGCCCCGTGCCTTTGCCGGACGTGTGCGCCTTATCCGCCGTGTAGAAGCGCTCAAAGACGTGCGGGCGGTCTTCCGGCGAAATGCCCACGCCGTTGTCCTGCACGATGACGGTGCAAATGCCCTGATTCACGCGCACGCTCATGCGAATCACACCGCCGTCCGGCGTGAACTTAATGGCGTTGTCCAGCAGATTGACCGCCACCTGCTCGATGCGGCTTTCGTCCGCGTTGACCATGCAGGGTTCGGGGGCGAAGTCGCATTCCACGTCCATCTTTTTCGCCTCCAAGTCGCCTGTGCGGTGCAGCAGCACGCGTGAAAGCAGCTCGCAGATGTCGAAATTCGTCTTGTTCAGCGCCGCGTCATCCTTCTCCAAGCGGGAGAGCTTGAGCAGGTCGCCGATGAGGTTTTTGAGTCGCGTCGTCTCGTCGGAGACAATCGTCAGGTACTGCGGATAGTCCTCCTGCCCGATCGTGCCGTCGCGCATTCCCTCGACGTAGCCGGAAATCGCGGTAATCGGGCTTCGCAGCTCGTGGGAGACGTTCGCAACGAACTCGCGGCGGCTCTCCTCCAATTGCGACAGCTTTTCCGCCATCGTGTTGAACGACGCGCTCAGTTCCGCGATTTCGGGGCAAGTCGCCTTGCCTTCTGGCGCGCGGACGGAGAAATTCCCCTCGGACATCGCCTTCGCCGCGCCGGACAGCACGCTGATTGGATGGAGTATCCGCCGCAGATACAGCAGCAGCGCCCCGCCCGCCAGAATGCAGAAACCCAGTACAACCCCCAGCACCGGCAGCAGCAGCGTCCCCGCGCGCACTTCAATTTCCTGCGCGGGCGTCTGGATGAACACCGCGCCGCGCACCAGCCCGCCCGACACGAACGGAACGCCGACGGTGAAGTACCAGTCGCCATCAACCTGACGGCGGATGCTGATTTCGTCGCCGCCGATGATGGTCAGCAGCGCTTCGTAGATATCCTTGCCGTTGAGCGTCTTGGCGAAATCGGGATTCTTCTCGTAGGTGACGGCCATGTTGTCCATCACCTGGCCAGAGCGGTCGACAATCGCGATATACGCGCCGTACTCGTCGTACACCTGCGCCGCCTTCCAGCGGAGGTGCTTGAGCGCCACGGTATTCTGCGCGCTGCCCGAAAACAGCGACGTGCCGAGCGTGTAGGTGCTGCTGCCGCCGGAATACAGGCTCGCCAGATACGCAATCTCGCGCGCCTCCGCCCGCAGGTTCTCCTGCCGAATTGCCGTCTGGCGGCTGGTGAGCGTATACAGCCCCAGCCCCGACAGCACGCTTGTCAGCAGCACAATTACCGCCACAACCACCGCCATAATCCGACCAAACATGATGTTTCCCGCCTCTTATTTTATAACCTCAAACTTGTACCCGCGCCCCCAGATGGTCTGGATGCGCCAGCCGTACTTTTCGCAGCCCACCAGCTTATCCCGCAGGCGCTTGACGTGCACATCCACCGTCCGGCTCTCGACTTCCACCTGAAAGCCCCACACTTGGTCAAGCAGCTGACCGCGCGTGAACAGCTGGTTGACGTGGCTGGCAAGGAAGTACAGCACTTCCAGCTCCTTCGGCGGCATCTCCAGCTTCTTGCCCTCGTAGAACACTTCGTAGCGGCTCAAGCTGACTGTCAGTCCGGGGAAGGACAGCGTGTCATCCGCCGTTTCTTCCTCTTCCTCGGTCTGCCCCATCGTCCGGCGAAGCACTGCCTTGACGCGCGCCGCCATCTCCTTGCTGTCAAACGGCTTGGTGATGTAGTCGTCCGCGCCCAGCTCCAGCCCCAGCACCTTGTCAAACGTCTCGTCCCGCGCTGTAACCATAATAATCGGAATATTCGAGGACTTCCGCACGGCTTTGAGCACCTGCCAGCCGTCCATGCCGGGCATCATCACGTCCAGCAGCATCAAATCCGGCGGCATTTTGCGGAACTCGGTCATCGCGTCATCCCCGCGCCCGACCGTCTTCACCTCATACCCCGCCTTCTCCAAATACAGCTGCTCCAATTTCGCAATATTCGGGTCATCATCGACCACGAGAATATACGGCTTTTCTTTCATAAAACACCTCCGCAAGGGGCTTCGCCCCTTGAACCTACCAAAGGGACTTCGTCCCTCTGGACTCCCATTCGCGCGATTGAGTTGGTGACTTCTTCATGCAATTTCCGCGTGGTTAAGCAGGGGTTTCGCGCCTGCGGGCGCGACCAGAGGGCAGTGGAAACAGACGAAGTCTGCGGTCGCCCTCTGGACTGCTTCGCCCCCATCTAAGTTTATTGAGCTTTATCGGGGCTACTATTAGTTTGTGTACCTTTCGTCACCTAAAGTAACAATACAAACCAATAAACAGGAGTGCGCACCGAAGGAGTCCAGAGGGCGATCGGAAAGCCCTCTGGTCGCCTCCGCAGAGGCGATTTCCCTGCGCCTGATGAAAAAATCCTCGCTTAGCAGGATTATTTCAGCGTCACAATCGTGACTCCGCTCTCCCCTTCCCCATAGACGCCCAAGCGGCAGCTCGCCACATGCATATGATGCTTCAAATGCTGCTGAATGCCGCTGCGCAAAACGCCCGTGCCTTTGCCGTGGATGATGCTCACTTCGCCCATCCCCGCCAGAATCGCCTGATCCAGATACTGGTCAACCGTCATAATCGCCTCATCGAGCGCCATGCCGCGCACGTCGCATTCCATCCGCACCGTGCGTTCCATCGCGCCGGTTTTCAGGTGTACGCTCGTCGGCTGGGGCTTCGGCTTGTCCGGCTGCTTCACCAGACGAAGCTGGCTGATGTTCACCTTCAGCTTCAGGATGCCCGCCTGCACCTCCACCTCGCCCTTGGCGTTGGCGGGGGCAAGCACCGTACCCTGACTGCCGATGGTGAGGATTTCCACCGTGTCGCCCTTGCGGACTTCCTTCGGCGGCAGCCCGGTATCCACCTTTTGCAGCAAGCCCTCAGACAGATTGTCCACGTTGTTCTCTATGCGGCGGCGAATCGCGTTCACCTGCGCGTCGGGGTTCTGCTGTTCCTTCTTCATGCGCTTCAAATCCGCGATGATGCTCTCGGATTCGCGGCGCGTTTGCTCCATGATGCGGCGGGCGTCCGCCTTGGCTTTCTTGATGGTGTTCTCGCGCTGGTCTTCCATCTGCTTGCGGAGCTTCTCGGCCTCGTCGCGCAGCTTGACCGTCTCGGCGCTCGCCTGACGCGCAATCTCGCGCTCGCGTTCCGCCACCTGCCGGTGATATTCCGCATTGGCGATAACGTCCTCAAAGCGCACAGAATCGCTGGACAGCAGCTTCTTCGCGTCGTCAATGAGGTTTTCCGGCAGCCCCAGACGGCGGCTGATTTCAAAGGCGTTGGACTTGCCCGGCACGCCAATAGACAGGCGGTAGGTCGGGCGCAGCGTCTCCACATCGAACTCGACGGAAGCGTTCTCCACGCCCTTGGTGGACAGCGCGAACGCCTTCAGTTCGCTGTAATGCGTCGTCGCCAGCGTCCGCACACGGATGTTCAGCAGGCGCTGCAAAATTGCCTGTGCCAGTGCCGCGCCCTCAGTCGGGTCAGTACCCGCGCCCAGTTCGTCGAACAGCACCAGATCATCCGGCGTCACCTCGTGCATGATGGACACAATCGTCGTCATATGCCCGGAGAAGGTGGACAGGCTCTGCTCGATGGACTGCTCGTCGCCAATATCGGCGAACACCTGCTCAAACACCGCCAGCTCCGTCCCCAAATCCGCCGGGACTTGCAAGCCCGCCTGCGCCATCAGCGTCAGCAGACCAACCGTTTTCAGCGTGACCGTCTTGCCGCCCGTGTTCGGGCCGGTGATAATCAGCGACGTGAAGTCCTTGCCCATCCACAGGTTTGACGGCACAACCTTCTCCCGGTCAATCAGCGGATGACGCCCGTGGATGATGTTGATGTACCCGTTCTGGTTGAGTTTGGGCGACACGGCGTTCATCTCGCGGGACAGCATCCCCTTGGCGAAGATGTAGTCCAGTTCCGCCAGCGTTTCCACCGTCTCGCGCAGCTGGTCGGCATACGGCGCGATTTCCGCCGACAGCGCCGAGAGAATCCGCTCAATCTCCTGCTTTTCCTTCGCCGCCCACGTTTTCAGCTCGTTGCCCATTTCCACCGCCGCCATCGGCTCGATGAACAGCGTCGCCCCGGTGGACGACTGGTCATGCACCAGCCCCGGCACGCTGCCGCGGTACTCCGCCTTGACGGGTAGGCAGTAGCGGTCGTTGCGCATGGTGACAATCGGGTCTTGCAGATACTTCTGGAACGCGGATGAGCGAATCATCTGATTCAGCTTTTCCTTAATGCGCTCGTTCGCCCCGCGCAGATGACGGCGGATGTCCATCAGCTCGTTCGACGCGCGGTCGGCGATTTCGTCCTCAGAGATAATCGCGTTGGTGATGTCCTGCTCGACGTTGTGAAGCGTCGAGAGGCGCTGCGCCAGTTCCTTCAAAATCGGCGTGTTGTCGCGTTCGGTATCCAGCGCCTTCCGCGCCGCGCGGGCGGACTGCATCAGCGCCGCCACTTCCAGCAGCGCCTTTGGAGAGAGCGTCGCGCCCTTTTCCGCCAGCGTCAGGCTTGCGCGTACGTCCGAAAACGGCACCAGCGGCGACGCGCCCACATATTGCAGGATGACCGTCGCTTCCTCCGTCTCCGCCTGCATCCGCTGGATTTCGGTCATGTTGCTGGACGGAACCAGCGCCTCGCAGCGCTCCCGCCCCATGTCCGTCATGGCCTTGCTCGCCAGACGGTCGCGGATTTTGGTAAATTCCAGCACCCGCAAGGTTCTTTCCTTCATCATCTGCGTGTTCCTCATAAACAATTCACTCAACAGGACGATTCCAGTGATTGCTCGTCCCTTCCAATTCCCGCATTTCGCCATCCATGACGGCGCGCACGTCCGCCGCTTCCTGCGCGTTTTCCGTCGTCAGCACCATCATGGGCGCATAGCCCGCCTGACGCACCCGGCGGATGTTGTTCGTCGGCAGCGCGTTCATCAGCCGCACCAAGCACCCCTCCGGCAGCCTTTGCCGCAGCAGCGGATAGACCGTGCCGCGCCGGTCGGTGAGCGTCTGCCCCGCCAGCGCATCCGGCGAATGCTGGTCGCACATCCGGCACGCCGCGTGTCCCTTCGTCAGTCCCAGATACGTCCGCGCCGGGCAGTGGTGCAGCAGCATCAATTGCTCCCGCCCATACGCCGGCACGACCACGGGCGGATGATTCTGCATCAGCGTCCGCAATTCCGCGCCGGACAGTTCGCTGCTCGCCGTCACGAAACGGCACCCCTGCTCCAGCAGAAACTGCGCCGCGCGGCGATTCATCACCGGAATCCCGCTGCCCGCGCCCATTGGCACGTTCCATGTACGTCCCAGCTGCCCAACGCTGCCCAGCACAATGCCGCCGAGCTTCCCCGCGTTTCTCTGCACAAAAGCATCGAGCGCATCGAGCGTTTTTTCCTCGCACACGGTCGGCAATTGCAGCCACACGCCGTCCGGCATGTCCCGCAAGCCGTTTTCCAGCGCATCCGCCCGGAAATCTTCGGGATACCAGACCAGCAAATCCGCCGCGCCCTGCATCGCGTCCGCCTGTTCCCGCGTGCGGACAATCGCCATGCTCGGCGCATCCGGCGTGTCGGGATAAATCAGGTCATCCGCGGGTTCTTCGCGCCCCGCTTTGCGCGTGAATGCCGCAATTCTTGCTTCCGCCAGCTGCTGGCAAGCCTCGCGCCGCAGCTGATTCAGCGCCGACACAGGCACAAACGCACCCGCGGTCTGCACCGTCAGCGCCCGCAGGGAGAACGGCGTGTCGCTGAGCTTTCCCAGACTGCGCCGCGCGTCCTCTTCACTCATGGCGCGGCTCTGCGCGGGGGCAACCGTGTCGCCCGTGACGGTGACACTGCTTTCGCCGTCGGTCATGGTGAGCGCAAGCGGCTTTCCGGGATATGCAATCAGCGCCATATCCGCCGGAATCGCGGGAATGGCAAGGCTTCGCGCCCATTGGAGCTGCTTTTCGCTGGTCAGGCGGTAGACCTCATCACCCGCCTTGGTGCGGATGTCGGGCCGCAGGCGCACGACGGCGATTTGCCCCGCTTCGGTGTCATGCCCGGCATAAATCAGTTCAGCATCCCCCTGCGCGGTACGGATCTGCAAGCCATCGCCATCATCGAGGCTGCGTTCCAATCGGACGCGCGCCATATTGCCCGCTGCGAACTCAACCCTGCCGATTTTCACGCCGCCGTGGCTGACGCGCGCCGGGTCAATCACGCCCGCATCCTCCGCGCCCATGGCGTACCCGCGCATAAAGCCGCCGCGGGAAAAAATCTGCCGCAGTCCGGTCATTTCGGCTTCGTCCGCCTTGCGGAAATGCCCATTGTCCATCGCGTCGATGGCATTGCGGTAGCTATTGGCAATCGTCGCGACGTATTCCGGGCGTTTGAGCCGCCCCTCCAGCTTGATGGACGCAACGCCCGCCTTGTTCAGCTCCGGCAGGTCGTCGCGCATACAAACGTCGCGCGGAGAGAGCCACGCCGCGGTCTTGCCGCGGTAGGTATACAGCAGGCGGCAAGGCTGAGCGCAGCGCCCGCGGTTGCCGCTTCGTCCGCCGACGACGGAGGAAAACAGGCATTCCCCGCTGACGGCGACGCACTGCGCGCCATGCCCGAACACTTCGATTTCGATGCCCTCTTTCGCGGCGAGGGCGATTTCGGCGGCGCTGCATTCGCGGGCAAGTACCGCGCGTGTCATGCCCTGATTGCGGCAGAAGCGGACGCCAGTCGCGTTGTGAATCGCCATCTGCGTGCTGGCGTGGATGGGCAAATCCGGGAAGCAGCGCCGCGCCATCCGCAGCACGCCCAAATCCTGCACCAGCACCGCATCCACGCGGATTTCACTCAGCAGCCGCAGCACATCCACGACCCCCGCCATCTCGCCGTCCTTAATCAGCGTATTGACGGTCACATGGACACGCACATGATGCAGATGGGCGAACCGCACGGCATCCCGCAGCTGCTGCTCATCGAAATTGCCCGCGCCTGCCCGCGCCGAATACGCGGCATACCCCAGATACACCGCGTCCGCGCCCGCCGCCACCGCACTCCTGAGCGCATCCCAATTTCCCGCCGGTGCAAGATTCTCCATCCGATTCACAGTCCTTTCGCAAGGGGCTTCGCCCCTTGACCTCACCAAAGGGTCTTCGACCCTCTGGACTCCCTTTCGCGCGATTGAGTTGGTCGCACTTTCATGCTATGCCCGCGTGTTTATCCACAGTTTACCCACACTGTCCCCCGTATCCACAGTAACGGAAAAGGCCACTAACATGGGTGTGCAAGCGAAGGTTTCCAAAGGGCGATCGCAAAGCCCTTTGGTCGCCTCCGCAGAGGCGAAATCCCCTGCATCAACATAAAACGAGTAAGGAGTTCCAACCCCTGCAATCCAAACACCAAAAAGAAACGCTTTTACCGCTTTTCCCGCAAAAGCACCAGCTCCCGCCGCAAGCGGTTCACCTCGTCCTGCGCGCGCATCAGGTCATCCGCCAGATTCAGCGCCGTCAGCACCGCCGCCGTGTTCGCCGGAATCCGCCCGGAACGCATCGTCTCCGTCATCTGCCGGTCAACATACGCCGCCACCCGGTTCAGATGTTCCGGCGAATCCGTCGAAACAAGGGCGTAGTCCTTCCCTGCCACCCGAACCGTCGTTTTCTGCTTCTCCATGTTTTCGCTCCTACGAAATACAGGCGCAGTCCGGCTGTCTCCGCCGCGTCTGCGCCTGCAACATTATACGATTCCCAAATGAGAATGCGCCAAGATGCGCAGGCAAATTGGGGAATCGTATTACATCTGCTCGAAAGGATAGGTCTGCCCGAAGGTTTCCACGCGGATGGACTTCATCACCTGCGGCTCAAGGGGCTTATCGCGCATGTCGCGCTTGACGCTGACGATCGCATCCGCCACGTCCATGCCTTCCAGCACCTTGCCGAACGCCGCGTACTGGCCGTCGAGGTGCGGGCTGTCCGATGTCATGATGAAGAACTGACTGCCGGCGGAATCAGGCATCATGCTGCGCGCCATCGACAGAACGCCGTAGGTGTGCTTGAGCGGGTTGTTCACGCCGTTCATGGCGAATTCACCCTTGATGTGGTAGCCGGGGCCGCCGATGCCCGTGCCCTTGGGATCGCCGCCCTGAATCATGAAGCCCGGAATGACACGGTGAAAAATCAGCCCGTCATAGAAGCCGCTGTTCGCCAGCGCAATAAAATTGCCGACGGACTGCGGCGCAGTTTCAGGGTAGAGTTCGCCCTTCATTTCGCGGCCATCCGCCATCGTAATAACAAAAGTAGGATTCTGTGCCATGTTCATAGCACTCCTTTCAGAACCAATTGTCCGCGCCCTTGCGGACTTTGCGGAAGATAGGGCAAAAGCGCCTATCATGCTTATTGTATCAGCAAATGCGCCAAATTGCAAGCCAAAAGGGGAATTTGCCGCCGCCGAAACGTGCTTTTTGCCGTCAAAGTGGCATTTCCGGCAGGAAAAGTGCTTTTTTGCGCCCAATCATTTCCTCCACGCGGGCAATGTACTGCTCGATGTTGGATACGTTCGGCGCACGGCCGATGTGCCCTTCCTCCGGATAAACGCGTTTGGAGATGCCGCCCGCGCCGAGGGCGAGGATGTGCGTCGTTTCTTCCATAATATCCACATTGTATTGACAGGCGTGGCCCGGCAGCGCGTAGCCGACGTTCTCCTGATTGCCCGCCATGTACTTCTGGCGGTAGAGATAGTAGGGCTTCATGCCCAATTGATGCGCGGTTTCAAGCCCCAGCTGCACCATGCGGGAGGCGGTTTCGCCGTCCGGCAGGGGCGCGTTTTCCAGATGCAGGCGGCTGGAGCGCTTGATGGCGAGGGTGTGCACGGTCAGGCTTTCCGGCTTCAAGCGGAGCGCCGCGTCCATCGTGCGGGCAAAATCGTCGATGTTTTCACCCGGCAGGCCGGCAATCACGTCCATGTTGATGTGGTGGATGTTCGCCGTCCGCGCCATCGCATACGCCTCCTCCACCTGCTGGGCGGTGTGCGCACGGCCGATGACGCGCAAGGTCTTGTCATTCATCGTCTGCGGATTGATGCTGATGCGCTGTACGCCCGCATGGCGGATGGCTTCGAGCTTCGGCAGCGTCAGCGTGTCGGGACGACCCGCTTCCACCGTGTACTCCATTGCGCAGGGGAAGCACTGCATCATCTTCTCCAACAGCCGCGGCAGCTGCTCCTCATTCAGCGATGTCGGCGTGCCGCCCCCGACGTAAACCGCACGCAGTTTCTTCCCCGCGTCGCGCAGGAGCTGCGCACAGGCATCCATCTCCCGGAACAGCGCCGTCAGGTAGGGCGCAACCAAATGCCCGTCGCCCAGTTCGCCGCTGGAAAAGGAGCAGTAGGTGCAGCGCGTTGTGCAGAACGGAATGCCAATGTACACGTCCATCCAGTCGTCGCCCGGCGGCGGAAGCTGCTGCTGCACGGATACGAGTTCCGCCAGCAGCGCCGCCTTCTCCGGCGCAACATCAAACTGGTGCACCAAATGCTCCTGCGCATCCGCCATCGACATGCCTTCGTTCAGCGCCTCGTACATCAGGTGCGTCGGACGAATGCCCGTCATGCTCCCCCACGGCGGATGAATGCCTGTTTCCTTGCGCAGCAGGTCGTAGAGCGTCTGACGGCAGAGGCGGCGAAGCGCCCGGCGGCGATGCAGCGCCTGAATCCGCGCATCCGCATCCGACGGAATGTCTGTCATGCCCTGCGCCGCCTGCGTTTTCCCATAGAAGCGGATGACGTACTGCCCGCCCTCGATAGCCGCCGCGAAATGATATTCCGGCGCATCCCACACGCTGTCCGGCAGAGAGAACAGGCGCGTCATGTTCATCAAATCCGGCTCGATGGTCGTCAAGTCGTCCTGCAGGCCCTGCTGAATTTCGTTGCTCATTTTAGTCTCCATGTCCGGGGTAAATTTCCAGATTGCGCGCCATCGGCACCACCCGTGCCAGCGACGCTTGCATCTGCTCGCTGCTCCCCGTGGGCAAATCGGTTCGCCCGCAGCCGAAGCGGAAGAGTGTGTCGCCCGTGAACAGCTTCTCGCCAATTTGATAGCACACGCTGCCCGCCGTATGACCCGGCGTATGCAGCACGGTGAAAGTCAGCCCCGCCGCCGTCACCTTGTCGCCCTCGTGGACGAGCCTTGTCGCTTCCGGCGCGGTCACGGGAGCGCCCATCAGGAAGCTGGCGTTCTCCTGCGGATTGGAAAGCATCGGCGCATCCTGTACATGAATCACCAGTTCCGTTTCCGGGGTCATCAGCGCCCGAACCGCGCCGATATGGTCAAAATGCCCGTGCGTGAGCAGAATCGCGGCAATCGTGCGCCCGTCCGCCGCTTTGCGGATGCGCTCCGGCTCGTCGCCGGGGTCAATCACCACGCAGTCAGTGCGCGCATCGTCCCAGAGGATGTAACAGCACGTTCCAATCGCGCCGACGGTGACTTCCTTCATTTGCAGCATGGCTCTATCCTCCTGCGTTAAAACGCCTTGGTGGAATCCATCAAAATCGTCACAGGGCCGTCGTTGACGAGCGACACCTGCATATCCGCGCGGAAACGTCCGGTTTCGACGTGAATGCCCTGCGCGCGCCACGCCGCAACAAGCTGTTCATAGCGTTCATTGGCTTCTTCCGGGCGCGCCGCCGCGATAAAGCTGGGCCGGCGGCCGCCGCGGGCATCGCCATAGAGTGTGAACTGGCTGACGGCAAGAATCGCGCCGCCAACATCCTTGAGGGAGCGGTTCATTTTACCCGCTTCATCCTCAAAAATGCGGAGATTCGGCACTTTTTCCGCCATATAGTGGACGTCGTGGTCGGTATCGTCAGTGCTGACGCCGATAAGCACCATGAATCCCTGCTGGATGGCGCCGATTTGCTCGCCGGCGACGCTGACGGAGGCTTGGGCAACTCGCTGAATGACACAACGCATAGGGGGTACTTCCTCGTTTCTTGGGGATTTTCCTGTTTGGATAATGCGGTCGGATAAACACGCGGACACTGTATGCAGTCGTCACCAACTCAATCGCGCGAAAGGGAGTCCAGAGGGTCGAAGACCCTTTGGCAGAGTCCAGGGGCAGCGCCCCTGGTCACCCTTGCACTCGGAATACGTCAATGACGTCCGTTTTCCGCTGTAATAGCTTCACCAGCTTGTCCATCTGCTCACGGGATTTCACTTCGAGGACGAAGCGGAAGGTCGCGATGCGGTTCTTTTCGTCCAGCTCGGTGTTGACCGTCTTAATCGGCACATTCGCGTCGCCGATGATGGTCGCCAGCTCAATCAGCAGGTTCGTGTGGTCGTAAGCGACAATCTTGATGGACACGCAGAAACCCGTGCCCGTGTCGCCGTCTGCCCACGCCACCTGCACCCGGCGTTCCGCTTCGCCGCGCAGGACGTTCACGCAGTCCGCCTTGTGAATCGTCACGCCGCGCCCGCGGGTGATGAAGCCCACAATGTCGTCCCCCGGCACGGGCGAACAGCACTTGCCGAAGCGCACGGGGATGTCCATATCCTCGTTGCCGGGCAGGATGATGCCGTGGTTCGCCTTGCCGGAGGCCTTGCGCTGCGGCTGATTTTCTTCTGTCAGCGCGAGCAGCTCCTCCGCCTTCGGGGCAGCCTGCGCCGTCTGCGTCCGCTGCTCATCCACCAGGCGCGACACAACGTACACCGATGCCATACCGCCATAGCCGACCGCGCTGTAAATGTCGTTCAGCGCTGTAAAACCATACTTTTTGAGAATCGAATCATAATATTCCGGCTTAATCACATCCGGCGGATTCAGCCCGCGGCGGCGGCATTCGCGTTCCACCATCGCGCGGCCCGTCTCAATGTTTTCCTCGCGGTACTCCTTTTTCAGGAACGCGCGGATTTTCGCCTGCGCCTGCGGGGTTTTGCAGATGCGCACCCAGTCCGCGCTCGGGCCTTTCGACGATGCGCTGGTGATGATTTCCACGCGGTCGCCCGTTTCCAGCGGCGTGTCCAGCGGCATGATGCGCCCATTGATTTTGCTGCCGACGCACTTGTTGCCCACGGCGGAATGAATGCGGTAGGCGAAATCCAGCGGCGTCGCGCCCTTGGGCATACTGATAACGTCGCCCTTGGGGGTGAAGAGGAACACTTCCTCGGAGAAGAGGTCGGTTTTCAGGGTGTCAAGGAATTCACGGGAATCGCGCGTGTCGCTCTGCCAGTCCAGAATCTGCCGCACCCAGTAGAGCTTGGAGTCCAAGTCGTTTGCCGCGCCGCCGCCCTCTTTGTAGCGCCAGTGCGCTGCAATGCCGTATTCCGCGATGCGGTGCATCTCCCAGGTACGAATCTGCACCTCGAACGGAAACGGCATCTTGCGCCCGCCGACGACCGTTGTGTGCAGGGACTGATACATGTTCGCCTTCGGGACGGAAATGTAGTCCTTGAAGCGCCCCGGCATCTGGTTCCACAGCGTGTGGACAATGCCCAGTACGGCATAGCAGTCCGGCACGGAGTCCACCAGCACGCGAATCGCAATCAGGTCATAAATCTGGTCGAACGGTTTGTTTTGCAGCACCATTTTGCGGTAGATGCTGTAAAAGTGCTTCGGGCGGCCGTCAATCGTGTGGTGGATATGCTGCTCATCCAGCTTGGCGGACAACTCGTCGATGACCATGCGGATATTTTCTTCCCGCTCCGAGCGCTTCTGCCCGACCTTCTGCACCAGGTTCTCGTACCCAACCGGGTCGATGTAGCGCAGGGACAAATCCTCCAGTTCCTGCTTGATGGCGTACACGCCCAGCCGGTGCGCAATCGGCGCATAGATGTCCAGCGTCTCGCGCGCAATCGCCACGCGCCGCTCTTCCTTCTGGAATTTCAGCGTCCGCATGTTGTGCAGGCGGTCAGCCAGCTTAATCAGCACGACGCGGATGTCCTTGCCCATCGCCAGAATCATCTTGCGCAGCGATTCCGCCTGTGCTTCTTCCTTGTCGGCGAAATCGAGTTTGTTCAGCTTCGTCACGCCATCCACCAGCATGGCAACTTCCTCGCCGAATTCCTGCCGAATGGTGTCCAGCGTGATGCCCTCGCAGTCCTCCACCGTGTCGTGCAGAAGCCCGGCGGCAATCGTCGGCGGGTCAAGGGACAATTCCACCAAAATGCTGGCAACAAAGCACGGATGGGTGAAATACGGCTCCCCGCTTTTGCGGTACTGATTCTTGTGCGCCTCCTGTGCGAATAAATAGGCTTTTTCTACCAGCTTGTACCCGTCGCCGGGATAATACTTTTGCACGCGCGCCAGCATCTGGCTCAGCGGCATGGCCTCATAAACGGTATAAGTCATATTTCATCCTCCTCCCCGAAAAAATGTCGTTCGGGTTACATCTGCGTTTCCGCAGCATAATGGGTTATCAAGTATTTCCGCAGCGGGCTGTCCGTCAGCGCAACCTTGTGCATCGGCAGCAGCGTCAGCTGATACGGGTCGAGCTTGAAGGAAACCAGCGCCACCTGCCCAAAGACGGTCAGTCCGGTCAGCACCTGTTCTTCCGTCATGCCGCAGTCCTGCGCCAGGGCGGATGCTGCCATCGGGCCGCCGCGCAGCAGCCGCCGGTACAGCCCGCGCAGGGTATCCTCGGAGACGGTCATCGACGACAATTGCTTCCGCAGGTCATCCGGCGCATCCGACAAGCACCACAGGCGCGCGTTCGGGCATTTCTGCCGGATAATGGCCTTAAGCCCCGGCAGCGTTTCGCCGTCCAGCAGCACCACATCGCGCCAGTCATCCCGCAGCTTTTCCACATCCGGCGCGAACAGCACGGTGTTGAACGCACGCGCGTCCCGCACCTGCCCCACATCCGTGTCGGCTTCGCCTCCGCTGAGGACGTCCTTCGCCCACGCGCTTTGATGGGCAATCATCAGCACGCCGCGTCCGAGCCGCAGTTTCTCGCGCAGCTGATTCGTCCGCAGGGGCAGGATTTTCGCCTGCGCATCGCCTGATGATAAAGTGTTGTAATTCGACGCGAGGGCTGTCAATTCCTGCAAGAGCGCAGAGAAAATCATTTTCTCGTCCGGCCAGAGCAGACTGCCGCCCGTCTGCTTCATCGCGGCGACATTCAGCTGCACCGTCCGCTGTCCACGGAATTCGTTCACTTCCGGCGAGAACAGCACATCCACGCGCTCATAGCCGCGGTCTGCCAAATCCCCCTGCTGGAAGCCGATGCCGCCGCGCACGTTCGCGCCGTCGAGCAGCGTCAGCTTCAGGTGCGCCCCGCCCACGCCGACGCGCCGCGCCTCCTGCACATGCAGTCCGCGCGCCATCAGTACCGGGTTCGGGTTGCCGTAGCCAGTCGGCTGAAGCTGATTCAATTCGTCGATGAGCGCCATGTTCACCGCTTCGAGCGGCACTTCGAGTTCGTACTCCTTCTGCGGGATGTAGCACGTCAAGTCGCAGTTGTCGCCCTGCGGGATGACGCGGTTGAGCAGCCGCCGCAGTTCCGGCACAAGCTCCGCGCGGATGGTCAGCCCCGCCGCCTGCGAATGTCCGCCGAAGCGCTCGAACAGCTGCCCGTGCCCTTCCGCCTGATACAGCGCCTTGCACGCCGTCAGCATCTGATGAATATCCACGCCGGGAATCGACCGGCACGAGCCGACGGCAAGGTCGCCGTGCTGACTTAACACAATCGTCGGGAAATGGTACTTTTCGCAGATGCGCCCTGCCGCAAGCCCAATCACGCCGTTGTTCCACTCCTGACCAAGGATGACGATGGCGAAATCCGTTCGGAAATTCACCTGCGCCGGAATCGCGGAAATCGCCTGTTCGACAATCTGCTTTTCCATCGCCTGACGCTCCTGATTGAGGCCGTTCAAGTGGGTGGCAATGGCAGTCGCTTCGGCTTCGTCCTTCGTCGTCAGGAGCTTGACGCACTGTTCGGCGGTTTCGAGCCGCCCGCCCGCGTTCAGCCTTGGCGCAAAGCGGAAGCCCAGATGCCCGGTATTGACGGGCTGGCTGACCTGCGCCAGCTCCATGAGCTTTTTCAGCCCCGGACGCGCGCTTGTCCCCATGCGCATCATGCCTTCACGGACGATGACGCGGTTTTCCTCCATCAGCGGCACAATATCCGCGACGGTCGCGAGGGCGGCGAGGTCAATCCGCTTTTCGACGCCATCCATGCCCAGCAGCGCCTGCGTGATTTTAAGCGCAACGCCCGCGCCGCACAGCCGCTTGAACGCATACGGCTCAATCAGCGGATTCAGCACTGCATCGGCTTCGGGCAGCTTTTCCGCCAATTGGTGATGGTCAGTGACGATGACGGTCATGCCACGCTTTTTCGCCAGCGCAACTTCCTCCAGATTGGTAATGCCGCAGTCCACAGTCAGCAGCAGTCGGCTTTCCTTCGCGAGCAACTCAATCGCGTCGGCGTTCAGCCCATAGCCCTCTTCGTGGCGCGAAGGGATATACGGGCGGACGTGCTGTGCGCCGAGGTCGCGCAGGGTTTCGAGCATGATGCTCGTCGCGCAGATGCCATCGACATCGTAGTCGCCGTAGATGGTGATGCCCCACTGCTCCCGGACGGCTTGGCGGATGATGGATACCGCCTTCTCCATGCCGGGCATGGTGAAGGGGTCAAGCAAATCGGTCAGGCGCGGATGCAGGAAGCGCTCTGCCTCCTCCGGGGTGTTGACGCCCCGATAGCGGAGGAGGTTTGACATGCGCAGGGGCAGTGTCCCGATGCGTTCCTTGCTCTCGATGCCTTTCTTGGTGTATCTTAGCATAATTGTCCTTTTTCGCGGTTGGCGTGGTGCAGGAATGGGAAAGACGGGCGATTTGGTCGCGCCCATCTGGCGCGACACAGCATAGTTGGTGAAAAGAGCCGCTTGGGGGCGCTCCTGCGGGAGCGCGAAGTTACGGGCAGGGACGCTTCGCTGCCTGCGCCTTTATTGGCGACTTCCTTGGCGTTTGTCGGACGAGGAACGGTTGGGGCGTTGCCCCAAACCCCACAAGGGAGCTCCGCCCCTTGACCCCGCAAGGGGGAATTCCCCCTTGACCCCTTCGCGCGATTGAGTTGGTCGCTTTTCCCTGCTTTTTCCGCGTGTTTATCCCTTTTTAGTTGCGGTCATTGCGCTTGGCAATCAGGATAAGCCGCAGCAGCGACAGCAAGCTCGTCACCGCCGCCGCCACATACGTCAGCGCGGCGGCGCTCAGCACTTTCCGAACATTCCGCTCTTCCTCCGCGCCGGAAATGTACCCGCCTTCTGACAGCATCTGAATCGCGCGCTTGCTTGCGTCAAACTCCACCGGCAGCGTCACCAGCGCGAACACAGTCGATGCTGCGAACAAGCCGATGCCGATATACACCAGCGGCTGCCACGCGAAAATCAAGCCGAGAATGAACATCGGCGTGGAGAGCGACGAAGAGATGTTCACCGCCGGAACGATGGCGGAGCGCAGGTTCAGCGGCGCGTAGTTCTCCAGCTTCTGCATGGCGTGGCCCGCCTCGTGCGCGGCGATGCCCATCGCGGCAATGCTGTTGCTGCTGTACACGCCGTCGGAGAGATTGAGAACTTCCTTCGACGGGTCGTAGTGGTCGGTCAGTTCGCCGGACACATGTCCGACGCGCACGCGGGTGTTGCCGTTGCGGCGGAGCAAATCCGCGACCATCTGACTCGCCGTCAGACCGCACTTGGCGGGAATCCGGCTGCACTGCGCATAGGCGCTTTTCACCTTCGCCTGCGCGATCAGGCCGAGAATCAGACCGGGGATAATCAGCAGATACGTCCAGTCCCAATAATAATAGTAGGGCATTTTGTTCATTCCTTTCTGAAATTCACCGGAAAGCATTTTTCCCGGTTTTCTCTTATCCTATCACATCTGCCGCGCAAGTGCAAGCGGACAAAAACGCCGAAAATGTTCAAATTGTGCGTTTTTCGTCCGCGAAAGTGGATTTTTTCGGATTCTGCCCGGAAAAGTCCGCTTGTTACATTGACGAAACGGGAAAGAAGCGGTATAATAAATGTATGTGTGCCCATGCGGAATGAATCATTCATGCAGGGGACAAATTTCGTTTTTCGGCAGAAGGGAGGAAGCGCGGTGAAGCATGTGGGACGTGCGGTCTTTTTTGCGTGCCTGACGGCGCTTCTGCTGCTGGGGATGCGGCAGCTTGTCGTCGCCCCGGAATCCGCTTCTGCTGAATCCTCCTCTGCCCCGCCCGGTATTCCGGCAGTGATGACGGCTGCTTTGCCCGCGCCGGAGAGCGCCGCGGCATCCGCATCCACCGCACAGGAGACGCTGCACCGCCCTGCTGCCTTGCCAGCGCATCCCCCCATGCCGGTGCTGACCCGCGCGGATGGCTGCGGATGGCTCATCACCGGGCGAAGCTACGTCCGCACGGTGTACATCGCGTTCCATTTGGAGGGCAGCGCCGGATAGAGGGTGTCCGTTGGCTGTCCACTTCCCCATGAAAAGAATGAAAGGAAGCATTCTCATGAAGAATACGAAGACGAAATCCATCGTCGCACTGGCCATCGTGCTGGTGCTGACCGTGGTCTTCGGCATCGTCGGCGTGACCGGTATGCCCCTGAGCGGCGACGGGCTGTACAAGCTCCTGCCGTGGCTGCCGACGACCAACGCTGATGCTTGGCCGCAGGCCATTTCTCTGGGTCTTGACCTGCGCGGCGGCGTGTATGTGGAGTACAGCGCCGAAGCCCCCGAAGGCAACGACGCGAACTTCTCCGCCCTGCTGGACGCGACCGTTTCCGCCATCCAGTCCCGTCTGACCGACAAGGGCTATGCCGAAAGCACCGTGCAGGTGCTGGGCACGAGCGGCATCCGCGTTGAAATCCCGGATGTGAGCGATCCGAGCGAAATCCTGAACCTGATCGGCGAACCCGCCCTCTTGGAGTTCAAGGATCCTGACGGCAACACCTTCATGACCGGCTCTGACGTCCGTCTGGCGCAGGCCGCCATGACGCAGGACGGTCAGTGGGCGATTTCCTTCCAGCTGACCAGCGAAGGCACGAAGCTCTTTGCCGACATGACCAGCAAGAACATCGGCAAGACGCTGGGCATCTATCTGGACGGCGAGAAGCTGATGGCGCCCACCGTGCAGTCCGCCATCACAGGCGGCTCCGGTCAGATTACCGGCAACTTCACGATGGATCGCGCACAGACCATCGCCGCGCAGATTCAGTCCGGCGCACTGCCGCTGGTGCTGACGCAGCAGAAGGTTGATACCGTGTCCGCCACGCTGGGCGACAACGCGCTGTCCACCTCCGTCTTCGCTGCCATCATCGGCATCGCGCTGGTCATGCTCATCATGATTGTCCGCTACCGCCTGAACGGCGTGGTCGCCTCCTGGGCGCTGTGCATTTACACAATCGTGCTGTTCTGGGTGCTGGCGGTTTTCCCCGGCATTCAGCTGACCCTGCCGGGCATTGCCGGTATCGTGCTGGGCATCGGCATGGCGGTAGACGCCAATGTCGTTATCTTCGAGCGCTTCAATGAGGAAGTCCGCGCGGGCCGCAGCCTGAAGGTTGCCCTCAAGACCGGCTTCCACAACGCGCTGAGCGCCATCATCGACGCGAACGTGACCACCATTATCGCCGCCATCGTGCTGATGATCTTCGGCACGGGCTCTGTGCAGGGCTTCGCCAAGACGCTGCTGCTGGGCGTTATCGTGTCCCTGTTCTCGGCGCTGCTGGTCACTCGCTTCCTGATGAAGCAGTTTATCCAGCTCAAGAACTGGAACGTGAGCGCTTTCACCTCCGGCGTTCAGTCTGCAAAGGAGGCCAAGTAATATGACAATCAAGAATTACTCCAAGCAGTGCCTGATGATTTCCGCCGGCATCATGGTGCTGGCGCTGCTGCTGAGCCTGTTCGGCATGGGCATCAACGTCGGCATCGACTTTTCCGGCGGCATGTCCATGCAGTACACCATGGGCGAAGCCGTCACGCAGTCCGACATCGAGGGTGTGCTCAACGGCATCGGTCTGAAGGACTACGCCGTGTCCGTGCAGGGCACAGGCAAGGATTCCATCAATATCCGCATCAAGGCGATTGACGAAGACGGCGTGCAGGGCGTGCAGGCTTCCATCACCGAAGCCTTGCAGGCGAAGTACCCGAACGCCGCCATCTACGGCGACGTGAACTACGTCGGCCCGGTCGCCGGCGCGACGCTGCTGCGCAACGCTTTCCTGTCTGTGCTGATTGCCGCGCTGTGCATGCTCATCTACATCGCCATCCGCTTCGACTTCAACTCCGGCGCGGCGGCGGTGCTGGGTCTGGTGCATGACGTGCTGATCATGCTGTCCTTCATGGTCATCCTGCGCTCCTTCGTGCAGATGAATTCTTCCTTCATCGCGGCGATGCTGACGATTGTTGGCTACTCCATCAACAACACCATCATCATCTTCGACCGCATCCGCGAGAACGCCCGCAAGATGCCGTCCTCCACGCCGCGCGTGGATGTCGTCAACCGCTCCATCAAGGAGTGCCTCGGCCGCACCATCAACACCACGCTGACCACGCTGGTGACGATCGTCTGCCTGTACATCTTCGGCGTTTCCTCCATCCGCGAGTTCGCCCTGCCCATCATCGTCGGCATCATCTCCGGCGTGTACAGCGCGAACATGATCAACGGCTACGTCTGGGCGTTCCTCGAAGAAAAGAAGCGCGCCAGGAAGGCCGCCAAGGCGTAATTTCTCCTACTTTACCCTCACTGGACGGTGCGGCGCAGGCTGCACCGTCTTTTATTGTGGAGATTTTCTCGTCCGCACAAGAAAAAGGGCTTGGAAAAGCATCATGCGCTCTTCCAAAGCCCTTATACTATTTCCAGATAAAAATGCACCAAGATGCGCCGCGAATTTTTCATTCTGGCTAACGTGAATGAAACGCAGCGTAGCAGCGCTACGCTAAGTGGAATGAGCGGACGCCAGAAAGGAAAAGGCGCAAGCAGATGGTGCAGTTGAATCTGGAAATAGTATTATTCTCATGTTCGGGATGTCAGCACGATGCCGCATACCCCTTCTCGTCCTTCATGATGTGCACAATCGTGCTGTTCGTGCTGCCCATGCCGACGCAGACCAGCTCGCCGAGGTGCGCAATCAGGCGGTCAAAGCTGTCATCCAGAATGCCGTCCTGCGCGTGGATGCCGCCGCCTTCCAGTGCCAGACACGCCGCTTCCACCGCAAGCCCCGCGCTCAGGGCAACCTTGCTCGCGCAGCCTTCCTTCGCGCCGTCGCAAATCATGCCGCTGACAGAGCCGAGGATATTCCGCGCAGCCTGCACCATCTCGCCTTCGCCGCCGCCCAGCAGGTACACGACCCCCAGCGACGCGCTCAAGCCTGACGCCACGCCGCACGCGCACACGCTCGACAGGGGGCCGATGAAGCTTTTGATGTACACGTTCGCCAGCGCCGCCAGCGCAATCGCACGCAGTTCCTTTTCCTCCGGGATGCTGAAATAGCGCGCCGCCGCATCCACCGTCAAAAAGAGCGTGATGCCCTGATTGCCGCTGCCCGTCGCGGTCATCACCGGCAGCGGAACGCCGTGCATCCGCGCATAGGATGCCGCGCCCGCCATCCGCTTCGCCGACGCGCAGAGTGACGGGTCATCCAGCGTAATTTTCGGCAGAACGCAGTGCGCCAGCTCATCCGACATCGCGCGGTCGTAGATGGTTCGGTTCATGGTCAGCGCGTCGCGGAGGAACGCCAATTTATCCAGCGCAACCGTGTCCGCAAAGGCGATAAATTCCGCCAGCGACCCGCAGTGCGCGCCGCCTTCCTCCACCGATTCCTGCTCGGCAGGCGCTTCGGTAAACGGCGCATGTTCGACAAGGGCGATATGATCGTGCGCACCCACCGTGACCACACGAACCGCGTCGCAGTCCGTTCGCAAAATCGTTTCAATATATAATCCGCTCACGCCGTCGACGATTTCGACTTTCACGCAGCCGCGCAATGCCTTTGCAGCCGCCAGCTGCTCCGCCGTCACCGTGTGCAGCGCGTTCATGCCCGCGTCCGCGTCGCCCGCCGTGATGCCCAGCGCCACACACAAGTCCACGCCGCGCTCATCCGCGCCCGGAATACCCACGCCCATGGCGTTTTTGAACAGGTACGCATCCAGCCGCGCCGTCACCTGCGTGACAGTCCCCTGCGCCGCCTTGCGCGCCGTCGCCGCGTTGAGGGCAATTGCCGCCGGTTCCGTACAGCCGGTTGAGGGGGCAAGCGAAGCCCTGATCATCCGCAGACATTGCGTTTCATCCATCCGATAGTTCCTCTTTTCCACCCGGCGCAATGCCGGATTTGCTTTTTCCATGAACACAATTCGCCCTCAAACCGCGAAATTCCTGCCGAAAACCTTTCTTTTTGCAAAAATCGCCTATTTTACTTGTGAAAAAAGCGTCATTTCCCCTTGCCAACCATCGTCGAGTTATTGTATAATAAAATATACGGCAGATGCTTCTTCTGCCATTTCGACCAAACGAATAAGGAGGAGAACCATGAAGAAGTTCCTTTCTCTCCTGCTGGCGCTGACGATGCTGCTGACCCTGTGCGGCGTTGCGAGCGCGGACGCGGGCGTCTTTACGGGCGTCGGCGACAGCGAAATCGGTGGCAAGGGTGCCATTGAAGTGGCTGTGACCGTGGATGAAAACGGCGCAGTGACCGCCATCGAAGTGACCAAGAATGGCGACACCGCCGGCATTTCTGATCCGGCTGTGGCGCAGATTCCGGGTCTCATCGTCGAGCAGCAGACCGCGAACGTTGACGCGGTTGCGGGCGCGACCAAGACCTCCGATGCCATCATGGCGGCTGTGCTGGACGCTGTGACCAAGGCGGGTCTGGACACCGTGAAGTGGTCTACGAAGGTGGAGACTGTCGTCGAAAAGGCGGAGGACGTCACCATCGAGACGGAAATCGTGGTCATCGGCGGCGGCGGCGCTGGTCTGGCGGCGGCTGTGCAGGCGAATCAGCTCGGCTCCAAGGTGCTGGTGCTGGAAAAGATGGGCAAGGTCGGCGGCAATACCATTCTGGCGGGCGGCGCGCTCAACGCGGTGAATGACCGCTCCGAGCAGGCGATTGCCTACAACGACTCTGTCGAATGGCACTACACCCAGACGCTCTCCGGCGGCGACTACCAGGGCGATCCCGTCCTGGTGCACACGCTGGTGAGCAATGCGTGGGACGGCGTGCAGTGGCTGATGGATCTGGGCATGGAGTTCCAGGACGAAACGGCTGGTCTGTTCACCGTGACCGGCGGTCTGTGGCCGCGCGCCCACAAGCCGGTTGAACCGCTGGGCACTGGCTTCTTCAAGGCCTACATGAACTACATCGACAGCCACGACAACGTGGACGTGATGCTGAACACCCGCGCGACCGAAATCCTTGTGGACGAAAACGGCAAGGCTTGCGGCGTCGTGGCGACGGGCGAAACGGGCAACACCGTGACCGTCAAGGCTTCCAAGGGCGTCGTGATGGCGACGGGCGGCTTCGCGGCGAACGTCGAACTGCGCAGCGCGTACAACACGCAGTGGGCGGATCTGGGCGACAGCATCAAGAGCACCAACCACGCGGGCGCGACCGGCGACGGCATCAAGATGATGCAGAAGCTGGGTGCTGACTTTGTGCAGATGGGCAACATTCAGCTGCTGCCGCTGGGCGATCCGGTGACCGGCTCCCTGTCCGGCAACATCGAGCATGACGTGGAAACCCGTATCTTCATCAACAAGGAAGGCAACCGCTTCGTCAACGAGGGCGGCCGCCGCGACGACATGACCAACGCCCTGTTCGCGCAGACCGATGCGTACATGTGGGTCGTCATGGACTCCGACACCTATCCCACGGGCGACGAACGCAACAACTTCGGCGAAACCGCGAACCAGCTGGTGGAAGCCGGCCGCGCGGTGAAGGCGGACACGCTGGAAGAACTGGCGGAAAAGATGAACGTTCCGGCGGACACGCTGATTGCGGCTGTCACGGAATTCAACCGTCACGCAGAAGGCGGCGACCTTGCGGGCACGCCGGACGAATTCGGCCGTACCCTCTACAAGACCCCCATCGACACCGCGCCCTTCTACGCGGCTGCCCGCATTCCCACCGTGCATCACACGATGGGCGGCGTGCGCATCAACGTGAACGCGCAGGTGCTGGATGAAAACGGCAACGTGATTCCGGGTCTGTATGCTGCGGGCGAAGTGACCGGCGGCATCCACGGCGCGAACCGTCTGGGCGGCAACGCACTGACCGACACGGTCGTCTTCGGCCGCATCGCTGGCGAATCCGCTCACTACGAGAAGTAATCTCGCATCCCCAGAGGCTCGGAGGAAACTCCGAGTCTCTTTTTTGTGCATTTTTCTGCTTTTCCATTGTAATTTCCTCAAAGGCATGGTAATATAATACTATTTCCAGATAAGAATGCGCCAAGATGCGCCGCGAGTTTTTCATTCTGGCTAACGTGAATGAAACGCAGCGTAGCAGCGCTACGCTAAGTGGAATGAGCGGACGCCAGAAGGGAAAAGGCGCAAGCAGATGGCGCAGTTGAATCTGGAAATAGTATAACAGAAAAGCCATGAATCGAGGTAGAGTAAGGATGCGTTCCATTGTCAGCCGCTGTGCTGCCCTGCTGTCAGGCGCTTTCCTGCTGATGAACAGCGTTCCTGCTGCTTTTGCAGAAGAGCCAAATACAATTGTTCAGAAGGAGGCTCACACCATGCAGACGTACCGTCAGATGCTCACAGAGCTTGCACCGGATGCTGTTTTTGCGCGGCAGGAGGGTGTTTCCTACCCGACGTTTCAGAAGTACACCTACTATTCACGCACAGCGCATCGGGATACCCCGGTCAACGTGCTGCTGCCGACGGATTACGATGAGCAGCGTACTTATCCCGTCCTGTACATTCTCCACGGCTACTGGGACACGCAGGACTGGATGGCGCGCGATGCAGTCGGACTGAATGTCATGCTGGGCAATCTCTGGGCATCCGGCGAGGCAGAAGAAATGATCGTCGTTCTCCCCTACATCTTCTGTGACCAGGAGCTTCGTTCCTGCACAGGCATGAACCTGCGCAATTCGCTTTGCTATGACAATTTCGTCAACGACTTAACGGCAGATTTGATGCCCTTTATCCAGCAGAATTTTGCCGCTGCGACGGGGCGCGAGCAGACCGCTATTACTGGCTTTTCCATGGGCGGGCGTGAGTCTCTGTTCATTGCCCTGACGCATCCAGAGTTGTTCGCGTGGGTAGGTGCAGTCGCACCAGCCCCCGGTTTGACACCGATTCCCGGCTCTGCTGATCATCCGGGGCAGCTTCAGGAATCGGAGCTGACCTTCGGAGAAACAAAGCCGGAGCTGCTGCTCATCAGCGCTTCCCGCGCTGACGGTGTTGTTACGTCCGCACCTTCGGGCTATCGACAAGTTCTTCAGCTCAATGGTGAAGAGCTCGTTTGGCATCAGCTGACAAATACACAGCATGACCATACCAGCGTCAAGCCGCACTTGTACAACTTCTGTCGAATGATTTTCCGCCGCGAATGACACGTTCCGTCGTAAAAACACCAGCAGTACAGTCATTCGCTTGCAATCAGCCGCATTTCGTCCTATAATAAAGGCGAAATCCACCAAAAGGAGTGTATGAGCAATGAGCAAGCAGAACATCGACTGGAGCAATCTCGGCTTCGGCTATATCAAGACGGATTATCGCTACGTTTGCCGCTACAAGGATGGTCAGTGGGACGAAGGCGGGCTGGAAACCGACGCAAACATCACCCTGAATGAGTGCGCCTGCGTCTTCCAGTATTGCCAGGCGTGCTTTGAGGGCATGAAGGCGTATTATACCAAGGACGGGCATATCGTTTGCTTCCGCCCGGACATGAACGCCAAGCGCATGGCGGACAGCGCCGCGCGGCTGGAAATGCCGCCCTTCCCGGTGGACAAGTTTGTGGACGCGGTGAAGCAGGTCGTCGCGGCGAATGCGGATTTTGTGCCGCCGTATGGCACGGGCGCGAGCCTGTACATCCGTCCGTTCATGATTGGCACGAACAGCGTCATCGGCGTGAAGCCCGCGACGGAGTTTGAATTCCGCATTTTCTGCACGCCTGTCGGCCCGTACTTCAAGGGCGGCGCAAAGCCGATTGCCATCAAGGTGAGCGATTACGACCGCGCAGCCCCGCACGGCACGGGCAACATCAAGGCGGGTCTGAACTACGCCATGAGCCTCCACGCAATTATGGAAGCGCACCGCGAAGGCTTCGCGGAGAACATGTATCTTGACGCGGCAACCCGCACGAAGGTGGAGGAAACCGGCGGCGCGAACTTCATTTTCGTCACCAAGGACGGCAAGCTGGTCACGCCCAAGAGCGACTCCATCCTGCCCTCCGTCACCCGCCGCAGCCTGCTCGTCGTGGCGGAAAAGTACCTGCATATGCCGGTGGAAGAGCGCGAGGTGTACTTCTCGGAAGTGCCTGATTTCGCGGAATGCGGCCTGTGCGGCACGGCGGCGGTCATCAGCCCGGTCGGTCTGATTAACGACCACGGCAAGGAGATTCGCATCCCCTCCGGCATGGACGAAATGGGTCCCGTGCTGACGAAGCTGTACACGACCCTGCGCGGCATCCAGCAGTGCGAAATCGAAGCGCCCGAAGGATGGATTCTCAAGATTCAGTAACGGAAAACTGCGCAAAGGCACAATAGTTCGCGCAGCAAAATCCGAAAAAAGTATCAAAACAGCCTGTGGACGAATTCCGCAGGCTGTTTTTGATTGCAATCAGAACAAGTCCAGCATGTTATCCAGATAGATTTCCTCCCGCACTTTCAGCTGGCATTCCGGCTTCGTCAGGTAGTACAGCAGAAATTCCAGCACCAGCGCGCTGCCTAACTCGCGCCCCTCAATCTTGAAGTTCTCAAAGCCCATCGGCAGGTACGTCTGCTGAATATCCTCCACCCCGATAAAGCCCGGATTTTCCATCGCCTTGGTGAATCGGTAGCCGCCCTGCGCGTCCGGTGCGTGGCAGCGGTGCTCGTCGCCGCCCTCGCCGAGGTTCTTCCGGCTGACGGCTTCGTAGCACGCGCGGCGGTCGCGGCAGCCGAAATAGCAGCACTCGTTGCAGAGGAACTCCACCTTGTCCTTTTGACCCTGCGGCAGGGCATTCAGCTTCTCCAGCGCGTGATTCAGGCGGAAATCCGGCACAACATAGCGGAATTCCGCTCGTTCCAGTTCCGTCTGCAAGTCGGGAAACGATGTCAGCACCTTCGTCGTTGAGGACACGAAATACAAGTTCGGATACGTTTTCTGCAAATAGCGCAGGAGCAAATCCGAATGGAGAATCACGCCGCCATTCCCGCCGTCGTTCAGCATCTGGCAGAGCGCATTGCAGCGCGCATCACGCAGATGCTCCGCGCGCAGGAGGGAGTTGCTGAACGTCAGGCGCGGCGAAATGCCGTAATCACGCATCAGCGCCAGCACATCCCGCGCGCTCGCCTCCCCCGACCCGACGCGCCCGCCGCCCCACAGGCAATCCGCCGGTGCGCCGTAAATCGAGCCGATGTCGCACCAATCATAGAAATATTCCGGATGGTTTCGGTAGAGCGGCAAAAATCGACAATACAGCTCATAAAACTCGAACAGGCCGGGCAGGTGATAGTGGGCGATTGTCATGCCTGCTGCCCTTCTTCCGCCGTCAGCAGCCAGTCTTTGCCCTGCCAATGCACTTGCATCTGCACCTTCTTCCATCCCTCCGGCAGACGCGGATGCAGCGTCGGCTTGCCGTCCTCGAAGCGCAGACCCAAGAAGCCATAGAGCAGCACCATATACGCGCCGCCCGCTGCCGCCGGGTGCGTGCCGCCAATGTACACCAGCCCCGCCCACTGCTTGCCGCCGCCGACAATATCCGCCTCGGCGGATTTCAGGAACAGCGGATACGCTGCCGCCGGACGCCCGATTGCGCACGCGCACAGGGCATACATGCACGCGGACAGACTGCTGCCATGCTCGGTTCGCGGCTCATAGTAGTCATAGTTCGCGGCGATGATGTCCGCCGGGTACTGCCCCAGCATGTACAGCAGGGCAATCACGTCCGCCTGCTTGATGACCTGCGTCTGCGCCGCCACGCCATACGCGCCGCCCCAGTATTCGCGCGGGTCAATCAGGCGGCTGCGCACCTCCGGCACGAGCACGTTTTCCAACTTGAAGTAACCGTCGAACTGCTCAATCAGCCCGGTTTTCGGGTCAGGCGCTTGATGCTTCAAGTGCTTCGAGGCATCCGCAAAGTGCATCAGTTCCGCTTCGTCCGTCTCCGGCAGGTACTTCCGGCAGACCTCCACCGCGTAATTCAGCGTCATCCGCGCCATTTCGTTGGTGTAGGCGTTGTTCTTCACATGCTCGTGGTACTCGTCCGGGCCCATCACATCCAGCAAATCATAGGTGTCGCTGAGGATGCGCTTGGAAATCAGGCTCATATAGAACCTTGCGCATTCCAGCACGACGCGCGCGCCGCCGCTTTGCAGCAGCGAATCATCCCCCGTGTACTGCGTATATTTCCGCAGTCCGTACACGACGGCAGCGCTGATGTGCACCTGCGTATCGCGGAAGAACGTGCGCATCGGTCGGCCCGTGAACACGTCGGTGACGTTGTAGTCCGTGCAAGCGTCCTTGCCGCCCTCGACACTCTCCCACGCATAGAACGCGCCCGCATAGCCGTAGGATTTCGCCTTGTCCAGCGCGCCCGGCAGTGTCTGCACGCGGTATTCCAGGCAGTGCCGCGCCACCTCCGGCATACACGCCAGATAGAAATCCAGCATGAACATCTCCGTATCCCAGAAAATCGCGCCCTTATACGTCTGCCCGGACAGCCCGCGCGCCGCCACCGACAGCGCCGCCCGATGCCGCGGCGCGATGCTCATCAGGTGGTACATCGAATAATTGACCGCGAACTCCGCGCGCTCGTCGCCTTCAATCGTCACCCGCGCTTTCTGCCAGAGCGCCGCCCACGCCGTCCGCTGTTCTTCGCGCAAAGCATCATACGCCGGGGCATTTTCTGCCGCTTCCATGGCGGATGCTTCCGGTTCGTCGCCGTCGCTGGTGGTGTACACCGCGGCGACCTCATCCAGCTGCCACGGCTGACCCGCCCGAAGCGCGATTTGCGCCGTCCGAACGCCGCCGTGCGTGATTTCGCCGTCCGTGCAGCTGCACCGAAGCGCCGTGCAGACGCGCTGATGGTCATCCGTTTCGCCGGTCAGGGCGACGATGCCGTCCGCTTCTGTCAGCGTCAGCGCCTCGTAATGCGGGCCGTGGATGTCCCAGACGTTTTCATCCACGCCGAACGCAATGGTGACGACGCTGTCATGTGTCGCCGTGATGGTCACGCGCTGTGCGAGCAAATGCACCCGCTCCATCGCGCAGAACCGTTCCTGCCGGATGGTGATTTCGCCCGCATCCGCCTTGAACGTGCTTTCGCGGGTGAACACACCGTCGGCAATATCGAGCGCGAGGCGGTGCGATGTAAGCCGATCGGCATTTTCCGGCAGCGACACGCCTTTCACGGCGACATACAGCGGATTCGGGGCATTCAGCGGCTCTTCCCAGCCTTGCCCTTTTTGGTGGTGGATGCCCGCGAGGTTGACGGCGGTCATCTGCTGTACGCCCGCTTCGCCAATCGTCCCGCGAACGCCCATATACCCATTGCCCGTCAGGAAGCGGTTGCCGTTATCCGCGTCCTGTGCCGAGTCAAACCCCGTTCGCTCAATCACCGTATTCATCCGTGTATTCCTCCTCATGTTCAAAACTTCCCCCCATGTGGTATTCATGGAGGGAAATTCGCGGCTGCACTGCGCTTTTCCTGCTACGGATTGCAGGTTTTCGGGTGCGGAAATTTCGGTTCTATGCATTTACCCTACATACTCCAGCAAATCCGACAATTTTCCCAGATGATACGTTGCGCGCGCATCCTCCTTGGCGTCCCCCATGGCGGCGCAGGCAAACCCACCCGCTTTCGCGGCTTCCACCCCTGCATGGGCATCCTCCACCACCACGCACTGCTCCGGCTTCAAGCCCAGCATCTCCGCTGCCTTCAAAAACACCTCCGGGTTCGGCTTCGAGTGCGTGATGCAGTTTCCATCTGCCACCGCGTCGAAAAAACCATCCAGCCCCATCCGCTCCAGAATGAACGGCGTGTTCTTGCTCGACGAGCCAATCGCCAGCTTCAAGCCGCATGCGCGCAGGGTGTCCAGCGTGCGCTTCACGTCGCCGGACAAATCAGCGGGCGACATTTGGTTCAGCAACTGCCGATAGCGCGTGTTTTTCTCCTCCGCCATCGCGTTTTTCTCATCCTGCGAGTACGCCTTGTCGCTTTTTTCGAGGATGATGTTCAGGCTGTCCATGCGGCTGACCCCGCGCAAAAGGCCGTTGCGTTCGCGATCAAAGGGGATGCCAAGCCGATCCGCAAGCGCCTTCCACGCGCGGTAGTGGTACTCGTCGGTCGAGCAGAGAACGCCATCCAAATCGAAGATAATGCCTTGATATTGCATCGTGATTTTCTCCTATCAGTAAACGCAAATTTCCGCTGCCTGCGCGCCGTCGGTGCGGGAGGCGGAATTCATTGTGAACACAACCTTGACAAAACTGGCTTCCACACTATCGAAATCAATGCGGATGCGATTGCCCGTCGCAGGGTCGAATTGGTACTGCGTGGCGGGTGCGACTTCGGTAAAGTTCTCGCCGTCTTGGCTGACGAGAACGGCGATTTTCTGAATGCGCGCCTCCCAGATGGCGGATTGATTCAGGCAGACCGCGACGGTCGAGATGGTATGCGTCTCGCCCAGCACGATGAGCATTTCCGCCGGGAATCCTTTGCTTTCCCAGTAGGTATCGGTTTTGCCGTCGTTGACGTTTCGGCTGACGTACACGTCGGTATGCGCGCCGGAAATGACTTCCTTATTGAGCGCGAAATTCTCCGTTTCGGGGAGGGCGATGTACTGGTCAGCGGGGTCAGGGAAGCACGCCGGGCGCTCCGCCTTGGTCTGGTCGGGCGCGGGGACAACGGTCACGATGGTGGGAATTTCTTCTTCCGCCTGCGTCAGAAGGGGCAGGCACGCCAGCGACAGGGTGAGCATGGCGGATACGACAGAACGCATTTTCATGAGCGAAATTTCCTTTCTATAATGATGGTAGATGTGGTGATGCGGGTGGTCGGTCGCGCCCATTTGGCGCGACAATGTGCAAGTGGTCGAAAGAGCAAGTTGGGGGCGCGTCTGAGGACGCGCGAAATTACAACCGCTGCGCTGAAAGCGCTTCGCTGTTCAGCGCTCGTGTGGCAGAATTGCGTGCTTTTCCATTACTGGTTGCACGACAAACTGTTGGGGCGTTGCCCCAAACCCTACCAGAGGCGCTGCCTCTGGACTCCGCAAGGGGGATCCCCCCTTGACCCCTTCGCGCGATTGAGTTGGTCTCACTCCCTTAATTCTTCCGCGTGTTTATCCTCTTTGGGCTTACTCTACAACAATTCCTTCACAATAATCATCATATCGCAGCTTCATCTGCTTCAAATTCGTCATCTTCTCCCCCAGAATCGTCACATTCCGCAAGGTCACATTCGTAATCCGATTATCCTCCCCATACCCCGACAATCTCGACGCCGGCACTTTCCCATCCAGCGTCCGCAGCACCGTCAGGCCATCAATCAGCACATCATCAATCGACCCAAACTCATCCTTGACCGTCGACCACGCCGAATTTTGCAGCGTCATCTCAATCAATTCCTTATTATTGCCATTATCGCCCTGCATGAAGGCGTTTTCGACGACGATGTTGCGGTAGACGATGGCGTGCACATACGCATCGTCGCTGTTATGGATGCTGATAACGGGCTTGTGGAAGTTGTACAGCACGGTGATGTTCTCAAACAGCACATCGCTGATTTCGGGGTCAAGCGTCCAGCCCTTGTCGGTTTCGTAGCCGATTTCCATGGACTGGGCGAGGTCAGTCCACACCTGCATGTTGCGGAAGGTGATGCCCTTGGTGGAGCCGGAGTAGTTCTTGATGACGAGGCTGTCATCCCATGTGCGGGCGAAGCTGTTCGTCACGGTGTGGTCGGTGCAGGACTGGAAGGTGAAGCCGTCGCCATTTTGACGACCGGAAATGACCTTGACGTTGTTGATTTCCACATGCTTGGAGGAGTAAGAATTGACGTTCCAGCAGTTGGAATTGGCGACGATAATGCCGTCGATGGTGACATTCTTCGCGTGATTGAGATCAATCGGGACGCGCGCATACGAGCCGGGCTGATTCCACGCATCGTAGTCGCTGCCGTCGATGATGCCGCGTCCGCAGATGCGGACGTTCTTGGCGTTATTGACGGAGATAATGGAATGCAGCACCGCGCCGCCGGAGATGTAGAGTGTCTGCCCGTCTTCCAGCACGATGGCGTCCATGACCCACTCGCCGGAGGGAATATAGTAGACGTTCGGGTCGTCGGGATCAGGGACATCCGTTTCCAATGGATTGGCGAAGATGTGCAGCGCCTTGTTGACGTTATCGTTGAAGACAACGGTGTACTGCCCCGGCTCCGTAATCATGAAGGAAACTTTGCCGTCCTTGACTTCGGGCGTAATCCCCCACGACTGCGGAATGACGGCGGCGCTCACCACTTTGTCCGGCAGACCGGGCATTTCAACCTCGATGCGCACTTTGCCCTCGAAGTCGAAATAGGTCATAGGCGTGGTCGTCGGCTGGGTGTTGGCGTTCCAGATGTGTTCGTGGTTGACCATCACGTCATAGACGAACAGGTCGTTGCCGTTCGCGGTAACTTTCGCCGTCGCGGAGGTCGTCATCGTCTTCGGGCCTTCGTAGAGGGTCAGCAGCGTCGGATTCTCTTCGGCAGTCGCGGGCATCATCCACGCGGTCAGCAGAAGCATCAGCGCAAGCATCAGGATGGGGGTGGTTCTCTTCATCGTTCATGTCCTCCTTGTTCGCCACGGCGTTTCCAGTGTGTGGAAATTGTCCGCATTTGGTTAAGCGCTAAACCCATGCCATGATTATAGCAGGAAATTTGGAAATGTGCAATGTGCCTGAAGATAAAAATTTTCAGAAAAAGCCTCTTTTCCCCTCTTGACATGTGGCAAATGGTATGTTATAATCATGTCAACGATAGGTTGAGCGTTAAACCTATCCACCCGTCAACATCATAAAGGAGGTATCCCCATGAAGAAGTTCCTTGCTTTCCTGCTTTCCCTGACGATGGTGTTCGCGATGGCAGCTGTTGCGTTTGCTGAAGGCGAAACCTACCTGTGGGACAACTTTGACGACCGTGACCCGAATGCCAAGCCTGAGCTTGCGCCCAACGGCGTGCACCTCTGGTGGGACAACTGGGCGAACCTGCGCGCAAAGAATGAGGACGGCGCGTTGAAGCTCGACATGCGCCCCAAGGCGTATGACCCGGAAGATTACGACAGCGAAGACGACTACTACGCCCATGCCGCCGACTGGATGGCGAACTGGGGCGAAGCCGTTGACATGTGGGGTCTGGACGGCGTCTCCTACTGCAAATACCTGACCATCCGCATCAAGGGCGCGGAAGGCGGCGAAGAGAACAAGCTGATCATGGACTGGCATCCGGAAGACGCCAAGTTCTACGCGGCGCGCTTCTCTGACCTTGTGCTGGCGGACGGCACGCACCCGGTCATCACCACCGAATGGCAGGATCTCGTCATCGACCTTGAAGCGTCCGGCTTCCCGGGCATGACCAACGCCCTGCACATCCGCGCGTTCGCCAAGTGCGTCATCTACCTGGACGAAATCACCTTCTCTGAAGCCGTTGCGCCCATCGACGCTACCAGCTCCGAAACCATTCAGGCTGGTCTGACCGCGCCGGAAACCGGCAAGCCCGGCGACCTGCCGATTAAGGACTATCTGGCTGAACTGGAATAATTCCAAAACGTTCAAAAAGGGGGGACAGTTTCGGCTGTCTCCCCCTTCTTTTACGGATTTTTTTCCAGAAACCGCTTGCGAACAACTTCAAAGACTGGTATACTTTTTATGATGCGCACGGACTTTGCGGACTTCGTCCGTTCTCTTTGATCCGCGCAGATCACCACGCCTAAAACACTGCATGAAATATGGAGCATCGCATGGTCACACTCAAAGACATTGCCGCCGAAGCAGGCGTAAGCATTACAACCGTTTCCAACGTGGTGCATAACCGCAAAAGCCGCGTTTCCGAAAAGAAGGTTGCAAAAATCTGGGAGATTATCGAGCGCGAACACTACGTTCCCAGCATGTCCGCGCGCTCGCTGGCGAACGACCAGTCCGCCATCATCGCCATGGTCACTTACATCACGCCGCGCACCACCGGCAGCACCGTCAGCGACCCCTTCATGAGCAGCGTCGCCGCCAGCGTCGAGCAGCGCACCCGCGAAGCCGGCTACTACCTGATGCTGCGCTCCGCCGAAAGCGTCGCCGCGCTGGAGGGGCTGATTCACAGCTGGCGGCTCTCCGGGCTGATTATGACGGGGCTGTTTCAAGATTCATTCTTCGATGCCGTAGCAAAGCTGGGCATTCCCGTCGTCCTCATCGACAGCTATGTGGACGACCCGAACATCTGCTGCGTCGGCTTGGAGGATGAAAAAGGCGGTTACCTTGCCACGAAGCACCTGCTGGAGAACGGCCACCGCGTGATTGCGTTCGCGTCGCCGCCGATTTCCCCCGCAGGCGTTATCGAACTGCGCCTGCAGGGCTATCGCCGCGCCTTGGCAGAATACGGCGTGCCGTACGACCCGGCGCTTGTCTTTACGCAGGAAATTTCCGTGCAGGAGGGCAAGAAGCTGGGGCATCAACTCAGCACACGTCCCGAAATCACGGGGATTTTCGCCTCGGCGGATATTCTGGCGGCGGGCATCATGTCCGGGCTGCATGAGTGCGGGGTAAGTGTGCCGCGCGATAAGTCGATTGTGGGCTTTGATGATCATTATATTTCGCAGCTGGCGATTCCGGGGCTGACGACGATTCATCAGGATTCGGAGAAGAAAGGCACTTTGGCGACGGAGATGATTTTGGCACAGCTGCGGAAGGAAGAGATTGCGCAGAAGAAGGTTATTTTGCCGGTGCACCTTGTGGAAAGGGGCAGCGTGAGGAATATCAAGGGATAAGGAAAAAGAGGATAAAACCGGATCTTTCCTTCTTTGTCGATTCCGTGATGAACCAATTCGAAAATAGTATCATACAAAATCATCGGCACAGCGCCAAATGAAAACTTGGTGCTGTGCCGATGCTGTTTAAAAGGGCGCATGCAGGTTCAGAAATGGCAAGTTATCAGGCAACGTCCTGCATTCGTCATAGCAAAGTCTTCCTTCGCTCCACCGTTCAGAGGCGCTGCCCTTTATCCCAGCGTGATGCTGACCGCGCCATCCGGGCTGACATTCAATTTCATGCACAGCAAGTATCGCTTGTAAAACGCTTCCTTCTCCTTGTCCGTCATCATAATCCACGAGTTTTGCAGCGCCGTCTCCATCATCTCGCGAACGTTGAATGGTTTCGCGCTTTCTCCCGCCAGCTGCTGATTGATTTGCTCCTGAATTGCATTGATCAGCGTACTGGTTTTGATGTTGTACGACGCCGCCGTACAGAAGTCGTCAATGAAGCAGAACGGGATTTCATGCCGCGCCAAGGTGTCCATGATGGCCATGCCCGTTTTTCCCTTCTCCAGCATAACAAGGAAGCGGACGCTGTCCAGCTGGCGAATCATCGCCCAGTAGTCGCTGTCCGACGAAACAAGGATGACCGCATCCACGCCGGAGGTATACACTTCGCGGCTTGTCCGCACCGCCAGCGCCATATCACACTGCGATTTGTTCTGGTTCAGCCGCTCGACCTTAATATGTTCCAGCTCAAGGTTCGCTTTTTCATCCACCGCCGTAGAGAGCGTGCGGTCAACCAGCGTTTTCCATTGTGCCGTTGTATACTCGCTGTCAAACAGAATCACCTTGGATATTTTTCCCAGCTGCTCAGTCGGGAGGCTGCTCAGCGCCGCCGCGAGCTTCACGGCATCCGAATTTTCGCAGTCCACCGCAATCAGGCATTTTTTGCACTGCCCCAGCAGCCTGCCCAGATTGCGCATCGTGTGGTTGCCCGCATCACGCACCAGCGACAGGTTTTCAAAGCGGTCTTCGTGGCGTTCATAGAGAATCGTTACGAATTTTTCATCATTATAGAGGATGTTGCCCTTGCTCTCCGGGCTTGTAGCAACGGCATCCCAGTTAATCCAGCAGTGGAACGGGTAGCGGCGGGTATCGCTTTTATAGTATTCCCCTGCTTTTTTGATACCATCTTTTTTCGTCCCGTTCGGCATCAGGAAAATGGGTTTCACATAGTCCCACTTCACCCATTCCGGGAAAAAGCGCGCCACTTGATTGATTCGGTTGCTGATTTCACAGTTGATGCTGATAATGTATTCGTCAATATCCGGCTTTGCTTTGTAAAGTCTGACGCCGTCCTGTTCCAGCTGCGCCACCGCTTCTGATGGAATGAGATTCGGCACGCTGCCGATATTACGGAAACTCATGCGAAATTCACTCACAATGGCTGGATAATTGCGTTCCATCGCCGTGCGAATGCGGCACAGATTGCGAATAATGCGCGCCTCTTTGTGCGCATCCAGCTCTTCGTAGCTTTTCAGCAGAAATGGCCTTGCATTTTCTTCGCCAAAGTTTTCTTTGTCGATGCCAATGAGGTACGCCATCGGCGACACCAGCGTGTACGTTGAATTCTGGAACTCATTGTAGATGATTTTTTTGTCAAGTGCCGATGGCTTTTGCTGATTTTCCGGATTTTCATCGTCTTGTGCAAGCTCTTTGACGAGTTTTGATAAATCAGCGAGATTATTGGAGGTGATTGTTTTACGCGCTTTCGGCTGGGTTTTCGTTTTCTTTGCCATGTGGAAGACTCCTTTTCTGTATTTTTTTGTTCATTTCCATCATACCATTTTGGCGGCAGCATTGCAAGGGCAGCAGCGCACAAATATATTCCTGCTTTGCGCATTGTTTTTCCAGGAAGTGTTTGACAAAAAACGCTCTATAGTTTTATTTTTCTTGACAGCCGGTTATTATGATGCTATACTATTATTAACATTTGATACACACAATTGATTATATCGGGAGGGTTTTCTGTATGGAATACGTCACCCACCTCCGCGAGGACGGCAGCTATCAGCCACTCAAGGAGCATTTGGAAGGCACAGCGACGCGTTCTGCGAAATTCGCCGCTTCTTTTGGAGCGAGTTCTCACGCCGAAAGAACAGCCTTGCTGCACGATATCGGCAAGTACAGCCCCAACGGGCAGCGCCGCCAGCGTGACCCGGAACACACTGCCAAGGTGGACCACAGCACGGCAGGTGCGAAGGCGGCGGCAGATTTGGACGATATGCACGCGGCGTTTGCCATTGCGGGGCATCACGGCGGTCTGCCCGACTTGGGAACCCGTTCCAGCCTCGATGATGGCACATTGTGCGCACGGCTGAACAAAAAGCTGACCGGCGGCGATGATCCATCGGCGTGGCGCAGTGAGATTTCTTTGCCAACAGGCGTTCAGCCCACACCGCCGTGGCTTCCGCGGAATGATGTGCGCCTGACTGCCATGTACATCCGGATGCTGTTCTCCTGTCTGGTGGATGCTGATTTTCTGGACACGGAGCGCGCGCTCAGCAAGGAAGAAAAGCCGCGCGGCATCGGCGATTCCATGCCCGCGCTGCTGGAAAAGCTGCAAGCGCACGTTGCCAAATGGCTGGAAGAGCCCAAGTCCGACCTCTGCGCGCTGCGCAACGAGGTGCTGCGGCGCTGCCTGCGCGGCAGCGAAGATCCGCAGGGCTTGTACAGCCTGACCGTCCCCACGGGCGGCGGCAAAACGGTTTCGTCGCTTGCCTTTGCGCTCAGCCACGCGGTGAAGCATGACATGAAGCGCATCATCTACGTCATCCCCTACACCAGCATCATCGACCAGAACGCGAAAGTCTTTCGGGAGATTCTGGGCGATGAGAACGTGGTGGAGCATCACAGTCAGGTGGATTTGCCCGATACGGATGCCGAAACGCCCGATGCCCTCCGCAAGCGCCTTGCCTGCGAAAACTGGGATGCCCCCGTCATCGTCACGACCGCCGTGCAGTTCTTTGAATCCTTCTACGCCGCCAAACCCGGCCGCTGCCGTAAACTCCACAACGTCGCCAACAGCGTGGTGATTTTCGACGAGGCGCAGACGCTGCCGATTTCGCTGATGCGCCCCTGCGTCTCGGTAATCGACCAGCTGGTGCAGCATTACGGCGTCACCGCCGTTCTCTGTACCGCGACGCAGCCCGAATTGCTGTCCATTTTCAGCGGCTTCACCGCGGGCACCCGCATTCAAGAGCTTGTCCCCGACCCGGATGCGCTGTTCAGCAGCCTTCGCCGCGTCACCTTCCAGCAGGACGGGACGCTTTCGGACGAGGAATTAGCCGCGCGGATTCGTCAGGAAAATGCCGTGCTGTGCATCGTCAATTCCCGCAAACAGGCGCGCAGCCTGTACGAAGCCCTGCCGGAAGAGGGGCGTTTCCACCTCTCCACGCTGATGAACGCCATCGACCGTGAACGCACCATTGCCACCATTCGCGAACGCTTAGACAAGAAGCAGTGCTGCCGCGTCATCTCCACCAGCCTGATTGAAGCGGGCGTTGACGTGGATTTTCCGACCGTATACCGCGAATTAGCCGGACTGGACAGCATTCTGCAAGCCGCCGGACGCTGCAATCGCGAGGGAAAGGAAGCGGCGCAGGACAGCATCGTCCACATCTACCAGACCGAACACGCGGTTCCACCCATCATGCGCCCAAACATTGAAAGCTGCCGCACAGTGCTGCGCCTGTATGCGGAGGACATCGGCAGCCGCAAAGCCATCCACGCGTATTTTTGCGATTTGCTTTTCAAGCGCGGCGAAAATCAGCAGCGTTCACGACCCGTTTCGTCCGAAAATGATTTACTGGATACCAGCAAAACGCTGTCATCCGAAGCAAGATTTGCTTTCCGCGAAACCGCCGAGCATTTCCGCTTTATCGACACAGATACAGTGACGGTGTACATTCCGACACCTGAAAACAGCGAGGACATCAAAGCCCTGCGTGATGGGCACTATTCGCGTGAGCTTTTCCGCCGCCTGGGGCGCTGCGGCGTGAGTATCTACCGCCGCGAGTATCAGGCGTTGTGCAGCATCGGCGGTGTCACGGAAATTGCCGATGCGCACTGCGGCATTCTAAGCGACATCAAATTGTACACGCCGGAATGCGGCTTGCAGGTCAGCTGCACAAGCGGGCTGGCGCTGTTCTCCTGATAGATGTAAAGAAACGGGCGGCAAGCATTGCGCTCACCGCCCGCCCCGTTAGACGATTGTCTAGCTTAGTATTTCAACCCACAGATAGAAGCAGCGAATTGCCCGCCGTTTCCATCCGACTTTGGCATTTTATCATCTTTTCGCTGGCGTGTCAAACCATGATTGATAGTTCTGTTCAATCTCAAAGTTATTTTCTATTTTAGTGAATTTTCTTCTTGACATATACGCTGTGCCGTGCTATACTGTTCTTGTCAACCGAAAGGAAGTGAGTTGCTGACGATACACCCATTCGTCCCCTTGCGAACTGTCACTTGCCCACATCGGCAAGTGTTGATTGAGAAGTAAGAATGAGGAGGTGAACCAATGTCCATCAAAATGGAGGTGTGGGGCGAGTACGCTTGCTTCACCCGGCCTGAAATGAAGGTTGAGCGTGTCAGCTATGACGTTCCCACGCCCAGCGCCGCCCGCGGAATGGTAGAAAGTGTATACTACCATCCAGGCCTAAAATGGCATGTGGATAAAATCTACGTCTGCAAGCCCATCCGCTTCACGAACATTCTCCGCAACGAAGTGGCATCTAAGATTTCCGCCAGCAACGTGCTGACCGAAGCCAACGGCAAGAAGCGCTCCTACATCGACCGAAACGCCGATATTCAGCAGCGCGCTACCACCATGCTGCGAAACGTGCACTACGTCATTGAAGCTCACTTCGAGATGACCGACAAAGCCAATCCGTCGGACAATCCCGGCAAGTTTCAGGACATCGTGAAGCGGCGTCTTCGCAGCGGTCAAGCGTACATGCAGCCGTATCTTGGCTGTCGAGAATGTACGGCGCATTTCCGGCTCTGGGAGGGCGGCGACATCCCCACCATCGACGAAACGCGGGATTTGGGCTATATGATTTTTGATATGGACTATTCTGATTTGGAAAACATCCAGCCGATGTTCTTCCGGGCGCAGATGGTGCATGGCGTGATTGACTTGACAGACTGTGAGGTGGTGAAATGATTCTGCAATCGCTCGTGCGGTGCTACGATTCGCTCGCCGCACAGGGCACGTTGAAGCGTCCCGGCTGGTCCGCCGTCAAGGTGCAGTGGGGCTTGCGTCTGACTGCCGACGGGCAGGTGTCGTCGGTGGAAATGCTCGGCGCAGCAAACGATAAGGGCAAGCTGCTTCCCCGCATGATGTTCCTGCCCACGCCTGTCAAGCGCACCAGCGGCAAGGCCGCCAGCTTCCTCTGCGACAACGCCAAGTATCTGCTGGGCATCACCAGTGAAATGCGCAGCAGCGAACACACGCCGTCGGACAGCAAAGCCATCAAGGATGCAGGCACCTGCTTCCGCATCAGCGCCCAGCGGCATCGCGAGCTGCTGGACGGCGTATCCTGCCCGATGGCGCAGGCGATTCTCCGCTTTTTTGACACTTGGCAGCCTGAAAAGGCAGCACAGTCCCCTGCCCTGCTGGAACATTTCGACGACCTGTGCAAGGGCGGCAATCTCGTTTTCTGCATGATGGACGCATCTGGCGAAGCCACAATGGCGCAGGATGTGCCGGAGATTCACGCGGCTTGGGATGAAGCTGCCTCCAGCAGTGTGGAGGATGATATCACGCGAGGACGCTGTCTGGTCACGGGCGAATTGGATACAATTGCTCGCTTGCACCCTGCCATCAAAGGGGTAGATGGCGCGCAGTCTTCTGGTGCATTACTTGTTTCCTTCAACAAAGGTAAAAATGCTTTCGAATCCTACGGACGAGAGGATGCGCAGGGCTTGAACGCCCCCGTCGGGAATCACGCCGCCTTTGCCTACGGCGAAGCCCTCAATTACATGCTGCGCGAGAAGAATTACCACAGTCTGCTGGGATCTGCCACCCTCGTTTACTGGGCAGAAACGGCGCAATCCGCTTACAGCGACTGCTTTGCCGCTCTGCTGGGGACTAACGAAGACATGACGCAGAATACGCTGGACGGCATCATGAAAGCCATCCGCCTTGGGCATGGTCTTCAGTGGGAGAATATTCCGCTGGATTCCCGTACCCCCTTCTACATTCTGGGGCTGTCGCCGAATGCGTCCCGTCTGTCGGTTCGTTTCTTCCTGCAAGGGACGTTCGGCGATTTTGCCGCGAATTTGGCGCGTCATCAGGAGCGGCTGAACATCATTCGCCCTTCCTATGACACGCGGGAAACACTTTCCGCCTATTCGCTGCTCAAGGAAATAGCGAATTCCAAGAGCAGGGACAAGCTGCCGCCGTCGCATCTGGTGGGCGATTTGCTCCGCGCCATTCTCGGCGATACGCCTTACCCTGTTTCATTGCTGACGCAAACAGAGCTGCGCATCCATGCGGAGCACAGTGTCAGCCGCGGCAAGGCGGCAATTCTCAAAGCATGGCTGCTGAAAAACGGCAGCAATCCACAGTACAAGGAGGTCATCGACGTGCAACTCAACGAACAGACGAATTACGCACCGTATGTGCTGGGTCGTCTCTTTGCGGTGCTGGAAAGCCTCCAGCAGAAGGCAAATCCCGGCATCAACGCTACCATCATGGATCGCTACTTCAACGCTGCCTGCGCAACGCCCAGCATCGTTTTCCCGACGCTGCTGAAGCTGGCGCAGAGTCACTTGAAAAAGCTTGATACCGGCTATTTCATCTATTACGACAAGCAGATGACGGAGCTGTGCGGGCGCTTGACTGACAGCTATCCCGCGCGTCTGAACCTGCAAGATCAGGGTATTTTCCAGCTGGGCTACTATCACCAGAAACAGAAGTTCTTCACAAAGAAGGAGGAAAACAGCAATGTCTGATGTGATTCGCAACCGCTATGATTTCGTGGTGCTGTTCGACGTGCAGAACGGCAATCCCAACGGCGACCCCGATGCCGGCAACATGCCCCGCACCGACCCGGAAACGGGTCTTGGGCTGGTGACGGACGTGTGCCTGAAGCGCAAGATTCGCGACTATGTGGCGACCGTCAAGGAGAGCGACCCGCATTACGGCATCTACATTCAAGATGGCGTTCCGCTGAATCGCTGCGACCGTGAAGGGCTGGAGGCCTGCGGCTACGGCGACATCAAGGAGGACGACCTCAAAAAAAAACTGAAGTCGAATGACCCGGAGATTGACCGCAAGCTGCGCGATTATATGTGCAGCCACTACTACGACATCCGGACGTTCGGCGCGGTGATGACGACGTTTGTCAAGGCATCGCTGAACTGCGGTCAGGTGCGCGGGCCGGTGCAGCTGGGCTTTGCCCGCAGCGTTGACCCCATTGTGCCGCAGGAAGTGACCATCACCCGCGTCGCCATCACGACAGAAAAGGACGCGGAGAAGAAGGGCACCGAAATGGGGCGCAAGTACATCGTCCCCTATGGGCTGTACCGCGCGGAAGGGTTCGTATCCGCAAATCTGGCGCGCAAGACCACGGGCTTCAGCGAAGAAGACCTCGCCCTGTTGTGGGATGCCATCCTCAACATGTTTGAAAACGACCACTCCGCCGCGCGCGGCATGATGGCAGTGCGCAAGCTCATCATCTTCCGCCATGAGAAGGAACTGGGCAACGCCCCCGCGTGGAAGCTGTTTGAACGCGTGCGTGTAGCGCGCAGGGCGGATGTAACGGTTCCGCGCAGCTTTGCGGACTACGAATGGACGGTGGATGACGCGAATCTGCCGGACGGCGTCACCTGCGAAGTGAAGGGGTGACGCAACAGGACACGACCCTCTCCGCCTTGCAGCATTACGCCTACTGCCGCCGCCAATGGGGATTGATTTTTCTGGAGCAGCAGTGGGCAGAAAATGCGCACACGGCGGAGGGGCAAGTGTTCCATCAAACGGCGCATCACGGCCCGGAAGCGGAATTGCGCGGCGATACGCTGATTCTGCGCGGACTGCGGCTGGAATCTGCCCGCCTGCACCTGCACGGCGTCAGCGACGTGGTGGAGTTCCACCGCAGTCCCGACGGTGTTGCGCTGCATGGGCGCGAAGGGCTGTGGCTGCCGTACCCGGTAGAATACAAAAAGGGATCGGACAAAACGCAGGAGGCCGACGAGGTGCAGCTGTGCGCACAGGCGCTCTGCTTGGAGGAGATGCTCTGCTGCGCCATCCCGGAGGGCAGCTTGTTTTATGGCGAACCCCGCCGTCGGACGCGGGTTGCGCTGGATGAATCCCTCCGTGCGCGGACGTTGTCGCTTCTGGTGGAACTGCTGGAGAATCAGGCGCGCGGACATACGCCATCCGTTCGGGCGCACAAGGGCTGCAATGCCTGCTCGCTCAAGGATGTATGCGTTCCGCGGCTCATCCGAACCGGCAGCGTCCGCGCCTACATGCACGCCCGTATTGCGGAGGATTCGCCATGAGAAAGATGCTGAATACGCTGTTCGTGACGACGGAAGACGCGTACTTGTCGCTGGAAAACGAGAATATCGTCGTCCATGTGGGCGAGGAAAAGCGCGCGCAGTATCCCCTGCTGATGCTGGAGGGCATTCTGACTTTCTCCTACAAAGGCGCAAGTCCAGCACTCATGGGTGCTTGCGCAGAGCGCGGTATTGGGCTGACGTTTCTGACACCGCGCGGGCGATTTTTAGCGCGCGTCTGCGGCAGCGAGCGCGGCAATGTTCTGCTGCGCCGCGAGCAGTATCGGCGCGCCGACAGCCTATCCGCCAGCTGCCTGATTGCACGGAATTTCATCTTCGGCAAGGTATACAATCAGCGCTGGGTGCTGGAGCGTACCATCCGCGACCACGCCTTGCGCGTGAATGTGCAAGCACTCAAGGATGTTTCCGCTGCGTTAGATGCCAAGCTGCCGCAAATTGAATCAGCGGTTGATTTAGATGTGCTGCGCGGGCTGGAAGGCGACGCATCCGCCGATTATTTTTCGGTATTCGACGAAATGATACTGACTCAAAAGGCGGATTTCTTGCTGAACGGCCGCAATCGCCGCCCGCCGCAGGACAACATGAACGCCCTGCTCTCCTTCGCCTATGTGCTGCTCGCCAACGACTGCGCTGCCGCGCTGGAAAGCGTAGGGCTGGATGCCTACGTCGGCTTCATGCACCGCGACCGTCCGGGGCGCACGTCGCTCGCTCTTGACCTGATGGAAGAACTGCGCGCCCCGATGGCAGATCGCCTCTGCATCACGCTGGTGAACAACCGTGTGCTGCAGGACAAGCACTTCGACCGGCAGGAAAGCGGCGCCGTCTTCCTGAACGATGCCGGGCGCAAGCAGTTCTTGACCGCGTGGCAAAACCGCAAACGCGAAGAAATCACCCACCCGTTCCTGAAAGAAAAAATCATGTGGGGGCTTGTTCCCTATGTACAGGCGCTGCTGCTTGCGCGCACCCTCCGCGGCGACACAGACGGTTATCCCCCATTCCTCTGGAAATAACCCGAAAGCGAGGCGTTCCCGATGCTGGTTCTAATCACCTACGATGTTTCCACCGTCGATGCAGACGGCAAACGCCGATTGCGGCAAGTGGCCAAGCGCTGCGTTGTCCACGGTCAGCGCGTGCAGAATTCCGTATTTGAGTGTTCTTTGGATGCCGCACAGTACAAGCTGCTTCAGGCGGAACTTCGGCAGCTGATTGACCCGGAAAAGGACAGTTTGCGCTTTTACAACCTCGGCAATCACTACGAAAGCCGGATTGAGCACATTGGCGTGAAGACGAGCTACGCCCCGGAAGGGCTGCTGATGCTGTAAGGGCGCGCCGCGCGAATCGCCCGTGCGAAGCGCAAGCCTCCAGCCTTTTGCAGGGAGGTTCGCACCGGATTTCGCGGTCTTTTCGGCAAAATTACCGCATTTTCGGCTAAGCTGATTCTCAAAAGGACTGTTTTGTGGTATACTTTTTGTGCAAAGCCTATGATTCTGATCGACAGAATTGTTACTTTGCGCAGTCGCTCCCCGTGCGGGGAGCGTGGATTGAAATTTCTTGTCGGGATAACAGGAATTAAGATGACCGTCGCTCCCCGTGCGGGGAGCGTGGATTGAAATATATCAGTGGGGCGCAGTCAGGCGGACGCGAGGTGGTCGCTCCCCGTGCGGGGAGCGTGGATTGAAATGCAAGAGCCGCCTGTGTTACACCGGTCGGCGGCTGTCGCTCCCCGTGCGGGGAGCGTGGATTGAAATGCACAGTGTGCTATACTATGCTTACAGGTTGAGCGTCGCTCCCCGTGCGGGGAGCGTGGATTGAAATAAGGCAAGACTTGGAGAATATTGGAATGGGAAAAGTCGCTCCCCGTGCGGGGAGCGTGGATTGAAATTTCCATTTCCTTTCCCCTCCTGTCAAGGTATTCAGTCGCTCCCCGTGCGGGGAGCGTGGATTGAAATTTCCAGCGTCAAGCCGCAAGCAAGGCGGCGCTGATGTCGCTCCCCGTGCGGGGAGCGTGGATTGAAATCGTTGCTGTTGATGATTGAGAGCTGGTTGGTAGTCGTCGCTCCCCGTGCGGGGAGCGTGGATTGAAATATGTGGTGGCGCGTGCACAGTTCCGCTACGGCGATCGTCGCTCCCCGTGCGGGGAGCGTGGATTGAAATGTCCGTCGCGTCCCCACCAACGCAACAAAGCGCGTCGCTCCCCGTGCGGGGAGCGTGGATTGAAATGCCCTGCCTTTTATGCGTCAATCGAAAACCAATGTCGCTCCCCGTGCGGGGAGCGTGGATTGAAATTGCGATAGCGGCATTGTTGTCCGCAGTCTCCGCCTTGTCGCTCCCCGTGCGGGGAGCGTGGATTGAAATAATCGTCAGCGCATCCGCCTCAAGTACACGCCCGTCGCTCCCCGTGCGGGGAGCGTGGATTGAAATGATGGGGTTGCTATCGTCGCCCTTGCGCAAGGCGTGTCGCTCCCCGTGCGGGGAGCGTGGATTGAAATCACTACCGCGCGCGTGGGCGCATCACGCCCGCGCGGTCGCTCCCCGTGCGGGGAGCGTGGATTGAAATCAGCTTGTCGAGCGTCTCTTGTAGCCGGTCGTTGTCGCTCCCCGTGCGGGGAGCGTGGATTGAAATGTTTTCCGCGACGCCCGGCGGGGGCGTTTCGGCGTCGCTCCCCGTGCGGGGAGCGTGGATTGAAATCTCCTGACAAAAATGTTTTGTGGTGTTGGCGGTTTGTCGCTCCCCGTGCGGGGAGCGTGGATTGAAATCCCTTGCGACGCACTCAACGGCGCGCCCGTTGATTGTCGCTCCCCGTGCGGGGAGCGTGGATTGAAATATGGGGGCTTCCTCCTTGTGGTGTTGGGGTGTTTGTCGCTCCCCGTGCGGGGAGCGTGGATTGAAATTGATTGTGCATATAATGTAGGAATCCGCCCGCCGCCGTCGCTCCCCGTGCGGGGAGCGTGGATTGAAATGCTGCGCTTGCCGCCGCGAACCGCGCCCGCGCCGCCGTCGCTCCCCGTGCGGGGAGCGTGGATTGAAATTACAAGAAGCAGGACATCGACCGCGCCTTTACGGTCGCTCCCCGTGCGGGGAGCGTGGATTGAAATACCCGCCTTAAGCTGGAGCGTGTCTACGACACTCGTCGCTCCCCGTGCGGGGAGCGTGGATTGAAATGGCATTTGCCGCTAACGCCGCTGAACCGACATTGTCGCTCCCCGTGCGGGGAGCGTGGATTGAAATGCTTTCCAGCATTTCTTGTGTCGTTGTTACACCGAGTCGCTCCCCGTGCGGGGAGCGTGGATTGAAATAAGAATTATCTGCATATCTACATCTGTTACCACGTCGCTCCCCGTGCGGGGAGCGTGGATTGAAATGAGTTCATAATGTTCATTGCGAGCGATTCCACCGGTCGCTCCCCGTGCGGGGAGCGTGGATTGAAATAAGTGGCTGACATTCATTTCCTGCAAAAATTTTGTCGCTCCCCGTGCGGGGAGCGTGGATTGAAATCGCATCTTTTTGAGTAGGAGTTTTAGTCGAATTTGTCGCTCCCCGTGCGGGGAGCGTGGATTGAAATTCTACGGGGTCGCAAGTCGTTATGACGGGGAAGAGTCGCTCCCCGTGCGGGGAGCGTGGATTGAAATAGCCGCGTGCTGTTCCCGCTCCTTGTTAAGATAGGTCGCTCCCCGTGCGGGGAGCGTGGATTGAAATGCTTTGATTTGCGTATGTCTACAAAATACCGAGGTGGTCGCTCCCCGTGCGGGGAGCGTGGATTGAAATGTCAGGCTGCCGCCCGTCAACTCCGACACATCCAGCGTCGCTCCCCGTGCGGGGAGCGTGGATTGAAATACAGGAGCTGCGCAACATCGTCACACGCGACGGGCGTCGCTCCCCGTGCGGGGAGCGTGGATTGAAATATTTTCTCTGGGTATGCGCGTACCGCCATGTTGTCGCTCCCCGTGCGGGGAGCGTGGATTGAAATGCGCTGGGAGCAAAGAGGCGCTGGAAGAAGAAGCGTCGCTCCCCGTGCGGGGAGCGTGGATTGAAATTTGTCATGGATGCGACCCGCGCAGCGTATCGCAGTCGCTCCCCGTGCGGGGAGCGTGGATTGAAATTGCGTCTGCTGCCTTTATTTGGCGGTATAAGTCCGTCGCTCCCCGTGCGGGGAGCGTGGATTGAAATGCTGAATGCGCGACCGTTTGTAATGTACGGTGCAGTCGCTCCCCGTGCGGGGAGCGTGGATTGAAATCGACAGTTTTTTGCGGTTTATGCTGACGCGAATAAAGTCGCTCCCCGTGCGGGGAGCGTGGATTGAAATCAGTACTACCAGCGGTACTTATTCCAGAAACTAACGTCGCTCCCCGTGCGGGGAGCGTGGATTGAAATCAGCATTTCCTGCGTGGTAGTCACGCCGATGTTGTCGCTCCCCGTGCGGGGAGCGTGGATTGAAATCGCTTATAGTATCCATAGCCAAGATGTAACATTGCGTCGCTCCCCGTGCGGGGAGCGTGGATTGAAATCATGAAGAGAACCTCGACTGGGCTTATAAGTCCATCGTCGCTCCCCGTGCGGGGAGCGTGGATTGAAATAAAGCGCCGGTATCCGTGGACAGAGTTGTCGGAAGGTCGCTCCCCGTGCGGGGAGCGTGGATTGAAATCGCCACAAGCGTCCGTACAAATATAGCGTGTCGCCGTCGCTCCCCGTGCGGGGAGCGTGGATTGAAATTTTTATGCCCTTCTCCGGGCGATTGTGCCGTCAGGAGTCGCTCCCCGTGCGGGGAGCGTGGATTGAAATCGTTTTAGGACGGGCGGCGGCAGCAGCTTGCCTGTCGCTCCCCGTGCGGGGAGCGTGGATTGAAATTTCGTCGGCTTGTAGATAATAGAAAGACCTTTAGTCGCTCCCCGTGCGGGGAGCGTGGATTGAAATATCCGATACACGCCCTCGCGCTTCTTCGTCGTTGTCGCTCCCCGTGCGGGGAGCGTGGATTGAAATATCACCTCCTATTGATAGTATATCATACCACAGTCGCTCCCCGTGCGGGGAGCGTGGATTGAAATACAGTATGTCCCACGTTGTCCCTCCTTGTCCGTGTCGCTCCCCGTGCGGGGAGCGTGGATTGAAATGTCAGACCCACCATACCCCACCCCTACCCAGTGGGTAGTCGCTCCCCGTGCGGGGAGCGTGGATTGAAATGTATATACCTTGTGCTATAATAATAGTGTCAGGAGGGGTCGCTCCCCGTGCGGGGAGCGTGGATTGAAATACGTCGCTGGCTATCTGCATGGCGAAGTACGTTGCGTCGCTCCCCGTGCGGGGAGCGTGGATTGAAATAAGAAGCAGCCTGCACTCTCTGCGATGCAGACGTGGTCGCTCCCCGTGCGGGGAGCGTGGATTGAAATCCTCCGCGACTGCCGCCGCGTCCGTCATGCCCTCGTCGCTCCCCGTGCGGGGAGCGTGGATTGAAATCGTGATTTAACGGACGAACTTCACGGACGCTGGAGTCGCTCCCCGTGCGGGGAGCGTGGATTGAAATTTCACATCGTGTGCACTTTGTCGGACGGGTTACAGTCGCTCCCCGTGCGGGGAGCGTGGATTGAAATCCGTCGAGCAACGGACTGATTTGGGTGCAGGGGGTCGCTCCCCGTGCGGGGAGCGTGGATTGAAATCGGCGGTGCAACCAGTGTGAACGCGTCCTCGATATGGTCGCTCCCCGTGCGGGGAGCGTGGATTGAAATCCGTGATTGAGGACGCACCACATTGCCAGCGCAAGTCGCTCCCCGTGCGGGGAGCGTGGATTGAAATTTCCAGATTCTTGTATCCGGAAGAAAAGTCGCCAGCGTCGCTCCCCGTGCGGGGAGCGTGGATTGAAATGCCCGGAGCAGATTGCAGAAAACGAATCGTCTCGTCGCTCCCCGTGCGGGGAGCGTGGATTGAAATATCCTGCGTTACCCCCTTCTTCTTGCGCCCTTCCGTCGCTCCCCGTGCGGGGAGCGTGGATTGAAATATTTTTGGCGACTTGCCGGAAGCGCTTGTGATGTAGTCGCTCCCCGTGCGGGGAGCGTGGATTGAAATCAGTACATTTACAGTCGCACCGATTTTCACACGCGTCGCTCCCCGTGCGGGGAGCGTGGATTGAAATCTGCTCCTTTGGCATTTACTCACCACCTGATGATTGTCGCTCCCCGTGCGGGGAGCGTGGATTGAAATAAGAATGGCGCGGTGACGCTGGCGGCGGGCGCGGCGTCGCTCCCCGTGCGGGGAGCGTGGATTGAAATGATTAATTAACCGCGTTTATTTGTTGACAGTCTGCGTCGCTCCCCGTGCGGGGAGCGTGGATTGAAATGGTTGCCAACATGGGCGGCGAAGACGCGGTGGAAGCGTCGCTCCCCGTGCGGGGAGCGTGGATTGAAATAATTCCTCCAGTTAAATCAATCGTTTTTAGTGACAGTCGCTCCCCGTGCGGGGAGCGTGGATTGAAATGTGCCGTCGCTCTGCGTGATGAAGTAGTGTTCAGTCGCTCCCCGTGCGGGGAGCGTGGATTGAAATCGCCTGATGGTCACGGCGACGGTCGGCGAGGACACGTCGCTCCCCGTGCGGGGAGCGTGGATTGAAATCAGCAGCGCCAAAGCGTCATCCGTCTTCTCGATAGTCGCTCCCCGTGCGGGGAGCGTGGATTGAAATAGGATGTCCAGCCGCGTCGGCTGCCCCAGCTTGTCCGTCGCTCCCCGTGCGGGGAGCGTGGATTGAAATTGCCCGCCACTCACGCTGCTGCTGAATCATCTTGTCGCTCCCCGTGCGGGGAGCGTGGATTGAAATACCAAGGGTGACCGCCGGATGGCGCCTACCGTCGTCGCTCCCCGTGCGGGGAGCGTGGATTGAAATTTCTGCCACGCCAACGAAGCCGTCAACCCGGAAAGTCGCTCCCCGTGCGGGGAGCGTGGATTGAAATAGCGCGTTCAGGAGCGTATCAGCCGCACGAAGCAAGTCGCTCCCCGTGCGGGGAGCGTGGATTGAAATTGGCGGCGGCGAACTTCCAGGCGCTGCTGCTCGGTCGCTCCCCGTGCGGGGAGCGTGGATTGAAATCGTACATCATGCAGGAGGACGAGAGCGCGGCAGCGGTCGCTCCCCGTGCGGGGAGCGTGGATTGAAATATAAACAAAACAACCCGCGTCAAACTGCACCGCGTCGCTCCCCGTGCGGGGAGCGTGGATTGAAATCCGCAACCAGCGCGGCAACCGCCAGAGAAAACGCGGTCGCTCCCCGTGCGGGGAGCGTGGATTGAAATGTAATAAACCCCGTGTTCACACTCGCGCCGTTTTGTCGCTCCCCGTGCGGGGAGCGTGGATTGAAATTACATTATATCACGGAAATTACTCTCATAACTCTGTCGCTCCCCGTGCGGGGAGCGTGGATTGAAATGGAAAGAACGCAAAAAACTTGCGAAAAATCTTAAGTCGCTCCCCGTGCGGGGAGCGTGGATTGAAATTGGAACTGCTGCAAATGGGTGCGTATCGCTCAAGTCGCTCCCCGTGCGGGGAGCGTGGATTGAAATGTCTGACGGTGTTGTCATCGTCGGCGGGCATCCCGTCGCTCCCCGTGCGGGGAGCGTGGATTGAAATTGCCATATGTGATATAGTACACGTTATCCACATACGTCGCTCCCCGTGCGGGGAGCGTGGATTGAAATCAGCTCATCAGCTCCGCCCCACTCCACAATGTCGTCGCTCCCCGTGCGGGGAGCGTGGATTGAAATGCAAATGCAACTGGGCAGGGCAGCGGCATTGGCAGGTCGCTCCCCGTGCGGGGAGCGTGGATTGAAATACCCTCCACTTGCCATACCAAAAACACAGCGCTGTCGCTCCCCGTGCGGGGAGCGTGGATTGAAATGCAAGGAAATGAAAGCGCTTATCGACTTAATGGAGTCGCTCCCCGTGCGGGGAGCGTGGATTGAAATTATCGGATTTATCAACATTTGACATTTACTAACGTCGCTCCCCGTGCGGGGAGCGTGGATTGAAATAAGCACGTCTAAACACGATTGAAGGCGCGCTGAAAGTCGCTCCCCGTGCGGGGAGCGTGGATTGAAATCGTTTTGTGGCTGTCCAGTATCTCAGGGCTCAAAGTCGTCGCTCCCCGTGCGGGGAGCGTGGATTGAAATATCTTCCTTTTCCGCCTCCCTCTCCATCTCCGCGTCGCTCCCCGTGCGGGGAGCGTGGATTGAAATGGTTGCAGTTTCCGAAATGGACTTCTCGGCTTCGTCGCTCCCCGTGCGGGGAGCGTGGATTGAAATACCGTGCTGCCGCTGTCGGCAAATACCGTGCCAGGTCGCTCCCCGTGCGGGGAGCGTGGATTGAAATTGCGCCAGCGCCATCAGTAACGCTGACGGTAGTCGTCGCTCCCCGTGCGGGGAGCGTGGATTGAAATATGAGCTGCGTTAAAAACCAGCCAACGGAGCATCGTCGCTCCCCGTGCGGGGAGCGTGGATTGAAATCCCGAAGACCTGAAACGGCTGAAGGAAATTAGCGGTCGCTCCCCGTGCGGGGAGCGTGGATTGAAATCGGTACTACATTGAGGGCGGTAGAATCCGGTACGGGTCGCTCCCCGTGCGGGGAGCGTGGATTGAAATGGAAGGAAACGAACTGTTTGCCAAAGCAGGTGGCGTCGCTCCCCGTGCGGGGAGCGTGGATTGAAATCAGACTTCACCGGCTCTGTGCCATTGGAGATGTGTCGCTCCCCGTGCGGGGAGCGTGGATTGAAATAATTTTTCCATAATTATTACTCCTTATTGATGAAGTCGCTCCCCGTGCGGGGAGCGTGGATTGAAATTTGGGAAGAAGTCGAAGAAGCGAAAGAAGAGATGCAGTCGCTCCCCGTGCGGGGAGCGTGGATTGAAATCCTCTGCTTGTTACGCGGTTGTGGGGCGCTTCCGTCGCTCCCCGTGCGGGGAGCGTGGATTGAAATTCTGCGTTTAGCCGTCTGATTGCGTCCTGCGTCGCCCGTCGCTCCCCGTGCGGGGAGCGTGGATTGAAATTGGAAGAGGCGACGCTGAACGCAAAGCAAGAATGGGTCGCTCCCCGTGCGGGGAGCGTGGATTGAAATACGGTGACGCAGAAGAACGCGGCATCAATCCGCTTGTCGCTCCCCGTGCGGGGAGCGTGGATTGAAATTCCCTATCATTTAAGCAGATTATCAATTGCTGTTGGTCGCTCCCCGTGCGGGGAGCGTGGATTGAAATATAAAGGCTGCAATGCGGCACTTTTACAATGTCGTGTCGCTCCCCGTGCGGGGAGCGTGGATTGAAATGAAAGTTGGTCTTATTAAGTGATATAAAGCTGACGTCGCTCCCCGTGCGGGGAGCGTGGATTGAAATATAAGTTATTGATTCTGATTTTATAAATTTACAGCGTCGCTCCCCGTGCGGGGAGCGTGGATTGAAATCGCCAAGCCTTGCGTTTAATGCATCCTGCAAAGCGTCGCTCCCCGTGCGGGGAGCGTGGATTGAAATAGGCGGTTGACGCGAGCAGCAACATCGGACTGGGTCGCTCCCCGTGCGGGGAGCGTGGATTGAAATGGGTCGAAAATCAGGCAGGAATCAAGCGAAATTGTCGCTCCCCGTGCGGGGAGCGTGGATTGAAATGTCGATGCAGAATGCTTTGTCCTTCTGGATGGCGGTCGCTCCCCGTGCGGGGAGCGTGGATTGAAATATCACTGCGTTGCAAACCGGGCAGATTGACAGCGTCGCTCCCCGTGCGGGGAGCGTGGATTGAAATCGCGATGTCGTCATCGACAAACAGTCCGTTGTCGTCGCTCCCCGTGCGGGGAGCGTGGATTGAAATCGGGTTATGAGGAGTTCGTGCCCCTCAACATTAGTCGCTCCCCGTGCGGGGAGCGTGGATTGAAATATGTATTCATATTCGCTACCTTCAATACCTTTAAGCGTCGCTCCCCGTGCGGGGAGCGTGGATTGAAATATATGTAAAGTTTTCTTCTGTGAACCAGCCACGTGTCGCTCCCCGTGCGGGGAGCGTGGATTGAAATCTAATCTGCGTAACCTGAAGGTTAAAACCTACGTGTCGCTCCCCGTGCGGGGAGCGTGGATTGAAATCGTCAGGGCATTTTTTGAATGGCTTCATTGGGAAGTCGCTCCCCGTGCGGGGAGCGTGGATTGAAATGGCGACCTGTACGACCGTTTTGCTGTAGAAGCGAGTCGCTCCCCGTGCGGGGAGCGTGGATTGAAATCGTGCGGTGTAAAATGTGTTGTATGCTCCCAGCAGGTCGCTCCCCGTGCGGGGAGCGTGGATTGAAATGTCCAGTCAGTCGCCGCCGAACTGCTCGTGCCGGTCGCTCCCCGTGCGGGGAGCGTGGATTGAAATCGCCATGGGGACGCAGGAGTTCCAGACGATGGCGGTCGCTCCCCGTGCGGGGAGCGTGGATTGAAATCCTGCTTGCCGCCGTCATTTCGTCGGCGTTGCCGTCGCTCCCCGTGCGGGGAGCGTGGATTGAAATCTCGACGCGAACGAGGTATATATTTGGGCTGCGCTGTCGCTCCCCGTGCGGGGAGCGTGGATTGAAATTTCTTTGCCGCTTTGAAGCGCTTATCCATTAAGTCGTCGCTCCCCGTGCGGGGAGCGTGGATTGAAATAATCTCTGCTTCCGTTAGTGACGTCCAAGGATACCGTCGCTCCCCGTGCGGGGAGCGTGGATTGAAATCAAAATTTTTGCAGGAAATGAATGTCAGCCACTTGTCGCTCCCCGTGCGGGGAGCGTGGATTGAAATTCCAAATAACAACACCTAATAGTCTTGACAGCGGGTCGCTCCCCGTGCGGGGAGCGTGGATTGAAATCAGCTCCAATTATAGGCGGGATTGATTCGCAGTGCGTCGCTCCCCGTGCGGGGAGCGTGGATTGAAATCTGAAGTTGGCAGGTGACGTTGAATTTGTCAATGTCGCTCCCCGTGCGGGGAGCGTGGATTGAAATCGGTACTACATTGAGGGCGGTAGAATCCGGTACGTCGCTCCCCGTGCGGGGAGCGTGGATTGAAATTGGAATAGTCAAATTCAGCACCCGACTTCTTCAAGTCGCTCCCCGTGCGGGGAGCGTGGATTGAAATATTGCTAAAGCTTCCCTTCCCTTTTGGCTTTATGTCGCTCCCCGTGCGGGGAGCGTGGATTGAAATAAAGACTGCCCGTCTCTGCATCAAAACCGTTTACAACGTCGCTCCCCGTGCGGGGAGCGTGGATTGAAATACAAAATCTTGCGCCGATAGATTAGCGGGAAATTCGTCGCTCCCCGTGCGGGGAGCGTGGATTGAAATGTGTCATGGTCAATCGGGTAACGACGTTCACATGTCGCTCCCCGTGCGGGGAGCGTGGATTGAAATCATTTAAATTGACTTGTCAGCTTCTGGAATAAGTGTCGCTCCCCGTGCGGGGAGCGTGGATTGAAATGTGCCATGTGGAAGGCGGTATCCGGTAAGAGTACTCGTCGCTCCCCGTGCGGGGAGCGTGGATTGAAATTCTCTCTGCAATAGCAAAGTCAAATTCTGGAACTGTCGCTCCCCGTGCGGGGAGCGTGGATTGAAATATCTGCTGCTCATCTGAAAGCAGATACTCTTCTGTCGCTCCCCGTGCGGGGAGCGTGGATTGAAATAGGTCTGCATAGCTCACATCGTCGCCAAGGAGCGTCGCTCCCCGTGCGGGGAGCGTGGATTGAAATCTTTTTCCTCGCCGCGCACGGCAAGGACGTAGCGTCGCTCCCCGTGCGGGGAGCGTGGATTGAAATCGGGGTGGTCGGCGCTGGGGTGTCCGCCGCCGAAGTCGCTCCCCGTGCGGGGAGCGTGGATTGAAATCAAGCTGTTGATTCCGCCGGAAACCTTGGATTGGGTCGCTCCCCGTGCGGGGAGCGTGGATTGAAATGCGAACCCGCGCAAATGGTTTTGTGCATTGCACGGTCGCTCCCCGTGCGGGGAGCGTGGATTGAAATGGGCTGCCACCTGTACCAGCCAGCGGCATTTTCAGTCGCTCCCCGTGCGGGGAGCGTGGATTGAAATTGCTTTACGCAGAATGCCCCGAAGATTTCGCCGCACGTCGCTCCCCGTGCGGGGAGCGTGGATTGAAATTCTATCACGACACGTTTGCCAAAGACTCTAAATTGTCGCTCCCCGTGCGGGGAGCGTGGATTGAAATAAGCAGAAGCCTATTCGCGCGCAAGCAACGTTGCGGTCGCTCCCCGTGCGGGGAGCGTGGATTGAAATGTACAGCTTCCAGAGCTTGCGGAACGCCGCCTTTGCGTCGCTCCCCGTGCGGGGAGCGTGGATTGAAATCGTCTGGACTTGGAGCAGTTTTCCGCCGATTGCCGTCGCTCCCCGTGCGGGGAGCGTGGATTGAAATGCCCGAACAATGGAGGTGTAAACAATGGCTAACGTCGCTCCCCGTGCGGGGAGCGTGGATTGAAATCATGTTTATGCACCAGACTGATATGATGGCACTTGTCGCTCCCCGTGCGGGGAGCGTGGATTGAAATGATTTATGACAAACCTTATTTCGTTTACCAGAAGTCGCTCCCCGTGCGGGGAGCGTGGATTGAAATCGTCATGGGGACGCAGGAGTTCCATGCGATGGCGTCGCTCCCCGTGCGGGGAGCGTGGATTGAAATATCGTACTTGGTTTTAAGCGTGTGTATAATATAGTGTCGCTCCCCGTGCGGGGAGCGTGGATTGAAATAATGTCCACCACGACACGCGGCAATGCGCCGCCGTCGCTCCCCGTGCGGGGAGCGTGGATTGAAATTGCGGCTGCACGGAAATCGTCTTTGAGCGGTACGCGTCGCTCCCCGTGCGGGGAGCGTGGATTGAAATGTCGTCGATAAAACCCTGCACTACATCCTCACGCGTCGCTCCCCGTGCGGGGAGCGTGGATTGAAATATCACGGCAGCAACCGCATTGCTCGAACAGAAGGTCGCTCCCCGTGCGGGGAGCGTGGATTGAAATTTCTATGTTCTCCGCTAATTACAGAAGCTGGCGCGTCGCTCCCCGTGCGGGGAGCGTGGATTGAAATAAGTACTATCAGAGGTACTTATTCCAGAAGCTGACGTCGCTCCCCGTGCGGGGAGCGTGGATTGAAATGCAGTAGACTGGATTGCTGTTGGTATATAAAATAGTCGCTCCCCGTGCGGGGAGCGTGGATTGAAATGGAAGAATGCCGCCTTGCTGCTAAAAAAGAGTATCGTCGCTCCCCGTGCGGGGAGCGTGGATTGAAATGACATCTGTACCAGTACCGCGCGCGATTCCCGGTCGCTCCCCGTGCGGGGAGCGTGGATTGAAATGACGCATGGACTGCAAAGGGCGATTGGTTAAAAGTCGCTCCCCGTGCGGGGAGCGTGGATTGAAATACAGAGATTATGGCGGACAAAATTGACCATCCAGGTCGCTCCCCGTGCGGGGAGCGTGGATTGAAATATCTCCAGCGACACAAGCAGCACACCGCCGCCGGTCGCTCCCCGTGCGGGGAGCGTGGATTGAAATTCGTTCCGGGCAACTTCATTTTTGGCGATTTGCGTCGCTCCCCGTGCGGGGAGCGTGGATTGAAATTCCATCGCGCCCCCCCGATAATGTTCATGTTGCCGTCGCTCCCCGTGCGGGGAGCGTGGATTGAAATAACTCCATGCCGGAGGCGTTTTCCGTCATCTGGGAGGTCGCTCCCCGTGCGGGGAGCGTGGATTGAAATGGTGCTGGTTGCATAGGCATAACTTCGCACATCGCGTCGCTCCCCGTGCGGGGAGCGTGGATTGAAATCTTGGTATATGGATGTCCAAACATATACGGCTGGATGTCGCTCCCCGTGCGGGGAGCGTGGATTGAAATAAATCCGCAACGCGGCGGCGAAGATGAAGGCAAGCGTCGCTCCCCGTGCGGGGAGCGTGGATTGAAATGGCTTGCCATCTCGGAGTGGCTGGAGAAAAGAGTGTCGCTCCCCGTGCGGGGAGCGTGGATTGAAATTTTATTGCAGCGAAGGGTGCTACAAGATAAGCGAGAGTCGCTCCCCGTGCGGGGAGCGTGGATTGAAATAATCCACGACCGCATCTGCGGTCGAACGATTGTAGTCGCTCCCCGTGCGGGGAGCGTGGATTGAAATATCCACAAAAGCATCTACAACCGCTTTTGTCCAGTCGCTCCCCGTGCGGGGAGCGTGGATTGAAATATACTCCCGCCCCCGCGCGGCGCGTCGCTGATTGGTCGCTCCCCGTGCGGGGAGCGTGGATTGAAATGCGCACTCCGCCAAAATCGCTATGTACTGCCGCGGTCGCTCCCCGTGCGGGGAGCGTGGATTGAAATTTCGACGAATGTCCGAATGTTTCCAAACCGTTTGTTGTCGCTCCCCGTGCGGGGAGCGTGGATTGAAATGCAAGCCAGCAGTGTAGCTGCCGCTGCTGTTTTGTCGCTCCCCGTGCGGGGAGCGTGGATTGAAATGCTTGAAGGTGGTGTCGGCTAACATGGAAAACCTCGTCGCTCCCCGTGCGGGGAGCGTGGATTGAAATGCGGACAAGTGCGTTATAAAGGTACTTGATTGTGTCGCTCCCCGTGCGGGGAGCGTGGATTGAAATGTGACCATGCTAACTATGGCGTTCGGCGTGGCGGGTCGCTCCCCGTGCGGGGAGCGTGGATTGAAATTGGACGAAATCAAAACGATTCTGCTGGAAGAAAAGTCGCTCCCCGTGCGGGGAGCGTGGATTGAAATAATCCACACGAGCGTTCCTGCGCTTACCGCAAGTGTCGCTCCCCGTGCGGGGAGCGTGGATTGAAATCATGCTTTCCGTTACGCCGTCATTGTGCCGCAGCTCCGTCGCTCCCCGTGCGGGGAGCGTGGATTGAAATATTATCAACATACAGCCCACATTGCCAGATGTAGGTCGCTCCCCGTGCGGGGAGCGTGGATTGAAATAAGCCCGACTCTATAATTGTTTACGAACCAGAAACGTCGCTCCCCGTGCGGGGAGCGTGGATTGAAATCTGCAGCGGATTGAATAGCAGCAGCACATCTCGTCGCTCCCCGTGCGGGGAGCGTGGATTGAAATTTTGTCTTCCGCTTTGGTAAAATCTCGGAGTATTTCTGTCGCTCCCCGTGCGGGGAGCGTGGATTGAAATCCGAAGCGTTTTCCCTTTTTAAGATTCGCAAGGCTGGTCGCTCCCCGTGCGGGGAGCGTGGATTGAAATTTGAAGCTCTTCTTTGTGCGCTTGATAGTAAGCCGTCGCTCCCCGTGCGGGGAGCGTGGATTGAAATCCGACGGCACATACGGCGCGATTGGCTCAACTACGGTCGCTCCCCGTGCGGGGAGCGTGGATTGAAATATCAGCCCGCGCGCCACAAGGTCGTTTCGCTTCTGTCGCTCCCCGTGCGGGGAGCGTGGATTGAAATTGATTACAAACGAATCAAACCACTTGCCCGCTATTGTCGCTCCCCGTGCGGGGAGCGTGGATTGAAATCGCTTCCATGGGCAGGGTGGCAGGGTCTACGCTGGTCGCTCCCCGTGCGGGGAGCGTGGATTGAAATTTCGGGAATGCCGCTGACAATGCGCTCTAAGTCGTCGCTCCCCGTGCGGGGAGCGTGGATTGAAATTCAACGCTCACAACCTCGCGCGGCAGCGTGTCGTCGCTCCCCGTGCGGGGAGCGTGGATTGAAATGCACGCAGGTCGGTGGCGTATGCGACTTGCTTAGTCGCTCCCCGTGCGGGGAGCGTGGATTGAAATGCCTCCCCGCGCCCTCATGATGCTCTGCGTGGTCGCTCCCCGTGCGGGGAGCGTGGATTGAAATGCGGAACGCTGGATGGAAAAGCACGTCCGCCCCAACTGTCGCTCCCCGTGCGGGGAGCGTGGGTTGAAATATTTCCGGCTGGGGAGCATCTGCCGGGTTGCAATGCCTAGTCGCTCCCCGTGCGGGGAGCGTGGATTGAAATGATAGCGTGCCGCACAAGGCGACGAAGACCAGCGTCGCTCCCCGTGCGGGGAGCGTGGATTGAAATTCTGCACCACGTCGCAGGGCGGTCCGTTGTAATCCGTGTGTTCCCCGATAAGGTTCACCCGGCCCGGAGCAAAGTAGGTATGCTCCGCTCGTTTCCCATAGATTTCTTCAAATCTATGTTCTAATTCTAGTGTGTTCATATTTATTGTTAGTTGTGTTCTGCTCTATATGCTCTGCACGCAAATATTCGGACAAAAATATAACATTTTTTTTAGTAGCACAACTTGAACTGTTAAGAATCAGGGCTGTAGAGTCAACAAGCCAGTGCAATTTTATGCAAAAAGTTTGAAAAAACACTCCTTTGGTGTATAAAAATTCAATTTTTCCCTTGGTCTTCTATTAATCTTATATTGTACATTCCTGATGAATTCATCCGTAAGCAGTCTGAAATCAGTTCCTTTTGGGATATATTGTCTGATAAGTTTGTTTGTCTTCTCAATGGCACCTTTCTGCCAGGAAGCGTATGAATCGGCAAAGTAGACAGTGGTCGCGAGCCTTTCTGCAATCTTTCTATGGCAGCGGAATTCCCCACCGTTGTCAGTGGTTATCGTGAGGACGTGTTCTTTAAACGGCATCAGCATCCTTATCACTGCCTCTGCAACCGCCTCCGGCTTCTTTCCTTGCGGCAGCCTCCCCATCATCATGTAGTTTACGCTCCGCTCGCATAAAGTAAGTATGGCGCCCTTTTGCCCCTTGCCAACAATCAAGTCCATCTCCCAGTCCCCGAACCTTTTTCCGTCAGCTTCTTCCGGACGCTCATGGATGCTGATGCGTTGCGGTATGTTGCGCACCTTGGTTGTGCGGGGGCGCTTTACATGATGCCTGTATTTCATCCTGTGACGGCAGTGGGATACCAGTTCTCCGCTCACATCCGCCCGGATGCGGCGGTAAATCGTTTCATGGGAGACGGTCATGCCTTTGTGCGACAGCCACCCGGATATCTGTTTGGGTGACCAATCCTCGCTTACCAGAAGCCGTAAGGCTTCCTGCATCACATCGGGACGGACGGCATGGTTGCCGGGAAGACGTTCATGACGCTCATCAGATAACTTCTGCGCGTGTTGCCATTGATACTCGCCGCGCTTCGTGCTGTTGCGCCTCACCTCGCGACTGACGGTGGAGGGATGGATGTTGTTTTGCCGAGCAATGGCTTTCTGGCTTTTGCCTTCTTGAATTCCCAGATAGATTGCGTATCTTTGCTCGCGGGACAGTTGTTTATACATTGCAATACAAAAGTAATTGTTCCTGGGGACTTCGGTCCCCTTTTTTTGTATTGCCTGTTGACTCTATTTTCCGTCGGCATGCCGACGGAGAATTGCACTTCTATTGTGAATCTTCAAAAAATTATATCTATCACTCCACGATGATCGTCATGGCATCTCGCAAAACGTGAGAGTATCCGGGATTCGTCAATCGAACCGACACCTTATAGACGCCCGGTTTCGCATCATTCTCTAACGGGTACAGCAAAACTCCGCCTCCACGGATTGTCAAGTCTTTCTTGAAAATCGCCGCAGCCTCCTCTCCCTGATTCGAAGTCACCGACTCCACGCTGAATAAAATCTGCTGAGTCCCCTCGTATCCTTGTAACGCCAAACTCACCCAAGGAGCCTTATTCTCAATCCGGACAGCATCCAATTCCGGATCTAACGTCTTGCGAATATACATCGTGTCCGGGTCGTAAGATGCGTTCTCTGTCAACAGGTAGCCGACCGTTGTCTGATGGCAGGCTCCGACCGACAGGCCCACTGCCAATATCATCCATATCATTATTTGTTTCATCTTCATGTACTTTTTTGAATTATTGTTCATACCCCAATGCGAAATTATATTCCAATGCGTGCACTATACAATTGTCCGGCTCGATATCTCCCGAGGCAATGGCAAAAATAGGCTGACTGTTCATAAAACTGATGTGTATCGGCTTAGGCGCATTCTCTACCACTCCATTCTTCGACTGCTTCATGATAAACACCCATATTTGCGTACCTGCCAAGGTAGTCAAGTAGCTGCCTCCCGTTCCCGGGCTTCCGTAAGTTGTCGGTTCTCCGTAAGGAATGTCCTTCCGATAGAGTTTCCCGTCGATCACATGTCTCAACAACATTTCACGACACCACTCCGGATCAAGGTCAGACACCCGTTTGTGACCGAATTCCAACAAATGCCGACGAATCGAATGATTCGTGATACCGAAAAACGTAATCTCCTTGTGTGCCGGGTCTTTCCCCTCGAAAAGTCGCACCATCTCCTCTCCCGCATGGCGAACCAACAGAATCGTAGAATCCCAATCGTAGGAGTTTGATGCCATATACTGCATCAAATTCCCATGATAACGTCCGTTACTAATCCCTGTGTCGATATAATTGTCTTTTGTACACCCCACATGTAATAACGAGCCCAAAAACCATATTGTATATAACATTTTTCTCATAATATCAGCAAATTAAAAATACAATGCAAATGTACGCCATGCCCAAAGCAGTAGAGGTGGATATATGACCTTTTAAGGTGGACAATCTTCCAACTTCACAAAAA
>ERZ772865.218-NODE-218-length-66087-cov-4.649079_pt1 | contig 66087 bp, 66 predicted proteins | sample MGYA00512133_ERZ772865 | MGnify/ENA primary metagenome ERZ772865 (study PRJEB29015, sample SAMEA2737722) | human gut metagenome | biome: human gut; feature: human-associated habitat; material: faeces | place: China | collected 2012 ...
TCGTGGAAAATGTTCGCCGGTGCAAAAACAGCTTCACAAATGGAAGAAAACCGTGCCACGCAGCTGGCGTGCCAGGAAGCCTACGATGCCGGTTTCACCTCCTTTATTGTTAGTGCCGGTGGCAATGTAGTGGCCGCCGATCCACCCCTTGACGGTATTCGTTCCGGCTGGGGCATTGGAATTCAGGATCCCTTTACGGCGGAAGAACTGGGCGGCGGCAATTCCATTGATGTGGCATATGTCAATAATACCTGCGTAGTTACCAGCGGAGACTACCAGCGCTACTATATGGTAGGAAAACAGCGTGTTCACCACATTATCGATCCAGACACCCTGATGCCTGCTGCTTATTACCGAGGTGTCACTGTTATTATCCCGGATAGCGGTATTGCTGACCTTGCATCCACAACACTGTATACCCTTCCATATGAGGATTCCCGTGCTATGGCGGAAAAAATGGGCTGGGAGGCCATGTGGATCTTCGCGGACGGAACAGTAGAATGTACTGATGGAATGATCCCGCTGTTGCGGGATCGTGGCGGTGCTGACGGCCTTTTGAAATAAACTGTTCAAAATTTATCTTTTGATTGCTCTTTACTGATTTGATTCATTCATGTATAATAGTTAAGAAACAGCGGTATCAACCAAAGGGGGAATACAGATTGGGTCGTTACAGTCCGTTGGAAGTTCGCTATAAGCGTGTGATTCTGAAGCTGAGCGGAGAAGCTCTTGCCGGGCAGCAGGGGAATGGCATCAATTATGATGTGGTGCTGGAAATCTGCAAAAATATAAAAACCGCAGTCCAAACATTGGGAGTACAGATGGGCATCGTTGTCGGCGGCGGCAACTTTTGGCGTGGCCGCTCCAGCGGTAAAATGGACAGGACTCGTGCAGACCACATGGGTATGCTGGCTACCGTTATCAACGCGTTGGCCCTGGCCGATGCACTGGAATCGCTGGATGTGCCGGTGCGCGTTCAGACCGCTATAACCATGGAACAGTTCGCGGAGCCCTATATCCGCAACCGTGCGGTACGGCACATGGAAAAAGACCGTGTTGTGATCTTTGGCTGCGGCACGGGCAATCCGTTCTTTTCCACCGATACAGCCGCCGCGCTGAGAGCTGCTGAAATCGATGCCGATGCGATTCTGAAGGCTACTATGGTGGATGGTGTTTATGACAAAGACCCTAAGAAGTACCCCGATGCCAAGAGGTACAGCACCGTCAGCTTTTCGCAGGTGCTGGCGCAGAATCTTAATGTGATGGATATGACAGCAGCGTCTCTCTGCCGCGAAAGCAAAATTCCGATCGTAGTATTTGATCTTTCTGATCCCGAGAATATTTGCCGTGCGCTGTGCGGCTATGATATTGGAACAATTGTGAAGGAGGCAATAATGAACCCCGAACTAAAACTGCATGAAGAGAAAATGACCAAAACTATTTCCGTCCTGCGTGAGGAACTGGCTGCCATCCGTGCCGGCCGCGCCAACCCTGCCGTGCTGGATAAGCTGGAGGTGGATTACTATGGCGTGCCCACCCGCATTAACCAGCTGGCCGCGGTATCTGTTTCGGAGGCTCGTACACTGGTCATCCAGCCATACGATAAGTCTACCCTTAAATCCATCGAGAAGGCCATTCAGGCTTCTGATATTGGTATCAATCCTAATAACGATGGTACTGTCCTGCGCCTTTTGTTCCCACCTCTCACCGAAGAGCGCAGAAAAGATTTAGCGAAAAGCATCGCCAAGATGGGTGAAGAATCCAAGGTTGCGATCCGCTCCATCCGCCGTGATGCCAACGATAAACTGAAAGCGATGAAGAAAGCCAGCGAGATCACAGAGGATGACCTGAAAAACCTGGAGAATGATTGTCAAAAGATTACTGACAAGTACATCGCAGAGATCGATAAGATTACCGCCGAAAAAGAAAAAGAAATCATGTCCGTTTAAGTGGAACCTACGGCCATCCACAAAAATCGTCAGCCTCACCGGCCGTTCCCGGTTGGTGGGGCTGATTTTGAATTTTGGTTTTTGAGCACAGGAGGGAGATTAGCAATGGAATATATGCCTAAGGATAAAACTGCCGTACCGCCCCCGACAGAATACCTCCCTCAGCACATCGGCATTATTATGGATGGCAATGGCCGATGGGCCAAGGCACGCGGACTGGCTCGTGAATATGGACACCGCCGTGGCAGCGAGGTCTTTATGGACATTGCCCGCTACTGCAAAAAAATTGGTATTCGTTACTTGACGGTATATGCCTTTTCCACGGAAAACTGGAAGCGACCGGCGCACGAAGTAGCAGTCATCATGCAAATGCTGCAGCACTACCTGGATGACAGTGAGCAGTATATCAAAGAAGAAATCCGTCTGCGTATCATTGGTGACCGCGCCCGCCTAAGTGAAAGACTGCAAAAGGCCATTGATAAGGCGGAAAAGGCCAGTGAGCATTTTACCGATCTTACGGTCAATCTAGCTGTTAATTACGGCGGCAGGGAAGAGCTACTGCATGCCGCACACATGATAGCGCAGGACTGCAGTACAGGAAAGAAAAACGCCACCCAGCTCGAATTTCCGGATTTGGAGCAATACTTGTATACTATCGGGCAACCGGATCCGGATCTTATCATCCGGCCTAGTGGGGAAAAACGCCTTTCTAATTTTATGCTATGGCAGAGTGCCTATGCTGAATTTGTGTTTATGGATGTACTGTGGCCAGATTTTACCCAGCAGCACCTGAATGAAGCCTTGTGGGAATATGTCGGGCGGGACCGCCGCTTTGGAGGAATCAAATGAAAACACGGATCATTTCCGCATTGGTTGGTCTTATCATTCTGGGGGTCGCCATTGCGTTTTACGATACGATCATCTTTAATCTGTTTATTACAGCACTGGCGGTTATCGGCATCTATGAAGGCCACCATGCCGCCAGCTTAACAAAAAAACACTGGCGTGTTACGCTTTACAGTATGTTGTTTGCTGTTCTTATTCTGCTTATTCCGCATGGCAGAAGCTACATCATGCCAGCCGTATATGCATTGGTCGTACTGGTATTTGCATATATTTTGGAACGCCATAATGTGTTCACCATCCGAGAAGGTGCTTACGCCCTTTTAATGGGAGTTGGTTTGCCGGTCGTATTTGGTCTGATTCTTCGGCTCCGAGATCAGCTAGGTAATGAACAGGGGATTTTGTATCTTGCTTTCCTGCTTGGCAGTGCCTGGTGGAGTGATATCGGTGGCTATTTTACCGGTATGCTGTGTGGAAAACATAAGCTCTGCCCGGAGATCAGTCCTAAAAAGACAGTGGAGGGGCTCATTGGCGGTTTGGTCTTTGCCATTCTGGGCAATATAGGTATCATGGCGCTTATCAACTGGCTGGCTGCGCAGGGGATTGGCTATCTTATCAATCCGCTTACTCTTCATTTTGGTCGTATCTGCTTGCTTACCCCGCTGCTGGCACTGCTTAGTGTTGTGGGGGATCTTTCGTTCTCCATTATCAAGCGTACATACAGTATTAAAGACTATGGTAACCTAATGCCGGGCCACGGCGGTGTGCTGGATCGCTTTGACAGCGTACTGTTCATCACCCCGGCGGTATATTTCATCGCCACTTACTGGCCCATCGCTTTTTAATCTTAGGAGGCACATTTGAAAACCGTTATTCTCACCATTTTGGTCTTTGGCGTTATCATCATGCTGCACGAAAGCGGCCATTTTCTCTTTGCCAAGCTCTTTCATGTAAAAGTGGAGGAGTTTTCCTTTGGTATGGGGCCGAAGCTGTGGAGCCGCATTAAACGCGGTACACAGTATACCATTCGGGCGTTTCCCATCGGCGGCTATGTGGCCATGGAAGGAGAGGATGACGCTGGAAGCGGTGCAGTTGTCCGTGAGAAAATTGTTTCCGCGGCAGAGGGCGGCCCACTGTATGAAAAACCAGCCTGGCAGCGGTTTATTATTATGGCTGCAGGCGCCGTCATGAATGTGATCCTTGGTTTTATCATTCTCATCGTTGTCACCGCCATGTCCGGACTCATCGGCACCACAACGGTAGCAGTATTTGATGAGGATTCCGTTTCTGCCAATTATCTGCAAGCCGGTGATGAGATCATCAAGGTAAATGGTTACAACACCCGATTTTATGGCGATGCTACCTTTCAAATGCTTCGTGACCAGGATGGCACAATTGATTTTACCCTGATCCGTGACGGCGAGGTGATGGAGGTCACCGTTCCATTTAGAACCGAGGAGCTCTCCGATGGCATTACAGGGATGCACATGGACTTCAAATTCCTTGGCGAACCGGTGAATTTCAGCAATACCATCACCTATGCATGGCACTGGACCTTCTCCCTCGTTAAACAGGTGTGGTATTCTGTCATTGATGTCTTTACTGGCCGATATGGCTTGCAGGCAATCAGCGGTCCAGTGGGCACTGCGACGATTATCTCACAGGCATCTTCGCAGGGGCTTCGTTCTTTCCTGCTGCTTGTGGCCTATATCACCATCAATGTTGGTGTATTTAATTTGCTGCCTCTGCCGGCATTGGATGGAGGACGCATCCTGTTCGTTCTCATCGAAATGATCCTCCGCCGGCCTGTACCTCTAAGGTTTGAAGCATGGGTACACCGCATTGGCATTATTCTGCTGTTGGGACTTATTGCCATCGTCACATTCAGCGATATAATAAAGCTCATTCATTAAAAGCAGGGGAGGGAAGTACCATGCAGCGCAGAACAACAAATACAGTCCATGTTGGTGATATAGCGATCGGTTCTGGCCATCCCATAGCGGTGCAATCTATGCTATGTGTTGCTCCCTCAGATCTTGCGGCCAACATTGCTCAAACGCTGGTATTAAAAGAGGCTGGCTGTGATATCGTACGCCTGGCCATTCCCACTATGGATGATATTCGGTTGATCTCCGCCATCAAAAATGAAGTGGATATCCCACTGGTTGCCGATATTCAGTTCGATTATCGGTTGGCAATTGCAGCAGTTAAAGCCGGCATCGATAAAGTCCGAATCAATCCAGGCAACATTGGCGGAAGTGATCGCGTTCATGCCGTGGCAGAAGCCTGCCGTGATCGACATATCCCCATTAGGATTGGTGTTAACAGCGGATCGCTGGAAAAGGATATTCTGCAAAAATACGGCCGCCCCACCGCGGAAGCACTGGTGGAATCGGCATTAAGGCATATTCAGCTGCTGGAGGACGAGCATTTTACCGATTATCTTGTTGCCATTAAGTCCAGCGATACCATTACAACGGTGGAAGCGAACAGACTGCTGGCGCAAAAGGTGGACTGCCCGCTGCACCTAGGTGTGACAGAAGCCGGCACCGAACGCATGGGGATTATCAAATCCAGTGCCGCTCTTGGAGCGCTGCTGTGCGAAGGCATAGGCGATACAGTTCGTGTATCACTCACTGCTGATCCTGTACGGGAGGTATATGCCGCCAGGGATTTATTGGCTGCGCTTGGTTTTGAACGCAGCCGGGTTCAATTTGTATCCTGCCCCACCTGCGGCCGCTGTCGGGTCGATTTGTTCCGAATAGCAGAGGAAGTAGAGCGGGCTCTTGCTACGGTGCATAAAGATATTAAAGTTGCTGTAATGGGCTGTGCGGTCAATGGCCCTGGTGAAGCCACTGATGCCGATATCGGCATTGCTGGCGGCAATGGGGAGTTTTTGTTTTTTGCAAAGGGCAAACCGCTGTATAAGGTTTCACCCGAGCAAGTAATAAATACTCTACTGGATGAAGTTGAAAAGCTGTAAAGGAGAATAGCTTTGCAGAGATTTGAAGATGTATTCGGTAAATACATAGAAAAAAACTGCTATAACGCCCCACTGCGGGAAAGCGAAGTGGTAGGGTTACAAATTGCCACAGAGGACAATGCTATTCGTGTTGCCCTTTCTTCTCCATGCATTATCCCATATTCAGCAATTGCCGAAGCTCAGCGCATTCTTTCCATGAATCTCAGCGCTCGTTCAGTTGCCATTTCTGCTCGGTATCCATCTGAGTTACTTGGTCCCGAAGCATTTTCCCTCGTGATAGACTATCTAAAGGCTGCTAATGTTCCCGTCAATGGCTTTTTTCGCCGGGCAGAGATTATGTATGATAACAGGTGCTTTACAGTTAGGCTGCCGGAACAAACGGTGACATTTCTGGAGCCACTTGCTTTGCCAGGGAAAATTGCCGCACAAGCAGAAGCGTTATTTGGTATACGGCCGCAGGTTAGTTTTATTCCCGTTCCGGATTACGAGCTGAAACCCATAGATCCGAGACCAACTGTAGTAGATGACTATATCCCGGAGATTCCTCCCATTCCGGAAGAGGCACCTCCGTGGGAAGATGCTACTCCTTTGTCGAAGCCGCTACAGGAAGAGAGCGCTTTTGCTCCTGCAGCGCCAAAGACATCTCCCAAACCCCATACCCCAAAGCGAGAAAAAGCGGATACCCCTTATGAGGAAAGCAGCAAAAAGCCTGTAGGCAATTACCGTCTAATTAAAGGCTCCCCCATGCCCATTTCCAATTTGGCACTGGATACCGGTTCAGCGGTCATTTGGGGTGATGTTTTTTCTACGGAAAGCCGCATCACTCGGGATAATAACCACTTCATCATGAGTATCGCGATCACCGATTATACCGGCTCCATCAATCTCAAAATATTTGATGAGATTGGCAATAAGGCCAAGTTGGAAGCCATCAGTGTCGGTGACACGATCCTGATCCAAGGCGATATTTCCTACGATAAATATGACCGCGATATGGTCATGCGTCCTCGCAATATCAACACCGTCAAGAAGAACATTATCACCGATGACGCCCCAGTAAAGCGTGTAGAGCTGCATCTGCACACCACCATGTCAGCCATGGATGCCGTAACCCCGGCAGAACAGTTGGTATACCGTGCCCATGAATGGGGGCATCCGGCCATCGCCATTACCGACCACGGCGTGGTGCAGGCCTTCCCAGAGGTCATGAACGCTGTTGATAAGATTCGGAAGGATGATCCTGAGTTTAAGGCGATTTATGGCGTCGAAGGCTATTTCATCAATGACATGCTGCCCGCCGTAAAGGGCCAAACAGACGCAGTAATCGATGGTCGATATATTGTATTCGATCTGGAAACCACTGGTCTCTCTAACGCCAGTGAGCGCATCATCGAAATTGGTGCGGTTAAGGTAGAAAACGGCCAGATCATCGACTCATTTGATACCTTTGTCGACCCCGAAAAAGCCATTTCACCCGAAATTACCCGACTTACCAGTATCACCAATGAGATGGTGGCCGGTGCCCCCACCGAAAGCGAAGCGCTAGAACAGTTTTTCCATTTCTGTGATGGCTGTGATATCTTTGTCGCCCACAATGCAGATTTCGATATGGGCTTTTTGCGGACAGCCATCCGTCGCTGTGGCAGGGAAGAGGACCCGGTGCAGATAGACACCCTGGTGATGGGCCGTGCCATGTATCCGGAACTGAGAAAACACAAGTTGGATACCCTAGCGGAGCATATGGGTGTGGAACAGAAGCACCATCATCGTGCCGATGACGATGCCCGCGTACTTGCCGAGATCTTCCTTAAGATGCTGGACGAACTGGTTGCGGAAAAGAAGATTACTATGGTGTCGGAGATTAATCACTCCATTGGCCAGCAGAACAACACCAAAACTCATCCCTACCATATTGTTCTGCTAGTGCAAAATCAAGTTGGCCTTAAAAACCTCTACAAGATAATCTCCGCTTCTCATTTGGAATACTTCCATAAAAAGCCTCGAATTCCTAAGAGTCTGCTGGTAAAATACCGGGAGGGACTGTTGGTTGGCTCCGCCTGTGAAGCCGGCGAACTCTATAAAGCAATCCGGGAAGGGAAGAAATGGGCTGAGCTTTGCGATATCGCTTCTTTTTACGATTATTTGGAGATCCAGCCCCTAGGTAATAATATGTTCATGGTACGGGATGGAGAGGTCCGCAGTGAAAAGGACATTCAGAACTTCAATATCACTGTACTTAAACTCGGCAAACAGCTTGGTATTCCGGTCGTTGCCACCGGTGATGTTCACTTTATGGAACAGAAAGATGCTCGCTTTCGGGAAATCCTGATGGCTGGGATGGGCTTTAAGGATGCGGATAATCAGGCACCACTCTTCTTCCGTACAACTGACCAGATGCTGAAGGAATTTGATTATCTGCCAGATGAGACCGCGCGGGAAATCGTTATTGATAACCCCCGCAAAATTGCCGAAAGCGTGGAATATGTTCGTCCAATTCCAAAAGGCACATTCCCGCCCAGCATTCCAGGCTCGGAAGAGGATCTGATTCGCATTACCACTACCCGCGCCAAGGAAATGTACGGCGACCCCCTGCCAGAGATTGTGGAGAAGCGCCTGAATCGCGAGTTGGATTCTATTACCAAACACGGCTTTGCAGTGCTGTATATGATCGCCCAAAAGCTTATTTACCGTTCCAATGAGGAAGGCTATCAGGTCGGTTCCCGTGGATCGGTCGGTTCCTCATTTGTAGCTACTATGGCAGGCATTTCGGAGGTCAACCCGCTGGCGCCGCATTATCTTTGCCGTAAGTGCAAGCACAGCGAATTTATCACTGATGGCAGCTATGGTTCCGGATTTGACCTTCCCCATAAAAAATGTCCGAACTGCGGGATAGAGATGTACCAGGATGGTCACGAGATCCCATTTGAGACTTTCCTGGGCTTTGATGGCGATAAAGAACCGGATATCGATCTTAACTTTGCCAATGAATATCAGTCCCGTGCCCACCGGTATACCGAAGAACTATTTGGCCGTGACCATGTGTTCAAAGCAGGTACTATTAGTACCGTTAAGGATAAGACCGCTTTTGGCTATGTTAAGCATTTCCTGGAGGAGCGCGGCCAAACTGTCACCAATGCCGAAGAAAATCGACTGATCCAAGGCTGCACCGGTGTCAAGCGCACCACTGGCCAACATCCCGGTGGCATGGTCGTTATTCCCAATGACTATGAGGTCTACGATTTCTGTCCAGTGCAGCACCCGGCCGATGATCCAAACTCCGATATCATCACCACCCATTTCGATTTCCACTCACTCCATGATACTATCCTCAAGCTGGATGAACTGGGGCATGTTGTACCAACACTATACAAGCATTTGGAGGATTATACGGGGCTTAAAATCAATGATACCCCTACCAATGATCCGGCAGTTTATACGCTGTTCACATCCTGCGAAGCGCTTGGAATCACACTGGATGATATCGGCATTGCCAATGGCACACTGGCTCTGCCGGAAATGGGTACTGGGTTTGTACGCGGAATGCTGCTGGAAGCAAAGCCAAAAACCTTCTCTGATCTGCTGCAAATCTCCGGGCTTTCCCACGGCACCGCTGTTTGGTTGGGCAATGCACAGGACCTGATCCGCAACGGCACCTGTACTATTTCCGAAGTAATCGGTACTCGTGATAGCATAATGACATACCTGCTGCACCATGGGATGGAACCCAAGCTCGCCTTTAAGATCATGGAGATCACCCGTAAAGGTAAAGCCCCCAAACTGCTGACCGATGAAATGAAGCAGGATATGTTGGCTCATAATGTTCCGCAGTGGTATATTGATAGTTGTCTCAAAATCCAGTATATGTTCCCGAAGGCGCACGCCGCAGCCTATGTTATCGCTGCCGTCCGTTTGGGATGGTTCAAGGTCTACCGCCCGCGGGAATTCTATGCTGTATATTTCACCTCACGCGGAGATGACTTCGACGCCAATACAGCTATCCTTGGGCCCGCAGCTGTAAAGCAAAAGATCTTGTCGCTCACAGCTAAGGGGAATGATATCTCCCAGAAGGAGAGCGACCAGTTGGAAACACTGCAGGTAACTTATGAGATGCTTTTGCGTGGAATTGAGCTGCTTCCCGTGGATTTGTATCAATCTGATGCAACATTATATCGTCTAGAAGGGGATAAACTGCGCTTACCATTTACAGCGTTAAAAGGATTGGGCGCAGCCGCTGCCACCTCCTTGGCGGAAGCCGGGAAGAAAGGTCCTTACCTTTCCATCGATGACTTGACAACCCGTGCCGGCGTCAGTAAAACGGTCATTGATCTGCTCCGGGAGCATGGTTCACTGGCCTCTCTACCAGAAAGCAGTCAAATCAGCTTTTTCGGGTAAATTGCCTTCAAAATGTTTCATGAAACATTTCCATAAAGAATAAGACCTGAGGTTTCAAAAACCTCAGGCTTTTCTTTTCCCGGATATTTTGTCCAGCCACCGCATATAGTGTAGCAAGATCTCACCATTTTATAAAAAGGGGGACAAAAAATGGAACGCATGAAAGACATGAGCTCTACTGCAATGAGTGCTCCTCACACCCTCGTAATTGAAGATCGAAAGCGGCTTTCTGTCAGCGGCGTGACTGATGTAGAGAGCTTTGATGAAGAAACCGTAACCTTAGCCACCGAACTGGGCGAACTCATTATCCACGGTTATGACCTGCACATCAACCGCATCGATGTGGAAAGCGGCGATCTTTCTTTGGAAGGAGAGATCATCAGCCTAACTTATACCGATAACCAACCGCAATCCAGCGGCTTTTTCGGCCGTCTGTTCCGCTAAAGGGGGCATGTTCCGGCGTGACACTGATATCCGCAGTTCCTCCTGTTATACAGTTTTTGCAGTCGCTGCTGCTTGGTACCTTGCTCAGTTTGCTTTATGATGCATTCTACACTATTCGCGGATTATTTCCCGCGCAAGCACAACCCCATGTTATCCTTGATATTCTCTATTTTCTTCTGTTCGGAGTCTTGCTATTCAACTATCTACTCATGGAATCGGCCGGCCGCTTGCGTTACTTCATCGTCCTTGGTGTTATTATCGGCTGGTTGCTGTACCACAATACAGTCAGCCGGTTGATAATCCGTTTTTTCAACTGGCTACTGCTGATGGTCCACCGTGTTTTTTCTTTTTTATTGAGTCCGATCATCACTTTGGCCCAGCGGCTTTTTCATTCCATATCCACTGTCTGTAAAAAATCCACTATCAAGAGGAAAACACCTAAAAACAGCTTGAAAAAGCCCCGGTGGCTGTTGTATAATAAAGTATCCAAAAACAGTATGGAGGAAAACGGGAATGAAAAAGCACCTGACCATCAAACAGACCAACCGCATTCTAAGTCTCATCATCGTTTTTCTCGTACTGCTCATTGCGGTGTATTTTGTGAAAGGCCGTGTGCAGGCTGCCCAGATGAAAAACGAACTGGCCGACGCACAACAGCGCGTGGCCAGTCAACAGGCCGAAAATGACGAAATAGACCGTATGCTGGAAAATAGCGATTACTATTTGAACCAGGAAGCGCGCGGCGAAAATGACTACTGCGATCCTGAAGAAAATGTTTATGTCGTAGTCCCGTAATCTAACCGACTTTGGAGGAACAACCATAGATGCAGCTGAGTGTAGGCACCGTAGTAGAAGGAAAGGTCAGCAAGATCACCAATTTTGGCGCGTTCATTAATATTGATGGCGGCGGCTCTGGAATGGTACACATCTCAGAAGTAGCGAATACCTATGTCAAAGACATTAATGAGCACCTGAAAGTGGGGGACAGTGTCAAGGCCAAGGTGGTCGCCATCAACGAGAATCATAAAATCGCCCTTTCCATTAAGGCACTGTTACCGCCGGAGCCAAAGCCCCAGCAAAATCGCAGTCGTGATGGCCAGCGAGAAAACCGGGATAGCCGTGGCCCCCGCGGAAATAATACCTATGTCTATCAGCCTCCCAAGCCCTATACGCCTGCTACAGGAGATGCCTTTGAAGATATGATGGCACGCTTCAAGCGTACCAGCGATGATAAGATGTCCGATTTAAGCCGGGTAATGGATACCCGCCGCGGCGGCAATAACCGTCGATCAAAGAAATAATTGCATATCAAGAGCCGACCGGCAGCACAGCACGCCGGCTCTTTTTATTTCACTGAAAGGATGTTGCTGAATACATGGTCATTATCAATGCAAAAATAAACACCTGTGATCACGGCCAAATCATAGAAAGCGGCTATATTGTTATCAAAAACGGTAAAATCGCCGAGGTAGGGGATGGTATCTATCGTGGTGATGAAGCAGAACTGTATGATGCTGCAAGCTGCTTAGTCACTCCGGGCTTTATTGATTCTCATTGTCACATTGGCATTTGGGAAAGCGGTTTGGATTTTGAGGGGGATGATACCAATGAAATGACCGACCCCTCCACCCCGCAGATTCGAGCCATTGATGCTGTTAACCCGCTGGACCGTGCCTTTCAGGAGGCTCTGGAATACGGTATTACCACCGTTTCCGTAGGTCCCGGCAGTGCCAATCCCGTTGCCGGTCAGGTGTGTGTACTGCATACCACTGGCAGCTACATCGATAAAATGGTGCTGAAGGCTCCCTCTGCCATGAAATTTGCCCTGGGCGAAAACCCTAAAAAAGTGTATAACGGCAAAGAAGAAACACCTGCCACCCGTATGGCCATCGCATCGGTCATTCGGGAACAGCTGATGAAAGCAAAACGCTATCAGCAGGATCTGCAAAAATCCAAAGATGAGGAAGACACTGACCCGCCTGAACTTGATATGAAGTGCGAGGCCCTATTGCCAGTACTGGAACGCAAAATCAAAGCGCATTTCCATGCCCACCGTGCCGATGATATCTGCACCGCCATTCGTATCGCCAAAGAATTTGATCTTGATGCAATCATCATCCACTGTACCGAAGGCCACTTGGTCACGGAAGCCCTGCATGACAGCGGCTATGCCGCCTCAGTTGGTCCCATCATCTCCGCCCGAACCAAACCAGAGCTACGCAATCAAGAGCGTTATAACGCCGCTAGACTATCCGAAGCCGGTGTTCCTGTCGCTTTTAATACCGATGCACTTGTTTTTCCAATCGACCTGCTGGCTGCTTCCGCTAAAATTGCGGTAATCGTTGGTTTACCCTGGCAGAAGGCTCTAGAAGCTCTCACAATTCGTTCTGCGGAAGCCGCCGGTGTATCTGACCAGGTTGGTTCCATCACAGTAGGAAAGCGAGCTGATTTGCTGATATTTGACCGTGATCCCATCGATTTGCTAGTAAAGCCAAATGCTGTATTTGTAGACGGCATTTGTACGAACTGAGAAGTTTTTAACAAAACTGCATAGTTTCTATTGCAAATTTCTTGTCTGCTTGGTATAATATAGCCAGGAGAAAGGGAAACCGATCTTCATACCATACAAGCAAGGAGTGACCATCATGACCGTCAACTACATTGGTAAAAAGACCGTGATTCGTGACAGCTTTAAGGAATATGCCGAAAAGCGCCTGAAGAAGCTCGGCAAGTTTTTTGATGACGATCCTGTGGTAAATATCATTGTGACCAACCACAATGAGGATGAAACCGTTGAAGTGACCATTCAGTCCCACGGTATGTTCTTCCGCGCTGAACGCACCTCTGATGACCGCCAAACTTCTTTGGACCTAGTATTGGATGTTCTGCAGAAACAGATTGTCCGCAACAAAGAGCGCCTGGAAAAGCGTCTCAAATCCGCAATGGATTTTACAGCGTTCGGTACAGCTGATGTTCTGGAGGAAGAAGTTGTTCCTGCTACCGAGTTGGTGAAGACCAAGAAGTTCCATGTGGAAACCATGGATGCAGAAGAAGCCATCCTGCAGATGAATATGTTGGGACATACTTTCTTCCTGTTCCGCAGCCCGGAAACTGGCGAAATCAATGTAGTTTATCGCCGCAAGGATGGCAACTATGGTCTATTGCAGCCATTGGATGACTAAACGGCACCCCCTCATTGGAATCGTATAAAGTAAAGTGATCACCGGTGGGAAGCAAGCTGGCTTCCCACCGCTTTTTACGGGAAAGGACAAATCTCATCATGATAAATCAATTATATAAACTGTGTGCTCCCTGCCTATTTGGCCTGGAAAGCGTCCTAAGCGGCGAACTAAAACGCCTTGGTTTTGAGGACATCTCTGTTACCGATGGCCGAGTAGAATTCACCGCTGATGCGGAGGGGATCGCCCGGGCTAACCTAAATCTGCGCACTGCCGAGCGAGTTCTCATTGTCCTGGAAAGCTTTCGGGCTGTCACATTCCAGCAGCTCATTGATGGCGCAGAAAAAATCCCCTTCGAAGAGTATATTGGTAAGAAAAACGCTTTTCCAGTTAAGGGATGGAGTCTAAATTCACAGCTCCATAGTGTTCCGGACTGCCAATCCATCATCAAAAAGGCTGCAGTCAAGCGTCTTTCCCGTAAATATGGCGTTGCATGGCTGGAAGAATCCGGTCCAACCGTCCAAATACAATTTTCAATTAATAAGGATATTGCCACCATAATGCTGGATACCAGTGGCATAGCACTGCACAAGCGTGGCTACCGTAAAGTTGCAAATCTTGCCCCAATTCGGGAAACTCTAGCGGCTGGAATCCTGGATATTGCACGAATATACCCGGATACACAGCTGTATGATCCGTTCTGCGGCTCAGGTACATTTTTGATCGAAGCAGCCTATAAAGCCAAAAATATTGCCCCTGGCATTTACCGCCGCTTTGCAGCAGAAAAATGGGATAGCTTACCGTCTAAAATATGGCAAACGAGTAGGGAAGAGGCGATAGAAAAGGTTCGTAAGGATGTAGAGTTTGTCGCTTTTGGCAGCGATATCAGCGGTGAGGCGTTGGATATTGCCGAAGCTAACGCAAGACGGGCCGGCATTGCCGGACTAGTACGGTTAGAAAAGATGAATGTCAAAAACTTCACGATGCCAGATCGAAAATCATTGGTCGTGACAAATCCGCCATACGGCGAGCGCCTAATGAATGGCGAAGATTTGACAAAGCTATACCAAACGATGGGTAATGTATTTCAGCCATCTCAGCAGACAGCCTATTACATCATTTCATCAGCGGAAAATTTCGAGCAAAGCTTTGGCAGAAAAGCAGATAAAAAGCGTAAGCTCTATAATGGAATGCTAAAATGTAACCTATATCAATACTTTGCTCAAAAAAGTAAATAAAGAATGACATAGCAAAAAGCCCAGTTTACACTGGGCTTTTTTTATATAATCGATATTGCTTGTATTATGTTATTGCGCCTCCACTTATTTCGCTAAATCTTAATTTAGCGAAATGGCACCCACAAGTAGAATATATCATAACAGAAAACTATTGTCAATCCCCAACTTTGAATTTATCAAAAAATTTCGCTAAATTAAGTCACCCGCCGCACCCGATGGTTTCTAATGCGGCACCAATACTCACATTTTTTCTCCCTTGCATCTGATAATGACCATTGCATAGCATATCAGCTTCGGCAAGGCCGGTAGTATTTGCTGCGCAAATCTCCACCTTACCCTTGCCAAATCTGCTATGCCATGCATTTTTGCAAACACAGCGCTGACGGATAGCTGCGCCCGCCAGCGCTCCCCTATTTACTTTTTGTGGGATATATGGTAGATTTAGCGTAGAGAGGACGAAAGGGGCAATATTATGGGTTTTATCGGGTTTAGCGTATGGTCAACCTATCAAGTACTATTTTTTGTAGCGCTGGCCATTATATTTATCATGTGCATCATTATAGGTATACAGTCGGCCAAGGCCGCAGACCGCAAGCAGGAAATCAAGCAGAAAATTGTTGACTATGAAAAAGACATTGCAGACCGTAACAGAGTTATATCTAAACAACGGCAGGAAATCGACTTTCTAACGCTAAAGTTAAAGGAATTGCAAGAAAGGAGCAAACCATGAACCTTTGGAGCAAATTATTCTTTGCGCACCGGGCAATAGCACATACCCGCGATGTATCACCATACACTCAAAACAACGCTATAAAGGCCGAACACGAAAAGCTAATGCAAGAACAATACGCAATGACACATCCAAAATGCGAAAAGGAAACCCCCAGCGAATAAGCTGGGGGTTATGTTATGCAATTTTGTTTTTGCGAATCCGGCGCTTGCTGCGGTTAGAGATCTCACCAGTGACTTCCGGCTGGAGCTCTCCCCTATTACGCAGTATTTCTTCATCGCTGATATAATCCGCTTGCAGCATATTATCAATAAGCTGCTGCGTATCGTATCGGTTACGGTCCGCATCAGTTTGGCAATACACCCTTGCATCAATAGCAGCGAGCGGATATTGAGGATTACTGAAAGAAAGATCATATTCCACCGCATCATAGGTATAAACCGTGCAAATACGGGTAAATGGGTGCGACAAGTGGCTGCGGGTCACTCTCACCGTATCGGTTATATCCCGAAGTTGCTTATCAAGGAAATTCCACCGCTGGGTAGTAGCATATATTTGCATATGCCGCTTCCGGCACTGGCAAAGGTGCTGAAAAAGGATTTTCGGCACACTCTGTTTACTGGCAGCGAAGTCACGACTATTAAAAATCGTGCCTATTTCATCAATCAGAACGAGCGTATTATCCGGCGCATTGAGGATATCCTGCGGAGATCGCAATGGTAATATCTGCGTATGAGCCGGGAAGCCCGATAGCTGCAAGTTAGTTACTATGGTCAGCTTCGGATAACGCTTTGCAAGCAAATAAGCATCATGTACCATCGTGCAAGTTTTGCCGGCGCCGAATTTACCAACATATAAATGCAGCCCCCAACCGTCAAAATTAAGCCAAGCACGATTTTTTATGTACGGTATCAAATCCTTAACCAACAGGAAAAGGAACTTCGGCAGGCGCACCAAATAGCCCAGCCAAACCTTAATCATCATAGCCGCCTACCTCCGGAGGTAACGCCGCAAGCAATAGCCCTGAATAGCCGCCAGCAGCCCCACAGAACACAAATAGCAAGCATCACCTGCATAAACCAAGGGATAAACTCCGCAAAATCGGCAGGAACACCTGACAACCCGAAGAAATCACATAAGGTTTGAAAAATACTGCTCATCATATCCCCCCTTAATTATTCCAAATTCTAAACAAAGTACGAACCAAAACAAGCAGGAAGCACAACAGCAAAAGCCCTTCCGTAACTGTATATTGCGATAAAGGAGTAGACATAATAGGACGCTCCCACAAGTTATCTACTGTAACAGTACCGGTTATTTCGGAAATTTGCTGCTCCTGCCCTTCGCCATCGGCCGGAGCAGCAGGAACATCATTCCCCTGCTCTTCCCCACCGACTTCAGCAGCATCACCGATGGGGTTTTCTTCTATGGTTTGTTCGGTCATTTCTTCATTCAACAATTCATTATCCATCCAAAAGCCCCCTTATAATTCGAATAGCAATATAGGCAACACAGCCCCAAAGGGCAATATCCCAAAAGGAGAAAGTGAAGCCGTAAACGGTCATAGGCATCTTGAAAAAATCCAAGACCACACCAAAGAAATGCATTAAATCGTCCACACCATCACCCCCGGATAAACTTAACAATAGCAAGCGCTATAGAAACCGCTATACCGGCTATCAGCAGGTCGATAATCTCACGAGGGACGAAACCAAGCGCAGCAGCAAGGAAATCCCCGAAGTGACCGCCAAGGCTCAACACAGCCTTAAAAGCATCAATCAGCGTGGAGATAATGCCAGTGACACCGGAAAGTAAAGACTGCACTACACCACCCAAAAAGCCGCACACAACATTAACCAGGCTTTTCACACCGGATAGTAAGCCATCAAAAAAGCCGGGCTTACTGGGGTCATCCGCTCCCCCACTACCGCCACCACTACCGGCATCAGCAGCATAATAAAACACATGCTCACCATCGGCAGAAATAGTTATTTCGGCAGAAGAAACCAAAGGCTTATAGTTTTTTATAGCCGGAGGGCTGAAAGTAAACGAAGAACCGACCGCAACATTTTGATAGACGGTATCACGGCGCAATTTATCAGTAGTGCCGTCCTTGTAATAATGTACGGTAAAGCTGGTCACTTCGGCATCAGGATTGGAATTGCTGCCGATGGCAGGATCGTCTATTTTATCAATGACTTCGGCGAAGTCATCTTCATTCACTACCCGGCCTGCAAAACTATACCCGGTAAGCTCAACCCAATTACCATCCTTGCAAACAGAACCTTGGCACTCCGTCCAAGTACCGCTTTGATACTGCTGGCAGCTTGTCACCTTTTTATCCGCATCGAGGGAGATATAAACATCACCCTGCGCAGGATAAGAGGGACGGACACCACCAAGACGGACATTATTTACAGCGACCGCAGACTTTACAGCAATAGCGCCCTCTGTTTTCTCGCTGGGCAGTACTAATGCCATTGGGATATCAAACGGAGCAGATGCAGGAGTATAGTTAGAAGTATAAAGAGCGCCTTTAGAAATACGGAGTTCGTCATAATAGGAATAGGCAAAGCCAGGAGCACCATAAAAATACATTTTTTTAAGATTTCCTGTAGAAGGTTGCCAATTAGACGGAGGGGTAAACTGAACACCGTTCATATAGTATTTCACGGCACTACCATCATTTACAATAGCCATATTGACCCATTGCCCCAAAGGAATAGGGTTAGAACTGTTAGACGAAGCTTGTGAATAATTAAAATAATGTTTCGCCGTTCCATTCTTCCAAAATGCATAACCATCATTCATTTTCAAAGTACGCACAACTGCATCTATATCGCCATCAATCAAAGACTCACTTAAAACAAGATAACCATTATTAAAAGGGCCACCGCTACCACCCTTACCATTACCATAGTAAGTAGAACCATAGTCACTCAATTTCTTTGTATTAGTCCAATATATCGAGCCAAAACGCTGCGGAAAAGAACCATCAGCATCCTCTCCCCAAAGCAGGAAAGAATAGATACTGTCATAGAATGAATACTCTTTCAAGACCTGAAGCAGTACAGAATTATCCCTATATTCAGAAGAAGAACCATGATGAGTAACACCTGAAAGAATACGAAACATTAGTTGCGAACTATGATCAACTGTATTCCTCAACATTCTTTCTGTAATCAAAAAATCCACATACTGCCCATAATTAAACTTAAACTCTACGGTATAAGGTGCTTCCAAAGCTTCCGGTAATATTACACGAAAAGCACCACAATTAGAAAGCATCAAATGCTTTCCAAAACCATTAGAAGAAATATATTGCGGTACAGTACCATCATCAAAAATAGCTGTATTACTTTTACCCGAAGCATCTGTTATATTTCCATCAAAATGGTACAACGCAACACAGTTATCATTCTCCGGGACAGCATCATAGTTAATCACATCACCGGCCAGTGGAATACCAAACACATCATCAGCAGTTAAGTTATAACTATTGCGACCGTCAGGAAGCTGGAAGTAGTAGTTATTGCTCACGGCCTGCGAGGGATCCCCACAACCATCTACTATATAAGTGATATTAGTATAGGTCGGGGTATAAGTAACAAAGTAATTGTAGTCCACATTATTATAAGTCACAGGAATGTAATAGCTATTATAAGTCTGATTATAATAAGCCGTATTATAGGTGTATGTATAGTCCCGGCTCATATCATAGAAAGTGTTATTGGTGGTATTCAGCACGGATTTATAAGACGGAGTACCCCTATTCATCATAGATACTTCCATCTGCTCATAAGCCTTTGCAAGACCCTGCTGATTATAATACATTCGATAATCCATCGCTTGTTTTAGCGTATCAGCATAGGCTTTATGAATATCCGCACCGGCAGTAGAAAAAGTCTTAATCGCTTCACAAATCAATTTCGCATATGGCAAAAAATCAACAAGTGTAGCCGCCTGCGCCGGTACAAAGGTCAAACATATCATCAAAGCCGCTATCAAAACGGCAAGTATTTTTTTCATTTGTAACCTCCCATATCTTTTCAATAGAAAAGGGGCGAGGATTTACCCCGCCCCTTTCGGGTCACTTCGCTGCTCTCTTCAATCCCTTGAAGATACGAATACCGACAGGGATAAGACCGGCAGCGAGCAGGAACAGCAGCACCGGCTGCTCCGTGATCTTGGTGATGATGGTACCAACGAGAGTAAAAACATCACCCATTGCAGCAATAACAGTCTGCATTACAGTAACAGTAGGAGCATCCATTAGCTAAACCTCCTTACTTTGCAGCCCGCTTGAGACTGCGGAAAATCCGAATACCGACAGGGATAAGGCTGGCGGCGAGGAAGAACAGCAGCACAGGCTGACCAGTGATGTTGGTAATAACAGTACCAACCAGGGTGAACGCATCGGACATTGCCTTAATAATGGCTTCCATAAAAACACCTTTTTAACCTTTCTTTGAATTTGATTTTATTTGAACTCCGGCCAGAAGTATCAAACTAAATGATAATTACCAATTCCCCGCTTTTAGGAATATGGCAAATGACCTCTCGGTCAAGCATCGTCGGCTGATCAAGCAGAGCATTAAAGGTAGTCACACCGCAATCTATCAGCTTGGTCATATACGGCTTTTGATAGATATGGTACGAAACGCCCGCACCATAGCAATACATTAAATCACTTACTTTCATCTTTACTGCCCTCCAAAGCTGCATCTAAACGAGCCATATCTTCAAAAGAGATATTCTCCCCAATCATTCTTTCCGGCTCAAAATCGGCTTTCTGCTCAATCGGGTCATAGAAAACGCTTCGCTGCACTTCCCCCGGGGTTAAATGCCTTTGGTCACTTTCACACATATTCAGTACACGATTTTCAGAGATCACCGTCGACCATATGCTACCGGCACGCCGCAGCGTTCCCCAGCAGCCGTTTTTCAGTGCCCAGCGTACCGCATTACTCATCGAGCTGCATCGAGCATCTATGATATAGTCCGCCAGCCGTCCCGCCTGTATTTCCTCATCATCACGGAAAAACTTGTTTATCGGAAATGTGGAAACAACAGCTTCCAAGGGATATTGGAATTTATCGGGGTCATCAGCATGAATTAGATACCGGATAAAGGCATCAAAGCTACGGCAGCGTTCTATCATATTTTCAGCTATACCGAGATCGTCCGCCAGCGCCGCAAGGTAGCGAGCTGCTTTCAGCCGTCCCACCCAATGGATATGGGGCTTTTTCAATTCCCCATTTTCATCGGTATCTTTATCGTGCAGAATATATGCAAATTCGGGAAATGTGCTTTTCAGAACATTCAGAACATCATCACAGCGATAACTTTCGCTGTCCGGATAAAGAATTCCTTGAAATTTTCTATCCTTTATTCCGTCCTTTGCCATTTTCTTTTACCTATCCTTTTTTCAATGTACAGTATAGCGGCTGTATTCACCTTTCGGAGAAATCTGTAATTTGCTATACTATTTTGGAACACGGTACACGCACGCTAGACATAGCCCAGCGTGCGTGCCGCCGTGCGGCTGGGGCTGAAGCCCCGCAGCCTGCACAGCGGCCATTGCATCAAGCCAGCTTTGCCTTGAATTTGCCGTCCTTGAGCGTTAGAACGACATCGGCAGCATCACCAGGTTTATAGCTTTTAGCGGAGTACATCAGGCCAACTCGGCCGTTTTCGTCCTTGCAGTAAACCTCATTCAGGAACTTGCCCGCACTAACTTCCATGTCGGTCGGGACTACGCTGATAATGGTCATTTTCATTTGCAATACCTCCAAGCAAAATTTTTTTGGCTTGTGGATAAGCGATTTCGCTAAATCTAGGTTATAGCGAAATAAAAAAAGGCACCCACACGATATAACTCGTGTGAGTGCAAAATTCACTTTTTTATTTCGCTAAACCGTAAGTAATTTAGCGAAATGGCATTTCCTTAAACACACAATAACAAATTCACGCTCTTTTGTCAATCCCCCACTTTGAATTTACCAAAAAATTTCGCTAAATTAAGTCACCCGCCGCACCCGGTGGGTTTCTAATTGCGAATCCGGCGCTTGCCGCGGTTGGAGATCTCGCCCGTGATTTCCAGTTGCTTCTCTCTTCTATTTTACATTATTTCTTCAAAATAGTACATTTTATGAATAAATTCAATTTTAATTGTAAACATTAGCACTCTGCTATTGACAGTGCTAATTTTGGAGTTATAATGGTGTTGTACTTGAGAGATTCAACAAAATCTCCTAAGGAAGCAGCTTAATCCTATATCAAAAAATAATGGAGGAATGAATTATGATGCCCAGTATCTTTGGTGAAAATCTTTTCGACGAATTTTTTAATGAACCATTTGCCATGATGACGCCTCAAGGTCATAACCCTCTTTACAGTAAACACGCAAAGAATCTAATGAAGACCGATGTTCGGGAAACCGAAAATTCCTACGATCTGGATATTGACTTGCCCGGCTTTAAGAAGGATGAAATCTCCATCGAGCTGAAAGACGGCTGTCTGAACATAAGCGCTGCCAAAGGACTTGATAAAGAGGAAAGCGATAAGGCGGGGAAATACATCCGTCAAGAACGCTATGCGGGCTCTTGTAGCCGCAGCTTCTATGTTGGTACTGATATTGATCCTACCCAGGTCACTGCTAAATTTGAAAACGGCATCCTGTGCATTTCCGTTCCAAAGGCTTCCCGTCAATTGCCTGCAAGATCTACAGTTGAGATTAAATAAAATCTCCCTCTCCTGTGCCCCGTCGATTCAATAATATAATTTTTTGAAAGGATGTCATTTATGAATAAAACCCTATCGCGAGTTTTATGGATCATTGCCGGTGTACTGCTTATTGTTGCAGGCGTGTATTGCTTTGTTTCTCCTGAAGCCGCTTTGAGTGGGCTTTCCCTTATACTTGGACTGGCCATGCTCTTCTCCGGTATCGTTGATATTGTCATCTTTGCATCATCCCGGCGCTTTATGCTCGGTTCCGGCTGGTTCCTACTGGATGGCATCTTCACTGTACTGTTAGCCATTTTCCTGCTCTGCAACCAGGCATTCACCATGCTTTCGCTGCCGTTTATTTTCGGGATGTGGCTACTCTTCGGCGGTATCAGCCGTTTTGTTAGCTCCTTTGATCTTCAGCGCCTTGGCGTGCGGGGTTGGGGGTGGTTTACCGCCCTTGGTATTCTCCTTACTGTTGCGGGCATCCTTTCGTTCTATGATCCCATTTCCGGTGCTATGGCCCTCAGTTGGATCGTTGGACTAGTGCTTATCCTGCAGGGTATCGCATCTATTGCATGGGCCTGCTTCTCCGGGCGCTTCTGGAGGGACTCTCTTTTATAAAACAACTATCACCTCCTCAATTATTTTCAAAAAGGACCGGGGCTTCGGCTCCGGCCTTTTTGCGCATCTACACACTTGCATGCAGCTTGCATTTCTACTATAATAGATTGGCAATAAACCGAAGAGAGGAGGAAACCGAATGCAGACATTTTCTATCATGGCAGCACCTGCGCCACAGCTGCTGCGCGATTATCTCATCTATATGAGTACCATCAAGGGACGCTCTCCCCGCACTGTAGAAGCCTACTACAACGATCTCCGCCTATTCCTGCGTTATCTAATGGCCACTCGCAGTGGCACTCCCCTACCCACGGACGACCCAAATCTTGAAAGCATTTCGTTTGCCTCCATCAGCGAGGAAATGATTCTCAGTGCACGCCTTTCCGATGCATATTCTTTCCTGGCTTATGTGCAAAGCGTCAACCAAAATAACGCCAAGACCCGTGCCCGCAAGGTTTCCAGCTTGCGCGGCTTCTATAAATATCTGCAAAGTAAGGCTGGCCGCCTAGAGGAAAACCCCATGGAACAGTTGGAGATTCCTGCCCAGCGCAAAAGCCTTCCAAAACACCTTACTTTGGATGAAAGCCTGCACCTGCTGGAATCCATTGAAGGCAAGGATCGTGAACGCGATTATTGTATCATCACCATTCTGCTTAACTGTGGCATTCGTCTTTCGGAGTTGGTCGGTATTAAGCTCTCGGATATCCGGGATGACACCCTTACTGTACTGGGCAAGGGGAATAAAGAGCGCATGGTTTATCTTAACAGCGCTTGTCTTAACGCCATCGCAGAATATTTGGCCGTTCGTCCGGAACCACCGAAAGATGCCGATAAACCCTACCTGTTGGTTTCCTCCCGTACCCGTGCACCGCTTACCCCCCGCCGGGTGGAACAAATAGTAGAAACACATCTAAAAGCCGCCGGCTTAGGCGGTCGGGGCTATTCCCCTCACAAACTTCGTCATACTGCCGCCACTCTCATGTATCAATACGGTGGTGTGGATATCCGTGTTCTAAAGGAAATTCTCGGCCATGTCAATCTTGGCACCACAGAAATATACACCCATGTCAGCAATGATCAAATTGCCAATGCCGCTGACCGCAATCCCCTTTCTCATGTTAAATCCAAACCACCCAAAAAGGAAGCTGAAACCGAATGAAAACCAATTACCACACCCACACCTACCGCTGTAAACACGCCATGGGCAATGATGAGCGCATTGTGCTCAATGCCATAAAAGCTGACTTTGATATTTTAGGCTTTTCTGATCATACCCCGTGGTCTCACTTCCCTGCCGATTACGATTCCCATGTCCGCATGGAGCCGCAATACCTGCCGGAATACTGCGGCAGCGTAAACCGCCTGCGGGAAAAATACAAGGACCAGATCGAGATTCACCTCGGCCTGGAGGCGGAGTACTTCCCGCACCATATGCAGGAGCTTCTTGATATGAAGTCGGAATACGGGATCGAATATCTGATCTACGGTGCCCACTACGATGAACTGGATGCCCCCGTCCCGGAGCGTTTTTATTTCGGCCGTGATATTTTAGCGCCCCATGACCTCGAGCGTTACGAGCAGAACATCATTCCGGGCATTGAAAGTAAATTCTATACCTATGTGGCCCACCCTGATCTTTTCATCCGCGGTTACCCTTATTTTGACGAACACTGTGTCGTACTCAGTCATCGTATTTGTGAAACTGCGGCTCGCTGCAATGCAATTCTCGAATACAACATCTCCGGTTTTCTTTTCGCGCTGGAACATAATCGGCTGGATTGTTTCCCTCATCCCGATTTCTGGCGCATTGCCAAAGATCATGGCATTACCGCAATTATTGGCTTCGACGCCCACGATTCGGCGGTAGATTTCAAGAATTCTGATATCTATGATTATGCCGTTCACTTTCTTAATCACATCGGTATTCATCGCATTGACAAACTCGATTTATAAAACAATTCCATAGCTAAGCCCCACGGTATTTAACCCGCGGGGCTTTTTTCTTAAATTTTATCGTATTGGCAGCATATACAGCTTCTCCCGTTTCATTTTGTGATATTCTACAATAGTTTCTTTTCAAAATAACTCAATCCACTACTTAGTTGCGCAATTTAAGTAACAAAACCACTGCATTATATACAAATTGCGCTATGCTTTCTTGTAAAAATAGTCCAACGGCGCTTTGACAAAATCAAAAAAATACTATATTGTAGAGACATACAAAGGAGAATGTTCACAATGAATTCCCCTTTATCAATAACTGGAGGTACATAAAATGCTGCTGATTAAAAACGCCAACCTGGATGGGACCGGCAAAATCGTTGATATTCTCATCGGTGATGACGGAAAATACAAGGAAATTGCCGGGCACATCGAAGCACCCGCCGGGATCGAAACCATCGATGCCACTGGTATGATGGCCTGCCCCACCTTTGTAAATACCCATATGCACTTTGATAAGGCCTACACTTCTTATGAACAGGGCCGTGAAAGCTATGGCAAGGGCAACTGGATCTCTTCTACCGAAGAAACCCTGGAAGACTCCATCTATGTCATGCACGACCGTATCCGCAAGTATACTCCTGAGGCCGTAGCTGCCCGGGCTGAGCGCGCTATTAAGGATTGTGTCATGTATGGTACCACCAAACTGCGCACCAATGTGGATATCAGCACCTTGGATCCTAACCTCAACGCTCTGAAGGGTGTTCTGATGGCCAAAGAAGCCACCAAAGATATCTGCGACCTACAAGTCATCGCTTTCCCTCAGGAAGGTATCATCTGCGATCCTGGCACCGATAAGCTGCTTGAGGAAGCCATGGAAATGGGCTGCGATGTTATGGGTGGCATGCCTGCCGCTGAAATGCTGGATGAGCATTCCCGCGAACATGTGGATTTCGTCTTCAAGATGGCCGAAAAATACAACTGCCTCATCGATATGCACATCGATCAGTCCAAAGATATGTTCGATCGTTCCCTGGAATATACCGCCTGGCTTACTATGCAACATGGCTGGCAAGGCCGTGTAACCGGCGGACACTGCACCTCCATCACCTATCAGAATCAGGCCCACGCCATCAAGGTTATGAAGATGCTTAAGCAGGCGGATGTCAATGTCTGCGCCAACACCCAGACCCTCGCCATCATGGGCATTGACCCCGAACCCCGCACCCGCGGTGTTACCCGCATTCGTGAGATGGTGGAAATGGGTATCAATGTTGTCACCGCTCAGGATACCATCTGTGATGGTTTCCACCTTTACGGCACTGGCGATCCCTTGGATTACGGTCTGGTTGGCTGCTACTGCGCCCAGTACAATACCCCCGAAGCTGCCCGTACCATGTGGAACATGCTCACCAAAGCCTCTGCTCGCGTATTCGATCCTGAAATGAAGTACGGCATCGAAGTAGGCAACGATGCTGACTTGAACCTAGTAGAAGCCCCTAATGTCCACGATGCCATCCGCACCCGCGCTTCCCGTCCCTACATCATCCGCCACGGTAAAGTCATTGCTTCCTTCATCCGCCGGGCTCAGCTGCTGTAATACTGTCTTATTCTCTTCTCTTGATATAAAGCCCCCTCATATTCCCAAAGCCCAAAGGCACCGGTATCCCCGGTGCCTTTGGGCTTTGTCACCATCTTTCATTTCATACAAAAAAATCACCCTACACCCAGGAATTATTCCTGCCGTACAGGGCGATTTATGAGGCTATTATTTCACTATTATTTCAATCTGCTCTGCGTCAGTAGTGGCCACAGCTCCTCCACATTCCTTTGGTTAAGCGTAATAGGGTCCACCGAAACATACTTTGGTGTTGGTTTTCCCAGCAGCGCACACGCTGCCGAATACACCATCAGATGTCCCATTTCAATTGGCCTTGAAGAGACAATGCCCATTCTTCCGCTGGTCACCTGCAGCATTCGCTGCGCAACGGAACTGTTGATCTGGCTGGTGACAACTACTACATCATCACGGCGGTTCGCGTGCAGCCATCCACTGATCCGAGCCGCCGCACCTGCATTCTGGATAAACAGGCCCTGCATCTCAGGATAGCGGCGGTACAGCTTCTCAAAATCATCCACAGAATAATGATCATTGATTTCTAATTGCTCCAACACCTGTATTCTGGGATAGTCACCATGCAGTGCGGTAATTAATGCTCGGACACACTGCTGAGCACCCGCTGCTGTGTTTTTATCCACCAGCATTACCAACCGCTGCATCTGCCGGGACAACATCTGCTCCGCCAGGAATTGCGCCGCCTGCCGCCCTTTTTCCTCATCATTGGTGGTAATGCAGCAGTGGAACACAGATCCAGGCAGATCAATCGGCAGATGTGATCCCAAAATCAATGGGATATCGCTACCCCTTTTTAACCGTTGAAAGGTCTCCACCATCCCGCTATGGTCATTGGAAACGCTGATGATCGCATTCGCACCGTTTTGCAGTAACCACACCAGTTGATTCTTTTCTACCCCGCTGTTCATTCTGGCATCCTGTACCGGCAGCAGCTCCATATTCAAATTTGTGGCGACCTCCCTTATCCCCTGCAAAATCATCTGGGAATAAAGTGTTTCCGCCTGTGCAAAAGAGACTCCAATCCGACCGGTACGCTTCTGCATCAGCATTTTTTCGGTTATGGTTAATGATACAGCACTTTCATTGCTGGCCGGTTGTCCCTGAGGATCACGCGGCAATACACTGGTAGAATGACGGATCACCAGTGCTGGAGAAGAAACGATCCTTTTATCAGGCCCACTGCTATTCTCCAAAACACTACGAAACACCTCTGGATCTAAACGGACATAGGTTACCGCAGGATTATAGCCCTGCATATAGTCGTCGTCATCAATGGCGATCCAGCTGAAGTCTTCCGGTACGCGGCGTCCACTGGCAAAGCAATATTTTGTTACCGCCATAATGCCCGGTACACCCACCGAAATCACGGCGGTCCCCAAGCTTTCCTGCTCTGGTAGTCCGGAGTTCTTCTCTCCGCCCAGCCATATTATATTATCCTGATTTAGGCGTACTGCATAGCGTTTACTGCACCATTCCAATGCCCGCAGGATCTGCTCCTGACAATATCGGTTCAAATCTCCACCCACCACGGTAATATTGGTGTGCCCGCACCGGATCAGATGTTCCAATGCAAGGTGCATGGCACCCTCATAATCCAAGGTCAAATGGCGTTGGTCGGTGCGTTCTGGTGGCACACTTTGGTTCAGCAGCAGAATGCTGCCCGGTTCCACAGGATTTATCGCTCTATCACCGCATTTATACTCCACCGATTGATGCACCAATACACGGTTCAGGTGGTACTGCTTCATATATCTATGCAGCTGCTTTTCCGTCAGCGATCCATCTACCGAGATCGTGATCCATTCGTACCGTCCGGACATCCGCACATAGGATCGGCATCCACATACTGTCAGCAACCGCCGGTCAATGATAAGACCCATACAGCCGCGCTTGGCCGCTGTCGGTTCCTCTCCTCTGTTGCGACAGCGCAGCGGTTCATAGCCCAGCTCATCTACCGCAGCCATTACCCGTTCTGTAATCTCCGGGCTCACATACCTCGTCCGGTTAAGAACATGGGAGACCGTGGTGGCAGAAACGCCGCTGGCCTTCGCAATATCGTATATTGTCGCCATATTTCTCCTTTTAAATGTTGTTTTCTCTCTTGGCAGCCCAAATTGCCGCCTTATGTTTTCTCTTTATTTCAAGTTACTGCTTTTGCTGCTCCGTTTTCAGCAGCGCATACCTTCTCCGGGATTCTCTCACATCAAAGACAGTACACACAGCGATGCCCAATATACCGCCCACCAGCGCAGAGATCCACCGACTGATTCCAAAGGCCGAACCAGCCACAACACCCAGGCCAAGACCCAACAGGAGCCCCACCTTCACCATAGCGCGGGTCTTCTTTTCACTGCACCATACCTCTACAGCAGGAGACTTCTCATGCTCATGCTCCACCCAGTGACCAAAACCACTCTTACGCAGCAGCCCGTGGAATATCTCATCATCCCTTTGCGGGTGTGCCAGCATAATGGTCACACTCTTATTAGCAAAGGCCCACCCACGCAGGGTATTCAGGGCCTCGGTCATATAGCCTTTTCGGCGGTACGCCGGCTTAATAAACCCGTTCAACTCCACCGCTTCGGTATCGCTGGGGCGTCCCAAAAAGTACAAATATCCCACCAGGTGCTTGTCCTCTTTTTCTGTGATGATCCACAGCGTATAAAAGGACATATACTCCTGATCCGCCATCATTTTATGGTATTGCTCCTCTGCCAACATGGCCCATTCGCCGTATTTGGCATAATCATCCGGCACCAAAGAAAGGCTCCTGCATAATTCATTCGGATCATCCCTCAGCAGGTTCATCTGTTCCGGCAGCAGCGGATAAAGGATCAGATTCTGGCTCTCCAGCTGTGGCTGCTTTTTCTGCTTTTTCATTTGCTTCCTCCGTCAAAGTTCTCAAAAATGAACTACTCTCTTAATCATATTATAGATGAATCGATAAATTAAATCAATTTATGTTATCACTTTTTACGCACTATACACAATAAACAATTTTTACCTCAATTCTTTTTGCTTTTCGTGCATATAATTATTATTTTCCTTGATTTTAATAGCCTAAATGCGCAACTTGAGTAGCTAAGATGTTAAAATGCAACAAAATTATACCCATTATATTACATTTTTCGCTTTGACGAATGTAAAAAACAAGTGCTAATATACTACTTGGCCAAGATGTGCACAGGGATAATGGCGAAAACCGACGGCACATTAGGTCAAAAGGTCAAAAAATGTATAGAGAAAAAAGGAGAGTCACTATGTATCAGCCTGAACAGCCGGTATTCGATCAAGCCATCGAATCCAACATTGAGATCACCTACGGCATTGAAGATGTGCCCAAGCCCTGGTGGAAATCTCTCTACTTCGCCCTGCAGATCACCCTTGTAGACTTTACCCCCTTTGTATGGGGCGGTATGTTTGTCTCCCTGGCCGGTCTGGATGCGGCCACCGTTCTGCCCACCATGATCAGCGCATGCTTCCTGGTCATGGGTATCTGCACACTGATCCAAACTACCATTGGTAACCGCCTGCCCATTGTTCAGGGCCCGTCGGCTTCCCTCGCCTCCTCCATGGGCAGCGTAGCCGCTACCTATGGTCTGCCCGCTGTCTGGGGCTCCGTCATTGTCGGCGGCGCACTGGAAACTCTGCTGGGCGGCGCCCGCATTATGAGCAAGATCCGCAAATTCCTGCCCCCTGTTGTAGTCGGCACTGTTGTATGCTCCATCGGTTATGTAGCTGCCCGTATCGCTGTTCAGTGGACTTTCTCCTCTCAGGATGCTACGAGCCTCATCATGGCCGCTGTAGCCTTCCTGCTGGCTCTGGTTCTTAAGTTCCGCGGTGGCAAAGGTCTGCTTTCCCAGGGCTTCATTCTCATCACCGTTATCATTGTTGGCGTTGTTGGCGCCTCCGCTCTTGGCGTGTTCAATTGGGAAGCCGTTCACAATGCTCCTTGGTTCGCACTGCCCAAGCTGTTCCCCTACACTGGTCTGGAAGGTCAGAGCGGTTCCACCATCGCCTTTGTTGGTGCCGCTATCGTCGGCGGTTTCTCCGGCTATATTGCTTCCATGTTTGAATCCGTTGGCGACTATGCCGCTACCTGCGCTGCCTGCGATGAAGTCTACCGCATCAAGCACATCGACCGCGGAATCTTTGCTGAAGGCTTGGGCTGCGTGATCTCCGCTTTCTTTGGCGGCCTGCCCTGCACCAGCTACACCCAGAACATCGGCATTGTTTCTGCTACCGGTGTTTGCTCCCGCCGCGTCACTCAGATCGCTGGCGTAATCTTCCTGGCATATGGTCTGTGCCCCAAGCTGGCCTATATTCTTTCCGGCATTCCGCGTTCTGTTATCGGTGCTGTATTCCTTATCTCTGCCGCTACCATCATGTTCTCCGGCATTGATTCCATCATCAGCGATAAACGCTCCCTGCGCAACACCTTGGTAGCCGGTACTACTTTGGCACTGGCCATCATGCTGCCTTACCACTGCGCCTCTACTTACAGCGCCTGGGCCAAGAGCCTGCCGGCGTTCCTCAATATGCTCTGCACCTCCACCGTGTTCATTGCGGTCGTTGCAGGTGTACTGCTCAATCTTATCCTCAACTATGTTCTGAAGGACAAGAACGAAAAGTAAGCTAGCTCCTCCTCAATGGTACTCATACAGCGCAAACCCCTCCCAAACCGGGAGGGGTTTTGCTACGATAGAATCCCTGCAATCATTTTCCATTTTACTGTCGACTCCAATAGTCCCCCTCCAGCCAATAGCAAAGCGCTCAGTATCCACATCGCCGTCTGTCCGTTTCCTTCTGCCCCGCTCATCTGCTCACAGCGGCTATGCGCCAAGTTGCACATCAAAATCAGCGCCACCAACTGCACCGTCCTTGGCAGAAGTATCCCCAACAAAATATATCCGATTCCGCCCAAACCCACCAACATCAGCAAAAAGCTGACCACTATTCCCTGCCCTATTCCATACAACACCAGTGCCACCGGAATCATTAAATTCCCCCATAGGCACCGCGCTGCGATCATCAGGTATAGCAGCAGAATCGCCATAAACAGCAGTCGCTCACGCCACAATGCCCACAGGCCCTGTTCCGGTATAGCCCGCAGTTGATTCACCAGGATCCGGCATGGGATAGACTCTGCCCCACACAACACCGCTGCTATGCTGCCCAGTAGCACCCCTGCCGCAAAATATAAAAGATACTGAATTGTCGTCCCACGCTTCTTCCACAGGCTTTCCCGCCGCCCAGGTACTGGATAATGACTTTTCTTTCTCTTCGGCAACATTTTTCATCCTCCACATTTTGTTATCGCCGCTTGGGGTGGCTCATCTTTGCTTTGCTGCGGTGGTTTACTGCCAGGATGCACCCTATGGCGCCGCCCACCAGCATCAGCAGGCACTTATACAGTGCCAGCAGACCCACCTCTTTTCTCAGAACTGTTAGGGAAATTGCCAGCAGCACCAGGTACATCATCCCGCCTGTCAGTGCTCCGTTCACGATGCCATTCTGTCGCAACTGCCGGCCGCAGCGATAACCTGCTGCCAAGGTCCCAACCACCAGGATGATCGTTACCATCGGCGCGGTCAACCCGCCCGGAATATCCTGCGCACTCATTACCAGGGCAAATACCGTCAACAATGCCAGCACCACAGCAGAACCCATTCCAGCGCTTATCGCAATTTCCCGCAACGGCGGGCCGCTCCCCTTCACCCCGTGGCCTTTCTCCCTGCTTTTGGGCATAAAAACGCCTCCCATCCGGATTGTCTGTTCAATCCTATGATGGGAGGCGATATTTTAGAAGAAATTACTTCGGCTCGGCAGTGGTGTTCTTGCCGCTGATGGCCCAACGAGCCAGGCGGACCTTGGAACGGTCGCTGCCGGTCTCAATAACGAGGGAATCCTCTTTCATGCTGACGATAATCCCAATGATGCCGCCGATGGTGACGATCTCATCGCCTACCTGCAGCTCGCTGCGCATCTTGGCAGTCTCTTTATCCTTTTTCCGCTGGGGACGGATGATGAAGAACCAGAATACAACGATGATCAAAGCCATCATAATGATGGAAGACCACATGGAACCGGAGCCAGAAGCAGTTTCAAGAAAAGCAATGTTCATATTGTTTTATCCTCCAAAAAAAGTCTTTAACAAATATTATAGAGAATTACCGGTCATTTTGCAAGTAAAATCCGGAGAAAATATTGTTCTATTCCGCACTTTTATATTCTCTTACCCAGTATTGGCACATGCTCGCGGTAGAAGCTCTCAAACCGTCCCTCATCCAGTGCTAACCTTATCTCTTCCATCAGTGTATTATAGAACCACAGGTTATGCATCACAGCCAGCCGCATACCAAGCATTTCATTGGCACGCATCAGGTGGCGCAAGTAGGCGCGGGTATGGTTACGGCATAGTGGGCACCCGCAAAGGGCATCCACCGGGCGGTCATCCGTTACATACTTAGCATTTTGGATATTAATGATCCCTTCCCAGGTAAAAAGATGACCATGTCGGGCATTGCGGCTTGGCATCACACAGTCAAAAAGATCTACACCCCGGTGTACCGATTCCAAGATATTCACAGGTGTACCAACACCCATTAGGTAACGGATCTTATCCTTCGGGGCAAAGGGCTCCACAGCCTCAATGATATGATACATCTCTTCGGCGCTCTCGCCCACTGCCAGTCCACCGATGGCATAGCCGTCCAGTCCCATCGCAGCAATATCCTTCATGTGCTGCACCCGAATATCCTCATAGGTGCCGCCCTGGTTGATGCCAAACAGTAGCTGGTGTGGATTCACAGTATCCTCCAGGCTGTTCAGCCGGGCCATTTCCTTTTGGCAGCGCCCCAACCATCGGGTCGTCCGTGCTACCGATTTCTGCACATAATCCCGGGGCGATGGGTTTTCGATACATTCATCAAATGCCATTGCAATGGTAGAACCCAAATGCGACTGGATCTGCATGCTCTCCTCTGGTCCCATAAAAATACGATGTCCATCGATATGGGAGGCAAAGGTCACTCCCTTTTCCTCGATATGCCGTAGCGATGCAAGCGAAAACACCTGGAACCCGCCACTGTCGGTCAGGATGGGTCCCTGCCAACCGGTAAACCTGTGCAGCCCTCCCAGCTGACGCACCACATTATCACCAGGTCGCAGATGCAGGTGATAGGTATTGCACAGCATCACCTGGCACTTCAGCTCCTTCAGGTCATAAGCGGAAATACCGCCCTTGATGGCAGCCGCCGTCGCCACATTCATAAAGGCTGGCGTCTGCACCGTACCATGTACGGTGGTAAGCGCTCCCCGCCGGGCTGCTCCTTCTGTCAGTTTCAGTTGATACATTCTTTTTATTCCTCTCTTGTCAGTGTTACACATACCAGCTCCGGCGGGTTAAAGAGCCGAATTCCCATTCGTCCCCGTCCCAGCCCCCGGCTCAGGATCATCGTTTTATCTTCTATTTGGTAGATTCCGCCGTCATATTCCGGGAACAAGATCGTCTCTGGAGAAAGAATCCCGCCTAGCAGCGGCAACCATATCATCCCACCGTGGATATGCCCGCAGAAGGTCACATCGGCACCCCACGCAGCATATACCGGAAAGTAGTTTGGATTATGCGCCAACAGAATATTATACCCCTCCGGTGCCTCTCCCAGTATGGTATACATCGTTTCCTCCGTCACTGGGCGATAGTGGCTGGCATACTTGTGGTAATAATCCAGCTTGTACCACAGTCCCGTCAGGTTGATTCTGTCGCCGTTTTCCGCCGTAAGCTGCACCGTTTCATTATCCAATACTTGTACTCTGGATGCTGCCAACGCAGCACGGTAGCTTTCCCAGTCGGCGGTGGCCAGTCCTTCCTCATGGTTCCCACGGATATAGTAGACCGGATATTCCTCCGCCAGTGCACTGCACAGCGCCAATGTCACACTAAAGTCCTCATCATAACGGCTCACCATATCGCCGGTCATTACAATGATATCCGGTTCCTCCGCACGAATCGCTTTCAGCAATCGACCGTTCTCTTCTCCCAAGGACACACTGTGCAGATCAGAAAGCTGTACGATGTGATAGCCATTAAAGCCTTTCGGCAAGCTCTTCCCGCCAACGGTATATCGCACTGTTTTTAGTCCATAGTTGCTCCACCACAGTGACCAGCACAGCAAAAGAAAAATCGCCACAATTAAAATAAGCAGCAGCCAGTGTTTCTTCACTCAGTTTCTCCTATGCCAATAATAATGCCCGTCTGATAAAACAAATATATCATACCATAATAGTGTGCCCTTTTCAATTAAAATACCATTCGCCAAATCTTAATAAATAGAAAAAGCAGAATGACCACTTCCAGTCGTCCTGCTTTTGATTATACTCTCACCTCATTGCGAAACGGTGAACAATGCGTAGAAATACCCCTTGTTTGCCATCAACTCATCAAAGTGACCGCTTTCCTCCACTGTGCCGTTCTTTATAATCAGAATACCATCATACCGACGCAGCAGTGCCTCCTCCAGCAGATGTGTAATGACTATGCGGGTCATACCAGTCAGGTCAAGAATATCCTCTGTGACCTGATGTGCCGTCTGGGCATCCTGAGCACCGGTCATCTCATTAGAATAAATGTTTCCCCCACCAATGGTATTGCTTTTGGGCCAGCACCCGTCAAAGCCCCGCTCTTTTGCGGTTGTACCGGCAGAAGAAGTGTGCTATAATAGGCTGAAATGTAAAACACTATGGAATGAAGGTAAAAAGATGCAAGACCGTTTGATGACCAAGACATCCGACTATTATTACGACCTGCCGCAGGAACTCATCGCCCAAACACCGCTGGAGCGTCGGGACAGCAGCCGCCTGATGGTGCTGAATAAGGAAACCGGCGAGATCTCTCACCATGTATTTACCGATATCATTGACTACCTAAACCCAGGTGATGTACTGGCGGTCAATAACAGCCGTGTCATGCCCTCCCGTCTGATTGGCAAAAAAGAAGGCACCGATGGTGCCATTGAATTCCTGCTTCTAAAACAGCTGGGCAATGATGAATGGGAAACGATGGTGCGCCCAGGCAAACGGGCCAAGATCGGCGCTCGGTTTGTATTCGGTGATGGGCTGCTGCACGCCGAGGTACTGGAAATCCTGGAAGGCGGCAACCGTCGGGTCAAATTTGAATACGAGGGCAATAATATCTTTGCGGTGCTGGAGGAAGTTGGCCGCATGCCGCTGCCGCCCTACATCACCGAACAGCTGGAAGATGGTGAACGCTACCAGACTGTCTACAATAAGGTACTGGGCAGTGCTGCCGCCCCCACCGCCGGGCTACATTTTACCGAAGAACTACTGCAAAAAATTCAGGAGAAAGGTGTAAAGATAGCTTACCTGACACTTCATGTTGGCCTTGGCACCTTCCGTCCGGTGAAGGTAGACGATGTGACTCAGCATCATATGCACTCAGAACACTATTGGGTCTCGCAGGAGGCCGCTGATCTCATCAATGAGGCCAAACGCACTGGCCACCGTGTCATTGCCGTAGGTACCACCAGCTGCCGCACGCTGGAATCTGCCTATATTCCCGGGAAAGGACTGCGCGAGTGCAGCGATAATACCGATATTTTCATCTATCCCGGCTACCAGTGGAAATGCATCGATGCCCTTATCACTAATTTTCATCTGCCGGAAAGCACCCTTATCATGCTGGTCGCTGCCTTTGCAGGGTACGATCACATCATGAATGCCTACCATGAGGCTGTTAAAGAGCGCTACCGGTTCTTCTCCTTTGGCGATGCCATGTTTATTACAAACGAAACGAAGCCCCAAAGGAACACCAGACATTAAACGCTGTACTATCCCATTGAATATTCCATCTAAAAGAAGCAGGTCATTTTCAGTGATCGGCTTCTTTTTTGTTCCATTTTAATGACACGCTACTCCCTCTCATATACTAAGGATGAAAGGAGGCGTATTTCATATGAAACAAATTCTATTCCGCGGGGCGGCCACGGCACTGGTCACCCCAATGCAGCCAGATGGCTCTTTGGATTTAGAAACTCTCTCCCGCCTTACAGAATGGCAGATCCAAAGCAGTATCTCAGCGTTGGTGCCCTGCGGCACCACGGGAGAAGCCGCTACTCTCACTGATGAGGAACGCTTTACCGTCATCCAAACTGTAGCCAAAACCGCAGCCGGCCGGGTGCCGGTCATCGCTGGAGCCGGATGCAATGACACCGCCCGTGCCGAGCAGAACTGCCTGGCCGCCGCGGCGGCCGGTGCCGATGCCCTGCTTCTAGTCACCCCTTATTACAATAAATGCACGCCCAAGGGCTTACAGTCGCATTTTGCGCGGCTGGCATCCGCCACACCGCTCCCGGTCATCCTCTATAATGTTCCGTCCCGTACCGGGGTGACCATCGATATGGAGAGCCGCCGGAAACTTTCCAAAGTTGATAATATCATCGGCCTTAAGGAAGCCAGTACCGATTTTAGCCTCATTCATCAACACCTGTTGGAACTTGGTGATACTCTCCCCCTCTATTCCGGCAATGATGACCTCACCCTGCCTCTGATGTCCCTGGGAGCCCACGGCTGCATTTCCGTCCTCAGCAATCTGCTTCCCCACAGCACCGAAACCCTCTGTCAGGCGATCTTGCAGAACGATCTACCGGCAGCCCGTTCCCTGCACTATTCCCTTCTTCCCTTGATGAAATCCCTCTTTTGCGAGGTCAACCCCATCCCTGTCAAAGCTGCCATGCCGCTTGTTGGTTTCCCTTGTGGCAGCTGCCGCATGCCACTTTCCCTCATAGAACCGGATCACCTTGCATTACTGCAACAACAATTTACTATGACGAAACAACTCGGACTCTGCTGAATTCTGCTTGCCACCGTGGGGCGTTTGCTTTATAATAAAATAAAACATACTATCCCACGGAGGCGATCCCTTGAACCTGACCGAAGAACGACTGCAATACCTGGAGCTTCTCTCTCAAAAGTTTCCCAGCCCCACCCAGGTCTCTACCGAAATCATCAACTTAAATGCCATCCTCGGCCTGCCCAAAGGCACCGAACACTTTATCAGCGATATTCATGGTGAATACCGCCTTTTTCTTCATATTCTCAAAAATGCTTCCGGCTCCGTCCGACGCAAGATCTTCCAATGCTTCTCAGAGGAGGAAATGTCCACTGCCGAAATGGATGAACTGGCCACTCTCATCTATTACCCGGAAGAAAAGTTGGCACTCCTCAAGGAAGCTCATGGCTCACTAAACCAGGTCTGGTACACCACCACCCTGCTGCATTTGGTGCAGGTTTGCCGCAAGGCCACCAGTAAGTACACCCGCTCCAAGGTGCGCAAGGCCATGCCCCACGATTTTGCCTACATCATCGATGAGTTGCTCAATTACTCCGAAGCTGATGAGGATGACAACCGCACCACCTATGTCCACAATATCGTCCACAGCATCATCGAAATTGGCAGTGCCGATGCTTTCATCATCGCCATTTCGGAGCTCATCCAGCACGCGGTCATTGATAAACTGCACATTGTCGGCGATGTATTCGACCGCGGCAACGGCGCTCATAAGGTTATGGATACCTTGATGGAGTATAATAATGTCGATATCCAGTGGGGCAATCACGATATCCTGTGGATGGCGGCAGCTATGGGCCAGTGGGCCTCCATCGCCAATGTGCTGCGCAACTGCATCCGCTACAATAACTTTGATTCTCTAGAGGACGGCTACGGCATTAACCTGCGCCCTCTCACCCAGTTTGCGCTGGAAACCTACCGTGATGATCCCTGCACTCTTTTTCTGCCCAGCCACAGCAAGCGGGAAACTGAACTGAAGCAGCGCCGGGAAAATGATGAACTCACCGCCAAGGTGCACAAGGCCATCTCGGTCATCCAGTTCAAGCTGGAGGGCCGCATCCTGCGGGATCATCCCGAATATCACATGTCACACCGTCTCTTCTGGGAAACGATGGACTCAAAGACCCACCGTATCCAAATCGACGGTCATTGGTATGACCTCAAGGATTCCCATTTCCCCACCCTCTCACCGGAAGACCCCTATCGTCTCTCTCCGGAGGAGGAAACCGTGATGAACGATTTGGCCTTCTCCTTCCGTAATAGTATCCGGATGCAGCGTCATCTTAAATTTCTTTTGGATAACGGCTCCATCTATAAGGTCAATAATGGCTATCTGCTCTATCATGGCTGTATCCCCATGAATGAGGACGGCACCTTGCACTATTCCACCATCAATGGCAAAAAGTACGCCGGCCGGGCCATGCTGGATGCCTACAATCACATTGTTCGGGTGGCATCCTATGCACCCCGTCATTCCGAACTGCGCAGGAACAGTCTGGATCTGATGTGGTATCTATGGTGCGGAACTCACTCCCCGCTTAGCGGCAAATATAAGATCGCTACCTTCGAGCGGTACTTCATTGCGGATGATACCGCCGGCAAGGAGGAGAAAGACCCCTATTACACATGGATTGAACAGGAAACCACCGCCATCCGCATTCTGGAAGAATTCGGAGCCGATCCCGTCCACGGCAAGATCATCACCGGCCATGTCCCGGTCAAAGCCGGCGAGTCTCCTGTCAAGGCCAATGGCCGTGTCATCAATATTGATGGCGGCATGAATGAGCGTCTCAATTCCGTCACCGGCGGCTGCGGCTATACCCTGGTCAGCAACTCCCACCAGCTGCTGCTGGCCCAGCACCATCCCATCAATATCAGCGAGGCCATGCGTAACAATGAAGATATGCACTCCGAGGTACGCGTGGTAGAAAAATTTCCACGCCGCCAGCTCATCCGGGATATCGACGACGGTAAGACCATTGCCCGCCGGGTAGCAGATCTGCAGGAACTGCTGGAGGCCTACCGCAGCGGCGCCATCACCCCCAAAGAATAACCCATCATAATAGTCCCGCACTCCTGATAGTGGAACCGCCCGATACAAAGCGGTCCTCTGTCGGGAGTTTTTTCTTTTCCCATGGCATATTTCGTCGGAAATTTGCGGAATGTTAGCAAAATTGCTACGATTCTGTTGACATTCTCCCTAAAAAGTGTTTTACTATCCTTAGTATATTGGTTGATTAGCCAACTAATAAATATTGGTAATCTTCCCATGGAGGTGGCTATAATGGATGGTATTTTAGAGAAATTCATGCGGGATGCCGCGCAGAACCCTGAACGGCCGATGTATGACTTTATGGATTGCGGAAGCGAGCCCTATGTTCACCACTATATAACGATTGGCGAAGCATGGCAGCATGCTATGGATATGGCCGCGGAGCTGCGTCAAAAGGGCGCCCGTCCCGGTGACCGCGCTATTATCCTTTCCATGCAGGATGCCGGAACCGTCTATGCCATTTGGGGCTGTATGATCGCTGGGGTGATCTTTACCGTTATCCCGCCTCCCATTGATGAAGGCAAGCTGGACCGTTTTGTCTCGGTACTCAAATCTTGTAAACCTCGCTTTCTCATCTCCAACGAAGGCATGGAAAAGGAGGCCGATACCAATGTGACCGGCTCACTGCTCAAAAAAGCCTTCCTCAATGTTGTGACACTCAAGCGCATCTACTCTGATAAGGTAAAACCCGCACCCCTGGGCAAATTGACTCCGCATGAAGCCGATGACCTGCTGTATTTGCAGTATACCTCCGGCTCCACCAGTGCGCCAAAGGGCGTTATGGTCACTTATGGAAACCTCATGGGCTGCATCGGTCAGTGCCTGGAGATCTTCGATTTCCAGCACACTAAGAACAATCTTGCCTCCTGGGTACCCTTTTACCACAATATCGGCCTCATCGTGGCCATTTTTCTGCCCGTCATTGCCGATACCGGCATCTCTTACTTTATCCCCACCCTGCAGTTTTTGGCCCGGCCCACCATCTGGCTGCGGGTCATCGCCGATTACAAGGTAAATATCACCGCAGCGCCCAATTCCGCCTATGAGGCTTGTACCCGACTCATCTCTCCGGAAGAAGCCAAAAAGTATGATCTTTCCCATGTCACCCACCTCATTAATGGCTCCGAATTTGTAAATGCCGCCACCGTGGATAAATTCTGCGATTTGTTTGGTATTTCACTGGATTGCTTTGCCCCCGGTTACGGACTTTCGGAGTGTGTTTGTGTTGGTACATTGGCCAGCCGGGATTTCCGCTGTCAGCATATCGATCTGGAATTCTATCGGGAAGGCCGCTTTGTTCCCTCCCCCACTGGAGAAAAGGACATTGTCAGCGTTGGGCGACCTGCGGGCAATATGGTCCTGGTCGCTATCCGTCCGGACGGTTCCCCCTGTGAACCCGGTGAAATCGGCGAGATCTGCATCCAGGGCAGCAGTGTGTGTGCCGGCTATTGGCAAAATCCCGAGGAAACGAAACGCTTCCAAACCATCATTTCTGGTTATCCGGGCCAGTTCTACCGCACCGGTGATATGGGTGTTCTGTATGAGGGACAACTCTATCTCACCGGACGAATCAAGGAAATGATTATTATCAGCGGCAAAAATATCTTCCCCGGTGATATCACCCTGCTGCTTCGCCAGGAAGGCGTTCCGCTCCCCGCCGATGCCATCGCGGTATTCTCCCTGCCTTCTCCGGAAGGCGAACATCCCATCCTCTGTGCCGAGTCCACTCCCGATGCGGATTATGCGGCCATTGCCGCCCAGGTCAACCGCCTGACAGCCCGGAATTTCGGTTTTTCCTTCTGGGATGTCGCCTTTACTCCGGCCGGCAGTCTTCCCCGCACCGATAACCGTAAGATCAAAACACTGGCGACCCATACCCTGTACGAAAGCGGCCGGCTGCCCCTCCTTTACAGTAGCCGAAGCAGCGGTAATGCCACAACTTCCCAGCAGAGCGCACCCGCTGCCCCCCGGCCAAAAATCGAGCTCCCGCCCAATGCTACCCCGGAGCAGATCCAGCCTATTATCAGCGCCATTTTCCGGGAAGTCCTGCCTGGCGTCTCCTTCGGTCCCAATGACAGCTTCCTCACCCTCGGCGGTGATTCCCTGCGCATGATGGAGCTGGTATGCGGCCTGGAACAGGACCTTGGCATCAATATTGATATCCGCTGCATAGCCGCCGATCCTACTGTTTCCGGCTTATCTGCTTATCTCAGCGCATTGCTTTCCGGCCGGGAGCGGGATTTCCAACCTGATCTGCATGCAGAGTGTGTTCTGCCCGCAGAAATTGCCCCACAAGGCGAGTATACCTGCCAACCGCAGGATTGCCATACTGTATTCCTCACCGGCTCCACCGGCTTTTTAGGGGCCTATCTCATTCGGGCTCTCATCGAGCAGCGTAAGGATCATGGGATCAAAATTTATTGCCATGCCCGGGCCGCCACACCCGAAAAGGCTCTGGAGCGTATCATCAATAATATGAAGCGGTTCGAGTGCTGGCAGGATACCTATCTTGCCTATCTGCACGCTGTGCCGGGCGATCTGACCAAGCCCCACCTTGGCATGACTGAAGAAAACTGGCAGTTCCTCTCCAACGAGGTCGATGCCGTTTATCATAATGGCGCTGTGCTAAATTTTGTATTCCCCTACCGGCAGATGAAGCCTGCCAATGTACTGGGCACTGCTGAATGTCTGCGACTGGCCTGCGAAGGCCGTCCGAAATACTTCCACTATGTTTCCAGTTACAGCGTATACGATAACCCCAGTCATTTCGATCGCACTGTAATGGAGGATGATCCGCTAGAATCTCCCGATGGCTACTTCCTCGGCTATTCCGAGACCAAATGGGTAGCCGAAAAGCTGGTGGAATTGGCCAGGGAGCGTGGCCTGCGGGCAGCGGTCTATCGCCCTGGTGATATCACCGGTACCCTTGCCACCGGCATTTGGAAACTAGAAGATCTCATCAGTCGGTCCATGGTAGGCTGCGTACAACTGGGCGCCGCCCCGGATGTGGAGGTAAACCTGCACCTGACCCCGGTAGACTATGTCGCTGATGCGCTTATTCATATTTCCTTCCGGAATGAATGCTGCGGACATGTCTTCAATCTGCTTAATCACCGGTTGATGCCGCTGCGGCAGATGACCGCTCTGATGAAAAAAGCAGGCTATCCGCTGGAACTGCTGCCCTATGGGGAATGGTGCCAACGCCTGACTGCCACCACCAGTGAGGAAAATGTTCTGCGCATTCTCTCCTGCCTGTTTACTGACCAGCGCACCGCCGGCGAGGATATGATTGCCCGCTTCGGTGTTCACCAGGCACGCTTTTCCACGGCCAATACCGACCGGCTGCTCGAAGGCAGCGGCATTGCATGCCAACCAGTGGATGCAGCTCTGCTGCAAAGTTACCTGCAGTATTTCATTAAGAGCGGTTACCTGCCTGCCCCGCAGCCGTGGTGGAAGCGACTCTTTACCCACAAAAAGCAGTAATCAGATTACCGCTTCTCCTCATGAAAAAGCTCCCTTTCCATTCATTTGGAAAGGGAGCTTTTCTCAGCATTGGATCAGTCAATTAAGAACAAATGTTTCACATGAAACATTTTGTGTCATTCTGCATTATTCCAGCACGACCTTATGGAACACCTTTTTGCCCTTCTTGACGATCAGCCCGGAACGGAGTGCCGCTTCGTCAAAGCTTTCTGCAAAGTCATTTACCTTTACATCATTCACGCTGACGCCGCCCTGCTGCACCAGCCGTCTGACCTCGCCCTTGGAGGGGGCAAGCCCCACCTTGACCATCAGATCCGCCAGCGTAATGGCTCCATCGGTGAGGTCAGCAGCGGTAAGGGTGGTGGTAGGCATATTCGCGCTGTCGCCCGCACCGCTAAAGAGCTGTTTGGCTGCGGCCTGCGCTTTTTCCGCCTCTTCCTCACCGTGTACCATCTTGGTCAACTCGTAGGCCAGGATCTCCTTGGCACGGTTCAGCTCGCTGCCCTCCCATTTGTCCATCTCGTCTATCTGCTCAAGCGGCAGGAAAGTAAGCATGCGAATGCACTTGAGCACATCGCTGTCGCCAACATTGCGCCAATACTGGTAGAAATCGAAGGGGCTGGTCTTATTGGGATCAAGCCAAACGGCGTTGCCGGCAGTTTTTCCCATCTTGTGGCCCTGAGAATCGGTAAGCAAAGTGATGGTCATTGCATGGGCGTCCTTGCCCAGCTTGCGGCGGATCAGCTCGGTGCCGCCCAACATGTTGCTCCACTGGTCATCGCCGCCAAACTGCATATTGCAGCCATTATGCTGGAACATGTAGTAGAAATCATAAGACTGCATAATCATGTAGTTGAACTCAAGGAAGGAAAGGCCCTTTTCCATGCGCTGCTCGTAGCACTTAGCGCGCAGCATATTATTGACACTGAAGCAGGCGCCTACCTCACGCAGCAGCTCCACATAGTTGAGCTTGAGAAGCCAATCAGCGTTATTGAGCATGATGGCCTTATCCGGGCCAAATTTGATAAAGCGCTCCATCTGACGCTTGAAGCATTCGGCATTGTGGTTGATGTCCTCCGCGGTGAGCATCTTGCGCATATCGGTGCGACCAGAGGGATCACCGATCATAGTGGTGCCGCCGCCAATGAGGGCAATGGGGCGGTTCCCTGCCATCTGCAGGCGCTTCATCAGCGTCAGGGCCATAAAGTGACCGGCCGTCAGGCTATCGGCTGTGCAGTCAAAGCCAATATAGAAAGTTGCCTTGCCCTCATTGATCATTTTTTTGATTTCTTCTTCATTGGTAACCTGCGCAATAAGTCCGCGGGCAACCAGCTCTTCATAAATCTGCATAGTTTATCTCCTTTTTTCTTTTTCCCTAATAAAATAAAAATCCTCTGTCCGTTACAATACGGACAGAGGACGAATGGACTTCGTGGTACCACCTCTGGTTCGGGCTGCCGTTACCGGAAGCCCCTTGATAGGTCCTATGGAAAGACCTCTGCGATGTAACGGTCGCACCCCGTCGTGCCCTACTGTCGTCTGTTCAGGCCACCGCTCCGGAATGTATTTCCCTGCTTTCCTCCTTACCGACTTGCACCAACCGCCGGCTCTCTGGAAAGGCTAAAAAAGAGGTACTCGGTTTCCTTCTTCGCGTTTCATTTTTTATCTATTATAACAAACTTACCGCCAATGTCAAGCGTCGATGGCCTTCTCCGCTGCCTTCTTCCGCCGGGTGTAGAGGAAGAATGCAGCACCCATGACAGTCCAAATAACCAACGCGATACGGGACTGCGGCCCCAGGTATGCCCAAGGATTGGGGACGATAAGCAGTGCTATGAAGCACAGCGAAAAAATGACGCCCAAAATGGAATTTATGGTCATCCATGCGGAGGTATCCTTATTGCGGCGAACCTGTACCAAAGTGGCGGCCGAGGTAAAACCATATCCAATAGCGGCACCGATGGAGGACATATCTACCACCCAATTGAGCACAGTGCGGCCAAACCATGGGCAGCACAGTGAAATGATCATGATGAACAGGATGGCATTCATCGGGGTTTTATAGCGGGGGTGCAGGCGGCCAAACCAGCCCGGGAGGACATGGTCCTTGGACATGGAGTACAAAAGACGGCTGGTAGCCATATAAAAGCCAATGATGCCGGAAAGTACAGCGCAGAACAGCGCAATGCCCAAAATAACCAGACCGGGCTTGCCGAGGATCAGACGGGCCGCATTAAAGGTGGGGAGCGCCGTAAAGCCGGCAAGGCTTTCGGGCAGGGTATCTTTGGCACAATCGGCAATATAAGGTACCCAACTGGTATAGCCTTCGGGCAGGACTGCGGCCGTGATGGTATTGAGGATGACATAAAGAGCGCCGCCGAACAGGATGGAAAGAACCATAATAACAAGGCTCTTTTTATGGGAGAAATTGAACTCCTCCGAAGCCTGAGGAATGGAATCGAACCCGACAAATGCCCAAGGCGCGACCGCTACCACAGCAAGGATACCGCCCAACGAAGACTTACCGGTGGCATCTGTGGTAAATGCGGGCGCCAAATGGGAAGCGGAAGCATGCGGGCTGAACAGCGCAGCAATCGCCAGCAGGAACACACAGCCAACCAGAGAAAGCGCCAGGACAGTCTGGAACTTGCCAGCCACGCTGACACCCCGGATGCTGAATACCGCAAAAAGCACCAGCGCAATGATGGCCAGCAGAATTTCACCAGCGTAAATACTGTAACCTTCCACCGAATAGAGATAGCCCCACTGGGTCAGATTTGGGAAGAGATTACGGCCGATGAGCGCCAAAGCTGTAGCATTCAAGGGCACGATGGCAAGATAGGAAAGGCCCAGGAACCACGCGCACAAAAAACCGCAGGTGGGCCCAAACGAGGCATTGGTAAAGGTAAATTCGCCACCCGCTACCGGGAAATGGTTGATCATATAGCTGTAATTGAGGGCAATAACGACCATAATGATGGCGCCCGCAGCCATAGCAATAAGAGTACCCAGCGGCCCGGCATTGGGTAAAAAGGTATTGGCGGGCATAACAAACGCACCCCACCCGATAATACTGCCTAGGGCTAGTGCCCATACATTCAGTGGAGAGAGCTTTCTTTGCAGGCCTTCCCCACCGCTCCGATTATCGTTCATGCTGTGTCCTCCTTTATTTCTTATCAAATTCGGCCGTAACCAGCGCCAACGCTTTTTCCTCCAGCCTCATATCGCACTCACGGTAATCCTCTCCCAGCAGGCGGTGCAATAGCTCCCGCAGCATGGAAGGATTGCGGGCCAACATAGGACCCATGGCCCATGTGGCAAAGAAATTGCGGTATAGAGTTCCCTCTTTCCCATCGGGTGTTTCGCCATCGCCACAGCCGGAAAGCACTGTAAACAGTGGGTAGCGGTTCTCCCCTACCAGGTAGGCAGTGCGGTTGATAAAGCCATAAACCCTTGCGTTTTCATCGTAGACGGGCTGCGCCAGCATATCGCTTACAAAAACCTTGTCGGTCTCTACACCAGTGTAATCAAAGAGACCAATACCAGGCATCGTCTCCCCCGTAGGAGTGGTAAATCTTTGACCAAACAGTTCTCTGGCATTGCCGGTAACAAACCATACCTGCCCACCCTCAATGGCCGTGCGGATCGTGTCGCCGTACTGCACGAAGTGCGGTGCTACGGCAGCAAGGTTACGAGCCTTACCGTGACCAATATAAACGAAGTCATAGCCTGTGGGGTCGATAACTTCATCCAAATTTATCTCAGTGATATCAGAGGTGTTGCCGGTTTCGGCAATGCGGCGCTGCAGTACCGTCAGGTTTTTGTAGTCACCGTAAAGATCAAGTGCATTGCTGTAAAGATGGAGTATTCTGATGTGTTTCATTTTTTCAGCTCCTCCAGTATTTTACCTTCGTTGCCAAAGGCGGATGCGGCAAGAATATAGATGTCGCCCTTGGTCTTGCGGAAGGCTTCCTTTGTTTTGGCCATATCGGTCTCCATCAACAGGGTGTTATCATCAAATCCTGCTGTTTTAAGACATACAGCAGCATCCAGCGCACGGTTGCCGGTGCATAGGATTTTCTCCACCTTACCCATTAAGCGCTCAAATGCTACATCATATAGCCAGGATACATCCTTATATTCCATATAAATGACATTATTGATATACAAGGCAATGCTCTTCTCTCCCGGCTGCTCCAGCACATAACTGATGGATTGATCGAGAGATGCGGCGTTTTGCTTGGTCATCATCAGTACGGTGCGGCGACCGTCAAACTTGAAGTCATCCAGCCGCTCCTTCGCCACATAGAAATCGGCACAGCCTGCCGCAAACTGTTCCACGCTGATACCGGAGGCCGTGCAGCAAACAGCGGCTGCCGCCACAGTATTAAAGAAGTTGAAGGTGGTATTGTAGGTAACATGGACGGGCGTACCATTGATGGTGATGCACTTGCCTGCAAAGTCGGCATCGGTGCCGAAGAAATCCGGCTGATGGGAACCGTAATCGCAGTGAGAGCAATGGAATTTACCCAAATGATTGTAATGGTAAAACTCATAATTCATCGGATGGAAGCAATGCGGACAGATCTTGCAATCATTGGTGCCGCTGACACAGTGATCGGTGGAGCGCTCGGTGCGATCCATAGCAAAATATACGGTATGATAGTTCCCGGCAAGATTCTGACTGATTGGCTCATTGGCATTCAGGATCAGCGTCATATCCGGGCGCTTGGCAATCGCTTCAGCAATCTTTTCAAATACCAGATCTGGGTTGCCGTTACGCACCACCTGATCCCGCAGGAGGTTAAGCACAAGGTAATAATCCACGGGAATCTCCGCGAAGATAAAGCGGGACCAGCACTCATCTACCTCCAGCACTACATAGTCGGCACAAACAACACCGCCCAGTGTACAAGCGGAAAGCAGAGTGGTAGCTACGCCGGCGGTCAGATTCGAGCCCTTCGCGTTATTGATAACGGTAAAGCCGTTTTTGCGCAGCACATGGGCAATGAGATTGGATGTGGTAGTTTTTCCATTGGAGCCGGTAACACAAATAACTCGGCCGGAAAAGCGCAGTTTTTTCATGACATGGGGATGCAGACGCAGAGCAATACGCCCGGGAAGATCGGTACCGCCTCCCAGCAATGAGCCAACAGCGCTTAATACACGGCACAGCAGCGCCGTAAAGAAGAATCGAATCGTATCGGTTCCCTCCTTTGGGGTGAATTTTTATAAATTAATAGAAATACTATACCACAACTCCCTGCATTTTTCAATGTAACATCCCGCATTTGACGCAGGATATCGAACATTTTGCGCAATACATTTGGAATTGTCCATTGATTTTATGGAGCCTTTGTAACTGGCTCGATATGTTATTTCCTATTTCGGCAAAAAGCGAGCCGCCCCGGGCAAGGGCGGCATCACATAAGCAAGATAGAATTATGACTCCAACATCTCCTCAGCGCTCTTCAGGGCACTATCGGTGATATTCTCTCCCACCATAATACGGGCCAATTCCTGCACCCGCTGCGGGCGGGTCAGCTCCTCCACACGGGTGAAGGTACGCCCGTCCTCTACCGTTTTGTAAATGCGGTAGTGGTGGGCGGCACAGGCCGCGACTGGCGCCAGATGCGTAACGCAGATGACCTGACGGTGGCGTGCGACTTCGGCGAGCTTTTTACCGATCTTTTGCGCAGCGCGACCGGAAACACCGGTATCCACTTCATCAAAAATGATGGTACCAATGCCATCTTTTTCGGCCAGTACATTCTTGATGGCCAGCATAATACGCGCCAACTCACCGCCGGAGGCGATCTTGGCCAAAGGCTTTGCTTCCTCACCGGTATTGGTACAGATCATGAATTCCATTTCATCAGCGCCAGTGGGGCCATAGGGCTTTTCCCGGCGGGTAATGGAGAACCGAACACCAGCCATATCAAGATAGGCCAACTCCTGTTCTACTCGCTCGGAAAACTCCGCAGCAGCAGCAAGACGGCAAGCCGTCAAGGCCTCTGCCACAGTGTGCAGCACCAAGTTGGCTTCATCCAGCTCTCGCTGCAGATGGGCAGTCAATTCATCACTAAGCTCCAGCGATTGATATTCTTCACTGATCCTCTCGAAGTATTCCAAAATCTCTGCAATAGAATTGCCATATTTCTTCTTAAGCTTATAGATAGTATCCAAGCGAGATTCGATGGCATCCAGCTGGCGTGGGTCAAAATCAGCGTCCTCCAGCGTATCGCGGGCACGGCTGCCAAGCTCCTCCAACATATAGTAGGCATCGCTGAGCTTTTCACTGTATCCCCCAAACTCCGTAAGGTACTTAGCCGCGGTGTCAAGTTCGGTAGAGACCTCCTCCAATGCTTCCAAAACACCGCGCATTTCTTCTCCATTGCCATTAAGCAAGGTGTAAACTGCCCCCAGCGATTCAGTAATGCGCTCGGCATTGCGGATGCGCTTCTGCTGCTCAACCAGTCGTTCCTCTTCCCCATCGGTCAGCTTGGCATCGCCGATCTCCTTAATTTGAAACTGAAGAATATCCATGCGCTGCAGCTTGTAGCTTTCATCCATTTGAAGCTTATCCAACCGGGCAGCACACTCGCACATCCTTTCGTAAGCGGCGGTGTAAGCAGCCATTTCCTGCCGGTAAGCGCCATAGCTATCCAAAAAGCCCAAGTGCTTTTCGGCGCTGAGCAACTCCTGATTATTATGCTGACCATGGATATCAATGAGCAGTGAGCAAACTTCCCGCAGCATTGCGGCAGTAGCCGGGCGGCCATCCAAACGGCACTGCCCCTTACCGGAAAGGTCGATTTCCCGCTGAACTAAAAGCTGGTTATCCTCCAATGGATAGCCAAGTACTTCAATCTTTTTGCAGAGTTCTTCCGAAATTTCGGTAAACAGTGCGGAAACAGTGGCCCGGGTCTCCCCGGTGCGGATGATTTCCTTAAAGGTCCGTCCGCCCAGCACGGCATTGATAGCACTGATGAGGATGGTCTTACCGGCACCGGTCTCGCCCGTGAAGACATGGAAGCCCTGCTGAAAATCAATGGTGGCTTGACGGATGACGGCAATGTTTTCGATGTAAAGCTGAGAAAGCATGGGGAGCTCCTTTCTCTAGTGGCATTGTGACAGTTTTTTAGCGGGTAAGATTCTTTTTCATAAGTTCCCGCAGATGGGTGCAGAATTCATCGGCAAAATGCTCAGTCTTAAGCAGAACAAAGATAGTGTTCTCCCCTGCGATGGTGCCAAGGATCTCCGGACGACTGCTATTATCCACTGCCTCGCACACAGCGGAAGCCATCGCGGAATGTGTCTTGATGACAACGATATTACCGGCACAATCCACTGAACGGATGCTGCGCATAAAGACCGAATCACCGGAAAGCTGCAGGGTATCAGCCGGTGCGGTATTGCTTTGCGTATAGTAGTAAATGCCGCTGGGCGAAAGCACCTTGACCAGGCGAAGGTCGCGGATATCGCGGGAAATGGTAGCTTGGGTAGCATAAAAGCCGTTTGCTTCCAGCAGCGACTGCAGCTCCTCCTGTGTGGTAACGGTATGATTCTGGATCAACTCCAGGATTTTGGCGTGGCGTGTTGCTTTCATGGTCATTAACCCCTTTGCAGCAATTTGTGGGACAGGATCTCGAAGAATTCGTGTTCCCCAAAGGAAACAAAACGAGCTGCTTTATCACTTTTACGCACCGTTACAGCCGTTTGCGGCAGCAATTCAATGCGTTCTCGGCCATCCACCACAGCGCACATAGACTGATGGCTGCGAATGGTGACGCTGCGCCCTGCCGAAACCACAATGGGACGAACAGAAACACTGTGCGGGCAAATGGGAACAATAGAGATTGTGGAAAGACCGGGATCAATGACCGGGCCGCCAGCCGAAAGCGAATAAGCGGTAGAACCGGTTGGAGTGGATAGAATCAAGCCATCTGCCAAATAAGAATTCATGCGGCGGCCATCGCAGTCGATGGTAAGATCAATAATATTCGTCATGACCGGCTTGGTGAACACGATGTCATTGAGGGCAAAGGGCACCATGAGCTCTTCGCCGGACTCTCCCTGACGCGTAAGTGAGATACCAAAGCGTTCTTCAGTTGTGTATTCCCCGGCTAAGATGCGGTCAAACGCATGGGCAGCACCCTCCGGTTCCACCTGAGCCAAAAAACCCAATCTGCCGGCATTGATGCCCAGCACCGGCAGCCCATACGCCGCCGAGCAATGCGCCCCATCGATAATGGTGCCATCCCCACCGATGCAGAGAATCATATCAGTGTGAGCGCAAGTTGATTCCATATTGATCACCTGCACATTGGGCGGATAGAACGCCCCCGGCACAGGAACCGCAAAAACACCGCAGCCGCGCGCAGCCAATTCCCGGCAAACATCCCAGGTGACAGCCGGAACATTTTCCCTGGAAAAATTAGCAATGAGAAAGAAATCCAACCGGCAGTCCTCCTTTCCGGTATATTATTCGCTGAGTGTTTGGTGAGAAAGGCGGACGATTTCAGCCGGTATGGGCAAGGCGCTCTCATACTCACCTTTTTTGAGATGCATAAGGTATTCGATATTACCCTCCGGGCCCTTGACCGGCGAAAAGGTGAGATGGATAGGTGTAAAGCCATTATCCTTTGCAAAGGAAAGAGCGTTTTCCACCACCATCACATGAGTACTCTCTTCCCGTACCACGCCCTTTTTCCCAACCAGTTCCCGGCCGGCTTCAAATTGGGGCTTGATGAGACAAACAGCTTCGCCGCCCTCTTTCAGCAACCGATACAGGACCGGCAGCACCAGCTTGAGCGAAATAAAGGAAACATCAACCGAAGCAAAATCCAGCAGCTCCGGTACCTCTTTTTCGGTAACATGGCGGATATTGGTGCGTTCCAAATTGATAACTCGTTCATCACAGCGGAGTTTCCATGCGAGCTGTCCGTAGCCGACATCGATAGCATAGACCTTGACGGCGCCGTTTTGCAGCATGCAATCGGTAAAGCCGCCGGTGGAAGCGCCAATGTCGGCACAAATACAGCCATCCAACCGCAGGCCAAATTCCTTCATGGCCTTTTCCAGCTTTAAGCCGCCTCGGCTGACATAGGCCAGCTGGTCGCCCCGGACTTCAATTTGATCCTCCGGGGAAATGGTCATGCCGGGCTTATCCGCCTTTTGGTTATTGACATATACCTGGCCCGCCATAATGATACCTTTTGCACGGTCGCGGCCAGTGCAAAGGCCGCGTTCCACCAAGGCAGCATCCAGTCTTGTCTTTTCTGTCATAGTTCTGGTTCTCCCCTATTCTTTAGTGATTGCGCTTAGCCAGGGTATCAGCCAGCTCATACAGCATTTCATCATCCAGCATGGTGCCCTTTACAGCTAGGTCAGCCTCCAACACCAATCGACGCACCATTTCACGGGCCTTTTCCACGCCATACAGGGTGATATATGTGGTCTTGTGATTTTCAGCATCGCTGGCGGATTTGCCCAATTCCTCACTGGTTTCGGTCACATCCAATATATCATCGACAATCTGGAACGCGAGGCCAATTTTGGCTGCATATAGATCCGCCTGAAGGATGACATCCCGCGGGGCACAGGCGGCAAGACACCCCAGCACTGCCGAAGCTCGAATAAGCGCTCCGGTTTTCATGCCGTGCATGGCTTCCAGCTCCTCTGGAGTCATGGGCACTTCCTCCGGCATGGTATCTATCACCTGGCCGCCGATCATACCCTCTACCCCAGCCGCACATGCCAACTGGTTAACACAGCGCAGAACAGTTTCCGCCGGAAGGCTGCCGCTGAAATAGGCGGAGGACACTGCCGAAAAAGCGTGGGTCAACAGGGCATCCCCGGCCAAAAGAGCGATGCCTTCCCCAAACTGAACATGGCAGGAGGACTTGCCGCGGCGCAAATCATCATTATCCATGCAGGGCAAGTCATCGTGGATGAGCGAATAGGCATGAATCATCTCTACGGCACAGGCCAGTGGCAGAGCAGCTTCCACATCGCCACCGCACAGCTCACACATCGCCAGGGTAAGACAACCGCGAACGCGCTTGCCACCACCCAAAAGGCTGTATGCCATTGCTTCGCTCACCTTACCCTGCGGCAACTCCACCGAGGGTAAATATTGCGGCAGGGTGGTTTCTATCATGCTGCAATAGGTAGGATAACGCTCATTCCAAGTCATTGATTTCGTCCTCCAGCTGCATTTTTCCCATTTCTACTGTCTGGCGGGCAGCGGCCAGCAACGCATCGCAGCTGCGGCTCAACTCCAAGCCCTTGGTGTAAAGGGCAATCGCTTCCTCCAACGGAAGTTCTTCCGATGAAAGGCGGGCAACAATATTTTCAAGCTCCTTGAGCTCATTTTCCAGTGTTTTTTGTGCCATAGCTACTCCTTTCGGATATTAATGGCTGTTACTGTGGAGAAAACTTCTCCATCCTTCAAGCGGGTCAATAGGGTATCCCCAGGGCGGAGTTTCCCACAGGTATAAATCGGTATCTTGTCCGTTTCCCGCACCATATAAGTAATGGTATAGCCCCGTTCCACCGGCAGGGCTGGATCTAAAAGTTCCAACTGGCCTCGTTGGTGAGCAACCCGCTGGGTCATCCGCCACAGGGCGTGCTGCATATTGCCCTGAAGCAACTGAGTAAGATAGGCCAGGCGCTGGCGATTTTTGCTCCACAACACCATAGGGGAACGAGCCCGTAATACTCGCTGGAGCGAAGCCGTGTGCTGCAGTGCCATAGTCACGCGACGGCTAATCGCCTGCTGCAATTCGCTCCTAGCAGTATTCAGCTCCGCCAAAAGTTCCTCTTTGGATACACAGCAATACTGGCAAGCAGCCGTTGGGGTCGCAGCCCGGATATCAGCAACTTCATCAAGCAGAGTAATATCCACATCATGTCCGACCGCCGAAATAACTGGCACTGGGCAGACCGCTACTGCCCGCAGTAGGCGTTCATCATTAAAGACTGCAAGCGTTTCGGAAGCGCCACCGCCCCTAGCAATGATAAGGATATCGCAGCGATTTTCGGCTATGACACAGTGCAGGGCATAGAGAATCTGCTCTACTGCTGCACTGCCTTGCACCGTGGCAGGATAAAGTATAAGCGGAATCAGATCATTATGTCGCTGCATCCCGGTGATGATATCCTGCACAGCGGCGCCTTCTGCAGAGGTAATAACGCCAATGGCCCGCGGAAAGAGAGGTGCTTTGCGTTTGCGCTCTGGAGAAAGGAGTCCCTCTGCCAGCAGCTTTTGCCGAAGAGCGGTATAGTCAGCGCTGCCGCTTCCCTGTCCCATGTTTTGGATATCATAAGCAGAAAGTTGATATTGCCCGTCCCGTTCATACAGGGTAACTGCCCCCCGTACAATAACGGTACTGCCCTCCTCCGGAAAGGAAGGAAGTCTTTCGGCATAGCGTGCAAACATTACACAGTGCAAGGAGGCACCGCCTTCACTGACGGTAAAATAGAAGTGACCTGAGCTGCTGCGCCAACTGACGCTGGTGAGCTCTCCCTTGACAAGGAGATCACCCAAAAGCGTGTTTTCCTCCAGCTGGGCTTTCACATAGCGATTAAGCTGCGAAACCTTGATGATTTGCGCCGGCATGATGGCACCTCCTTCCATGCATTATTGGGGTTTATTGCAAAAAGGGAGCCTGCCACCCACCGGCCGCAGCACTCCCCACTATCATTCTTCGGCTTCCTTAGGGAGAGCTGCTTCGCCCATCGTTCCACGAACATAACCGCCCAACACGCCATTGATGTAGGAAGCATCCTCCGGGCCAGCATACTTTTTGGCCAGTTCCACCGCCTCATTGATAACAGCGCCGACCGGGGCATCCTTGACATAAGCAATCTCAGTGATGGCCAGCATAAGAATGGCCAGCGAAACCTTGGGCAGACGGTTTACTTTCCACTTTTTGCTGTACTGCTCCACAGCGGAAAGGTTGTCCTCCCAGTGCAAGCGCACCTGCTGGGCAATTTGGACCGCGTATTCATCCACCGATTCATCCCGGAAGATAAGGGCGTTATCCACCATTTCATCCACCGAGTTATCGTTGAAGTTCATTTCGAAGATCATGGAAAGCGCCTGCTCACGGGCTTCGCGTCTGGTCATATTTTGTCGTCCTCCATTCAGTAAGACAGCCCTCTTAATATATACGCTATTAAGAGGGCTGTCGAATCGAGCTCTTATTCAGCGGTATTGGCGGTACGGGGTACCGAAACACCGGCAATGTAAAGGTTCACAGTAGCTACTTCGATACCGGTCATGCTCTGAACGGCATCTTTCACCGCCTCCTGCAGCTTTCGGCTGAGGACGGGGATCTTGGCATTGGGCTCCACCAAAAGACGGATGTCAATGGTTGCCTTGCCTTCGTTCATCTGAATCGAAATAGGCTTAATGGTCTGCTTTTCCAGCAGCCAGCCGCCAATATTGGAAACGATGGGGGCAAGGCACGCCACACCCTCTACTTCTTTTACTGCATATTCTGCTATCGAAGCCACGACCTCGGAGGAGATCTTCAGACTGCCGGCAGTGTTTTCATATTCCATAAGTGTTGCACCTCCTATGTTAGGACTAATACCTTTATATTATAGCAATATTTTTGCCCGGTGGCAACTACTTTATTTCAATGATGGAAACATTGCTTTCCTCTACCTCCACCTCGCTCATTACAGCATCCATAATCTGTGCGGCCTCGCTATCGGTAAGTCCAGTGCTCTGCACAATGACATCTACCTTATCTTCATCCAGGTAAACCATGCATTCCGTAAAACCCTTGGCCTTAATAATGTTCTCGATCTTGCCCTCGGTCTCGATGGTCTTGGCCAGTGACTGCGCTTGCTGTGCCAATACAGCAGCTGCCCCCTCCTCCATAGCAGAATCCTCCAGCATATACTTGAGGGCATCCATTGCTTCATCGCGGGACTGTGTACGGGAAAGCCGTGCCGATACAAAATAAGCATCCCCGTAATTGGCCGTTCCTTCATTTTCATTGGTGGTTTGATTGGTATTTCCAGCCGCCACATAGTCGGTCTGTTTCATGTAATCCCAGTTGAGGTACACCGCCGCCCCCAGCGCCAGCACCAATGCCCCCAGTACAATATGGCCCTTTTTGATGGAAAGTTTCATCTTGCTATGCACTCCTTTTTGTAGGCTCTGTGATTTAATCTATCAGTGACCGGCGGCGCCGGGGCTGATCTTGGAAACGGTAATCTTGGCAGAGGAAATATCCAGCGCGGTTTTTACCGCCGCGGTAACCTGTGCCACCACCTTGGGGGCTCCTCCTCCGGCGCACACCACCACTACGCCTTTGATCTCTGGTTCATTGAGCGCCGTGACCAGGGGGCTGCCGCCGTCCTCCACCATAACATAGCTTTGCTCGGTGGTGTTTTTCTGTTGGGATTTTCGCTGATCATCACTTTTATATTCTTCGCTTACATCGCTGTTCACCTTTTCGGCAACAGCATAGGTGTAGGTGTAGCCACTTTTCAGGGTGATCATCACCTCGACCTCCCCTACCCCGTCAATGCGTCCCAGGATTCCCTCCAGGCGGCTTTCCAGCGCGGCGGCATATTCTTCTGCCGAGGGAACTGTCTCCTTCTGAGATTGTTTTTTAGTACCTTCCGTTTTCAGCATCGGCGCTATCCCAATAAGCAGGATCCCCAGCAGTCCCGCGGCCATAATCAGCGTGGTCCTGGAGGACTTTTTCTCAGGCTTCCCATTTTTATCCCGCATCTTTTCCATAGGTTTCTATCCTCACATCCACTCCCAGTTGGTAGCCCAGCGCTCGGCTAATGGTCAAAGATTGATCCATCACACGTGCGGGCAGCCGTAGCAGTAAATAGACCCCCTCTGCGCTATCCGAGTGCTCCTCTGTTTCCATATATATTTGGTATTCCCCCGGCTTTATGCCATAGTCGGACAGATATTCCTCTGCCGTTTTCTCCAGTTCCTCCTGTGAGAGACATTTGATCCGTTCTATAAAGTAGTCCTCTGTTCGGCCGGCGATCTCCTGCCTATACCGCTCCGCTTCTTCCATATTCATCTCCAATTGGATATTAGCCCGGCCGCACCAAGTAAAAATACAAACCAGCAAAAAAGCCCCTAGCAAAAGCTGCATCAATGGCCGAAATCGCTCACTTGGGGTAAGCAGCAGTACAATGCCGGAAAAAAGTACCCCCGCAAATATGGTATAGCACCAGTTTTGGATTGCCTGCATAGCTTAACCTCCCTTGAAGGCCAGTATCATAAGAGAAGTGGAAACAATAAACAGCATGGCATAGTACAGGGTAATGGCCAGCATGACCGAAAGCGCCGAGCCAACCGATTTAAGCAAACGAGAAAGTTCTCCAGCACCCAGCATTTCCCCCACAATGCTACCCGCTGCCGTAACCAACTGCCACAGTGTCACCCGCAATAATACCGGCAAAAAAGTCAGCACAGCAATCACTATCCCGGCCGCGCCAACGGTACTTTTAACAAGCTGAACACACCCCTGTGTCGCCATAAAAAGCTCCGAAAGACTGCCGCCCACTCCAGGGATCAGACTGCTGATCATAAACTTTGTAGTCTTGACCGCCACATTGTCACCGCCACCCGCTATGGCGGATTGCAGAGACAACAGCCCCACAAACAGCGTCATGGTAAGACCCAATGCCCATGTAATCAACTTTTTGAAGCCCGAAACAATCCCGGCCAGTCCCATCTGCGGAACCACTTCAGTAACAATAGCCAAAGAAAGATAGCAGCTGATAACAGGCACAAATGCCGCCTGCAGCAGAGAGCTGATCCCCTGGCACGCACCAAACAGCAGCACATTGTAGAGTGCACCTGTCATGGGTTGGCCTGCTGTGGTCATGATTCCGGCAAAAACCGGGATATACACTGTGAGAAACAGGGAGAAATCCGCAAAGACAGTATGGAGTGACAAAATACACTCGATGACCGGACGAATGAGAAGCGAAATGACAAAGACCGTCATAATGATGGAAAACACCTGGTGTACACCGCTGCCCAGCGAACTGCCAATCCCCTTGACAAGGCTGCACAGCAGCACTGCGCCGACCAGCGAAAGCAATACTCGCAGCGGAGCGCCCAGATGTTCCTTAAATGCGTCAGTCAAAATCTTCCACACTTGCTCCACCGGCATGGCAATAAGCCGTGAAAAGGAAGTGATCCCCTCTTTATCTATCAGCTCGGCAGCACCAGGAGGAATGGCCTCCTTTACAGCGGTCATGTCCTCTCCTGCAAAATATTGCTCCACCTCGGCGGCGGGATCGATAACCTGCGCCTGCACCGGAAAGAGTACCACACACCTGCAGAAAATCAGCGCCAGCAGAATCCTAATTATATATTTCATAGGCGCAGCAGCTCCCCGGCCATTTCCAGCAGCGAAGCAAATACTGGCATGCTCATCATCACTAATGCTGCTTTGGCGGCCAGCTCCACCTTGGCAGCAATCGCTGTTTCTCCGGCATCTCGGCAGCACTGGCTGCCCAATTCCGCCACAATACAAACCCCTAATGCCTTTAAGATGATGGCGGTCAATTCACTTTGTCCGGAAAGTCCGGATAGAATATCCTCCAAGCCGGAAAAGATGTCCTTCATTTGCCCCAGCAGGTATAGCAGTACAAACAGTCCACAGCCCAGGGAAAGCAGCATGGCAAACTCCGGCCGCTGCCCCCGCAGCGAAAGCGCCAGCAGTGCTGTGATAATACACAGAACGATCAAAGCGGTAATTTCCATAGTACCACCAGCCCAAATACTTCCTTGACGGTATCAAAAAGACCGCTGATCTCATAGATAAGCATGGTGAGCACCACAATAAGCCCAGCCAGGGAGGTAAGCATCGCCTGCTCCTCCCGGCCGGAGCGCAGCAGCACCTGGTACAGCACCGATACGATAATACCAATCGCCGCTATTCTGAAGATGAGATCCACTTCCATGCTGTTTCCTCCATCAGATAAGCAGGACCACCAACGCCAATCCACCCAGCATTCCCAGCCGTCGGAAAAGCGTCCCCTGTCGGTTCTCCTGCTCTGTCCAGTATTTTTCCTCCTGCCGCAGAGCCATCAGCGCCCCTATCAGTGCCTGTTTCTCGACTTCCATCGTCGTACTCCCCAGCACCTCTGCCAATGGCATCATTGCCTTTTGAAATGCTTCCGGCAACGCCGTGTTTTGCATTATATCGATCAATGCCATTCCAAAGTCTGACTCCGGTTGGGACGCCAACTGCTGCGCAAAGGTCCATTCCCGATAAACGCTGCGCTTCGCCAACGCCGCGGCAATCTGCGCAGGCGGCTGGGAGGTTAATTCCATCTGCCGCAGAAAATCTCCCCAGTAGCGTCCCAGCAGAGCTGCCAACTGCCGTCGGGTACGCAGCCGCCCCGCCAGAGTAAATCCCATCATCGTACATCCGCCCAAAACCAGCACCGAGCCCAGCAGCTTTGCGATCGTACTCATCCCTTGTCACCACCGTTCCACTTGCTTCTCCTACCGGCAGCCCCAGCAGATAAAGATGACTGAATGCTCCGGTTTGCATTAATCTACGCAGCATAGCGTTGTAAAATGGCTCCTGCCCCACACCACAATGTACCGTGACCACAAAACGGACCCCGCAGAAAAAAGCATACTGTATAGCTGTTGCTTCGTGTTCATCTGCAATCTCATCACAGAGAATGACCTGCGGCGAAAGGGTGCGGGTGGCTCGCCTAATGGCTTCCGCCTTGGGCAAACCACTGAGGATATCTGTACTTGGGCCCAACTGGAATGCACATTTTTCACCATCCCAGCCGCTCAGCTCATTGCGTTCATCCAGCAGGAGGGTTCGAGTGGGTGTTCTTCCTTCTCCGAAGGAAATCAACCGGCACAGATCCCGCAAAATGGTGGTTTTTCCGCTGGCTGGCGGCCCAGCTAAAATTAACCCTTGTGAACACTGCCAAATAGAATAAATATCAGATGCCGCCCCAATAACTTCCCTTGGCAATCGAATGCAAAGCGACAGCGCCCGTCCCTGCCGCACAGCATAAGGCTGCATGCACACCCCAATACGAAACCCGCCCTGCGCTGTAAAAAAGCCCTGCTCCAGCGTTTTTTCTATCCCGTGCAACGAGTGCCCACAAAGCGAAAGCATTGTCTCCTGCACCAGCTCTTGCGGTATTATAAAGCCCTGCTCTGCCGGTACAACTGTGCCGGATTTAGAAAGGAATAGTGTCCGCTCCCCGACTGTAACCACCAGTGGCTGACCCGACCGCAGGCGGATCTCTGTCATTTGTTCCAGCAGCGTCGGCGTGGCCTGCCGCAGAATTGTGACAACCGGCTGCGGTAACTGCCCCAAAAGCTTTTGGACATCCCACATCATTGGTCCCTCCTTGTCCTTTAGTGCATCATATGGTACAGGGACAGGTTTTATGCATGCTGCGGTAGGCCCGTATGCCAATAAAACTAACGAGCCAAAACAAACTGCCCTTTATTTGTTAGACAGTATAACTACTATCCAGCAAATAAAAGGCAACTCAATAGATCCACACTGCCATGACGGTAAATTGCATCTATATGCCACTTTTGATCGCTACCAGTAAGGCCGCAGATGAACTCTCCATTGCTTTCGTCACACGCGGTATTGAGGATCTAAATCTCCGCACCTGCCTTGTCAACATTCAAATGCGTGTTGTGGATTGGCTGGCGCTTTTTCTGTTTGCAGCACTTCTCATATCCTAGTTTATATGGAAGGTGACAGCACAACGATTGAATTTCGGAATGTACCCTTTGCCTATCTGGGCAGTTCGGAAGGCAGTTTGAAGAATATTGACCTTACCATTCCGGATGGACAGTGTGTACTGCTGTGCGGGCGCAGCGGCTGCGGCAAATGTGGACTCCGAGAATAAAAAAGAGCTGACCCACGAAAAAACATCATTATGATTACCCACCGGCTGAAGGCCGTCCGCCACGCCGATCAAATCCTCGTGGTAGAGATAAAGGACAAATCGTCCAATAAGGAGCACCTGATGAACTTGATGGAGCAGGACAGAATTTATCGTCGCTTCATCAGTGGACGAAAGCAGGCGGTAGGCTGGAAATTGCAGAATCCTTCCCCTCCGCGAGCCTAAATAAAAAGCCGACCAAGGGTACAGCGACTGTATACCGGGTCGACTTTTTATTTCTGTTTTAGTTCAGTGCTATTTTCAGCATTTTAATATTCTGCTCCATCAGCGAGAGATAACTCTCCCCCCTCTCGAATTCCTCCTTGGAAACATTCTGACAGGAATGAAGCAGCAATTCCTCAGCACCAGTTGCCTCCGCAATGGTATCCGCCATCAGCCGGTTGGAAAGCTCAATATAGAAGATAGCCGGCACACCGCTTTGTTTTACTTCTTCTATAATGGCCGCTACTGTGGCCGCGCTTGGCTCCGCCTCGGAGGAACAGCCCGGGTAGGCAGCATAATACTCCAGCCCATAGTCGCGCGCCAAGTATAAGAACGGAAAACGGTCCGCAAAAATGAGCAAATCACGCTTTGCTTCTTTCACCGTTTTGGTCAACTCGCTATCTAATGCGCGCAGCTTTTCCGTATATTCTTCAGTATGGGTTTGATAATACTCCGCGCTACCCCTATCTGCTGCCTGTATTGCTTTACCGATGGCTTCCGCCATCAATATGGCATTCTTGGGGGAGGTCCAGATATGCTCGTCATACTCTGCGTCACCATGGTCATGCCCGTCGTGATCATGATCATGGCCATCCTCCCCACTCCATGCAAAGCCGCTTTCGGCTTCCTCGGCTGCATCCACACAATCCATCAGTGTCAATACCTGCATACGGCTGGTATCCACCGAAGAAAGCACATTTCGCACCCATTCATCCGATTCCCCACCAATGTAGAGGAACACATCACAGTTTTGTATCGCTATGATGTCCTGCGGGGTCGGCTCGTAACTGTGTACCTCCGCGCCTGGCTTCAGCAGCATTTTTACCTCGGCATCCTCTCCCGCTATCTCCCGGGCAAAATCATACAGAGGAAAAATCGTTGCTACAATCTGTATTTTCTCGGTCTTCTCCTGTAAAGGGCCACACCCTGACAACAACAGAATAGCCAATAGTATCAAAACAAAGCGTTTCTTCATGGTTCTTTCTCCCACAATTTGAGTCTCGTTCTCAAATTGTATTCTACCACAGCTTTTCTTATTGTCAAGAATTACGGCTTTCTTTGTGCCTCTCTTGCCGTAAATTTTGCAATTTGTTGATGGAATTCCTCTCTAACCAATGGTATAATGATTCCATACTATTGGAAGAAGGATCACATCTTATGAGCAATAAACTCGATTTTAACCAGAAAAGAGGCTTCATCTGCGATATGGATGGTGTCATCTATTACGGGAACCGCATTCTGCCTGGCGTACGGGAATTTATCCAATGGCTGCAGGATGAAAAGAAGGAATATCTGTTCCTAACCAATAACAGCGGCTACACCCCCAAGGAACTGAATCAAAAACTGGCACGCATGGGGCTGGATGTCCCGGAAGAACATTTCTACACCAGCGCCTTGGCCACAGCAGCCTTCCTTCGGGAGCAGGCCCCTGGATGCTCCGTTTTCGCCATCGGTGAGGCCGGGCTGCTGAACGCCCTATACGATGCCGGCATCACAATGAATGATGTTAACCCCGATTATGTTGTGGTCGGCGAGGGTCGCTCCTATTCGTTGGATACTCTGACAAAAGCGACCAACCTGGTCATGGCCGGCGCTAAACTTATCGGTGCCAATTCTGATGTCTCCGGCCCCATCGAGGACGGCATCGCTCCAGCCTGCCGCGCACTGGTCGCTCCCATCGAAATGGCCACCGGCAAGCAGGCCTATTTCTGCGGCAAGCCCAACCCCCTGATGATGCGCACCGGCCTGCGCATGCTGCAATGCCACTCCGCCGAGGCAGTCATGGTCGGCGACCGCATGGATACCGATGTGATCTCTGGTCTGGAAAGCGGCATGTCCACCGTATTGGTGCTTTCCGGTGTTTCCACCCGAGAAACACTAAACACCTATGCCTACCGCCCCAGCATTGTACTGGATGGCGTCGGCGATATCCCCAAAATGGCCAAAGCGCAAAAGACTTCCTCCTAACTCTCCATACTCGATGATAAAAAAGACGGGCTGCATACCTTGCAGTCCGTCCTTTTATATCCGTAAAGTTTTTTAACTGTTCAGCGCCTTTTCCAACATCTCACGCAGGATATTGGGGTTGCCCTTGCCCTTGGAAGCTCTCATACACTGACCCACCAGGAAGCCCAGCGCATTGGTCTTGCCGCCGCGGTAGTCCTCTACCACCTTGGGGTTGGCTGCCAAAATATCACTAACGACCTGTTTCAGCGCACCAGTATCGTTCATTTGGCGCAGACCCTTTTCCTCTACCACATCTGCCGCAGTCTTATCGCTGAAGATGATCTCCTCTAGCACCGTCTTGCCAGCCGTGGTGGAGATCTCTCCCGTTTCAATCATCGCCAGCATATCCGCCAGTTTCTCGGTGGAAAGCTTAGTATCGGCAAGGATGAGGTTTTTTTCATTGATAATGCGAGTAATATCGCCCAGCAGCCAGTTACTGATATTCTTCGGCTGGCACCTGCCCAGCACCGCCACCGCCTCAAAGTAATCCGCCTTATCGGGGTTTTCCGCCATCAAATTAGCGTCAAAGTAAGGCAATTTATACTGCTTCATTAGGCGCAGCAGCTTATCATTGGGCAGCTCGGGGATGCTCGCCTTCAGCTCCTCCAGCCGACTCTCCTCCACATAGATGGTTTTGAGGTCGGGTTCGGGGAAATAGCGGTAATCCTGGGCATCCTCCTTGGAGCGCAGCAGAATGTTCTTTCCAGCAATATCATCCCAGCGGCGGGTCTCCTGGATGACCTTTTTTCCCTCCTCGATCAGTTCGATCTGGCGGGCGCGCTCGCCTTCGATGGCTCTCGCGATCGCCTTGAAGGAGTTCAGGTTCTTCATCTCGGTACGTGTTCCAAACTCAGCGGCTCCAGCTTCCCGGACGGACAGGTTGACGTCGGCACGCATGGAACCTTCGTTTAATTTGCAGTCCGATGCACCGAGATACTGGATGATCAGTCTCAATTTTTCCAGATAGGCAATGACCTCCTCCGCGGAGCGCATATCCGGTTCCGACACAATCTCAATCAGTGGAACGCCGGAACGGTTATAATCCACGATGGACACGTCCTCCCACTCGTCGTGCACCAGTTTTCCTGCATCTTCCTCCATATGGATCTCGTGGATGCCGATCGTCTTTTTGCCGGCAGCCGTCTCGATCTCCACGCCGCCGTTGCGGCAGATCGGCAGATACAGCTGGGAAATCTGATAGTTCTGCGGGTTATCCGGATAAAAATAGTTCTTGCGGTCAAATTTGCAATACTGGGTGATCGTACAGTTCGTCGCAAGTCCGACTGCCATCGCATATTCCACCACCTGCTTGTTCAATACCGGAAGGGATCCCGGCATACCGGTGCATACCGGGCAGGTGTGGCTGTTGGGCGCTCCGCCAAAGGCTGTCGAGCAGCCGCAGAAAATTTTTGTCTTTGTCGCTAATTCTACATGGACTTCCAGTCCGATTACGGTTTCGTATGTTTTGCTCATCTATCTCATCCTCCCACTGTCATCGTGCCAACGGACTGTGTTCGTAGCTTCTGGTCTGCTCGTAAGCGTATGCCGCGCGGATGATCTTTTTCTCCGCAAAGCAATCACCGATGAGCTGCAAACCGATCGGGAGTCCGCTCTGATCCGTTCCGCAGGGAAGCGTAATTCCCGGGAGTCCCGCAAGGTTCACGGAAATCGTATAGATGTCGCCCAGATACATTTTCAGCGGATCGCTCAAGGACTCGCCAAGCTTCGGTGCCGTCGTCGGTGCCGCCGGTCCTAAGATCACGTCATATTTTTCAAATGCCTTGTCAAACGCCTGCTTAATCAGCGCCTTCGTGCGGAGTGCCTTTAAATAGTAGGCATCATAGTAACCGCTGCTCAGCACGAAAGATCCCAGCATGATACGTCGCTTCGCTTCCGCGCCGAATCCTTCGGAGCGGGTCTTTTTGTACATATTGTGAAGCCCGTCATACTGCTCTGTGCGATAACCGTATTTGACACCGTCAAAACGTGCCAGGTTGGAACTCGCCTCCGCGCAGGCGATGACATAGTAAGCCGGGATTGCATACTCGACCAGACTTAAATCAAACTCCTCCATGATCGCACCTTTCTCCTCCAGCTTCTTTGCCGCGCCAAGAACCGCCGCCTTTACCTCCGGGTCCAGTCCGTCGCCGAAATAGTCTCTCGGGATACCGATCTTCATCCCACGCACATCATCCACAAGCGCCGCTGTAAAATCATAGTCCTCGCGCTGCACCGATGTGGAATCTTTGACGTCATGTGATGCGATCGCCTCTAAGATCGTCGCGCAGTCGGTCACATCCTTGGCAATCGGTCCGATCTGATCCAGGGAGGAACCGTAGGCAATCAGTCCGTACCGGGATACCGTTCCGTAAGTCGGCTTGATGCCGGTCACGCCACAGAAGGAACTCGGCTGACGGATCGAACCGCCGGTGTCGGAACCGAGCGCATAGCTGCACTCTTCCGCTGCAACCGCCGCACAGGAACCGCCCGACGAACCGCCCGGCACATGCCCGGTGTTCCACGGATTTTTTGTCACACCGTACGCCGAGGTCTCGGTCGTGCTTCCCATGGCGAACTCATCCATGTTCGTCTTGCCGAGGATGACCGCTCCTGCCTTTGCCAGATTCAGGACCGCCTCCGCTGTGTACGTCGGGACAAAATTGTATAAAATTTTGGAAGAACAGGTCGTAAGCAATCCCTTCGTGCACATGTTATCCTTGATCGCTACCGGCACACCCGCAAGCGGTCCGGTCAGTTCTCCCGCATCAATCTTCGCCTGCACTTCCTTTGCACGCTTTAAGGCACCCTCTCTGTCGACCGTCACAAA
>ERZ772865.224-NODE-224-length-65377-cov-35.855730_pt1 | contig 65377 bp, 65 predicted proteins | sample MGYA00512133_ERZ772865 | MGnify/ENA primary metagenome ERZ772865 (study PRJEB29015, sample SAMEA2737722) | human gut metagenome | biome: human gut; feature: human-associated habitat; material: faeces | place: China | collected 2012 ...
CAACAAACGCATCAAGCTTAAGCTTAATGGTCTATCTCCTATAGATTTCAGACAGGAAGCTGCATAACAAAAGCGACCAAGATTCCTCTTAGTCGCTTTGCATAAATTTTCTTTTGAATCTTTGTCTAACTTTTTGGGGTCAGTTCATTTTACCCTGTACCTTTTTATCCCCTTTTTATTCTGTGTTAGGGTTTCCCTGCCACGCACATTTTTCAAAATGACCGGATTATTATATAATCAACGCAGGAGGTTACACTTATGAAAAACAAAAAGTATTACATCGCTCTCAATGACCGTGAATATGCAGAAATCATTTCTTCTTTTATAAACAAACGCAATTCGCTTATCAGGCTTGGCAAATATACCGATGGTGTTGATGAAGTCATTATGAAAGTAAGGAAAGCGAAAAATAGAAACTTTCAAATTCTCTATATATTAAGGAAAATATCAAATCGAATAAGTAATTCAAGTTGCACCGTGTCGTTCAGTTACGATACGGTGTTTTCATTCAGCCACCTTTTCCTATTCAGGATCAGGTGGCTTTTTTATTTTTTCAAAAAATTTTTTTATTTTGCCTTGCCGATTGGTTTCTCCCAGTAGGAATTAGTGAAAGGGTTATTTCTTAACTCCGATTAGGAGCAACTCTTTCGCTGTTCCTTGACAACTGAATATATAGGCACATCGGACTTTAGTTCTGATGATGAGCCACCTTATCGGGTACGCCAAGACCTCCGAAATTGAGCGAGCGAGAACCCCCGGTATAAGTGTCAGGCTGCACCTGATACGGCGATGACAGTCAGAATGATAATGATACTTCTCTACGGAGCTGGCGGAGAACCCGGCAGAGGTGAAATTCCTATGACACGGTTTCGCAAACCGTGACCGATGTGCTTCCCACACAAAGCAACAGCTTTACGCAGGGGGTGTTGAAAACAAATACTGCGTTGATACATAGCCGTCTGAACACAGCCGGCTATAAATCTATCGAAAGGAGGAAAGCCAATGCCAAACTGTAAAACCATTGCTATCTGCAATCAGAAGGGCGGCACAGGCAAAACGACCACAACGGTCAATTTAGGGATAGGGCTTGCGAAGCAAGGTAAAAAGGTACTCCTTGTAGACGCCGATCCGCAGGGCGACCTCACGACTTGCCTTGGATGGAAAGATAATGACAGTCTTCCGACTACCATTACCACTAAGTTATCCGAGATAATGCGTGAAGAAAACGGAAACCCGCATTTCGGTATTCTGCATCACGAGGAAAATGTTGACTTGCTTTCCGCAAACCTTGAACTGTCCGCAATGGAAATGATGCTTGTAACGACTATGAGCCGTGAAACTGTTTTGAGAACCTATCTGAATAAGGTAAAGAACGATTACGAATATATCCTGATCGACTGTATGCCTTCCCTCGGTATGGTAACTCTGAACGCTTTAGCGGCGGCAGACAGCGTAATCATTCCCGTTCAGGCTCAGTATCTTCCCGCAAAAGGAATGACGCAGCTTATGCAGACCATTCAGAAGGTCAAGCAGCATATCAATCCGAACCTGAAGATTGACGGTATATTACTTAATATTGTAGATAACCGAACAAACCTTGCGAAAAGCACGGCTGACGCACTGCGGAAAAACTACGGAAGCGTGATAAAGATATATCACTCAGCCATTCCTATGGCAGTTAAAGCCGCAGAGGTGGCGTCGAAAGGTGTCAGCATATATAAGTATGAACCGAACAGTCCTGCGGCGAAGGCTTACGCTGAATTGACAAAGGAGGTGTTAGCCGATGGCAGGAAGAAAGAGCGACTTCACGCTGCCGACGCTTGATGACCTGTTCTCAACACAGGAAATGAGAGACGATGCGAAACTCGCAAAAATCCGGGATATTCCCTTAGAGCTGATTGACGATTTTCCCGACCACCCTTTTAAGTTGCGTGACGATGAAGATATGATGCAGCTTGTTGAGAGCGTCAAGGAGCGTGGGGTTATCACCCCGGCAACCGTTCGTCAAAAAGAGGACGACAGATATGAGCTTATTTCAGGTCACAGGCGAAAACGAGCGTGTGAGCTTGCAGGCTTTGAAACGCTCCGATGTGAAGTTGTTGACCTAACGAGAGATGAAGCAACCATCTTAATGGTAGAAAGTAATTTTCAAAGGTCGCAGATACTTCCCTCGGAAGAAGCGTTCGCATATAAAATGCGTTTGGAAGCAATGAACAGACAGGGACAAAGAACTGATTTAAGGCGCTGTAAAAAAACGCGCAATAAAAAAAGACTGCAACCACCCTTAAAAGGGTAGGAAAGCAGTCTTTTTTGTGGTATAATAAATTTGATGAAAAAATACCAACAAGAATATAATACACCATATCAATTAAAATTTCCTATAGAAATTGAAAAAATTATTGAAACAACAGATCCGGTATATACATTTTGTGAAGTTATTGATCATATTGACCTAAATAAATACCTGACGACTGAGGACCGCAGGACAGGCCGTCCAAGATATGAAGAAGAAACTTTGCTGAAAGTAATACTGTTTGCATTTATGGAAAACGGATACGAATCATTGCGAAAAATAGAAAAACTCTGCAAAACCGATATTCGCTTTATGTGGCTGCTGCAGGATAATCCTCCGCCAAGCCACTCGACAATAGGCAATTTTATGAACAATGTCCTAAATAGAAAAATAGATGAGATCTTTGCGGATATCAACAGTTACATTTTTACGGTGGAAAATGTTGACCTCAACCACGTTTACATAGACGGAACAAAGATAGAAGCCAACGCAAACAAATACAGCTGGGTATGGAAAAAAAGCTGTGAGAAAAACCGTCTGAAGGTATTTGCAAGGATAACAGAATTGCTTGGTGAAATGAATGAAAAGATCTCTTCATTCTGCGTAAAATTCGGCATTCGTGAAGAATATGCTATTGAATATTTAGAACAAATACAGCAGCAATATGTAAAGCTTTGCGGCTTTGACCCGGAAACTGCAATTCGGGGACGGGGACATCATAAAACAATTGAACAGAGGCATTATGACAAGCTTTCGGAATACATTTCAAGGCTAAAAAAGTATGCAGAGCACATAAAAATATGCGGCAATGAACGAAACAGTTATTCCAAAACAGACCATGATGCAACATTTATGCGTATGAAAAAAGACTATATGGGTAACGATCAGCTTCTTCCGGGCTACAATATCCAATTAGGTGTCTGTGATGAATATATCGCAGTATTCGACGTAAAACAATATGCGTCTGATATGGAATGTTTCAAGCCTTTGATAGAAAAGTTCAATCAGATATACGAAAAATATCCTGAATATCCGGTAGCAGACGCAGGATACGGCAGCTTTAATAATTATCTGTATTGTGAAGAACACGGCATGAAAAAATACATGAAATTTACTATGTATGAAAAGGAAAGCAAGGACAAAAAATATCGTGATGATCCGTACAGAGCAGTAAATTTTCCGATAGATGCAGATGGCGATCCAATATGTCCTAACGGAAAAAAGTTTCATTATCTTTACAGCAGACCTGTAAGAGGAAACAAATATGGCAGAACAGAAGAATTTTATCAATGTGAAGATTGCAGTAATTGTCTGCAAAAAGAAAAATGCTGTAAGTGCAAAGGGAACCGTAAAATTCGCTTGAATGAAGAACTGACAAAGTTTCACAAGGAAGTTCTCTGCAACCTGAACAGCATTCACGGAGCACTGCTGCGTATGAACCGAAGTATCCAGTCGGAAGGTGCAAACGGCATTATCAAGTGGAACAGGTCATATACCAGAGCTCGCAGAAGAGGATCAAAAGCCTTGAATTTAGAAATTGCGATGATTTGCTGTGGTTTTAATCTTCATAAATTCCACTTGAAAAAGCCTGCAATAAAAAAAGCGGCATAAATTTAAAATATTTTCCACATTTTTAACACGGCAAAAACGCAGTTTTTGTGCCGCTGTGTTTGCTGTACCCTTTTTTCAAGATTAGATAGTTCTTTTTTGCTGTGTGATATATTAAAGCCCGTGGGCTTCCATATCGAGGAAATTCACGGGCTTTGTTGCGCTTTTTTTTACAGCGCCTTTTTGAGTTATTTCAGCTTTTCATAAACATCACAATTTTGTTTAATTAATTTTGTGAAATCTCAGATGTTTCTTCGTTGTCATCGATCTGTGCGAAGCTCGTACCAAATAGCTGACGGAAGTAATCACGACGTCCGTTCATAACACGATATATAGAAATAATATCGTGTTTTACCTTGTAAAAAATGAGATAGTTTCCGCAGACAAGAAAACGATAATCGGTTTTCACATCAATTATTGAATCAAGAGGTGCGCCGATAAATGGAGCATTTTTGAGCTTTTTATAGGAAGAAACGATTTTCTTTGCAATGCGGTCAGCAGCAATAGGACTATCAAGATCTTCACAAATGTACCTCTTGATCTCCGCAATGTCTTTAATGACTTCAGGGTTGATTTGCAGTTTCATCATAAGCTATTAATTGCGGCATCTGCTTCCTCTTCGGAAAGCCAGCCTTTCTCCTCAGCAGTTTTTTCAGCTTTTGAGAGTTCAGACAGCAATTTTAAAGTTGCACGCTGTTTTTCATATTCTTCCATATCAAGAATTACATACTTACCTCTTCCGTTCTTGGTCAGAAAAACAGGTTCGCCGACAGAAATGCCACGAAGAACCTCAGTATAGTTTCTTAAGTCGGATACAGGTTTGATGTTCGGCATATACAAGACCTCCTTTGAATTGTACATATGCATCTGCTGTAATTATTGTATCACAATTTATCGAAAAAATCAACAGCAAATTTAGAATGAGGGTGATAAATAATTGTCCAAAAACTTTGAAGGCATAAAAACAAGAAAATTCGGTATTGAGATCGAAATGACAGGACTTACACGGAGTCAGGCGGCAAAAGCTATGGCTAAAGTGCTTGACGGAAGTGTTGAACACGAGGGCGGGCACTATGACAAATATGTTGTGACAGACTCAAAAAACAGAAAATGGGCGATAGTTTATGACGGAAGTATCAACTGTTACAATGCCAATGGTGAACCTGCGTCAAAATCTTACAGCGTGGAAATGAACTCTCCTGTGCTGGAATACGAAGACATACCGCTTTTGCAGGATGTTGTGAGAGTACTAAGAAAAGCAGGCGGAGTGACAGGTCCGAGATATTGTGCAGGCACTCATATACACATTTCAGCCGACGATTATACACCGCAGCAGATACGAAATCTTGTAAACATCTTCGCAAGCAAAGAAGATTTTCTGTGGGACGCCTTGCAGGTTTCGACCGCTCGTGAAAGCTACTGTCACAAGATGGACAAGCAGTTCATAGAGAACATAAACCGCAAGAAGCCCAAAGATATGGAGGAGATAAAAAAGCTTTGGTATCGTGGAAGAATGAGCGAGCAGTTTCAGCATTACTCGAACAGCCGATATGTGATCTGCAATCTGCACAGCTTTTTTCAGCACGGGCATTATGAGATAAGGGCGTACAATGGTTCACTTCACGCCGGCGAGGTAAGAAGTCAGATAGTGCTTGCATTAGCCATAAGCAATGCGGCTGTGACCAAGAAATATTGTTCTCCCCACGTTTCACAAAGTGATAATATGAGATACAGTTTCAGAGTATGGCTTTTAAACCTTGGGCTGATAGGTGAAGAATTCAAAAATTGCAGGGCACATCTGCTGAAACATCTTGAGGGTGACATAGCCTGGCGACATCCGGAGGACGGCATTGCGGCAAGGGCAAAGCTAAAAGAAAAACGAGAGTTTGAAAAACAAGCGGCTCGTGAGCGGCGTGCCGAGCCTGTAAGCGACAACAGCACACAATCCGAAAATGTACCCGAAGAAAACAACGAGCCCACAGAGAGCCAATGTGAGGGCGTTGAAGAGGAACTTGAAATGAGTATGTAAAATTGCAAAGGAGTTTTTATGGAATACAAAAGATTATACATCGCTTATGGCAGCAACATCAATCTTGAACAAATGGCAAATCGCTGCCCGAATTCAAAGGTCATCGGCAAAGAAATGCTGAAAGGCTATGAGCTGGAGTTCAGAGGCGTTGCTACCATTGTGCCGAAAGAAAACGCAGAAGTTCCTGTTCTAATCTGGGTGATAGACGGTAGAGATGAGCACAGTCTTGACAAATATGAAGGTTTTCCGAACTATTAACGCAAAGAGCTTTTTGAGATAGATGTTAATGGCGAAAAGAAGGAGTGTATGGCATATCTGATGAACAGCGGTCACATTTCGCCACCGATGAGCTATTATTACAACGTCATAAAGCAGGGATATGAGGCGAACGGTATGGATACAAGCTATCTGAGGGCGGCTCTTGAAAAGTCGGTTTGCGAACAGTATTTTGATGAAGAGATGGACGAGGAATTTGACGAAGATGATGATCTTCAAATGAAGCTTTAAGGAGATTGATTAAATGAGATACAAGGATTTTTATGTGAGAATTACGCCAGACAAATATATCCCCAGGGTTGACAAAAAAGGTGATAAAATTCTCTGTGAGGGCTTTTTGATACGGATTTTTGCTGATGAAAATGGGCAGGACGAGATCGACAATTTTACTGCTGCGGTGGGGTTTGAGATACTGGAGGACAGTTTGGCTGAGGCGGAACAGTTGGCGAAGGATTTTATTGATTGTGAGGGGAAGGAATAGCGATAACATGATTGGGTTGAATGGAATAATAGATCAAATAGTTAGTGATATGAAAGATACTTATAGCTTTATACTGACTGAAAAGCTTCAAAAATGATTTTTGCAAGATGAATTAGCGCTTTATTGTTAACAAAATATTAAATCAATATTATTATAATATGCTTGCCAAAATATTTGCTTTGATATACAATATAATTTAGGGAGCTATGCTTATTTGTAATGAAAGGAGAGGAGGCTTGTATGCCAGATAATAGTAGAGTTATTAATCGTGTGTTTACACGTACTGTAATGAACGATTTGATCAAAAACGGACATAGTGAAGTCTTTGATGTGGTTGTTCAGCGTTATGTAAATGATCCAGAAGGAAAAAATCACGGTGAAATAATTAGTGAGATATATTCACATTTGGGCGATTCCTATAGAAATGAGTATTACTATATGAATACCTTATTAAATAAGCTTCTGGTCGGAATACACAGCGTAAATACAACAACTGCCCTTTCACAAATTAGAATATCAGATCATATAGCTGATTTTGTTATGATAAATGGCGAAGGTCAAGTATATGAAATAAAGTCAGACTTAGATAATTTTGAACGATTAAATGATCAATTATACGATTATTTTAAAGCCTTTAGCAAAGTATCAGTTTTGGCATCAGAACATGAAAGAGAACATGTTGAAAAGATTTTGGATAAACTAGGTGATATGGGCGATTCCGTTGGTATTTATGTTCTATCAGAAAACGACACTATTTTTAGCAAAACTAGTGGTAGGAAGCCAAAACAATATGATGAAAACTTGGATTATAAGACAATTTTTTCTTTGCTGAGAAAAAAAGAATACGAAAATATCATTTTAAATTACTACTGTGAATTGCCTAAAGTAGCACCAGTTTTCTTTTATAGAGCATGTTTGGAACTTTTCAAAAAAATTCCAATATTAGATGCTCAGAAGTTAGCATTTCAAGAGATGAAAAAAAGAAACAGAATATCTAAAATAGTTTTTGACAATATACCAAGCGAATTAAAAGCTGCAATTTATTTTTCAGGACTTTATAAAAACAGTTCTGATTTAAATGCAATGCTAAATACAACATATAGGAGGTAGTGTTTATGTTTTTTCCATATTTCAGAGGCAGACAATATGAATTATTGGCGTTAAAAGAACTTGCACAAAAAGGACTTATTAGCAAATATGTGATCCCAGTTGTTGAACCGATAAAGATAAGTCCTACGTTAAAAAACACAATACAAGCTTTTGAAAAAGCAGGCTTAAAATTCGCAATGATTTTAAATCCAACTGTTGGTGATTTTACCGATTCGGATATTTCATCTTTGTTAGAAATTATGAATGATAGTATTATTCCGGCAGTTATTTTTAATGAGCGTGCTGAAGAAACACTCTGTAATATTGAACAAAAAAAAGGTTTGAATAAGGATAAAGTGCTATCTGTCCTGAATAGTCCTGATTATGTGGACGATTTTCAGGATATATATAAGGAGGATAACCCCAAATATGTTCTTTTGCCGGATGAAAGACGTATGCGACGTGCGGTAAAAGAGAATAAAGTGTTGTTCGAAGATAAATTCAATAAACAGCCTAAAAATTCTGATTATCTGAAATGCGAAGATGAACCATTTTCCGAGGATCATTTATATTTTAAAGATGAAGGATATAAGGGATTTGGCGATTATTCTATTGTAGGGGATAATTACGAAGAAGGTGGTTTTTCACCACGCGCTGTTGCTATTCACATCGTATATGTATCAGATGATAACAGACTGAGAATACATCACTTTGTTTCTGATTCAAATTACGATATAACGGACGTGGCTGGAAAATTCTACGAGGCAGTATCGAAACTTTCACGTTGGTATATTAATGGTCAGGAGAAACAGAAAACAAATGCATTATCTATACTTCTTGATTTTGCTCAAAAGGGATATTATCCCGGTTTGCCAACAATAAAAAAACTATCGATTATGCATCATTTAGAACTTGTAAATAACTATTTGACAACAGAGGTATACAAATAATGAAGTGCTGCATTGATTGTTTCAAGGATAGTGAAATTCGTGAGATAATTCACAAATACGGCACAAGGGGGAATTGTGATTTCTGTTCTGCAAAAAATGTTGATGTTTATGATATATCGGAATTCCCAAATATGATTTCTGATAAAATCATAAGCTTAATACAAATATATTCACCGTCTCAACGTTCTGATGCACGTTATTTAAAAGAAGTTCTTAGAGATGATTGGGATATTTTCAGCGGAGGAACAGAAGGAATAAAAACGCTTCTTACAGCGTTATGTCCATTTGAGTCAGAGCTGGATATTGATAAAGATATACTTGTAAAAAAAGTTGCAGTTGAGAAATTGCATGATACGGATTATATAAATGATTACGGAGTTGCAAGAGGATTATCTTGGGCTGAATTTTCAGAATCAATAAAACATACTAATCGTTTTTTTAGTAGTAACTTTAATTCAGATGTGTTTTCTTCATTTCTAACAATGGTTCAGAAAACTTATGAAAAAGGTACTAACTTTTATAGAGCTAGAATATCACCGAATCCAGAAGGTTTTGTTACGAAAGAGATGTTCGCACCGCCGATAGGAAAAAGAACTGCTGGTAGAGTTAATCCTGATGGAATAGGTGTATTGTATTTATCTACAGATGATAAAACAGTATTAAATGAAACTAGAGTTACGGCTTACGATTATGTTACAATAGGAACATTTAAAAATAAAAGGCCGTTAAGGGTGGCTAATATATCTGAAATTTCCAGAGTAAGCCCATTTTTGTATAATGATGAATTTGAGCGTTTCGCACTAAACAGAAAAGTTTTTCAAGAGATGGCATATGAAATTGCGAAGCCAATACGAAGAAATGATAGTCCGTTAGAATATTTACCGACTCAGTATATTGCAGAATTTGTTAAGAGCGAAGGGTTTGATGGTGTCGAGTATGAAAGCACTCTAAATCCCGGTGGAACTAATTTAGCTTTATTTAATGAATCGTTAGTTGAATGCATCAATGTTAAAACAATCGAAATTACTAATGTACAGTATAAGTTTCAAGAATAATTAATTATTTATGTCTAGTGCATTGAGTGTTTTAGCAATTAATTAAAAAATATTATTTTCATGTATTTTATGCACCCCCAAAAAGTCATAGCTAGGACGGGACAAAATCCGGCATTGGTTTTGTGGTGTCGGATTTTTTACGCTACTTGGCTACATCTATTTTATAGTCGCAACACAGAGAGCTGTAGCTTTTGCTATGGCTCTTTTTTTGTATATATGATTTAGTATTGCAGTTTGTAAATATAATGTATGGAAACAGTGCTTTCGTATGCTTACGTTAATGTAAGTGTGCGGAGGCACTGTTTGTCTAAAAAACACAGCACACGTTATGAGTGCTGTGATGAGGGAGCTGTTCGATAAATGGGAAACTATTTATGGATTGTCTTTGATTTCAATTTCTACTGAATAATCAACATTTTTTGAGTTGAGGTCTGTAAGCAGAATAGTATTATTATCAAAAGGAACTATTTCAATGTTGCCTTTTCTTTTGCATTTATCAATAAGTAAAAATTTCTTTCCATTTTGATCTGTACAAACAGCATATAACAGCTTAGGCACTTTGAGTTCATAAACTAAATTCGTAATATATGGCTGTACCCATTCTTCATTTCTTTCAGAAATTCTGATATGTAATTCTTTTGATTCATCACTGATGCGTTGTTCAAAATTCTGCTGCATATATATCTTTTTGAATTTTTTGTTGTTATAATAATCCATAATCAATACATATGGCAGGAGCCACAAACCATAATCAATGAAGCCTAGAAAAGCTAACCATTTAATAGGAGAGAAGAGAAATGCTACAGCAAGAATAAACCCACCAAAAAATAGAAATCCAGATATGTGTTTTTGGCTTTTTTTGCTTTGATATAATGCGGCATATGTAACAGCTATCAAAAATACTCCGATTATTCCAAGCGTTATAGTCATGAGCCATTCTTGCATAACATTTTTTCCTTTCTGAAAAATTCAAATAATAGTGCTGCGATAAGTGATCTGCTCGATAAATGGGAAGGAATAGTTGAGATAAATCTGATTAATATATATTGAAAACTGCTTTTAAATAGGCAGATATTCCGCCTGAAACAATGATGCAAATTAAAGCAAGAGCTATATATAAAGCGATTATTACATACAAGTTTCGTTTCCCTTTAGTGATTGTTTTCCGAAAAATATAAATATATGATGGTAAAGATAATGCCAACCATATCAACAACTCAATGCAGCCAAATAATATTGAAACATCTTTTTCAGAGCCTAAATTATAACTATATCCTTTTGAATGACCTGTTATATCAAGAAAAATCCAGCCAAAACATATTGGAAACGAAAATGCAATAATGCTTGTCCAAAGGAAATTAAGGCAATATATTATTCTATTTTTCATTCCTGTACTCCTTATCAACTGCTGATTTGTCGGGCAGTTTATTCCGACCAAATTCCAAAACCATTATACTACAGCTAATCAATGGTTCGTCCTTTGTTTGTATTATTTCTTTGCAAGATCTTTAATAACTTCTCCTGCCACGATAAGTCCCACAACTGACGGAACAAATGCTGTTGAACCTGGAATATCACGGCGCACTGTGCATTTTCTTGCCGTACCAGGAGGACAAATACAGTCCTGACGGCATGAAATAGCCATATCTTCTATCGGTCTGATAGGCTGTTCCTCTGAGTAAACAACTTTAAGCGACTTTATGCCTGCCTTTTTAAGCTCTCGTCGCATGACTTTCGCAAGAGGGCAGACCTTTGTCTGATAAATGTCCGCCACACGGAATGCTGTAGGGTCAAGCTTGTTGCCTGCACCCATTGAGGATATAACAGGTACTTCTGCGACGTCTGCTCGCTTTATTATCTCCAGCTTGCCTGTAACAGTGTCAATGGCGTCGATAATGTAATCATACTGAGTAAAATCAAACTGATCCGCTGTGTCAGGCATATAAAAACACTTGTATGTGTTTACCTTTATGTCAGGGCAGATGTCGCTGATAACAATTCATCTGTCTATATAGGCAATGGTTATGTTGTTTATTATGATATTAAAAGCTCATGGGACAATAATCAGAATATTGAAATAAAAATCAAAAATATAGGTTCAGAAACTATATCAAACTGGGCTTTGAAATACGACGCTCATGGAGAGATAAGCGGACTTTGGAACGGCATTGCTTACAGCAGCAGCGAAACTCAGTATATTATAAAAAACGCAGGATATAATTATGAAATTCAGCCCGATCAGGAAGTGAATTTCGGTTACTGTGTGACAGGAGAAGGTCTTGAAATTCCAAAAGCTTTTGAAATCTGTTCACAAAGAACCAATAAAGCAGAAAATGAATATATTGTTTCGCTGAATGTTACCAACGATTGGGGTAACGGTTTTACCGGTGAAATAAAAATACAAAATCTCTCAGCCGAACCAATCCCCAGACTTTTGGCGTGCCTGATTCTGAATATATATTTTAAGTTGACGTTCCGTCAGTTGTCGAAAACTTTTCAAATATTAATACCGATACAAATCCTTTCGAGGTATCGGTTAAAATAAAAGCTGCAGGGAATATTCTGTCAAATCTTGATGCAAGAGAAAGCCTTTGCTCAAAAGCAATGACAAATGATGCAACTTTAGGAATTTTTTCGGAATTTATTTACGATGAGGGTTGCAAAATTGAAGAAGCTGTGATACAATTTAAAATAGATGACGAGAATGCAGTCGAAGCAGATACTAAAAAGGCTGAAGATTCTGAGTTCTATGGAATAAAAAAGTATAGTATTTTCAAATTCTTTGAGGATACGGGAATACTCCTCCATGTTACAACCGAGATCGATGAGGAAAACAATACGCTCAGTACAACAGTAGATTCCCTTTGTTCTTACTGTGTGATTGATATGGAAAAACTTTTGAATGATTGGCTTGAATTTGAAGCAGAAACAGAGGAACAGCCAGAAGTATTTCAAAGTGTATGTTCATCAGTTATGTATGCAATGAAAATGGGCTTTGAGGATTCATTAAACATAATTATTACTGATAAAGCACATGAATTACTATTAGAACATGGAGACGTCGTAGGATTAGTTGCAGAACTAACTATACAAGCTTTAAATGCACTTCTTAATATTTCAGAGGAGGCTAAGATATCTATTTATACATATGGTGCTGCAACGATTTCCATTTTATTGGTAAACGATTTTGATGACAAAATAAAAGGCTTTGATAGAAATAATAATATCAGAACCTATTTTGCAAAATTGGCATACTCAAGACTTTATGCTGAGCAAATGTATATTGATTTCAGAGATGAAGCACCAGATTTCATTAAATATATTTTTTTACAGTGATGATATTACTAATTCAAGAATAATAGTGAATCGCTTACAGAATATGATTAGTGTCGAGGAGTGAATCATATGTCGAAAAAATGGAATGACCCAGATGCAAGAGATAATTATGCTCTGTTAATAACATTAGACAATATAATTATTTCATTTATTTTTATGTATGTTAATTATAGCGTTGCAACCAATTTTTTATCGGGGAAGTTTCTAGAATATTCAATCCATAATTTAAAAGTACTATTTATTATAAGATTTATATGTATTTTAATATGTAGCTATAACGTTTCTAAGATATTATTTTCTGTGATAGAAATGTATAATAAATATGATAGAACATTTAGCAATTTCGATGACTATAGGTTTAAAAACAAGTTTAGTTATTATCAGTTTGTTAAAGCGTTGAGTATTTCATCAATCAACGCCATGAAGAAACAATCTATCAGAATGGCTCTATATTCTATATTATGGATTGTCACAATAATAGTTTTGTCGATGCAGAGTTTTGCTTCATACGGAACGAAAAATTCAATTCAACAGGTCATGTGCCTGAATCAAATTGATAATGATATTAAAACTAATAATATTATTGAATATGATATCATTAGTCCTAATGTGTATACATCATCAAATGGGCTCCATTATATTATTTCATACTATAATCAAGATGATACAGAACTTATTTTGACAAATTCGCAATATGATTTGTTGAAAAATGATAAAAATGCATCTTATCGCATTACATACTATCGTTCATCAGGATTTGTAATTATTGTTGAAAAAACAACTATAAATACGTAGGAAAAACAATGTCTCAATTCACAAAATCATTCCTATGGCGGTTCATATTAGACATTATCTTATTGGAAACATTTGTTAGGATTTGTCAAAATATCATTTTGACAATTACGTCAAGATTCATATCTGAGGTGACATAATTATGGCTAACAAGGCATTATTTTGGTATAACTACAAAAAATTTGTTGACGAAGGCACAATTAAGCCGCTGTCTCCAAAGACATTTGCATTGTCAGGATTAATAACGGTTTGTGGTCTTGTGCTTAGTCTAACAATTTATTGTTTGGTATTTCCTAACAGTTTTGTTGGAGAGAATACACCTATTAAACTGTTTTTCTGTACATTGTTTTATATGCTTGGTACGCTTGCCATGATCGGCGGAGTGTACTTTGGTATATCGCTTGTTGTTACAAGGTTTATACCTGATAAATTATGTAATATATCCGGTCAATGTAAAAGTGCAGTAATGGCATATGGCGCATCGAGTATAGCTTACAGTGTAAATAAAGAATTTGAAGAAGAAATAAATAAAATACCAATTGTCAATCAGTACTACAATATTTGACTAGTGGATGTTCAAAATTATTATTATAGGTTAGCTTATGCAAGATTATTATCTGAAAAGAAATATGTCGATTTTAAAGAGAGTGCTCCAGAACTATTTTCAGCACTGCGTGATAATTCTGACATAACTTCTGCGAAAATAATGATAGCAAAGCTTGAGAAGGTGTTGACAGATGCGTAAATATCCCAGAAATGTAGAAGAGAAAGATAATTACCTTTCTCTTTTGATATTTCCGAATTTGATGCTATACATAATTGCATTTGCAGGATTTGATTATTTTTATAATAATGTATTTTGTGAATTTAAGGCAGAACTTCATTTAACAAAGATATTATACTTTTTAATGATTGTGATATGTTCTTATAATGCTTCTAAACTCATTTTGACGCTGGTTGAGTTTCCGTACAGAACCTATAAGGGTGAGCATTATACATACAGGAATAAATTTAATTTTTTCAAGGCAATTTATAAAAAACAATTTTTTCGCATTTTTATAATGTTTTTGCTCTTTTTTCTCTGTATGCTCATTCATATGAATTTAAAAGCATTTGATTATGAAATTACGCCTGAACATCAAACAAATATTAAAGAAAATCAGAGCGTTGTATCCTCTTCTGATTTAAAAGATGATGATTCAATTCTATTAGCGGAAATTACGATTGAAGAAAATAAAAATATTATTCTTATAAACAGACCCGAAATACCGCAGAAAGAAACTGATAAAAACTTATTTTGGTATGTAACCCAAAATGGCAAATTATGCAAATGTTTTCAGGCATACCGTAAAACTTGGACTAATTTTTTGACTTTTGCTGATAAAGGCGATTACACAGTTACTTTAGTGATTGATTATGATGATGCTACAGGAGAATATACTCCCATTAGTAACACGATTGAATACACGGTTGAATAATAAGTAGGAAAAACAATGACACAATTCACAAAATCATTTCTATGGAGATTTATATTAGATATAATTCTGCTTGGAATTTTCGTAAGACTTTTGCAGAGCGTTATCTTTGCGATTTTGTCAAGAAGTATGGAAACTTAAGATGATGTTGATTACGTATATGATAAATACGCATATAACAATATCAAACATATTAATGAGGAAATTTTGTAGGGAAAAATATGAAAGCTATTAAAACAATTTATAATAATTGCGGTTGGTTTTTGTTAGTGCTGATATTCGGAAATATATTATTGAATTTTTTTGCTCCAAACTCATTGATTGGTCAAGAAAATATAAATTTAGTTTGTTTATTTTTGAAAATTAAAGCAATCTCAGCAATTGTACTAGCCTTTTTTATGATCATGTTTATGATAAAATCGGCTGTAACATTCTTTAATGAAAAAGGTTACGGTTTAGGTCATAAAATTGTTGGAGTCGTATTTTCGTGTTTTGTTTCAATATTGTGGATGAATTTTATATCTGTTCAGTCTCAGTATAGTACATACGGCATAAAAAATCTAATTGAAGAAATTTCTGTTGTGCAAAAAATAAGCAACGGAAGTGCTTTTAAGAAAACTATTAATTTAACCAAGCAAGATGATAATATTTCGGTTTATACAAAAAAATCGAAAAAGTCTTCTTATCCATCACGATTTCAAGGCGTTCAGGCTACTCAATTGTATAATTTTTATGGAGTTTATGCGGATTCAGACAAATTAAAAGTATATAATGAAAGCATAAATACTCAACTAAGATTAAGTCTTAGTAAATCAGAGTTTGACTATTATAATGACTTGATGAAATCAGCTAATAACAATGATGAGTTTCAAATTGAGTTTTATACTGATAAAGATGGAAAGAATTTGGGATACATAGAATCAATTCAGTTGGTTGAGAAAAAAAATTCGCCGTCATATTCAGAAAATATATCTGTGAAAGAAAATTCTGATTTATATACTGTTACAAAGAGCGATAATTCAGAATTAGAAAATATATGTTGGCTTATAGTCAAGGACGGTGAAATTCAAAAAATTGTCGATGCAAGTGAAATAAACGAATTCAAATTGCGAAAGGATGTGCCGGAAGGAGTATATACAGTATTATTGTGTACTGATTATGATTCTACCACACGTTCATATACACAAGTAAGCAACGCTATTGAAATTATAATTTGATAACAGGAGAAAGACATGACCAAATTCACAAAATCATTCCTATGGCGGTTCATATTAGACATTATCTTATTGGGAATATTTGTTAGGTTTTGTCAAAATATCATTTTGACAATTACGTCAAGATTCATATCAACCTATTCAACACCGTTCCTTATTATTGAAGCGATTGTCGTATCTGCAATCAGTATGCTGTTTATCTGCTTTATTACATATTGGAATATCGGTGTTATTTCAAACAAATGGAGAGCTATGAAGCCTTTGAGGGGTTTATAAGCTTCATTGATAAGTGGATAGAGAAAATGACCAGATTGGTGATTGCGTGAAAAATACAGGATAGTTGTAAATATGTTGAATTATCGATACTACGAAAAAGACCGAGTAAGATGTTCCGGTGGAACATTTTGCTCGGCCCGATTATTATTTGACTTGAATAGTTACTATGTTGTAATATCAGACCTGAGCCGCATATACTCCGTAGTTGCTGAAAGCTTGTGCAATGTCATCGTATGAGTAGAAAGCAACTCCTGACGACATCTCGCTTGAACTAATGCAAATATCCCAGCTATATGAGTACTTGTTTTCAAGGACCAGCATAGGAGCACTGTCACCGCTGTAAACAATAGCAATTTTATAGCTATCGCTTATATACTTTAACCCGTCAAAAATCGTAAGAGCTGACCAGTCAGGTATGCCGCTTCCCATTTTATTTTGTAATAGTCACCAATCACATAACACTGTTATGTTTCAATATCATATAATATGCTGAAAATATAGTAAATGTATTGACATATCGAACGTTATATGCTAAGATAACAGTGTTATGTGAAGTGGAAAGCGGGGTGCAGTAATGGGTGACGAACTTGAAACAAGGGAAAAACTGTTGGAAAGTGCAATGGCCGAGTTCTCTGAAAATGGTTATATGAAGGCTTCTCTGAGAAAAATATGCGCTGACGCAGGCGTGACGACCGGTGCGCTGTATTTCTTCTTTAAAAATAAAAATGACTTGTTCAAGGCTATTGTCGATGAGCCGCTGAAAGAGCTTTGCAGGCTTCTTACGGAGCATTATATGCAGGACGCTCAGGATATGGATAGCGATGACCCTGCGGTGCTGTCTGCTGAGTATCACATTGATACTCACACCGACCTTGACAAGCTTGTTGATTATATGTATCTCCACTATGACGTTTTTATGCTGCTGCTCACGGGTGCGCAAGGGTCTGAGTATGAAAATACTGTGGATATGATCGTAGATATGACAGAAAAGGGCTTTAGGATATCTGCTGAAAAGGCTGCCTCAAGAATGCCTAACTGCCACGTTGATGAGTATATGCTTCATTGGATAACCCATATAAGTGTTGACGCCTACACTCATTTGCTAACTCACGAGAGAGATGTGGAAAAGGCAAAGCTCCATATGCGCAGAGTAATGGAGTTTCTAATAAAAATATGGTTTACAATGATAGTCGAGGATTAGAAAATTGCCGCCTGCGGGCGGTAACTTTTAGAAATCTACATAACAACGTTATGTGTGAATTTTGTATCTCAAATGTCGATGAAATGTGCAGATATGCACATTTTTATATAAAGCGAAGTTAGCTAAATCTAACTTATAAATGGAGGAAATGATATGTATTTGGAGATCAAAGATGTGAAGAAAAGCTACGGCAGTGACGCCAGCTATATTCAGGTGCTAAAGGGTATCACCACAAGTCTGGAAAAAGGTCAGATGTGCGTTATTCAGGGTACGAGCGGCTCTGGTAAATCCACGCTCCTTAACTGCATAGGCGGTCTTGACACTATGGATAGTGGCTCTGTTAAGGTCGACGGCAAGGAAATTTTCGGTCTTAAACCTGATAAGCTTGCCGACTACAGAAAGGAAAATCTGGGCTTTATCTTTCAGTTTTATAACCTCGTTCCAAATCTGACAGTTGTGGAAAATATTCAGGTTTGTGAATATCTTTCAGATTCGCCACTGGATATGGAAGAACTTCTCACGACGTTGGGACTTTCTGAACACAGAAACAAGTTTCCGTCACAGCTTTCAGGCGGTCAGCAGCAGAGATGTGCTATAGCAAGGGCACTTATAAAAAATCCAAAGCTACTTTTGTGCGACGAGCCTACAGGCGCTCTTGACTCTAAAACTTCAAGGGATATTCTTATCCTGCTGGAAAAAATCAATGCAAAATATGGCACAACAATGCTTATCGTTACTCACAACAACGCTATAAAAAATATGGTGCATAAAGTAATAATCGTTAAGGACGGACTTATCAAAAAGGATTATCTTAACGAAACACGCATACCTGCCGCAGAGCTGGAGGACTTGTAATGAACAGGGTACTCAGAAAAAGGCTAGGACGTGAGCTTAAAACAAATTTCGCACGTTATCTTGCACTTGTATTGCTTATCGTAATGGGAATGTACATAATAGTTTCCGTGGTTGCAAGCGCAGACACTATCATCGACGGAACTGCCGAACATGGTAAGCAAAACAAGGTCGAGGACGGACAGTTCGGCGTTTTTATTCCTCTTACAGACGAGCAGGAAAAGGAAATAACAGACAGAGGGATTACTCTTGAACAGCATTTCAGCATTGACGTTACTGCGAAGGACGGCTCAAAGCTCCGTGTTTTCCGTAAAAGAAATGACATTGACCTTATCGAGCTTGACAGCGGAAGACTTGCTGAGAAAAAGGGCGAAGCGGTAGTCGAAAAGCGCTACAGCGAGGAACATTCTCTGTCAGTGGGCGATAAGCTTACAGCAGGCGGAGTTGAGTTTGAGATAGTTGGAATAGGAACTACACCTGACTATGACACACCTTTTGAAAATTTCTCTGACACGGCTGTGTCAAGCAAGGGCTTCGGACTTCTTTTCGTAAGCGACGATCAGTATGACTATTTCAAAAATGACAGCGATCAGAAAGCGGAGGACCTCTGCTATGCTTACAGACTTAACGGCAAGGCAACAGATGACGAGCTTAAGGAAATGATCGAGGATTTTGACTTTGATTATAAAAAAGTCACTGACAAGTATTATCTTGAAACTATCAAGGACGTCTTGAAACAGCGTGACGATATTTCAAATGGTATCGACAAGCTCTATGACGGCTCACAGACCCTTAAAGACGGTGTGAAAGACCTTTCTGAGGGAGCAGACGCTCTCTATGACGCAATGGGCGGACTTTACGAGGGTGCAAAGGCACTCCCAGAGGGTGCGAACGCTATCACGGCAGGAGTTAAAGTCGCATATGACGGCTCAAAAGATTTGTCAGAGGGTGCAAGATCTGCATACAGCGGTGCAGAAAGCCTTGCAAATGGTATTGACAGCTTCAAAAAGCAGGCTGACGAGCTTCTTGACGAGGTTTTCACCATTGACCTTGACAACCTGACAATGTTTGTGAAAAAGGGCGACAACGTTCGTATAGCTGGTGCGGCAGGTGACGTTGTCATGAACAAATATGCAGGACTTGGTGTGGGTGTTATACTTATGGCACTTCTTACTTATGTTATCTCTGTTTTCGTCATTCATCAGATTCAGCGTGAAAGCAGTGTTATAGGTGCGCTTTATGCTCTTGGCGCAAAGAAAAAAGATCTTATACGACACTACGTAACATTGCCGACTATAGTTGCATTTGTTGGCGGAATAATCGGTGCGGTCATAGGCTTCTCACCTGTGGGAATCGATTATCAGCTTCTCGACAGCTACGCATATTCATCGCTCCCTGATTTTACCCCTGTTTATCCTTTGTATCTTATCATTTACAGCATTGTAATGCCTCCTGTTGTTTCGTTTATAGTTAATACCCTTGTGATAAACAAGCGGCTTTCTCAGACGGCTCTTTCACTTATCAGAAACGAGCAGAAAACAGGTCACTACAGCAGAGTGAAGATAAAGAGCAGGAATTTTATCCGCAGATTTCAGATACGCCAAATGCTTCGTGAAATGCGCACAGGCATAACAGTGCTTCTCAGTATGCTGTTTTCACTGTTCATTCTTATGCTTGGCGTTGATTGCTACTATCTCTGTGAGAACGTGAGAAAAGACACTATAAATGACACAAAATACGAGTATATGTACACTCTGAAATATCCAGAGGAAAGCGTTCCAGAGGGTGGCGAGGCTTGCTTTGTAAAAACGCTTTCAAAGGAACAGCTTGGCTATAACCTTGATGTCACCGTTATGGGTATGGACAGCGACAACAAGTATTATGATGTGAAAACACATAAGGGCAAGAGCTTTATAACAGTGAGTCAGTCAGTTGTGGAGCGTTACGGAGTGGCAAAGGGCGATAAGTTTATCCTGACAGACGATGCGACCTCAATGGATTACGCATTCACAGTGGAGGATATCTGCGACGAGCGTGGCGGACTTATGGTGTTCATGGATATTGACAGTATGCGTGAGCTTTTCGGTGAGAGCGACACTTACTACAACTGTTTGCTTTCAGACAAGAAACTTGACATTGACGAGGGAAGACTTTACAGCACAACAACAAAATCGGATATTGAGCGTTCAGCGGCAGTTTTCACGGACCTTATGATGTCAATGATAGTAATGCTTATTGCGGTTGCTGTAATAATTTTCTGCTCTGTGATGTTCCTTATGCTGAATGTTACAATAGAAAGGGCTTCCTTTGGAATATCTCTTGTGAAGGTGTTCGGCTATAAGACCAAGGACGTGAAAAAGCTTTACCTAAACGGAAACGCAATTATCATAACTTTGGGCGCACTTATCGAGATACCGCTTTCAAAGATGTTTATGGACAAGGTTTTCCCAGTGTTCATTCCAAACGTAACAAGCGGAATAAACCTTGCATTCCCATGGTATGCTTACGTTATAATTTTTGCAGGAGTAATGGCAACATACTTTATCATCACCTCAATTCTTGTAAGAAAGCTTGGCAAGATAACCCCTGCCGAGGTGCTTAAAAACAGAGAATGATTTCTTAATATACAAAAAAACGTACAGAGCGTAATGATGTGACCTCCAAGTTGTTAGATTTTTGGTCTAACTTCTGGAGGTCGGATCATAAAGCTTTGTACGTTTTTGATTATGCCTTATTTGTATTATTGCCTATTTTGGTTATGATAACTGCGGCAATGGTAAGGACAATATATCCTGCTGTGACCTCAAATGGAAATTTTATTATTGCCGTTTTAGGGATTATAAAAGGCAAGGTAGATATTGCACAGCATGGAGGAAAATAAAGCTTTGCTTTTCGGCAAAGAACGAATATCACAGCCGAGGATAAAACTGCACCAAATGTCAGGGTAAGCCCAAGCTTTTCAGAGATAAAAAATCTTGCCATAACGCCTGCAAACGCAGCCACCGCCATGAGAGCAATTGCGGTGTATTTTCGATTCATAAGCTTTGAGCCTTTGCCGCTAAGCTCGAAAAATGCAACTATAAGCGGCGGAGCGATAAAGAATATCTCGTGAAAATGCACAGGCAATATGCAGATAACAAGCACCGTGATGACTTGTTTTGCTCGTAGTTTTAGAAGCTCTGAGCTTGGTTCGATAGGTCTATATTCATACTTTTCATGAAGCCCAAAGCACTCAAGAGCTTTTTGAAAAATAAGTATAAATGCTGTCATGACCGCAACGGAAATGACGTAAATAGGGCTTTTTGTACCCATAAGTATCGGAAGTATGCAGGCTGAAATGGCAGGAACGAAGCTAGTTTTTGACAGCGTTATAACGCTCACTGCTACAAGAAGTCCCAAAGCTATACGAAGTATAAGTATCTCAGGGATAAACCGCACTATGCACACGCCTGCGACGGCGGCAGAAACTATCGCCGCAAAAAGCCGTGTGCGAGAGGTGTTCCAAGATTGCACAGGCGCAATTAGCGCACCCATTGCCACCGCCGTTATCTCAGGAAAAATTATTTCCTTTTCCCCGAAGATCTCCGCCGAGCCGACCATTATTGCCACCACAGCAAGGGATATCCCCATAGCTATATTTTGATTTTTATTCATTGCTTCACCTTGATGTTTTTTTCTTTATTATAACATAAAGGGGAGAGGTTTTCAATCGGCAGTATCAAAAATACTCGTCTGACCGTCATGTGCAGCCACGATATAAATTCATGCCGTTTTTTTGCGAGAGTATACCTTTGCCGTTGTGAAGTGCATAACTTTTTCCTTCATGATTTGTTACTAATATCATAACACATATGTTCTGCAATGTCGAGGCTTGAAAATCGCCGTTAAAGGTGCTATAATGGATAAAAAGCCAAAAGGAGCGTTGAAAATGAGAAATATACCTACAGATATTTACATAGAAAATGAAGCGGTAAAAAATCATGGGGGCGAAATAGCGGAACTTGGCCAAAAAGCCATGATAGTCACAGGCAGACATTCTTCTGCGGTGAACGGCTCCCTTGATGATGTCAAGGCAGTGTTTGAAAGTCAGGGCATTGGATATGTGATATATAATGATATTGAGGAAAACCCGTCTGTGGAAACTGTTTACACAGCGGCAACGGCGGCGGTAAAATACGGCGTGGATATGTTCGTGGCAGTGGGCGGCGGTTCGCCAATGGACGCAAGCAAGGCAATATCAATGCTTGCTAAGAATGGGATAGTTTGCGAAAATGCCGAATTTTCCGAAAGCGAGAGCGTTGTAAAAGCTGAGAAGTGTGAGCTTTCAGAGAACATTGCCAAGGTGGAGGAGCTTTTGTACACTCCTGCGAAACTACCTTTTTACCCTATAGTCTGTGTGCCTACCACCTGCGGAACAGGCTCGGAGGCTACACCTTATTCTATCCTGACTTCCCACATCAAGCAGACCAAGAAATCTATTGCCCACAAAATATTCCCGTCACTTGCATTGGTTGACTACGGCTATCTTAAAACATCATCATATGGCGGCATGAAAAGCACCTGCGTTGACGCACTTGCTCACATGATAGAGTCACGGCTCAACACCAACGCAAATGCGTTCAGCCGTGCATACGCTGAGGAGGGTATGAGGCTTTGGGCAAGCTGTAAGGGCTGTCTTGAAACTGATGAGAGATTTGCTCATATGACCGATGATGAGTTCTCAACTTTCATGCAGGCATCAGTGCTTGCAGGCATGGCGATAGCCTACACAGGCACAAGCATACCTCACGGTATGAGCTACACTTTGACATATGAAAATGGCGTACCCCACGGCAAGGCAGTAGGCGTTTTTCTGTCAGGCTTTTTGAAAAAATACGGTGACAGCATCGAAGCTGAGTATGTTGTAAAACAGCTTCTTGACTTTGATGATCTTGACGCTTTCAGGGACTATATCAGGACGCTTTTTGGCAAGCTTGATATGTCAGAGGAGCTTTGGAAAAAGGACAGGGACGGAATACTTGCCAACCCTGCCAAGCTTAAAAATTATCCTTTTGAGCTTACGGCAGATGTGCTTGACGATTACGTTCGCTATTATAACGCATAAAAAAAGCTGTCAGGGCAGTGGCTCTGACAGCTTTTTTATTACATCTTCGCAAGCCTGTCTATCTCTGCAAGTTCAGCCTCTGTGAAGTCAAGGCGGTCAAGACAGCCTATGTTTTCCGTTATCTGCTCAGGACGGCTTGCACCGATAAGCACAGTAGTAACAGCCTTGTTGTGAAGCACCCATGAAAGTGCCATTTGCGAAAGGGTCTGTCCCCTCGAAGCAGCGATATCATTAAGCTTGTTGAGCTTTTCTATCATTTTGTCGTTAAGCTCATTGCCTATCCATGTTTCGCCTCTGCCTACCCTTGAATCTGCCGGTATGCCTTTTAGATATTTGCTTGTGAGAAAGCCCTGATACAGCGGTGAGAACACTGCAATGCCAAAGCCCTCAGAAAGTGCAAGGCTGTCAAGCTTATCGTCCTCTATCCAGCGGTTGAGTATGGAATATGAGGGCTGATTGATAATAAAAGGAGTTCTGAGCTCTCGGAAAATTTTCAGCATTTCGGCTGTGTCGGCTCTGTTGTAATTTGATATGCCAACATAAAGCGCCTTGCCCTGCCTTACTGCATTGTCAAGTGCAAGGGCAGTCTCTTCAAGAGGCGTTTCGGGATCTCTTACATGGTGATAGAAAATGTCAACATATTCAAGTCCCATTCTTTTGAGAGATTGGTCAAGGCTTGCCGTGAGATATTTTCTCGAGCCGTTTTTGTCACCGTATGGACCTGCCCACATTTCATAGCCTGCCTTGGTGGAAATGCACATCTCGTCACGGAACTCTCTCATGCCACGGTCAAGTATCCTGCCGAAGTTTTCCTCTGCCGAGCCGTTGTAGGGATTGCCATAGTTGTTTGCAAGGTCAAAATGTGTGATACCGCTGTTGAACGCAGTGTGTACCATTCTTTCCATGTTCTCAAAATTGTTTTTCAGGCTGAAATTCTGCCAAAAGCCCAAAGACAACGCAGAAAGCTTAAGCCCGCTTTTTCCACAGCGGTTGTATATCATTTTGTCATATCTTTTATCGTCAGGTATAAACATTTCAAAAAACCTCCTATATAATCGTATTAGTGCATAAATTATCCCACTTACTTTTATGATTATAGCATATTGTATTATCTATGTCAATGTGCTATAATTGAATAAGTTATATGATAAAAAATATGTGTGTAATGCACAATAAATGGAAAGATAATAATATGAGAAATGATATGAACAGAAGAATTATCGCTGCTGTATGTGCAGTAGTCATGACGGGAGCAACGCTCACAAGCTGTGCTAAAGAAACAGGGGAAAGCTCAAAAGCAGAGAGTAGCCCTGCCGAATCTCAGACTGTGACAACAATGACTGAGCCTGTTGTAACTCTCCCTGCCACCACAAAACAGGTGATAAACTCTGAACCTGCTACTTATGAAAGCCTGAGTGCTGACAAGGCTGAAAAAGAAAGTTTTAAGAAAAAGATACGATCAGAAAGTAAGATACCTGTTATAAGCGTCACAACTGCCCCTGACGATATGATAGCTTCAAGGGAGAAGTATACTTCCTGCGTGGTGGACGTTTTCAATTGTGATGAAAAATTGGAGATAAACGAAGCCTCAGCAGGCATAAAGGTAAGAGGGAATTCAAGCGCATATTACGGTGATGTTAGTCAGATCCTTGCAAACAAAGTGCCTTATAGGATAAAATTTGATAAAAAGACAAATATGCTTGGGCTTAATAACGGCGCAGAGTGCAAAAGCTGGGTGCTGTTGAAATCAGATTGGGATCTAATAAGAAACGATATCGCATTCCGTTTTGGCAGAACTATCATGGGTGACAGCAATTTCTGCTCAGACGGTCAGCTTGTTCACCTCTATGTGAACGAGAAGTTTCAAGGTGTTTATGAGCTTTGCGAACAGTGTCAGATAAATCCAAACAGAGTGGATATCTCCGAGCCTGCGGAGGACTACACCGACACTGATATAGGCTATTATCTTGAGCTTGACAACTATGCAACAAGCGATGAGGATAACCATTATATAAGCATGGACTATGAAAATGCCACTGTCACCGACATAAACGGCGAAACAAGGCAGTTCGTTCCTGCGGAATATTCTATCAAGAATGACCTCTATTCGCAAAATCAGATAGACTTTATTGACAAGTATCTCAACAATCTGTTCAAGATAGTTTATGAAGCCTGCGAGAACGGCAAGTATTACAAATTTGATGAAAATTATGACCTTGTTGACTCTGATGTTACCACCGCTGAGGAAGCCGTTTCTAATGTTATGGATATAGACTCAGTGAGAGATATGTATATTCTTTATGAGATCGTACATGACTATGACTGTGGTGAGGGAAGCTTCTATATGTGCGTCGATCTTTCAAAGGACAGTAAATGTCCTAAGCTGAAATTTACCTCACCTTGGGATTTTAACTGGGCATATAATGACAGCACTGAGAAATATTATGCTGGTGCTTTCACAGACAAGAATTTTGTGGCTAAAAAAGGCGATCGCTCAAACCCATGGTTTATCATTCTTTGCAAGCAGGATTGGTTTATGGACGCTGTCAAGGAAAAGTGGACGGAGATGAGCCAGGAAAAGCTTTTACAGGGCTGTATAAAAACAGAGCGTGAATATCTTAAAGAGTATGACGCCGACCTTAGAAAAGGCGAAGAGTGGGGTCCTGACTCTGCGGAGGATCTTTTCAATTGGATCGAAAACCGCATTTATTGGCTCAATAGTCAGTGGAAAATAAAGTCTGACGTTAGTAACAGTGCTTCTTAAATGATAAATTTTATTCAATTAAGGCAATACCGCGCAAAGATTGTGCGTCAGATGCGTAGTCAGAATTTTTGTCAGATTGCACAAAAATTCCGCAGGCATACTGCCGTATGTCAAGGGATTTTTGTGTGATATGACGGAAAATCTGCAAGCAGATGGCGTGCAAAGCCGTCAGGCGGGCTTTGTGCGGTGTTGCCTTAATAAATCAGGCTTGAAAAATGCTGTAAAATCGGTATAATAAGATAGTATCCCCATATTGAAAGGAGGAAATGTCTGCAACGCAGGCATAATAAAATATGACGGAAAAATTATTCAAGCTGAAAGAAAATCACACCGACGTGAAAACTGAGATAATGGCGGGCGTGACGACTTTCATGACCATGGCATATATCCTTGCCATAAACCCGAGCATTCTCGGCAGAACGGGCATGGATCCTACAGCCGTACTTCTTGCCACCTGTATCGCCTCTGTTATTGGAACAGTGTGCATGGGACTTATGGCAAATCTGCCTTTTGTGCTTTCCGCAGGCATGGGACTTAACGCTTACATGGCTTACACTGTTGTGGCAGGCTACGGCTATCCATGGCAGGTGGCACTGCTGGCGGTTTTCGTCGAGGGTATCGTCTTTATCGTGCTTTCTCTTACAAACGTCAGAGAAGCCATTTTCAATGCAATACCTGTGGTGCTGAAAAAAGCGGTGTCCGTTGGCATCGGTCTTTACATTGCCTTTATCGGACTTCAGAATGCCGGACTTTGCGTTGACAGTTCAGCCACTCTTGTTACCATAACAGGCTTCCGCAAGAATTTCACAACTTCGGGCATATGTGCGCTTCTCACTATCGTGGGACTTTTCATCACTATTATCCTATATATCAAAAAAGTCCGTGGCTCTATTCTTATGGGTATAGTGGCAACATGGGTAATAGGCATGATATGTCAACTTGTAGGGCTGTATGTTCCTGACGCTGAAAGCGGCTATAATTCGCTTTTTCCTACAATGTCGCTAACGGATTTTTCAAAGCTTGGCGAAACATTTGGTCAGTGCTTTAAGGTGGATATGCACAGCATTGGTATCTTCAATTTTATAGTCGTGGTATTCTCCTTCCTGTTCGTTGACCTTTTCGACACTTTAGGCACTCTTATCGGCGTATGTTCAAAGGCAGATATGCTTGATGAAAAGGGCAGACTTCCGCAGATAAAGCCTGCGCTTCTTGCTGACGCCGTTGCCACAACGGCAGGCGCAGTTCTTGGTACTTCCACCACCACAACATTCGTTGAGTCCTCAGCAGGCGTTGCCGCAGGAGGCAGAACAGGTCTTACCTCTATCACAGCCGCAGTGCTGTTTGCACTGTCAATGTTCTTTGCACCTATCTTCACGGCTATACCATCCTTTGCAACAGCTCCTGCACTTATAGTAGTAGGCTTTTTGATGTTCAGCTCTATCACTGACATCAAGTTTGATGACGGCAATTATACAAAGGCTATCCCTGCGTATCTTTGTATTCTTTCAATGCCTCTTTTCTACAGCATTTCAGAGGGCATCTCTCTTGGAATAATCTCATACGTTGTTATAAATCTTGTTTGCGGAAAGCGCAAGGATATCACACCGCTTATGTATGTGCTTGCAGTGCTTTTCGTGCTGAAATATGTGTTCTTATAAGAAAAAAAGCTTTCAAAGAACAGGTCTGAAACTAGCCATGCTTTCCTGTTCGTTCTGCTACAGAATGAGAATTGGCGTAAAATGATAAAAAGCGGCAGCCGTTTTACCGACTGCCGCTTTTGTTATATGCTTTTTATTATCTCTCTGAGTTTTTCCGTAAGCACTGCCGCTGCCTTTTGGTGGGTCTTTTCAGTAGGGTGCCAGTTTGCCGCAAAGCCGTCATTTGCGCCGTCCTGCTCATGAAACATCATTGAGCTTATCTTGCTGTCAGCGTGGCTTTTAAGATATATCTTTATTCCCTCCTCAACAGCAGGGAATATCCTCTCGCCCATTATTCCAACAGTGCAGAGAATGTAAGCCTGCGGATTTTTCTCACGAACGACCGCAAGAAAATCAGCATAAAGCTTTGAGAAAACAGCCTGCCTGTCCTTGTGGTCACGGCAGTAGCTGTCGTCGTTTGTGCCAAGGTTTATAACGATTATCTGCGGAATATATTTGCTGAAATCCCATGGTATATCCTGCGGAGCAGTTCCTGCAAAATTGCCCCTTGAAAAGCCGTAGCTGCAATAGAACTGTGGAATTGTCTGTTCACTGATAGGCTCGTCACCCTCAGTATAGCCTGATACTATGCCGTAGCCGCTGGCTGAAAACATACTGTATTCAGCGTCAAGTGCCTTGGCGGTCTTGTAGGCGTAGGCTTTTGTAACGTCCTCTGTGGCGGTGGTGAACTGATGGTTTTCGTCCTCATCATCAACACCATAGCCGCAGGTTATAGAGTCGCCGATAAATTCTATTTTAAGCGGTTTTTCAGGCAAAGCCTCAGCACTGCCCTCAGCGAAAGCCTCAATGCCAACTGCCGACATTGGAGATTCTGAAAGCTTTATTATCTCCACAACTGACTGAGCGTTTTCCGTGCGGTCTATTACCGTGACCTCTTTTTCTGCACAGTTTATCATCTCCTCAACTACTCTCTTGCCGTCAACATAAACGGCTATCCTTGCATAGTCGATAGGGTTTTCGCCCACTGCGATATTGTCGCCTTTGAGCTTCAAAACAAGCTTTGTGCCGCCAAATGTGAATGACGCACCGCTTCCTGAAAGACCGAGCCACATTACCTCGTCTTTGAAATATACTCTGCCTGTGAGCTTTGCATTTTTGTCAAGCTGTAATCTATCCATACTTTTTCCTCTTTTTTCATCTATGATCTTCTTTAGCTGACGCAAAAAGGCTGCGTGTCAGCTCCGTAACAATAAGAGTATAACACACAGCCATATTATTGTCAACTTATGCAAGGGAATTTACATCACCCTCACGCTTTTGCTTAACAAGCAGAGCAGCCACAGCAAAGAATGCCACTGCAAACAGCGCTTCGATACCAATGCAGATGAGATATTCCTTTGTACTGAATACTCCACCGCTCATGCCGAAAAGCATATTGTTGGCTTTGGTGTACCAGTATGCAGGGAACAATCTTCCCACTGCAAGAACACCTCCCGTGAGCAATTCCTGCGGCACGAAAACTCCGCAAAGAAAGCTCATGCCAAGACCGATTATGTTCGATATAGCAGTTATGCCGTTGTCGCTAAGGTCAAACTGCGCTATTATCATTGCTATGCCTGCGGCGGCAATGATATATACAAAGCTGTTAAGGCAGGCGAGCCAGAATTTCACGCTGAGCGTTTTGCCCCAAATTATTGCGACTATCATAAACAAAAGCCATATGCTAAACACCAAGATACTTGCCCCAAGAGCCGTCTGTCTGCTGTAGTTTGCTGACGTCAGATTTGAACACATTGTGCGTTCTCGAACGCCTTTTCTGTTTAGCGTCAGTATAACGGGGCAAAGGGTAACAATGAGCATGGAAAGCATAACGTATGCAAGATACTGAAAATAGTAGCCGAATATTGCCGGCATACCTGTTCCGCCCTTGTTGTTAAAGTTTTTAAGCTCCGCCTTTACTTGCTGAGAAACTGCCGTTTGGGCAAGTTCCATAGCGTTTTCTGTGCTTTCACCTGCCGTCATGTACGCCTTTACGCTTGAAAGATAGTTGTCAAGCCTGCTTTCAAAAAGCTGTCCGCCGTAGCTGGAGGGCATTTTGAAATTCTCAAAAAGTCCGTCAAAATCCCCTGCGTTTATCTTGTCGCCAAAGTCCTTGTTTATATACAGAACATAATTGGAACGTCCGTAATAAACGGCGTCGATGACCTCGTCTTCATCATCTGCAAGCTCCACCTTTTTGTTGCCGCTGAATATAAAGTCCTGCAAACGCTTGCTTTCGGCACTGTTGTCACGGTCAATGACAGATATGGACATTTTATAGTCCTCATAGTCATTGTTATCTTTTGCAGTATCCGCCATTATTACTGCTATGACCATAAATATGACGAGATATAATATAGCAGACGTAAGCCTTGTTTTGAGTATTTTCATAAAGGTCTTAAAGACTTGCATATTTACGCCTCCTTGTAAGAACATATCCACCAAGGGTGAACAGCACTGTGTATATCGCCATTGAAATTATCTTCACTGTGAACCGCCTGTAGTCATCGTAGAGATTAAGACAATAGAAGCTGTCTGAGATAATGGCGGCAGGGTTTATTTCATTGAATATCGGGCAATGCTCTGCAACAGTGCCTTTCATGGTGTTTGACATAAGACCGCTGAAGAAACAGCAGGTCATTGATACCGCCATGACTACAGACATTTTTAAACCCTCTTTTATGCGGAAAGAGCCAACGAAAAATCCCATGGATATTCCCATTATTCCGCCTAGCACTGCGGCAAGGTAAACAAGGGGGAGCTTACTGCCGAAATCCACTTTAAGCACAAATCTCAGGAACGTCACCGATATCACCATGCATATCATTTCCACCACATGAAAGGCTAAAAGCGTTGCCGTTATGCTTGTAAGCTTGTTCACTGGAGAACAGCAACGTCTTGCGCCAAGTGCAGACAGGTCGCCCTGATTTTCCTGTGCCACGAACAGACCTGACATCGAGCCGAAAAGTGCCGTCATGGCAAGGAGATTATAGAAAAACTGTATCGTTATGTCAGGATTGCCGTGGAGAGGTATATCCTCATTTGGGCTTATCTTCTCAGAAAGGGAAGCTATGACCTTATCAAGCTTTTGCGGAGCGTTCTTTGCAGTGTCAGTTATTATCTTTTCCTGCGTTTTGTATTGCTGTATGAAAGCCTTTACAATGGTCTGCTGGATACCTGTTGAGCCAAACTCAAGGGAGAGGTCGGAAGCCTTTATAATGCCTTTTATATCTTCGCTTTTAAGCATTTCTTCTGCCTTGTCAATATCCGTATACGTCACCTTGAAAAGAGCGTCATCACTATCTGATATCTGTTCAAGCACCTGTTTAAGGATATCGTTTTCTTCTATATTTGTCACCGCAACAGGTATCGTATTGAATACAACATCTTTTTCGTATATTCCTGAAAACGCCATTTTAAAAAAGCAACCCAGTATTATAGGAAAGGCTATGAGCCAGAAGAGTATGGCTTTTTGACGCAGACAGCTTTTAAATTCGTATTTGAATATGTGTGAGAACATTCTATCACTCCTTATCCCTGAGAGCCTTGCCGGTTATTTCAAGGAAAACGTCATTGAGGGTGGGCTGCTCAGAATAAACGCTGCCGAAGCCCACCTGATTTTCCTGCAATATTTTCAGTATCTCAATAAGATTGTGCCGTCCCCCTGTACAGCGTGCAACGAGCTTGTTGTCGGCATAGGAAACATTATAAACGTGTTCCAAAGCTTCTATTTGTTCACGGACGTTTTCAGGAAGCTGGAGTATCTCGGCGGTGATAGTTTCGGTGTTTTTTATCATTCGTTTGAGTTCCTCTGTAGTACCCTCGGCTATTTTACTGCCCTTATCCATTATGGCGATACGGGTGCATATCTGCTCGACTTCCTCCATGTAGTGGGAGGTGTAAATTATAGTCGCACCCTCACGGTTAAGCTGTAAAATGCCCTCCAGTATCTTGTTTCTTGATTGTGGGTCAACAGCAACTGTCGGCTCGTCAAGTATGATAAGCTCAGGCTTGTGTGCGATACCACAGGCAATGTTAAGTCGTCTGAGCAGACCACCTGAAAGCTTTTTAGGGTGGAACTTCACGAAGTCCTCAAGTCCCACAAAAGCTATGGCATCGTCAACATATTTCTTTCGTGTGGCTTTGTCGGTGATGTAAAGCCCACAAAAATAGTCAATGTTCTCATACACAGTCAGCTCGTCAAACACCGCAACATTCTGCATTATAACGCCAATACGCTTTTTTACCCCATAGTTCACAGGGGACATTTTTTCACCGAATATCTCGATGTCGCCCTTATCGTATGCCAACAGTGAGAGCAGGCAGTTTATCGTGGTGGTCTTACCCGAACCGTTAGGACCGAGAAGTCCGAAGACCTCGCCTTTTTTTATTTAAAGATCAAAGTGGTCAAGAGCAATAAGTTCCTTGTATCTTTTTACTAGATTGTCTATTTTTACTACAGTTTCAGCCATAAGAAAAAACCTCCCTTAGTTTGTATTATCATTATACAATACTATCCGCCAAAAAGCTAGTGAGCAAAGTCACATCTTCATGTGACAAATGTCATATTATAAAAAAGCAGAGCGGCTGGTGACCAACTCTGCTTTGCAGTTATTTAAGCTGTGCTGTAAATATCATCATGCCGTTTTCGGCTTTGCATGATATCTTGCTTTTGTGCGACCTGACTATTGCCTGTGCAATAGAAAGCCCAATGCCGTAGCCTCCTTTTTTCTCTCCCTTTGACCTTGACCGTGAGCTGTCGTCACGATAAAATCTGTCAAAAAGTTTTGTTAGGTCGCCTTGCGGTGGTTCTTTGCAGGTGTTTGAAACTTCTAGGTCTGTTTCCTTGCCATTGTGAGAGGTGAAAAGCTTTACGGCTATCTCGCCGCCCTCGTCAGCGTATTTTACTGCATTTTCCGTGAGGATAGAAACAAGCTGTCTTATCGCACCTTCGTCGCCGTGATAGGAAAGTCCGTTGGCAACATCAATGGTGAGTTTTTTGCCCTTTGTTTCCGCAAGGGTAGTAAAAGGCGAAGCGGCGTCATAAACAGCGTCAGAGATATTGAAATCAGCCATGGTAAGAGCAGGCTTTTCCTCCTCCATTTTTGCAAGGCTCAAAAGCTCTTTCAACAGACCGTTGAGCCTTGTTATTTGATTTTTTATACTCGCCGTCCACTGGTTTGGCTCTGACACCATTTCAAGAACTTCCGTGTTTGCGGAGATTATGGCCAGCGGCGTTTTTATCTCGTGCCCTGCGTCGGTGATGAACTGCTTTTGCTTTTCAAAGCTTTCCACAACAGGTCTTATGGCACGCTTTGAGAAGATTATGATAAGCAGACATACAAGTATATATCCTGCCGCACCTATAGCGCACGACACCAGCAAAAAGCGATTTTTGGTGGCACTGTCACTGCGGCAGTCCATGAAAACTATTATCTTGCCTTTGTCTGTGTCGCCTGTTTTGTAGCGGTAGTTTCCTGACGTGCCTGAAGTCTTGCCGCTGTCAAGAACGCTTTTGCCGTATTCTATAGCCTGCGAACTTGACACCGCCGCAACGTGTCCTGTATCTACCTTGGTTATTTCGCCATTGCTGTCGGCATATACAACAAAATACCTTGTCTGATACTTAGTTTCCTCGTTAAAGCCTCTGTGCTTATCAGGCTTTTTGCTCTCAGGGGGAGAGGCGCTGTCTGAATTATCCTGCGGCTTGTCATGCTTCATGCCCTTGGGGTCGAACTCAGGAAATCTGCCATCATTTTCGATTATTATGTTCAGCAGATTGTCTGCATTCTTGTTGGTCTGATAGATGTTCACTCCATTTATGCCGCCTATTATGGCAAACTCTACGATAAGAAGGCACACAGCGGCGATAACAACGAATTTCCGCTGTAAACGCTTAATCATTGTGATGTTCCTCTAAGGTATATCCAACGCCTCTTGTGGCTTTTATTTCGATATCTGCACCGATAAGACCAAGCTTTTTACGCAGATATGAAATATATACCCACACCACGTTTATCTCAGCGTCAGAGTCATAGCCCCATATCTTTTCCATGAAACGCTCTGTGGAAATAAGCGTGCCGTGATTTAGCATAAGGGCTTCTATCATTTGAAACTCTTTGTTGCCAAGCTTCTGAGAGCCGTTAGGACCTGAAAGCTCAAAGCTCTGTCTGTTGAGAGAAACGTTTCCGAAAGTAAGGGTAGAGGGTGCAAACTCAGTGCGGCGGCGTGTCATTGCCCTTATTCTCGCAAGAAGCTCGCCCATTGCAAAGGGCTTTGTAAGATAATCGTCAGCACCTGAATCAAGTCCGGTTATCCTATCGTCAATATCAGACTTTGCAGTAAGCAGAAGAACAGGGGAGTCGATACCCTTTTCACGAAGCTTTGTAAGCACCTGTATGCCGTCCATACCGGGCATCATAATGTCAAGTATTATGCCGTCATAATCCTGTGCAATTGCATAGTTGTATGCGTCGATTCCGTTGTAAACAGCGTCAACAGAATAGTTTTTGTGTTTAAGCACTGCCGAAAGCGCATTTGCAAGCTCCACCTCGTCCTCAGCAAGAAGTAATCTCATTAAAATTCCTCCCTATAAGTCAGTATAATATTTTACGATATATGATAACCTATGAACTTTAAACTCACTTTAAATGTATTATACCATAAATATTTTTTTCGGGCAATAAAAATCTGCCCCCGAAAACCGAGGGCAGATAAAAGATTTTTGAATTAGAATGCTGTCTTATAAATGCCGAGGATAGACTCAACTGTGCAAGGTCTTGGATTTCCGCCTGTGCATACGTCTGCAAATGCAGATTCGCTCAAAGCCTGAAGATCCTCTTCCTTAACGCCTATCTCGTGGAGCTTCTCAGGGATTCCAACGTCCTTTGAAAGCTGCTTAACTGCGTTTACTGCGGCTGCTCTGTATTCAGCCTGGCTCATGCCTGTTGTGTCAACGCCCATTGCCTCTGCAATGTATTTGAACTTTTCGCCTGTGTATTCAGCGTTGTACTCCATTACATACGGAAGAAGAACAGCGTTTGCAATTCCGTGAGGTGTGTCATAGAATGCGCCAAGTGGGTGAGCCATGCCGTGAACAACGCCAAGTCCGACGTTTGAGAAGCCCATGCCTGCGATATACTGACCGAGAGCCATGTCCTCTCTGCCCTGTGGGTCATTCTCAACAGCCTTTCTCAGTGAACGTGAGATTATCTCTATTGCTTTGAGGTGCATCATGTCTGTAAGCTCCCAAGCGCCAAGTGTTGTGTAGCCCTCGATAGCGTGTGTAAGAGCGTCCATACCTGTTGAAGCTGTAAGTCCCTTAGGCATTGATGACATCATCTTAGCGTCGATGATAGCAACTACCGGGATATCGTGTGGATCAACGCAAACGAACTTTCTCTTTTTCTCCTCGTCTGTGATAACATAGTTGATAGTTACCTCTGCGGCTGTGCCTGCTGTTGTAGGAACAGCGATTATAGGAACACTAGGATTCTTTGTGTCAATAGCGCCCTCAAGAGAAGTAACGTCAGCATACTCAGGGTTGTTTATGATGATACCGATAGCCTTTGCAGTGTCCATTGATGAGCCGCCGCCGATAGCGATAAGATAGTCAGCGCCTGCTGCCTTGAAAGCTTCGATACCAGCCTTTACTACCTTTACAGTAGGGTTAGCCTTTACCTGAGAGAATATATCATAAGCAAGTCCTGCTTCCTCCAAAAGATCTGTAACGTTCTTTGCAACGTTAAATTTGATAAGGTCAGGGTCTGTTACAACAAGAGCCTTTTTAAAAGCTCTCTTCTTTGCCTCTGTAACTATCTCGCTGATCGAGCCTGCACCGAAATATGAAGTTTCATTAAGTATCATTCTGTTAGCCATTTGATTATTCCGCCTTTCAAAATATATGATCTCTGTTATCAAAGTTATATCTTTGATTATTGATATTATACAACTTTTATACCGTGATTTCAATTATTTTTATGTAAAATATTAGTGACGTAATATTGTGTAAAACAGCCAAAAACATAAATCATTTAATCTAAGGCACACCGTACAAGGCGTAACCTGTGAATGATACTTTTTTTCTTGACAAATCGGCAAAAATGTGCTATAATTCTCAATTAGGAAAGTTACCTTGCGAAAAATTTCGCAAGGTGCTTTTGTGTTTTATAGGCTTTTTGTGAAAAATTACGATTTTCTTTCCTTTGATGGGAGAAAATATATTTATAATTTTTATTGTTTATAATTTTTGCGAAATATATTAAGCAAATCGTTACAGAAAGCATTCGCTTTGCTGTGTCTTGATAAATCGGAGGAGTATGTATGATTAGAGAAGATTTAAGAAATGTTGCTATTATTGCCCACGTTGACCACGGTAAGACTACCCTTGTAGACCAGATGCTCAAGCAGAGCGGTACTTTCAGAGAAAATCAGGCTGTAGAAGAAAGAGTCATGGATTCAAACGATATCGAGCGTGAGAGAGGAATCACTATCCTTGCAAAGAATACTTCTATCAAGTATAAGGACGTTAAGATAAACGTTATCGACACCCCAGGCCATGCTGATTTCGGTGGTGAGGTAGAGCGTGTTCTTAAAATGGTAAACGGTGTTATACTGCTTGTGGACGCAGCCGAGGGTCCAATGCCACAGACAAGATTTGTGCTTCAGAAAGCACTTGAGCTTGGTCATAAAATAATCATCGTTATCAACAAGATAGACAGACCTGACGCTCGTCTTAACGAGGTAGGCGACGAAGTTCTCGAGCTTCTCATGGATCTTGACGCTACTGACGAGCAGCTTGACAGCCCTATCCTTTATTGCTCAGGCAGAGCAGGTACAGCTACTCACTCACCTGATGAAGAGGGCAAGGATATGATACCTCTCTTTGACGAGATACTCAGCTATATCCCTGCACCTGAGGTAGATACTGAGGGCCCAATGCAGTATCTTGTTTCCGCTATCGACTACAACGAGTATGTAGGAAGAATAGCTATCGGCCGTATCGAGCGTGGCGAAATGAAAGTTAATCAGGACGTTACGATCGGCGACTATCATCAGACTAAGAAGGAATATCGTGGCAAGATAGTTACAATGTATCAGATAGAGGGACTTAACAGAGTTCCTTGCCAGAGTGCAAAGGCTGGCGATATCGTTTGTATAAGCGGTATCGAGAACATCACTATCGGTGACACTATCTGTGACTTCGGCAACTTTGAGGCTGTACCTTTTGTAAAGATATCCGAGCCTACAGTTGAAATGACATTCTCTGTAAATAATTCGCCATTCGCAGGCAGAGAGGGCAAGTTCGTAACGAGCCGTCACCTGAGAGACAGACTTTTCAAGGAACTTCTTAAGGACGTTTCACTGAGAGTTTCTGAAACAGACAGCACAGACGCTTTCAAGGTCGCAGGACGTGGCGAAATGCACCTTTCTATCCTTATCGAGAATATGCGTCGTGAGGGCTATGAGCTTAGCGTTTCAACACCGCACGTTCTGTTTAAGGAGATAGAGGGAAAGCTTTGCGAACCTATCGAAAGACTTGTTATTGACGTTCCTGAGAACTGCGTAGGTTCTGTTATGGAGAAGATAGGTGCAAGAAAGGGCGAGCTTCAGGAGATGGCACCTGTTGGAAGCAGAATGAGACTTGAGTTCCTTATTCCTGCAAGAGGACTTTTCGGCTATAAGAGCGAGTTTCTTACAGACACAAAGGGCGAGGGTATCATGAGCTCTGTATTCCATGACTACGAGCCATACAAGGGCGAGATTCCAAAGAGAGCAACGGGCTCACTGGTAGCGTTTGAAACAGGAGAGGCTGTAACATACGGTCTTTACAACGCTCAGGAGAGAGGCGAGCTGTTCATTACAGCAGGCACACCTGTATATGAGGGAATGATAGTTGGCGCTTCACCAAAGCAGGAAGACCTTGTTGTAAATGTCTGCAAGAAGAAGCACCTTACAAATACTCGTGCAAGCGGTTCTGATGACGCGCTCAGACTTGTTCCGCCAAGAAATCTCAGCCTTGAGGATTCACTTGAGTTTCTCGCTGACGATGAGCTTCTTGAAGTAACACCAAAGAGCATAAGAATAAGAAAGCGTATTCTGAGCAACTCACAGAGAGCTAAGGAAAGAGCTAAAATGTAATAATAACAAAAAGAGGAGCGGTCATGCCGTCTCCTCTTTACTTTTTATGAAATTGTAGTGCTATTGTATGTTGGTGTAGTAGAAAATAGCAAGCTGTGTGCGGTCACGGAGGGAGAGCTTTTCCAGGATAGTGCTGATGTAATTTCGCACTGTGCCCTCACTGAGATAAAGCAGTGAGGCTATTTCCTTGTTGCTAAGCCCTTTTGCCACCTGTTCAATTATCTCCTGCTCTTTTTCGACTATGCCGTAGTGGTCAAAATCAAAACTGCTGTGATTGGTAAGAAGCTCAGGAAGCTTGCTTGCAACATCTGAGCCGAAAACTGTCTGCCCATTCATGACGGTTTCAAGGGCAGGGCATATGCTTTCAAAATCCTGCTTTAAAATATATCCCTTTGCTCCCATAAGCACAGCCTTTATAATGTATTCATCATCAGAAAATGTGGTAAGATAAAGTATCCTTGCGTCAGGGTACCCAGCAAGGATCTTTTCGCCGGCTTCAATACCGCTCATGCCGTTCATGCGGATATCCATAAGCAGAACATCAGGCTTGAGAAGAGAATAAAGCTCTATGGCTTCCTCACCGCAGCTTCCCATGGCAAGAACTTTCACACTGCCTGTGCTTTCCAAAATGGTTTTCAGCGACACCGCCACAAGCTTGTCATCATCTATTATAACAATGTTCATGTCAAGACCTCCGTTCAGTCAGGTTTTGTTTCGGCACAGACAGAAAAATGCGGAATCCCTTGCTGCCCGATGTGATGTTTATGTTTCCATTTAAAGAAACCGCACGCTCACGCATATTGGCAAGCCCAATGCCGCTTTCGTCTATCTTTTCGGGACAGTTTCCGTTGTCTGCGATACTAAGCTGATAAAGAGCAGGGTGTTCACGAATGATTATTTTTATGCTGTCACCGTTGCTGTGCTTTGCAGTATTGGAAAGTGCTTCTTTTATAACGCCAATAAAGCAAAGCTTCACATCTCGTGACATTCTTTCGGAAAAGTCATAATCACAGCTTACTGCAAATCTGTCTTTCAGAGGTCTTATGCAGTCTTCAACAGCAGGCTTTAGTGCGATAGAATCGTCATGAAGATCATGAACACTGCTTCGTATGCTAGTCATGGCGGTGTTCAGCGTGCCGCTCAGGTCGTTGATGGCTTCACCGACAGTTTCATCTTTGTTTATGACCGAAAGCGCACCAAGTTGTAAAATAGACCTTGTGAGCATATGCCCCACGTTATCGTGTATCTCCCTTGCAATGCGGTTACGCTCTTTCAGCGTGGCAAGATATATCTCGTAGTCTTGATTTCTCTGCATGGCTTTGTTTTTTTCTACAAGCTGGGTGGTAAGTTCTTTTGAATTGTCACGAGTATTTATGAGCATCTTTGTCAGCTTTTCGTTCAGAACGCTGCGGCTTGAAATTGTGAAGCTTACCAAAAAAAGAGCGACAAGCGGGAAGATGTCTTTTCCCAGAGTGAATATATTTGCAAGTACACCTATGAATGTTAAGACCATAGCAGGGTAAAATTTTGTACAGAAAGCATCATAAAGCACCAAAGGGACGAGTATCAAAGCTTCTTTGCTGAAAATACAAAGTGAGTTGTACGCAATAACTGAAAGGTATGCAACGGCAGAGCTTGGTTTTATTTGAAAGATAGCGGAGCATATGACAGCCAATAGTAATGTGGTGATGTTTGACGGATCTGTTCCCTCTGCAAGCATGAATGCACAGCAGCTAAGGCCTAAAAGAAACTTATCCCACAGCTTGTTCATATGGCGTTCCCCCCTTGATGTGATATCTCAATTTTAACACATTAGTGGCCGATTGTCTAGTATCGTTCTAAAATAGTTTTGCCATACTGTAAAAATCATTGACTTATACCTATAAAAAATGGTATAATGATAACAATGATAATTTCTTGTAAGGAGCATATTTTTATGAAAGACGGTTTTATAAAGGTCGCCGCCTGCACCCCTGAGATACAGGTGGCAGACGTTGACTTCAACGTGGATAAAATAATCAGTCAGCTTGAAAAGTGCAGGGAAGAGGGCGTAAAGGTCGCTGTGTTCCCGGAACTTTGTATAACAGGCTATACCTGTCAGGACTTGTTCTTTCAGAACGCTTTGCTTGACAAGGCAATGGAGGGCGTTGTAAAGATAGCAAAGACTACTGCTGACAGCGATATGCTTGTGGCTGTGGGCGTGCCTGTGAGAGCAAACGGCAAGCTTTATAACTGTGCGGCTGTGATACAAGACGGCGAGGTGCGTGCCTTTGTACCTAAAACCCATCTGCCGAACTATAACGAATTTTATGAGGCAAGACATTTTGCACCATACAGAGGTGAATGTGCTGCCATTGATCTGAGAGAGTACGGACAGTTTGAATTTATACCGCCTATGGAACAGACCGTTTTCGTATGTGAAGAGATACCCGAGCTTGTGGTGGGCTTTGAACTTTGCGAGGACTTGTGGGTAGCTGACCCTGTTTCAAATTATCTTGCTAAGGCAGGGGCTACCCTTATATGCAATCTGTCTGCAAGTGATGAGGTCATTGGTAAAGACTCATACCGCAGACAGATTGTTTCAAACCAATCTGCAAGGCTTGTGGCAGGGTATATCTATTGTTCTGCAGGTGACGGCGAGTCAACGCAGGATATGGTCTTTTCAGGTCACAATATCATTGCGGAAAACGGCTCTATACTTGCAGAGAGCAGGCTTTTTGAAAACGACATTACCATATCGGAAATAGATTTTAAAAAGCTTGCGTTTGAGCGAAGAAAAATTTCTACCTATCCTGCAAGCGCAGAGTGGGACTATTCTTCCAAAGACAGCGGCTTTTTGGATAAGGACAATATCTCCCGTGAAAGATTCAGCCTTGAAATGGGCGAAACAGCTTTGACAAGAAAATTTGCAAAAACGCCTTTTATCCCGTCAAATCAGGCGGAGAGAAACGAGCGCTGTCACCTTATTTTGCAAATGCAATCCCATGGACTTATGAAGCGTATCGCACACACACATTCCAAGACTGTGGTCATTGGCATTTCAGGGGGACTTGATTCTACGCTTGCACTGCTTGTGTGTGTAATGGCAATGGACTTGCTGAAACGTCCTCATACTGATATCGTTGCTGTGACGATGCCATGCTTTGGCACAACAAAGCGTACACGCTCCAATGCGGAGATACTTTGCGACGCTTTGGGGGTAACGTTCAGAGAGGTGGATATCTCAAAAGCAGTTTTACAGCACTTTGAAGATATCGGTCACGATTATAACGATCACAGCGTTGTGTTTGAGAATGGTCAGGCGAGAGAGCGCACAAAGGTGCTTATGAATATCGCAAATCAGGTGAGCGGAATGGTGGTCGGCACAGGCGACCTGAGCGAGCTTGCTCTCGGCTGGGCGACCTACAACGGCGACCATATGTCCATGTACGGTGTGAACGCTTCTATCCCTAAGACCTTGGTAAGGCATATCGTTCAGTATTACGGCGACACCTGCACATCTGATACTCTGAGAGATGTACTGTACGATATTTTGGACACTCCTGTTTCTCCTGAGCTTCTTCCTACCGACGAGAGTGGCACTGAGATGACACAGAAAACAGAAGACCTTGTCGGTCCATATGAGCTTCATGACTTCTTCCTTTACTATGGCATACGCTGGGGCTTTGAGCCGTCAAAGGTGAAAAGGCTTGCGAAATATGCCTTTGAGGGGGATTATCCTGACGAGGTCATAGACAAGTGGCTCAAAACATTCTATCGCAGATTTTTCTCACAGCAGTTCAAGCGTTCCTGCCTGCCTGACGGCGCAAAGATCGGTTCTGTTACCCTGTCACCGAGAGGGGATTGGAGAATGCCGTCTGACGCTGTGGCTAAGCTTTGGCTGGAGGATATCGACAAATAACGCAAGGTAAAAATAAAGTAACAAAATCTTTATAACTGCTCGGTTTTACAGAATTGGCTGTTCAGATATAATTATAAGTAAGGAACGGAAAACTTTTCTGAACAGTATCATTACGGAGGATTTATTATGAAATACACAGAGAAAGAGGTTTTGCAGTTCGTTGAAGAAAACGACGTAAAGTTCGTAAAGCTCATGTTCTGCGATATATTCGGTTCGCTAAAGACTATCTCTGTTATAGCAGGCGAGCTGCCGAAAATATTCAGAGAGGGACTTATCTTTGACGCTTCAAAGCTCGGTGGCTTTTTGAATGTGACTGCTTCAGACCTTAGACTTTTCCCTGACCCTGATACGCTGGCGCTTCTTCCATGGCGACCGCAGCACGGCAGGGTAGTAAGATTTTTCTGCCACCTGAAATATCCAGACGGAACGGCTTTCGAGGGGGACGGCAGGTTTTTCCTCAAAACTGCTATCGCATATGCGAAGGGCAAGGGATATAACTTCCAGATAGGTACTTCATGCGAGTTTTACTGCTTTGAAAAGGACGATACTGATATGCCTACAAAGCGTCCTCACGATTATGCAGGCTATTGTGACGCTGCGCCTGTTGACAGGGGAGAAAACCTCAGACGTGACATATGCCTGACACTTGAGCAAATGGATATTTTCCCAGAAAGCTCAAGACATGAAACCGGTCCGGGTCAGAACGAGATAGATTTTCAGTATTCAAACGCACTGAAAGCCGCCGATAATCTTGTGACGTTCAAGAACGTTGTAAAATCTGTGGCTGACAGAAATGGGCTTTACGCAACGTTCATGCCAAAGCCTATCGTTGACAACTGCGGATCTGGTCTGCATATAATGCTCATGTGCATGAAAGGCACGGAAAATGTTTTCAAACCTCAGCTTGGCGGACTTTCCAAAGAGGCTGAGCGCATGATAGCAGGAATACTGAAAAACGTTGGCGATATGACGCTGTTTCTAAACACCACTACAAATTCATACAAACGTTTTGGCAGTCTGCTTGCACCTAAGTACATTTCATGGTCACATGAAAATTATGCACAGCTTCTTCGTGCACCGCTTGCTGATACAGATGAGAATGGTATAATACTCCGTTCAGCAGACAACACCTGTAATCCTTACTTTGCTATGGGTCTGCTTATTTATGCCTGCATAGACGGCGTTATAAATAAGGAAGAACTTCCAAAACCTTTTAATTTCAATATAGGCTCGGCAGACGAAAGCGAGCTTGCAAAGCTTGAAACACTTCCGCAGTCTTTGAAAGAGGCAGTGGAACGTGCTGAAAAGAGCGAGTTTCTTGCGGATAGGCTTCCTGAGCATATGTTGGAGCGTTTTATCGCAATAGAAAAGGAGCTTATCATAGAATATGAGAGAGCTGCCGATAAGGAGCAGTTTGAAACAGCCAGATATTTTTATCATCTGTAATGTCAGAGAAAGCTAAAAAAAGGAGGTGGGGAAATGGACAGGATACTTGTGGCTTCAAGCAATGACAAGGCAACAGCTATGCTTGTGAGTCTGTTAAAAGAAACCTTTCCCACCTGCAAGACTTCTATAGCCGCAACGGGTCTTGAAACAAGGCGTGCGGTAGGGTCAGGCAGTTATGACTGTGTCGTGATAAACTGTCCATTGTCAGACGAATATGGCAACGAGCTTGCGGAGATAGTCTGCACCTCAACTGACGCAAGCTGTGTGGCTATCGCAAAGTCGGAAAATGCGGATATCCTTGCGGATAAACTGGAAGATTTCGGCGTAATGGTGATACCAAAGCCACTAGGCAGACAGTATTTTTACCGTTCAATGAAATTTGTCAGTGCCGCAAGAAAAAGAATGCTGGGCATAAGGTCTGAAAACCTGAAACTGCACAAAAAGCTTGAAGAGATAAGAACGATAAACAGAGCAAAGTGCTCACTTATGCAGTATCTTGGCTTTACGGAACAGCAGGCTCATAAATATCTTGAAAAGCAGGCTATGGATAAGAGATGCACAAAGATTGAGGTGGCTCAGAAGGTCATCGAGATGTACGAGGTTTAAATGTTACATAATTGTTAAATTAATGACACACTATTGCAATTGGCGGAGTAATGTTGTATAATAATAAAGGAAAATTTTAAATAACGGAGGTCGTTAAAAAATGTTAGTTTCAGCTAAGGAAATGATGACAAAGGCACTTGCAGGCAAGTATGCTGTAGGTCAGTTCAATATTAACAACCTTGAGTGGACAAAGGCTATCCTTCTCACTGCTCAGGAACTGCAGTCACCTGTAATTCTTGGTGTGTCTGAGGGCGCAGGCAAGTACATGACAGGCTTTAAGACAGTTGCCGCTATGGTTAAGGCAATGGACGAAGAGCTTGGTATCACAGTACCTGTTGCACTTCATCTTGACCACGGAACATATGAGGGCTGCTACAAGTGCGTAAAGGCTGGCTTCTCATCTATCATGTTCGACGGTTCACATTATCCATTTGATGAGAACCTTGCTAAGTCAACTGAACTCGTTCACGTTGCAGATCAGCTTGGTCTTTCTATCGAGTGCGAAGTTGGTTCTATCGGCGGCGAAGAGGACGGCGTTGTAGGTATGGGCGAGTGCGCAGATCCAGACGAGTGCAAGACTATTGCTGATCTCGGCGTTACAATGCTCGCAGCTGGTATCGGTAACATTCACGGTAAGTATCCAGCAAACTGGCCAGGTCTTTCATTCGAGACACTTGCTGCTATCAAGGAAAAGGTTGGCGATATGCCACTGGTACTTCACGGCGGTACAGGTATTCCTGACGATATGATCAAGAAGGCAATCTCACTTGGCGTTGCAAAGATCAACGTAAACACAGAGTGCCAGCTTTCATTCCAGGAGGCTACAAGAAAGTACATTGAAGAGGGCAAGGATCTTCAGGGCAAGGGCTTTGACCCAAGAAAGCTTCTCAATCCTGGCTTCGAGGCTATCAAGGCTAAGGTCAAGGAGAAGATGGAACTCTTCGGTTCTGTTGGCAAGGCTTAATCAATAGCTAAATTAACGTAAATAAACGGGCTGTCGTTTCGGCGGCAGCCTTTTTATGTTATTTTATTTTCCAATTAAATAGAGTGTAACCTAGATCAACCACTCACAAATAAAAACAAGGAGATTTTTTTATGGAAATTTTCAGTGCACGTCGTTTAACAAACATGGGACTTATTGCAGCGGTATACGTTGTGGCTACGATGCTTTGCAGCTCGCTTGCATACGGACAGGTACAGTTCCGCATATCTGAGGTTTTGATGCTACTTTGTTATTTCAACAAGGATTACATCATTTCGCTTTCTATAGGTTGTTTGATAGTCAATCTATTCAGTACGCTCGGAATGGTGGACGTAGTATTTGGAACGCTTGCTACAGTTGTGGCAGCGGTTCTTATCTATCTGCTGAGAAACAAGGTAAATCTTGTAGTTGCGTCGCTTTTCCCAGTGATATCAAATGCGGTGATAGTTGGCTTTGAGCTGACGTATGTCTTCAAGACGCCGCTTCTTGTGAACATGGGCTGGGTAGCCTTAGGCGAATTTGTATGCGTAACGATAGTTGGTGTAATACTTATCAAGGCGCTTATGAAGAACAAGTATTTCAGCAAGCTTGTGACTTTCGGCATGAGTGATCAGGCTCTTAGTGAGCAGTTTAAAAACGGGTGATGATTCCGATATAAAAATCAGCCTGACTTTTTAGTCAGGCTTTATTTTTTGGCGTTTTTATCGAAAAAACTGCGAAAAAGTATTGACAAAGTACGTGTAATATGATATAATATATACGTTGCATTGAGCAACGTTAAATATGCGGATGTGGCGGAATTGGCAGACGCGCTAGCTTCAGGCAGCGTAACGACAGTGGATTTATCTGCTTGCCGATTTCCTGTTCATATATCATGTGGAGCTGTTTGTGAAAAGCCCACCTCGGTTTTGGATTTGAGCCGAGTAAAAGTTTCAAATTTTTATATGCGGATGTGGCGGAATTGGCAGACGCGCTAGCTTCAGGTAGCGTAACGACAGTGAAATTATTTACTTTGCTGATTTCCGGTTCATCATAAATGTGGATTAGTGCGATAAGCGTCCACCTCGGCTTTTGAATTTGAGCCGTGTGAAAGTTTCAAATTCTTATATGCAGGTGTGGCGGAATAGGCAGACGCGCTAGCTTCAGGTGCTAGTGATCGCAAGGTCGTGTGGGTTCAAGTCCCTTCACCTGCACCACACGCACAGTTCACATTTGGCTTAACAGAGCCATTTGTGAGCTTTTCTTTTTGCCAAAAATTCGTCTTGTCCGCTGTTTGTCCGCTATTCGGAAAACTTTGCCGATACACGACTTAAGCTTCCAGCTTTCTCTTGTCCAAAAATCCGAACGCCCCGTCCATAGCCTCGGCAACCATCGGCTGTGCGTTCTGGAATTGATGACAATACACGTTCAAAGTTGTTGTCGAATTTGAGTGCCCTAACGCGCCCGATACGGTGGTAACATCAAGTTCCGCCGAAATCAACGCAGAAGCCGCAAAATGTCGGAAACTATGTAAGCCTTAGAATGGCAGCTCGTTTTTTTCGCAAAACTCCTTTAGCCAGCCGTAAGGCGGCTGATTGTTCATCTCCTCGCCGTTCCATTTTGTGAACAGTCGGTCGGTTTCTACCCACTTGCTGCCCAAACGGAGCGCTTCTTCGTCCTGTTCCTCTTTGAGTTGTTTCAGAATGTTCATAATGAACGGCGATATTTTCAGCGTCCTCTGCGAACGCTTTGTTTTCGTAGTGTCTGTGTAAGTTCCACGCTCCGCCGTGTAGTTGCTCGTTCTGCGAACGGAAATCACGTTGTGCTCAAAATCAATGTCCTTCCATTCAAGTCCAAGCATTTCCGACCGCCGTAAGCCCGTGTAGGAAATCAGATAGAAGAACACACGGTACTTTGTCGGCTCGTCAATTAGCTTGCTCAAAAGCAGCTCCAACTCCTCCTGCGAGTAAATCTGCTTTTCCTTGACCTCGCCCTTTGGTATCGTGACCTTTGAGAAGGGATTTTCTGAAACCACGCCCATTTTCACCGCATACGAAAACACATCCGAGATGAAACTAATGCTCTTCTAAATAATGTTCACAAAGTATTAAAGCCTGACGGCTTATTGATATGTGAGTTTGGAGCAGACGGTAATATTGCAACAATTGAAAATGCGTTTAAGAAAGTCTGTCTTAATTCTGGGCTTGAATTTAATGCTAAATTCAATTTCCCGACAAGTGAACATTTTTCTGATTTATTGAAAGCGAACGGTTTTATTATTGATAAAATCTACGATTTTGACAGACCCACAACCTTAAAGGATAATGAAAGCGGATTGGCTAATTGGATGAAACAATTTTATGCGTCAGAATTAGATTTACTGTCGGAAAACGCAAGAAATGAAATCATTAAAAAAGTTGAAGATTTAAAAAGAAAATCACTTTGGAGCGGTAAAGAATGGATTGTTGATTATCGAAGATTAAGAGTAGTAGCACATATATAGATTTTAGTTCGTAAAACAGTTTACATAGCTATATCAAGCCGCACCCGACACCGAGTGCGGCTTTGCTGTTATCCACTATACGACAAAGTATCGGAGCAGAGCCGCTTATGGTACAAGTATCTTCCCACGCTTGCCTTGCCCCGTTCTGATGGAGGGGATTTCCTTGTGGGCATAAGCTGACGCACGGTGTATTCGTTCAGCCCTTTGACTACCTCGGTGCATTCCTTTATCGTAAGCATTTCGACCTTATCGGGAGTGGGCGTCGACCCGGCTTTCGGCGGTTCGCTGTCGTCAAGCTGTTCAAGTAAGCTGCTCATTGCTGCTATAATTTCTTCTCTCTTTGCGTTCGTCATAAATGTTACCTCCTTGAATGTTGTTGTTCCGAAATCGCTTCGGGTGATGATATTCTACCACAGGGAATTGACAAACGCAATAGGTTGTGATATACTATACAAGGATAGTATATTGGCATTTTAACATAACTCAATCAGATAAACGGATTTATAATGCGACTTATAGTTACTCTTCACTTTATCCTTGTATATGCAAATATTTGTTTTAATCTGAGTACAAACAGCTTGGTTATGCGATTTTATAAACCTATATTTTTTGAAATCACCCATTATACGGTTGTTTTAATGTGCTTTATCCTTGTATTCTGAAAAATTATTCGAGGCAAATGTATAATTGTGGGAAAGAAATACGATACAAACTATGATTATGAGGTAGTTCTTCTGATGTCGGGTGGTTCGGAAACGCTCGTTGGCGGCTCGGATAAAACGATAAACAAGGCGCTGAAGAACCTTGAAGAACCGAGCCTTGCCGTCAAGGATTTGGATATATTCTTTCGTGAGTAGCCTCTCGGGACATTTGCGCTTGATATATGCAGTTCCTTTCAGAAAGCCGAGAAGTTGCAAGAGCTTGCGGACAGGCTCTTCGCCAACCTAAAAGACGAACGCACCAACAAGACCCGAGTTGCCGAAACGCTGAACAATTTCGACTACATCTTCAAGGTGGACAAAAGCGTTTCCCTGCGTCTGCTTGCGAGGACTATCTTGAAATGCTACAAGGCTGTTACCGCTCTGTACATGAACGTGAGGCACGGATTTCCTCTGAAACAGGCGGACAGAGTGTTGTTGGGAGAGCATTTCCGTGATGACGTGGAAACGCTGATTTCCGACACATTCACCACGCTGAAAAAGAAAAAATCTCCGCAGGACACAGAGATTTCGGGTGTTATACGGTTTGGCTGTGGAGAGATCGCACAGTTTCTCACGGCGTACTCACGCTATCTGGACAGTCGAAAGGTGTTCTTCATTCAATGCAAGCTGTGCGGCGGTTATTTCCTCGCTAAAGCGCGGAATACGTTGTATTGCGAGGAATGCAACGTATTGCGCAAGAAGAACAGCAAGGCGGTTTATAGGGAGAAATGCTCCGAGGGAGTATTCAAATCCCGACAAAGGGTGAAATACGCTTTTGAAAATTTTATTCACAAGAACAAGGGTTGGGACGTGTTCTCCGAAGCTGACAAAGCCGAGTATATAGCACTCCACAATGAGTTTATATCTAAGTCAGCCACTATGCTTAAGGAATACGAGAAAAGCGGTAGCGAGGAGCTGGGGCATGAGATTAGCGAGTGTATTGATGAGGTGGATAGCGCAAGGTTAGCTTTAGAAGGCAGGGCTAAATAGTTTTTTTATGAAGGAGTGAGGTAGTGTATCTCACCATATTATAAAAGACGGAAAGACATTTCCGCTTGCTTTTCATTTCATATTTGACTGAAAATTGTGATATTTCATAATTTTATATTGCACTTTTAGAGAAATTATGATATAATTAACTATATATAGGATTCTTCCAGAGGGAATATGAAGGTAATAAGCTTATTCAGTGGTTGTGGTGGTCTTGACCTTGGTTTTGAACGAGCGGGATTTGAAATCCCTGTTGCAAATGAATATGACTCTACAATTTGGTCTACATTTGAGGTGAATCATCCAAATACTTTATTATTAAAAAGTGATATAAGAAAAATTCAAGAGTCTGATTTTCCGAACGGCATAGACGGCATTATTGGAGGTCCTCCTTGCCAATCTTGGTCTGAAGCAGGCTCTTTAAGAGGTATTGAAGATGCTAGAGGTAAGCTTTTCTATGATTATATACGCATACTCAAGGAAAAGCAGCCTAAATTCTTCCTTGCCGAAAACGTAAGCGGTATGCTTGCAAACAGACATTCGGAAACAGTTGACAATATTGTTAATATGTTTCGTGAATGTGGCTATAATGTAACCATAACATTAGTAAATGCTAAGGATTATGGTGTGGCTCAGGAACGTAAAAGAGTTTTTTACATAGGGTTCAGAGAAGATTTGCATATTGATTTTGAATTTCCTGCCGGGTCAACTGCTGATGATGATAATAAAATCACATTAAGAGATATAATATGGGATTTGCAGGGCACTGCTGTTCCAGCGGCGAAATCTAATCATCACAACGAAAATGCAATAAACAATAACGAATACTATACTGGGGCGTATTCTCCTATATTTATGAGCCGTAACAGAGTAAAATCTTGGGACGAGCAAGCGTTTACTGTACAGGCTTCGGGTAGGCAATGCTAGCTACACCCGCAAGCACCGGAAATGGTAAAGTACGGTAAGAATGATTGCCGTTTCGTTGAAGGCAAAGAACATTTATATAGGCGAATGACAATTTGAGAAATTGCAAGGGTACAAGGTTTCCTGGATACCTTCAAATTTATTTACGATAACACCAATGACGCTTACAAAATGATAGGCAATGCAGTTCCTGTCAATCTAGCTTATGAGATTGCCGTTGCGATAAAGGATACTTTAGGAGATACAAAGTAATGAGTTCAAAGAGCAATGACCAAGGCAGATTTTTTGAAATGGCTTGCTTGTTGGCTTTAGGTGAAACAATTGCCAAGTTTAGAAAATATGAAAAAGTAGTTTTTGAACGTAACTCAAGCTTTGAAGCTGCCACAAGAGCTTGGAAAAATACCGACGAGAATTTCCAAGATAACGTTTTAAAAGCGGCGAGAGCAATGGCTGATAAACTTGCCAACCTTAAACCGATTATGGTTGAGAACGATGACGAAACAATCGTATTGAAGATACAGAAGGATGAAGAAGGCGAAAAGGGAGATGTCAGAGATATTCTCATAATTAGAGGCGAAAGCGGCTGGGAGATAGGATTAAGTGTTAAGCACAATCACTTTGCCGTAAAGCACTCCAGATTAAGCCTTTCTATTGATTTTGGCGAGAAATGGTACGGCGTCCCCTGCTCCAAAACTTATTGGGACTCAATAACACCTATCTTTATATATCTAAAAGAACAGAGAAACCAAATGAAAAACTGGTCTGACTTGCCTAATAAAGACGGTGATGTGTATGTTTCTTTGCTTAATGCATTTATGGAAGAAATCAAAAGAGCAAACTCTGTTGACCCTGCATTCCCACGTCGAATGGTAGAGTATTTGTTAGGAGAGTATGTTTTTTATAAGGTTATTTCTCTTGACGCAATGAGAACGACCAATATACAGTCATTCAATCTACGTGGCACATTAAATCAAGCTTCTCGCACTAAGAAGCCTAACATCAACATTCCGATAGCTGAATTGCCCGATGAGCTTGTTGCGATTAAGTTCAAGAAAAATAGCACAAACACTGTTGAATTGTATTTAAACAACGGCTGGCAGTTCAGCTTCAGAATACACAATGCGTCTACTAAGGTTGAGCCGTCGTTGAAATTTGATGTTCAGTTTGAAGGAATGCCGACAGGGATTGTTTTCATTTCTTGTCAATGGGAATAATACTGCTCAAAAATACAATCATTATTTCATTAAGGTAGGTGAATTCTATGCCAGCACAAATAGTAGATTTGTTTTGCGGTATAGGTGGGTTAACTCACGGTCTGATAAATTCGGGCTTAAATGTTATTGCTGGATTTGATATTGACCCCACTTGCCAATATACATATGAACACAATAACCATATTGATTATCATATTCAGAATGTGCGCAATCTAACCGGTAATGACATTAACGAGTTATACGATAATGATGCGACAAAAATATTGGTGGGTTGCGCACCTTGTCAACCTTTTTCTCAAATGAGATTTAAACTTGGCGAAGCAAATGCAAGGGACGAAAAGTATAATTTGCTTTTAGAATACGGTCGATTGATAGAAGAAGTTCACCCGACTATAATATCAATGGAAAATGTCCCACAAATCCAGGATACCAATATATTTACGCAGTTTTTAGAGATACTTGATAGAAATGGCTATCAACATGATTATAGAGTTATTTACTGCCCTGACTACGGTATTCCTCAAACGAGAAGAAGATTTGTCCTCGTAGGTTCCACATTAGGACATATTAACATTATTCCTCCGACACACAACAGGAATGATATTCACGTAAGGGATTTTATACACGATTTACCTCCTATAGAGGCTGGAGGTGTTGACCCAAATGACCAGCTACATCGTTCTGCTCACCTGTCCCAGAAAAATTTAGAGAGAATTCAGCATTCTGTTCCTGGTGGCACTTGGAGAGATTGGCCCGAAGAATTGCGGTGTGAATGCCATAGAAAGGCTTCAGGACAAACTTATAGTTCGGTTTACGGTCGAATGACTTGGGAACAAATCGGTCCTACTATCACAACGCAATTTTACTGTTATGGCACAGGAAGATATGGTCACCCTGAACAAGATAGGGCGTTATCATTACGAGAAGGAGCTTTGTTGCAAACCTTTCCTGCTGACTATGATTTTATTGACCCGGATAGAGATTTTGCCTTTAGAGATATAGCAAGGCACATAGGTAATGCTGTTCCGGTTAGGCTAGGAGAAGTTATCGGTGCATCGATATTAGCGCATCTAACGGAACATGAAATAGATGTATAAAGGTGGTTTAACATGGATAAGGAATATAAAATAAATATAGACCCTCGGATCCTTGAACTCTTGGGTCCAAGCTTATACACAAATATCTATTACGTTTTAGCTGAATTGATTGCAAATGCATATGATGCTGATGCTCATAATGTTTATATTATCTCCAATAAAAACGATATAACAGTAGAAGATGACGGCAAAGGAATGTCTTATATTGATGGCGATGTTCAAAAATACCTAAATGTTGCCGCTATTTCACGAAATACAGAAGAAGAATCTAAAACTGCGCTTAAAAGAAAGAAGATGGGTAGAAAAGGCGTAGGAAAATTGGCAGCTCTTTCAGTATCCGAGAATGTGCTAATTAAAACTGTTTCCAATATGGAGAAATCCGGCTTTATTTTATCGCGTAATATTGGAAGCGATAATCTGTTAGTTCCATTATCTGACGATGAGATATCATTTGAAAAGGTTGATGGAAACGGAACGGCAATAGTTATGCAAAAACCGCAATATACTTTACACAGTTCCTTAAAAGCGATAAAGAGAAACCTGTTGAAAATCTTTCCTTTGGTAGACGAAGACTTCGTAATACATATAATCAGAGGAAATGAAACAGAAACAATCAGTTCGTTTGATAAAGAAATGATTTCGGAATTGTCTACATTAATTACTTTGGGAGACGAATTCAAATATTTAAGTGACTATTTTAATACTCCGTTTGTTAATAAAAAATATGAACTGTTGAAGAATAAGTCTTTAGCATCAACTCCAGTCCGTATGAAAGACCGCAATGGCGAGGAACATTTATATAATGTTGAAATTAAAGGTTGGGTAGGAACTTATAAATCTACCCGTGGGAGAAAAGCCGAAATGGCAGATTTCCCTGATAACTTCATTTCACTTTAAGCGAACCACAAAATGGGAGAATTTAACATCTTACCTATTGTAGGTCAAAACAAATTGTCTGAGGTTTATGTTGTTGGTCAACTCCATATTGATATTTTTGAGCTTACTGAACTTCCGGATATGGCATTGAGTAATCGGCAAGGATATAAGACTGATGACCCTCGTTACCAAGCAGTATTGGAATATGTGAGAAATACCTTGCTTCCTGATATTCTTAAAATGCGTGATGTTTTTGTTTCTCTTGGAAAGAAGAAAAAAGAGGAAAAAAAACTTGAACAACAACGCCAGAATGAAGCTTCGTTTAAAAAATCTGTTGACAAATTTAGGAAAAACACAGTTAAAAAAGCTGCTACAAAAATATCGGACCGCTTGGGTATCTCTACAGAAAAATTGGAAGAAATGGAAAATATTCTTTCTGAAGAAATCAATTCTAATAGTCCAGATATGGGCATAAAAAGCATTATTGACTCGCAAAAGAAAAAAATTCTGATAAGTCAGACTTATAAAGATAAGGATTTAGCAGATATTGTATATAATATGCTTGTGTTCAATAATGTTCCACCCGAAGATATTATATACACCAATTGTGACAATGAAATGTCTCGTATTCCCGAAGGAGATGTCGGAAAAAGTGGCATATATGATTATTTAAGGGATTTCTTTGTAGATAGCTACTCTACGCAAAAGATGTATGTCATTTTTGTGACAAGTAAAAATACAAAAGAATCTTGGGGAGCTTTGACTGAAGTCGGAGCCGCTTGGATTACACAAATTGAGCACAAGATTTTCAATATTCACGATTTTCGACCGGAACATCCTTTGGATGATGAACAACAATGGCATACAAGTTTTAGGGATGAAGATGGCAATCTTTATATGTCGAAACTAAGTGCAGATATTTTTTCTCAAAAAATTGAGTATATTTGTGATAAGTTGGGATATAGAAAGAGGACAAGGCAAGAAAACACAGACCATCTTGAAACCTTAGTCAAAATCACCCCGAGATAAAGTGAAATGCTCCCTTTTGTTAGACAATGTGGTATAATAGAAATATACCAAAAACGAGACTAACGAAAGGGGGCATTTTTATGCCAAAAGGGAAACCCAATAAAAGGTACACACCGGAGTTCAATATTGAAGTAGTAGAAACTATGCACAAGGAAAAGTTAGGCTATCATGAAGCTGCACGTCAATTTGACGTTCCACAATGAGACAAGACAGTTGCTAAATGGGAGAGAATCTATCTTGAAGAAGGTAAGGAGGGCTTATACGTTGAACGCCGTGGACGTAAATCAACAGGTCGTCCGCCAAAGTTAAAGAAAAAAGTTGAAGAGGATCTCATAGCAGAGGTTCAGCGCCTCCGTGCTGAGAATGCATACCTAAAAAATTGAATGCCTTGGTTTCCGAAAGGGTACGGCAAGAGAAAAATCACAAGTGATTTGGGAACTGAGGCATGAACATAAGATATGTTTGCTCAAAACCGAACTGCTGTATTTGCAGGAGTTTACATCTGTTGAACATTTCATTTCAGAGCTTCATGCCTATATAGAATGGTACAACAAACGCATCAAGCTTAAGCTTGGAGGTATGTCACCTGTTGAATACAGGCTCGCTGCCGCATAAAAAAGCGACCAAGATTCCTCTTAGTCGCTTTGCATATTTTTTAAACTTTGTCTAACTTTTTTGGGTCAATTCCATGCGGCTTTCAACTTTTTATGCAGTTTCATCTTCAGGTTCTACAAACACACTGCAGGATGGGTTGAACTCTCCGTTCATCTCAAATCTGATGTCAAGGCTTTTGTCATTGTTCTGATGAATTAAAATCTTTTTCACGAGCATTCTGAGATTCATATCGGATATCAAACCCTCGGACAAAATGTCGTCAAGTATATTTGTTGTGTTTTTAAGCTGATCCTTTTTCTGCTTGCAGATCTTGTCGTACTCACGAAGATCCGATATCTTCTTGTCTAGCTGTTTGATTTCTTCTTCTCGTTTCGCAATCATATTGTTGTAAATCTGTGCGTGCTCTTTATCTCCAATTTTCTCCATTATCAAATCTTCTATCTGCTGCCGTAAGGATGAAATCTTGTCATTGTGCTGCTGTATCTGACGTCCATACAGCGGCTTTTTTCTTGCCCAGTCTTTAACAATCTTATCATATCGAGTACTTTCTTCAAGTATCGTATCCCGAAATCCTCGGACTTCATCTTCTATCAGCTCGTCAAGCTGACTTTCACGAACCGTGTGAGGAGTACAGTATTCCTTTCCGTATCTGTGTGAACTGTTGCAGGTGTATTCTACATATTCCTTTCCGTCCCATTTTCTTATGCGAGCTACAAAACTAGCTCCACAGTCAGCGCATTTTATCAAGCCAGAGTAGCGGTGCAATTTCCGACCATTTTGCGAACGTGGATTGATCTGCGAACGCTCTTTCAGCAAGAACTGAGCTTGTTTCCAAGTTGTTTCATCAATGATCGGTTCACAAAAATTCTCGTGACGGTACTGCTCTTCAGGCGGAATAAAAGTCTTTGTCTTGTAGATTTTACTTGTCACAGTTTTGTGATTGACCATCGTTCCGATGTACAGCTCGTTCGTAAGTATCCGCCTTACTGAAGTCTGAACCCACAGATATTTTTTTGAAATGTCCGGTTTCCAATCTGCAAGCTTACGTCTTTGATAATATTCAGGAGACTTTATTCCACGCTCGTTCATCGTCCTTGCGATAGTTGTCAAGCCGTAACCGTCAACGTAGAGCTTGAATACTTCCTGTACTATCCAAGCTGTTTCATCGTCTACAAGAACAGTATTTGTGTTTCTATCACGCTTGTAACCGAGGGGTAAGGACTCTATCAGACCTTTGCTTTTCTGCTTTTGACGTACTCCTGCTTTAACTTTCTTACTTATGTCCTTAGCATAAAAGTCGTTGAAGATCTGCTTGAAACCAATCAGCAAATCGTCGTTTTCATTGAATGAATCTATTCCCTCAGTCACAGAAATTACCTTAACATTATTCTGTCGCAAGTGATCAATGAAGAGTTCAGTCTGCGTTCTGTGTCGTCCTAATCTTGACAGATCCTTGACCAGAACAACATCGATCTTTCCTTCATCAACAGCAATTTCAAGTTTGCCTAAGCCTTTTCTGTTGAACGTCATTCCCGAAACGTTGTCATCAAAACTTTCACCAACTATTTCATAACCATTCTGTTCAGCGTAATCAACTAAAATCTGCCGCTGATTTTGCAAGCTGTTCATTTCCTCATCTTCGTCACGAGATAATCTGTAGTATAGCCACGCTCTCATTTTATCGACCTCCTTAAATTCGTCAGGCACGTCATGGTGTGTCTGCGTTACAACAGACACTACCACAAGCCTCCCTTAAAGTCCAGCGATCACGCCGTTTTATCAATAAATTCTACCTTATCAATAAAATCATAATTCGAGCATTTGGACATACTATCCGAATTTAAATAGTCGTTGATCATAGTTTCCATAAACGTATCAAAGGATTTTTTATCGCCGTTGTATATGATCGTGACGGAATTGATTCTGGGGATTTCTCTTTGTCTTGGCATTGGGTTATCGCCCTCCTTACTGTCTTTTCAGTTTCTTTTTCTCTGATTTTTAAACTGATCATTTTTAATCATTCCTTTCTTAAAATTTCGTTTGACATCATCAACAACGCCCGCAATTATGCCGATTTCACGCAGTTTTTTGCACTTACGACCCCTGAATCATTCAAAGCTCAAATTTATGACCCCATAAAAAATATGCACAAAGACTTTTCTAAAAGTGCGTATTTTCGGCACTTTTGCGGCGAGCTTTGCTCGTCCGCTGTGAGTGTTTCGGGGGCTGCGACCCCGAAACTTTAACTTGCAATGAAATATTTAACTTTGCTTTAACTGCTGCATATCCGGTATTTGTGCAGATTGACAACTGCCTTTTTATTATCAGAATTAAAATCTCTCCCACATATCGCCCACAGCGGCTCACAAATTGCTTGTGTTGGCTTTTGAAATGCTTTTGCTAAACTTACCCGACAGAAAAATCAAGCCCTCAAATTGGCTTACGTTGCGTTGACAGTAACCTTGAAATGTTGACAGTAAAACTTTGATTTATTTTTTACTGTCACACCTCGCAAAGCAAGGAATTTCAAGGCTTTTCACTATTTTGAAGTCAGCCTGTTGACAGTAACTCCGCTACCATTTTTACTGTCACTACTGTCACGGTCATTATTTTATCTGTCTTTCCACTTTGTTGGTAATATACATTTTTTCTTTTGCTATATTAATATTACTTAGTATGTTATATTAAAGGTATGTCTGTGTGACACGGAGACTATCGCAAATCACTTCAATTGATCTCTTATTATTACTGGCAACAAATTTGAAAAAGTACAGGATTTTTTTATTTGGGTTTTATAAATTTTGTATGGTTGCACAAAATTGAAATTGATAATTTGTCGAGTTTTCCTATACTTGTATAGGGGAAGTAACTGATGACTTAACAACCTTATTTGAAAAAATTTTCTCAAGTCTGTATGATTACACAATAGTCAGAACTTTTATGACTTTTAGCTTTAGCATTTACACAAAGTTATGAGGTGGTAAAACGCCACCTCATGATTTTTATTTATGCGATAAGAATATATTTCCTTGTCTAAAATCCACTTGTCTGAGTTTTTGCGCATATTAAGATAAGGGTACAATCGTTAATATGATGATAACTATGTTGAAAATTGAATCTAAATGTGATATACTTAATTTTGAAATAATAAATCTTTTGACTTATTGATAGGAAGTGACAAAATGTTGCCGATTTATATGGTATTAGTTGATGATGACGATGTATCAGATTTTGAGGTACTGTATAGAGATTGTAGGAATAAAGCGTACATAATTGCTTATAAGATACTAAAAAACGAAAGTCTTGCGGAAGAATGTGTTTCAGAAGTCTTTTTTTCTGTTGCGAAGAATTTCAAAAAAGTTAACAATTTAGTTTCTTACGAACAGCATAAATATATTGTTATTAGTGTTAGGAACAGAGCTTTTAACATTCTTGCAAAAGAAGAAAAAAATACATTGAATTTGCCATACGAAGATGATATTTATTTTAACGACGATAAATATTCGGAATTTGATAAGGAAAAATGGTCTGATTTCATAAGGAAATTAAATAAAACTGATAGAGATATACTCTATCTTGTATGTGTCCAGGGAATGGACTATAAAGAAATTGCAGATTCATTTGAAATCAGTTATGCAGCAGCCAAGCAGCGATATTGGACGGCAAAGAATAATCTGAAAAAGATAATTTTAAAGGAGGGAGAAATATGAACGAAAACACATTGTTTATACAAGCTTTAAAAGATGTATTTGACGAAGAATATAATGCCGATATGGAAGCAATCTTATTAAATGATGAACACGAATTCAGTGATAAGCATAATAAGAAAATGAAGAAGCTTATTAAACGGCAAAGCAGACCATATTTTAAGCTTATAAGTACGGCAACTCGCAGAGCTGCGTGTATTATTGTTGCAATGATCGTACTTTCTGCCTCTGCGTTAAGTGTCGAAGCGGTTCGTAATGCAGTATATGATTTTATAATAAAAATCTTTTCGAATCACAGTGTTGTAACAATCGAAAGTGGAACGGACGATGGTTATCCGACTTCTATTGAAGAAAAATATTATATTTCACAGTTGCCTGCCGGTTTTAAACAGACTCAATATGGTGAAACAGATAATAGTATTTCAGTTTTTTATTCAAATGGCAAAAAAGGAATTTTATTTGACCAGAATGTCAAAGGTAATCATAATATATATATGGATAATGAGCGAACGGATTTTACGAAGATTGAGATCGATGGTCAGGAATATTTGCTCTTTGAATCTGATACTGATGTGACGTGCATTTGGGATAACGGTAGGTATATATTGTCAATTTCTGGCAATCTTGACAAAGAAACTGTTATAGATTTATGCAAGTCTACAAAGTTACAAAAATAGTCTTACTAATTTGATTTTTTATTGTTATATAGGGTAGAGAGGTCGATTTGATCTTTCTACTCTATTTTTTTTGAAAGGATAATAAAAGATGAAAAAGTTATTAGCGTTACTTGTTTCTTCCATTATGGTGTGTGGCGGTGGCATATCTGTTTGTGCTGAGCCTCAGTTAAGTACTCCTATCGAAGGTGAATTCACAGAATACTATAAGTATACTTCCAAAGTTTATAACAGTATGACTATTTCAAATAAGACTGCTTCGTGCAAAAGTACGGTAATGGGATTTTCAGATAAGACAACTAAAGTGGTTGTTACACATACACTAGAGAAAAAGAGTGGAAAATGGTGGAGCAATGTTACAAGCTGGACAAAAACGTTCAACACATATACAGCGATATATACCACGTCTAAATCATCGTTAAGCAGCGGTACATACCGTCTTAAAACAATCGCAAAGGTCTATAACGGTTCTGATTATGAGACCATTACGATTTATAGTAGCACAGTGTCATGCTGAAAATACAATATAAGAAGAAAGGCTCGGTGATTCCAATGCAGAACTAAAATATTTAACAATATTGCACGATTCAATTTGTGCAGGCTTACGAAACTGTTTGAATACAAAGGATTTGCATTGATATTTTTTGGTATTAATGCTATAATTTAAAGGAGAAATTTTTATGAATATGAAAAAAACTATTACAATTGGTATTGCTTCTATTATTGCTGTAGCACGATGGCGACGACTGCAATTGTAGGTGCATTCGATAAAACCTATGAATCAAATTATAATTATACATACGATGGTAATTCATATGCAAAAATGGATTACTATGAAGCTGGCAATTTTGTTCAAACAAGGGCAACGAATAAGCAATCGCTGACAGAATATCCTAAAATCAGTGTTGATGTTTACTATTCTAACGGCGGATATTTGGATGGAGCATCTGAATATAAGACATTCAGTACAAAAGGATCGATTGGTATCAAGGGTTGTTCAAATTACAGAAGCTCAGGCGGAGACAATTATAAGCACACTGTAACTGTATATCGTGATTCCTCACATACAAATAAAGTTGCCACAATAAGCAAAACCGTAGGATAAATCATGAAAGGTCGGGGCATATGTTTTTTATTCTTAAAAACATTGCACAGTTTATCAGACACAGCAAGGTTATCTTTGCTGTGTTTGTGGTCTGTGAGATCACAAGCTTGATGCTTATTATTTTTTCATTTGGGATATATCAGAATTATTCACAGCAGATAAAGGACATTGCTTCAGATGAGCCTATTGATGAAGAAAAGAATTGGATTAGCTTTGATTTTGAAAGCGACATTGATGAGGAAAATCCAATTTCAAATGAATCGGTTTTGACTTTTCTTAACGAGATGGGGTCAGCGCTTGGGAATAAAATAGGGTACATAGATTTTGACTGCGGCGGATATTACGTCTGCCTGTCATATAATGACGGCTGGGAAATGTATGATATTAAAAAAAATCTGAAAACTAACGGAAGGTGGTACAGTGGTAGCTCTTTCAGTAAAACAGATTATGACAAAGCTGCTAAGGTATGTATAGCCCCGATCGAATGTTACAAAGAGATAGACAGCGAGATCGGATATGACGACGACCTTTCTCCTGAAGATTACAGCTATCAGGCATATGATAAAGACGGCAAAATATTTGTCGATCTTCCTGAAGGAACCTTTGAAGTGATCGGATTTACCAAAACCTGGGGAGACAGATATTTTATACCGTATACGGTTTTTTCATCAGATGCCGAAGTTACGACTTTTCCTCAGGTGAAAATACAACAGATTCTGTATCAGAATGAATATAACAGCGCTGTTAACATTTTCAAAAAGTGCTTTGGTGACAGAATAAGCGATGAGGAAATTTCGGATATGCCGGTTTATGATGCCGAGGTGCTGAAAACCTTTCAGACAAAAATGACGATCTGCGTTGTTATTGCGATCATATCTTCTGTCAATATCACGGCATTGTTTAAATATGTGATTGATCTTAGACGAAAGACTATGGCTATATTCAGGATCAATGGGTGTTCTAAAAACAGGCTCAAAGGAATCATGGTCAGCGAGATGATGATATATAGTGCGATCAATATTCTGCTATGTATATCTTGTTTTAATTTTCTTATACTTCCCGGACTAGCCGGTATTTTGCCGTATGTCACTCTTGCATATTCAGTGAAAAACTATATTTTACTTGCAGCGATCTACATAGCTGTGACCTTCGTTTCTCAAAACATAATGATTTATTTCAGCATTTCGCGTTCGCCAGTGCAAATGCTGAAATCACGGAGGTGAAAACGGTGCGCGCATCATATATCAGATATGGTATCAAGGAATTTGAACGTAATATATTTTTTAATATTTTTATAATCCTACAAATTTCCGCAGCTTTGATACTGATAGTTTACTGTGTGTCCTCAATAAACTATATCTCAAAGTTTTATTCACCGATAAAGGAACATATAGACGGAGAAGGAATTTGCAGTATCGACATACCGAATTATCCTCTGCTTGAAGAGATAAGCGGTTTTGAATATGTTGACGAGGTTTACTCCTTCAATTCAGTTGGCGGACTTTATAACAATAGCAATGCCTTTTATAAAAATGACATCAGGTACGTTTATATCAACAGCTATGATGACAAATTCATCAATGATTACATACCAATCCTTGAAAAGGGTAAATGGTTAAGCGAATGTGACAGCGAAGACGGCATAATTAACGCAGTAATATCCTATAGTGATGAATATGAGGTCGGCGATGTGATAACTGTGGTTTTCGATCCGCAGTCAGATTGTGAGAAGGAATTAAATTTTAAAATAGTAGGAATGCTTTGCGATGGAGCTAAAGTTTTTAACGCCTATACATTGATGTCCGAAGTTTCAGACGCTTCATCTTTGTATCCAAATTATTATAGTGCGCAGCATAAAAATGAAATTCTCCTGCTTACTGAAAAAAATCAAAAGCTAGGCGGTTGTCCCGGAATGTCGCTTATTAAATTCAAAGAGGGTCGTAGCGATGAGGAATATGAAAATTTCACCACTCAGTTAGGCGCTGATTTTGATATAAAAGGGATAAAATTATCAAAAATAAACGAGACAAGCTTAAAACAGATAAACGAGCAAAGGGTGATGATATTACCGCTTATAATCGGCATAAGCATACTCATTTTTACAAGCATTTTGAGTATGAGTGCTATAAGTACAAACAGGCAGCTGAAAAATTACGGCATATACAGCATTTCCGGCGGAACAAGGGCAGGCTGTGTTTTAATACAGATGTGTAATGTATTATGCTGCTGTATCTTCTCATGTTTTCTTGCTTATTTGTTTTTCAATATTTTAAAGATCAGTGGAAAGCTTAACGGATCAATTGTTGCTTTTGGTACAAATGAGTTTTGTTCATGTGCAGCATGGCTGATAATTACAATTATAGTTTCATCGGTCATGCCTATATTAATAATCGGAAAAAAGAAGATAAAAGATATGCTGCGGGAGATGGAATTATGATCAAGCTTAACAACATAAAAAAGATATATAATCCTAAAAAATCCAACGAATTTGAGGCTCTGCACGGCGTTTCCTGCGAGATTCAGGACGGTGAAATGGCAGCAATAATCGGCAAATCCGGTGCTGGAAAGTCAACGCTTTTGCATATCCTTGCCTGTATTGACGACTATCAGGACGGCGAGTATACCCTTGACGGGGAGCTTGTCAAGAATCTTTCCGAGCGGCAGTATGCAAAAATACGAAACGAGAAAATCGGTATGGTAATGCAGGATTTTTCTCTTGTCGAGGATTTTACTGCACTGGAAAACGTGATGATACCGCTGAATTTTGCAAAACCAAAAATCAAGAATAAAAAGGAAAAAGCGCTTGCCGCACTTGAATCTGTCGGAATTGAGGAACTTGCGAAAAAGCCTTGTAATAAACTTTCCGGCGGTCAGAAACAGCGTGTGGCGATTGCGCGTGCTATTGTAAACGAGCCGAGCGTGATACTTGCTGACGAGCCGACTGGGGCTTTGGATACAAAGACTTCTGCCGAGATAATGGAGCTTTTCAAGTCGCTCAATCACGAGGGAAAAACGATAATAATCGTAACCCATGATATGAACATTGCGGAGCAGTGCGATAGGGTTATTGAGATTTCGGATGGGCATGTTGTGAAATGAATTTTCAAAACGTGAAATGCCATTTTAATTTATATTTGCACAAATACGTCATAGACCCTATGAAAAACAGTCGTAAGCACCCGCTTGTGACTGTTTTCAAAAGTGGAATTTGCTGATTTTAACGAAAATAAAGAGTTAGTAGATATAACTTAGATTTAAAAGTATTCTTCCACTAACGTTACCCCACCCTCAGGTGCTAGTGATCGCAAGGTCATGTGGGTTCAAGTCCCGTCATCCGCACCATAACAGGACACCAATTTTGATACAATGCGTATCTTGATTGGTGTCCGTTTTCTTTATCCGAAAGTCCTTGTTTAATGGGATTTGTCAACACAATTTAACGAAAGCAGGCAATAAAGCTCGCAAAGGAGATTGGCACCAAGGCCGCAGCAGATGAGCTGCGCATCCCCCAAGGGACGCTGGGGACGTGGGTGCAAAAGGCGCGGATCGGGGAAATAGACACAGGTGCAGGCTCGCGTACACCTGGAGAGTCACTTACTATCGCACAGCAGCTTCAGGCAGCAAACAAGCGGATCAAAGAGCTTTTAAAGAAAAACCGTGAGCTTGAAGAGCTTAATGAATTTCTGGAGGAAGCATCTGCTTTTTTCGCCGCGAACCGTCGGAAGTCAGGAAAGAAGAACGGTTAAAGTTCATTTCCCATGGAAGTATCAGGCGCTTGCAGATGAAATGATGAAGATCCACGAAAAAGACCAATATAATGACTGCTACGGCAGAGAGCGTATGTATCTTGCATTGCAGCAGAGAAAGAATGCTGCTGTAAAGAAATATTGGATCATTCAAAGCATGAACAGTGCCGGCGGAAGATGTCATGATAATGCACGCTGTGAAAGTATGTGGGCAAGAATGAAAGAAGAGCTGTTCTACAGCCGTGAGAACAAGTCGGAGAACTACACTATGAAAGAGTTGAAGACTATGATCTGGAAATATTATATGAGTTACTGGACCAACAGAAGAATCTGCACCGCCAACGGTGGGCTGCCTCCGGCAGACCGAAGAAAGCTCTACTATGATCATATCTTTCTCGCTGCATAATTCTTGTTCGAATAAAATGTGTCAAGTGATATTGATAAAACCATATCGGCATAGGCTGTCAGACTTGATGAACCTATCAACATAATGCTTGCTGCAATGGGAATTATTTTTTTGAATCATTTTGAAAAACTCCTTTCATGTTTTAATATTGGGTACAATATGAAAGGATTGATTTCTATGTACTACAACGAAAAACGAAAAGCGATTACGGCAAAGTATGTGAAAACACACCTTGATGACATCA